>OLPH01002430.1_pt1 | contig 15178 bp, 18 predicted proteins | sample 1672951 | NCBI WGS metagenome assembly OLPH01 (sample SAMEA3136740, study PRJEB25190) | human gut metagenome | reverse complement strand
GTTAAGCGAACGGGAGAAAGGAACCCATGATGAACGGTAAGCATTGCGCCCCGAGAACGTATACGCATATTGAGAAGATTCGTATCATGAACGACGCTGTCGTATTTATGTTTGGATGCATGACACTTGTCTGTGAGATCAGGGTAGGTAGTTTCCTGTTCTTCGAGATGAACGTAATCCTGCTTCTTCTGGGAACGGCCGAGATCTGCCTTGCATGTTTCATGTACTACCAGGAGTTTATGCTTCCCGAAGTTAAGGCGTGTCGCGAGCGCGAAGCAAAGCGCCGCGCCGAACGCCTTATGCGTCAGGCTGAACGCGACGTCCGTAAAGAGTGGACCCTCTACGACAAGTAAGGCTCTGAAGAAAGAATCGATTCAAAAAGGAGTTCGGGCGAGCGGGCTCCTTTTTCGTTAACGATATATTGCACTATGGTATATTGGTACTATCCGATTATAGGAAAGGAGCTTTATGTATGGAAATCGGTTTGTGACCGGTGATCGACAGAAAGCCTGCCTGTTTGAACAAAAGGGTTCATATATGGCGAGCATCAAGGATTCAAATGGGCAATTCAAGACGTTGCAGCTTGGAACCAATCGACCCGTGGCGTTCAAGCAGTTTTTCGCTGCCGCGTCCGCTGCCGGATACGACATGCGGTCCGTTGCCAAGGAGCAGGGAGTAGATCCGGAGGTGAAGCTGAATCGAGAGCAGCGCCGGAAGCTTGAAAAGGAAAACCGCCATATGAGCAATAAGGCAAAGAACCGAAAGCAAAGTGAAAGGCTGCCTGAAAGCGAAATGAGCGGACGGGAGGCACAAAAGCAACCTCCTGCTCCACAGGAATCTGAGGCTCTATGCGTGCTTGAACATGGGCGCTTGACAAGGCACCAGACGTCTCACGGTAGGTTTCTTTTCACCTACGCCCCGGCAGACGGCAGTGACGAGGTTGTCAAGAGTGTACGCGGTCGGCGCTCTGAGATCGTCGCCAGTTTCAATGAGTGGTACGCGGAGCAGGAAAAAGTTCATGAAGAGTCGCCCAAATGCCCCGCAAAAGTCTCATGCGGACATGAGACCGATTCTGTAAGTTCAGATGAGAAAAAGGAGAATTCCGTTATGTCTGGAAAAGAACGCAACGACACGGAAAACAAGATCGACTCGGCAGACGAGACTGTGTTTTCGATTATGGCAAACGGTCCGGAAAGTTCGAAACCGATCATGGCTTTCCGGAGTAGGGAAGATGCAGCTTATTTTCAAGAGTGCCTTCAGCAGGCGACGGGAATAATGGGAGGGGATACCACCTACAGTATCGTAGATCTCATTTTAAAGAATTGAAGGAATTGGGGGCGGAAAGGGCAACCGCCGCTCACCCTCTGTCCCGGCAAGGCGGAGGCTTCGTATGGAACGGAAAAGAAAGCAACAGCTGTGCTGGAGACAGCCGGATTGGATTCAACCGTCCTTGATGCGGGTATAGCCGCACAGCAGCTTCAGCTGGTAAACGCGATCGTAGATGAGGATAGACAATACGCGACACGCTTGACGATCACCAGAACCGATAATGAAAATGCCAGTGAGTCGGTGATCTCGACTGTCATCTCCTGGCTAATGAAAAAAAAGGTTCTATCGAAAGAGCACTGTGATTCTTTCCGAGAGGGTACCTATTCGACACCTGCTGGTTGGAATGGGACAACTGAACTTAAACAGGGAAAGACCGCCCTTGCATCAAAGCGGAACAGTGGCGTCCCGGGCTGTGTCGTGTGGGCGATGGAGCTTGATGAACAGGATCACAGGCTGATCTATGGCCGTTGGCATACGAGGATCGGTATTATCGGAAATGCCGATTCCTGTATCGTCAACATCCAATTGAGCCGTTATATCGTCAGGGGGTTCATTGGGGAGGCTGCGCCGCCGATACCGTCTACGCCACGGATCGTGAAGATGCTTCTTAGCGATGAGGCGAATGTCGTTCGCGTTGGCTCGACTTTTTTGAACGATAAGCCGATATACCTGACTTCCGAGACATTGACGAGCAAGTTTATACCGGATCTGACCGATCCGAATCGAACTCTTTCCTTGATCTTAATCACCACCGACGAAGAATCGAAACTGCCGGTCAGGAACTTGAAAAATCTGACCAAGCAGCTTTTCGGGATGGCAGATATATATGTCCTTGACTGGCACGACCGTGCTCTTATGGACACTTATCGAGAGGTCTTTCTGAAGAACACGCCGGCTTATGATTACGGCATGGAATGCTCAAGCCTGAAGATTTACTGTAAGCCGGTCGATCTCACGGTTCCAACTGACAATGAAATGGGGATGGCTTATGCCAAGTATCTGATCGATCGATATACGCGCTACGGCGAAAACCGATTCATAAATGTCCTTCGTCAGGGGATCTGCCGTGCGAGCGACAGGGTGGCTGGGGATATCCTGAGTATCGCCGATGTCCGATGGTTAGATGGAATAGATGAGGCCAAACGCCTCAGTTCACGGATTAAGAAACTGAAGCAGCGGGTGAAAGGCGATTCCGGTGGAAACGAAACGGTTGATTCGCTTCGCGATGAGATAAGCGGTCTTCAAAAGGACATCGCGGACTGGGAGGAAATTGCGAGCGAGTTTGAGACTTCGAACTCGGAAGCGGCTGCAAAAATCGACATGCTCACGCGCGATGCGATGCGACTTGAAAACGAGAAAAGAGCCGTCGAGCGTAAGCTCGAGATGGCAGAACTCGAGCAGCTAAACGCCAATGCGTTAAACGGCATCCGCAAGGCGCTTACGGTAGTGCCTGAAAACCTTACACAGCTGCTTGATTTGGCGAAGGTGCTCTATCCGGACAGAATCGTGATTCTTCCCGATGCCTACAGGAGTGCCAAGAAATTTGACGGCATTTTGACGGAAGAATGGGAAATCTTGGTTGCCGTCGCGACGACGCTCTGGGATCTATGCTTTAAGGAGACGGTGAACGATCGGCTGGGTTCTGAGTTCAAGAAACGAACCGGATATGAGCTGGCTCGCGGAGAGTCTGGAACGACTTGCGCGATGCCCAACTTGATGAAGCTCCGCAAGCGGATGTACAAAGGCAAGGAGATCGATATCTCGCCGCATATCAAGGGAAGGAACATCAAGGCCGCCTTCCGGCTCCACTTTTATATCGACAGGGATGAGGAGAAGATCGTGATCGGACACGCGGGGGAGCACATGGATACCGCAGGGACTCCACGTCGATAAATCCCCTTTCACAAGAAGGTACAATCTGTTAATTGTCCAGATTGTACCTTCTTTTATGTTTCTGCATAGCATTATGGTATCCTAGTACCATGGTTACATGAGTACAAAGGGGATTGAGATGCCGAGCGGACTGGAACTGTATCCACATAATGAAAAGGCGTATCGCAAACTTCTGGATATGTTGTCTGGGACCAGGCGTGCCTGCATCATTCATCCTACCGGGACAGGCAAGGCGTTTATAGCGTACCGTTATGCCTTCGATCATCCGAATGAGCGAATTCTCTGGATGTCGCCCTCGACCTATATCGAGCAGGAGCAGGAAGCTTCCATCAGGCGCGAGCTGCCGAATCATGAATTCAAGAACATCGAGCGCATGACGTATCAGACCGCCATGCATCGAGCGCAAAAGGGAAATCTTGATATTCATGCAGATACGGTTATTTTCGATGAGTTCCATCATACGGGGGCACCGCAGTGGTCTCGTGGTGTTGAAGGAGTTATCGAATGCAATCCCGACGCCAATCTGATCGGATTGAGCGCGACTTCGATTCGATACAGCGATAGCGGCCGAGATATGTCCGATGAACTTTTTGATGGGCATATCGCCTCATATATGTCGTTGACGGATTGCTGGGTTTTAGGCATCCTGCCTGTCCCGACGTATGTAACCGCCGGGTACAGCATCAACGGCTACATTGAAGATCTCGGCGAGCGCATCGCAAAGGAAGAGAGTGCGGGTAGGCGGGCGGAGTTGCTGGCTGATTTTAACGAGCTGAGAGATTGCGCGAGCAGGGCGGCGAACCTTCCGGCCATTTTCCAAAAGTACTTTGAGGGAATAGAGAAAGTGATCGTATTTTGTCCGAATGTCTTCGAGCTGAATGAAATCGAGAAGATGTGCCCGCAATGGTTTTCTCGAGTAAACGGTAACGTCCATACCTATGTCGTCCATAGCTCGAATCCCTTCGGGACGAGTGAATACGATGGGTTCAAAGAGGACGATGACGAGACCGCAATCAAGCTTTTGCTTTGCGTCAACCAGCTTAACGAGGGTGTTCACATCAAGGGCGTGGATGCCGTCATTATGGTACGGCGTACCTCGTCGCCGACGATTTTCTATCAGCAGCTTGGACGTGCATTGACCGCCGCAGGCAACTTCGAACCGCTGGTTATCGATCTAGTCGATAATTTCGAGATGATCGGAATTGAGCAGATCGTAAGCATGATGTCGGAAAGCTACGCCCGGCTATCTGGAGAAAATGATCCGGAAGAACTCATTCCGCCTTCAGCTTTCAAGGTCATCGATCATGAGAAGGACGCAAGGCATTTGGCAAAAAACCTTGAACGACGGCTCGCATTAAGATCCGAGAAACTGACAATTGATGAGAAGATAGCGCTGTGGAAGGGGCTTTAGCAGATGACTGACGGGAAAAAGGACCAGCTCAAACGGAAAAAGACTCTGGAATATGAGCTTCGCCGCCTTTATCGCGCGGGAGAGCTGACCGAGCAGCAGATTGCCGAGTTGAAGGAAGCCGAGTTTCCATTCGATACTCCTGTTCGCAGAACGGCAAAATCGGTTGTTCGAATCGACGATGGCAAGAAGTGGCCGAGCTGTAGTGCAGCGGAAAAAGAGCTTGGGATCACCCAGGGCTGGATGTCGGATGTGTGCAATATGGCCCAGAACGGCAAATGGGTCGCGATCAAAAATCAGTTCTATTGTTTTGAGTCGATGTATTCGCCGGATATGGATCTGACAGAGATTCGAGGGCTTGCCGGATGGATCGTCATATTGGAAACGGGGGAGATGTTCCCGACTACGGGTGCAGCGGCAAAGGCTGCCGGGACAAGCAGGTCGGTGGTTCTAGACCATGTGAAAAACAAGGTCAAGCCTCAGAATAAGAGATTTTCATATGTGAGGGATTGGGACGGGAAAGTAGGAAGACTTGTAGATCTGAATGTGCAGATGATTTGTCTTGAGACGGACACCATCTATCACAGTTATGACGAGATCTGTGCCGCAATATGGTCCGATGGATATGACTGGGCAACGCGAAAAGAGATTGTTCAGAATGTCGGAGATGCCATACGGCATGGATGCCCTGCCTTTGATATGCATTGGGCAAACGGTGAGAACCTTGAAGAGAGAAAAGAAGCCTACATGGAGGAGAAAAGGCTGTGCGCTCGTCCGGTTATCGAGTTGACAACGATGCGCGAGTACGCAGATGTGCACGACGCGCTGAAATTCGGCTCACGTTACGTCGACTGGAAGAAGATCGTTGCAATCTGTGATGCGAAGGGCGAGCCGACCAGCGAGGCGACACGCTGGAGGGGTGAACGGTGGTTTTGGAAAGACGATTGGAAGAAAAATATCAAACTGAAGTCCGGCGAGCGCATTAAGGACATGCAGCCGGTGATCTGCTATGAGCGGGGAAGGTGCGATTATTCTGTTCTTGAGCTAACGAGGTGGTACGGGTTCGACCATAAGTCTTTACTGAATTCAGGCAAGAAGGGAATCGTTTTTGACGGTCTGACTTGGAGGCTTTTGCGATACGACGTGGATTTCGAGAAAAGGCTGAAGGAAACGCCTTTAATCTGTCGAGAGACCGGGAAGACGTTCGATACATTATCCGATTTGCTGGATTTGCTGGAGAGAGAGCATGAATGTTGCGCATATGATCGTCCATGTCACATGTACGATCTTCAGCGGGCGATCGAGGGCGGTTGGGAGTACAAGGGTTTTCACTTTGAATACATGGTTCCACCTTCCGTTTCAGGAGAACGTTAATTGTGTTTAGTCTCAACATTAAGCCTCAATATATACCTGCTCGATATTTCTCTTTCTGTGTCCTATTGACGGTCTTGCTGGTGACTTTGAGCATTCGCTCCCTACAAGGAGAGTTGTTCATAACCGATGCGCAGTATATGGTTGCCGCCGGCCGTTGGATTATAGCCAACGGTCATCTGCCGACAACCGATCCGTTATCGATCCATTCGGAATTGACCTATATCTGCCAGCAATATCCTATCTGCATATTATTTGCAGTTCTCTACGACACTTTTGGAGAGATGTCGGTTCGGCTGTTTTTTGCGCTGTTGGACATGGTGGCGGTTCTCTTCATTTGGTACCAAACTTTTTCCAAAAGCTGGAAACCGCATTCTTCACTGTGCTGTTTCATGCGTATTCGGAGCGGTAATCGTTTATAGCCTTCGGTCGACACCGCGTGCGCTCGATATCCTGTGCCTGGCTGTTTCCTGGGAGTTGATGGAGAAATATATTGAAAGCCGCGATATTAGATTTCTGTTTGGTTTTCCATTCCTAGGGGTTTGTATAGCCAATCTGCACGGTGCGCTCTGGCCCTGTGCGATCATGTTGCCGCTTGCCGCTTTATTAGATAGTAAGCTGGATTCGAATGCGCGGACCGCATTGGCTGTGACGATCTTACTTACGATCGCTTCCGCAATGTTGAATCCATACGGATTAGACGTGCTGTCGCTTCCGTTTAAGACAATAGGCACGTCGGATGTCGCCACGGTTGCCGTGCCGGAACTGAAACCGATGTTCTCCATCGTTCCGGTTGAAGCGGCGATGCTAATTGTTATCTCGGTCATGCCGGTGATCTTCCATGCCAAGTGCTTGGGATTTAAAAAGACGGTATTTTCGTTCGAGACGATGATGATCTCAGGACTGCTCTTTCTATCCCTGATGACATGGCGAAACGAACTTTTGCTGCTTGGCATATTGATAATCGTCTACAGCACGTGGTGCTGGAAGCTTGAGCCAAAATGCAAGGTGAGCTCGAAGATGTTAAGCAGGATAGTCTTATTTTCAATCTCTGTGGTTGCACTTGAGTTTGGAGCGGTTCTGTTTTATAGCACGCTGTCTGCGATCGATCAAAAGTCCATCTCGCTTGAAAGGGCGTTTCAGGCAATGAGAGAGGATGGCGCCGTATCGGGAACGGCAGTCTTGACGGACATTGACCCAGGATGCCGAGCGGAGCTAAACGGGTTCAAGCCGTATCTTGATACCAGAATTGAGGTGTTCAATGGGCAGAACGGGCAGAAGAATGTGCTTGCCGAGGCAGGAAAGGCGCTTTCTTCTGGAAGCCTATCGGCTATTTGCGATGACTATGGAATGGATTACGCTGTACTGAATTACGGCATCAATGATGTCGGTATTCAAGATTTGAAGGAATCGGGATTCAAGCCAGTCTATAGCGACAATCTGACTGTCTGTTTAAAAAGAAGCACTGTCTAGGAAATCTATCAGCGACCGCGGGGAGCGGGTCATAGGCGTGCGTGCACGCCGCATGAAAAGCGCATCGCCATACGTCCTGCAAGTCGTCTCGCCGTCGACTCGCAGGACGACTTGATAACGCTTCGTAGATTACATGATGCAATATGTTAGTATTATGGTATAATATAAAAAGGGAGAATTCCCTAAATATCGAATTGAAAAGAAGAGGCAGGACTTTATGAATTCAGATAGACAATACGATCGCACTATGGAATTGTGGCGCAGTTACAGTATCGCTACGTCGCTTGAGTTGGCAGCGCACCTGGAAAATTTTGCAATATTATTCTCTTACAACTCAGGGAAAATCGAGAATAGAGAAATCACTTACCATGATACGCACGAGATTTTTAAGAATGGCCGTGTATGCGGTTACACAGGAGACCTGCGGACGCTTTACGAGATTAAGAATCTGAAAGACGCAAGTGAGCTGATGTACCGGTGGTTCGATGAGCGTAAACCTATCACGCTCGATTCCATTCGGGAGATGCAGTTTGAACTGACGAAAGGCACTTACAACGAGCGACGTTGGGAACTTGGGGAAAGACCGGGGGAATTCAAGAAAAACGATTTATGGGGAGTCGGCATGCACGATGTTGCCGCTCCTGTAGATGAGCTCGAGGATGACCTTCAGCAGGACCTTGATGAGGTTTCCGAGTTTGGAGATGAAAATCCTCTGGTGGCAGCTGCGTTTTGGCACGCGAGGTTTGAGGGTGTTCATGCTTTTGCAGATGGGAACGGCAGGACTGGCAGAGCGATGATGAATTACTATCTGCTGTTGCACAACCATCCGCCGATCGTAATCTTTGATGAAGACCGGAAAGACTATTATGCGGCGCTGGACGGTTTCGACATGACGGGTGACCTGAAACCGCTGATCGGTTTTTTACGTCGGGAGACATGTAAGACATGGGAGAGTGCAGTACAGAGAGAAGATCGGTCCCATCAGATGTCGCTCGAAAAGAAGAGAGATACTGTGAGTAGAAGAGTCAGTCTAGATGAGATAAATAATAACTTTAATGCTCGGTAGGCGCAGTAAATTGAGAAGAAAGGCGGATAGGCAATTCCGCTATCGGTGGAAAATTAAATAGCAGAATGACGACGCATTACGCCAACTGAAAATAGGTGGAAGGAGTATAAACAGCTCTTTCTGCCTATTTTTCTTTAAAAAATTCGTCATTTCCACGCGTAATACTGATGTGTTGTGGTATCTTAGTATCAGTCAATAACCAAGAGGAGAAAGGACCTCGAGCATGTCTATCAACCGCGTCAACATTTCCGGTCATCTTACGCGCGATCCGGAGCTTCGCATGACTCCGAAGGGGACGCAGGTTCTCTCTTTCGGTATTGCTGTCAACGATCGCCGACTCAATCGCGAGACCAACCAGTGGGAGGACTATCCGAACTTCGTCGAGTGCACCATGTTCGGCACGCGTGCCGAGGCTGTGGGCCGTATCGTTCGAAAGGGCATGAAGGTCAGCATTGACGGCAAGCTTCGCTTCAATCAGTGGGAGACGAAGGACGGCCAGAAGCGTTCTCGCCTTACCGTTGTCGTAGATACAATCGACTTCATGAGCCAGGGGAACCAGTCTCAGAATGCTTCCGCTAACAGGCCGGCGACTCCGGCTCAGCAGGTTCCTGTTGTTCCGGATGTCCCTGCGGTGATGGACGTCTATGATGATGATATCCCGTTCTAATCCTTTGCATTGCGCGTAAATAACGCGTAATAGATAAAGGAGAGAGGGTGGCGAAAGGAAAAACTTGCAACCGACGCAAGAACAAAAAAGGAAAGCGCCGCCACCCTCTCATCACATTTATTATACCAACTTCAATTCAATTAAACAGGTTTATTGCTGAATGATTGGCAATGGGATTGTTTTGTGAACACAAGTACTATGTTGTCATCATAGTATAAGCATGTTGGTATTATCGTATTGTGAAAGGAGGGATCAACCTGTGAACCAGCTGAAAGAATGTCTGATCTGGATTGTTCTAGGTATTCCGGGAATGGTGTTGATTGGCCTTGTGCTACACAGTCTCGTTCATTTCGAAACAGGCGTTCTTATTATCGCTTCGATGATTCTCGGAACGTTTTTAATGGTATTATGTGCAGCTTTATGCAAGTCGGCGCACGATGGCGATCTGCTTTCAGAGATGGAAAAGGCTGCAACGAAATCAAATTTTGATTTTGATGGGAAAGGAAAGTTGGGAGAGGAAAATGAAGACGATTGCGATTTGTAATCACAAGGGAGGTGTCGGCAAGACCGCACTGTCCATGGCGATTGCAGAGGGGCTGCATCGTAAGGGCAAGCGCACGCTGCTCGTTGATCTTGATCAGCAGATGAACGCAACGCAACAGGCAAAAATTGATACGACGGATGAAGTGACGGTTTACGATCTTCTCACTTCGTTCGATTACACGGCGAAAGACGGAATCAAACATTTCGACGGTGGCGATATTATTCCCGGCGATGTCCTTGTTTCGAATGCCGAAAGCGATATGGCGAAACTGGATACGCGCCTTACGATGCTTGCCGATGCAATGGAGGGTATCGATGATGACTATGATTACGCAATCATTGATTGCCCGCCGTCACTTGGATTGGTGACGCGCAATGCGATGGTTGCCGCGGATGAGCTGATCGTTCCGGTAATCCCGAACCGTTCATCCCTAAAAGGATTTACCAATATCCAGAAATGCGTCAACTCGGTTCGCCGCAACAAGCGTCTGAATCCGAATCTCCGCATTGCCGGTATTGTCGTCAACATGTTTGATGGCCGCACGAGTCTTTCGCGCGGTGTGGTTAATGAGCTTCCATCGATCGCACGTGCCGCTAACACAAAGATGTTCCACACGATTATTCGAAAGTGCGAGGCTGTAAATAAAGCGCAGTCTGCTAACGTTTCGATTTTCGATTACGATCCGAACTGCAACGCGGTTGCGGACTTTACTGACTTTGTAAATGAGTATCTTGAAGGAGAGGATTACTAGAATGGCTAAGAGCAAGAAAACTTCCGACGCATTCGACATGGCTGCTGATATCCGCAAGGAGGTTGCCGCCGAGTCTGTTGCCGATGCGTGCAGCACCTCTGTGCCGGCGATCTACTCTTTCGCAAAGGGAGATAACCCTCGTCGTGCGAAATACGACAAGAATGCAGACGTGATCGGCTACAACCTTCGCCTGCCTGCGAATATTCATCGTCTCTTGAAGCGTCACTGCATGGAGACGAACGAAAGTATGAATAACGTTGTGCTGGTTGCTCTTTATAGGGACATGAAGAATTGGGAGGATCTTGCTCCTTGCCCGCATTGCGGCGCTATTCTTCCTGTCGGTGCGCAGTTCTGCCCGGATTGCGGCAAGGAGATTTAGAAGTCGGGTAAGAAGAAGATGTCCTGACGATTCTGTTGAAAAAAGAGGGGAGTGGATGAAGGGTGCAAAAGCTAAGCGCCTACAATTTGGCACAAAATAATAACTGTGGATTGATTACTTGTTCCATTTGCGGTAGGTCGTATCGGATAACGGAATTCGGAACCGATGCGGATTGTCAGAGTAATAGTCCATCTGCATCGGTTCCGAATTTCTGCCCGTATTGCGCATCGCCGTTTGAACGTCCTTTGACGCGAGTTAGAAAACAAGAGATTGAGGACTACATTCTGGATACGATTCGCATCGGAATGAAGTCTGATACAGTGCTTGATCCAGAAACTGTTATCGATTTCCTTTGCAACATAAGCGATGGCGGGTTCGAGCTTTATGATCCAAAGTTTGAAATTTATTTCAACAGCGGAATAACTTATGGTGCGGACAATCTTGAATTGCTTCATGTTACAAAACATGAAATCGATCTGACCGTGCAGCGCGGAGGCGTTATCTTTCAAGATGTTTTGAAAGACTGGTCGATTGAACCGGACGCAACGATCCATGTCTGGCGTTTTTCTGAATCAGAAAGTGATGTAATGATTTCCGAATTCAGTCTATTTATGTTGGGGCTTCTTGCAAAAATTAAAGCAGGAACTATTTGGAAGAGTTCTTTATTTATTTTGAGCTGTCTCAGCGATCATCAGGTTTAATTTTCGCAAGCGCTTGCGAAATCTAATAACAGAAAGGATGAACTAATGGAGGAAAACGAGAAGAGGCGCAATGTCGAGCTTGCGTATCTTTCGCTTATGCTTTCAGGAAAGAAGGTCAGCGAGTGCGAGCTTGCATCCGAGGTTTTAAAGATTTCTCGCGCCAAAGGCGAGAAATCCCTTGCGATGCTCGTGCAGTCTTCTATTAAGATTACCGTCAAAGTGCTTAGCGTCGTACTTGAAGAGTCTTCAAAGCGCTATGTCATCACGTTCCGTCAACTTGGCGGAGATTCGGATGAGACGATTCGAAGCGAGCGTACTGACGGTCGACGTGGTAAGGATGTTATGCAGCTCTGGGGACGTGATCTGAAGAATCATATTTGCATTCTCTTCAAGCACAACGAGGAATCAAAGGATCCGAGCAAGAGCGGCGGATTTCGAGTTGCGCCGTATGTAATCGATCTTGGTTTGCAAAAGAATTAAAAACAGTTTGAAAGAATGAGATATCATGGCACTTCCGAATGTCACACCTGAGCAGCGTGCAAAGGCGCTTGAGAAGGCAGCGCAGGTACGCAAAGCGCGTAAAGAGCTTAAGGAGAACATTAAGTCCGGCAAAACTGATCCGGCTTCTATTCTTAAGACTCGTAAGGACGATCCGCTCGTCAGTAAAATGAAGGTTAAGGAATTCCTTCAGGCCATTCCCGGCATTGGTGGCGCGAAGGCGGATAAGATTATGCACGACGTGGACATCCCAGGCAATCGTCGTCTTGGCGGACTTGGTATTCGTCAGGCGGAAGCTTTGCTTGAATATCTTAGTTAGGGTATGCCGTTAGATTTAAAATTGATGCCTGGGTCCAAGTGCATCGGACATCAAAACTGTTTGGGGCTTCTCGAATGAGGAGCCCTTTTTAATCGAGATTTTCCAATGTGACGATCAAAACGATTTCTTGGTAATAGCTGATTTCACTTTATGTTTTAGTTGCTTACTATCTAAGAAATATCTTTATCGATAGTGCCGTAAAGTATGGCGAGTCTTGAAAAGGGATTCAGTAGAAGATCGCGAAGCCGAATTCGTTTTTTGATTTGCTTGCTTTGATGACAAAAATGGAGCGGCCGGTTTTCGACAAATTCAACAGCGCTACGAATTACTCCCTTCGGATTCTCCGCGCCATTGAAATTATCGAAAACCGGAAACTGTGTTGAAAAGTTTCCAAAACATACTTAAAGACATCTTGCAATTCAGAATGTGATGAATTCAATATCATAGCGCCCAACGGGCGCGATAAATCGACGCCGCAGGCGGCGTGTGAAAATCTATTCGTTGATCGTATCGCTACTCAAATCGCGCCAGCTTTCGACAGTCCAACAACGCTACGAGTCTCACTAAAGACTCTTCGCGTCATTGAAATGTCGAAAGCTGTCTATCTCAGCAGAAGCCATCACGAAAAGATCCGGCGATGCCGGATGCTCCGGCCAAAACCTTCCGCGATCGGTGAGGCCTCTCACCGATTCGCTCCAGGCCTTGCCCGGAGCCCGCTGCGCGGTACTACAAATACTCGGCATCCCTCGCATTCGCAGTACCGCTTCGCTCTCGCTACAGCGAACTCTTAACACTCGGCATCCCTCGCGTTAAAAGTTCGCTTTCGCTCACGGTCTTCACGCAGTTACGACGCCGCGAGGCCTCTCGCTTGGAATGAGGCCTCTCATTCCACGTCTACACTGCGTTTCGCCCAATCACCGTTCCGGAGATTGCAAGATGTACGTAGATGATAATAACTACGGGCATAGCCCGTGTTATTATCATCTACGAATCTTGCTTTTCTCCTGTCACGGAGAAAAGGCGAAAGTACGAACTGCAGCACGCTTTTTGCGTGTTGGTTTCGCACTTTCTAAAAAAGACAAAACCCGGCATCATAAAACTGACGCTGGTTCAGTAAAGATTGCTTAATTTATATCGGAGGCCTCTCCGATAGAAAGGAATAAATGAAAAGAACTGAAAAGGTTGAAGCAACACTCACTCCAACTGAAAAGAAAATCTTTCGCGCTTTATGCGATGAAGCCGGTTGTACGGAAGCCGAGCTGATCCGATCCGTGTTGATTCATCGTGAAATCTCACTTGAAGATCTCGGTGACGATATGCAGGTTTCTGATAGAAAAAAGAAGGCTCTCCATCGACAGCAATCTGACTTTAGGAAAGCACAAAGCGCACGCGAAGTTGATGAATGTGGCGAGTTACTTGCTGAAAAAAGAAACTCTTATCTTCGTGTAATGCTCACTGCTCCAGAAAAAAAGGCAATTGAGCAACGTGCAGCGGCGCTCGGCATTTCTGTAAGCGAACTGGTTCGCCGCAGCGCAATTTACGGAAAGATCGAATCATTCAATTTCGATATCGCTGAAGTTGAAAAGCTTCATCACGAGTTATTGAAGGAAGGAACGAACCTCAATCAGCTTATGTACTTCGTGAACGCCCAAGGGCTTCCCGCGTACAATGAGAAAGCTGTTTTCCGAACGCTTGAAAAGGTTTACCAAAACGCCCGAAAGGTCGACCGGTTTATCGAGGAACTTGAAAAGCGTTATCACGTTGACTATGTTCCCCACGACTATCTGGCAGATGAACCAGACAACAGAAATCTTTAAGACGGAACGCAGCTAGATCAGTTTCGCAATTTTAAAAATGGCTTCTGAAAAAAGAAAGGAATGATTTTATATATCTGAGAACGTTCAGTTATAACTACTGCTTAAAATCGAAAGGAGATGGCAGAAGAGATTGACAGTCATTAAACAGAAAGCAGTCAGCTCGTCGCGGCACGCGAAAAACGTCCGTAAATACATCAACGGAAAAGATGCGCTTGCACGTGGCGGCTGGAATCTTCCATATAACAAATATTGGTACGCAAAAATGGCGCGGACGCGAAAATCTTTTGGTCATGATAAACCGGCACGAGCCGGCGCGAAGAACACGATTATGTATCATCAGGTTCTTGCGTTTCTGCCCGAGGAGTGCAGCTGCAACGGAGGCAAGATGACCCCCGATGCATGTATGGCCTACGCGGAGCAATGGCTTGCGAAGCACTATCCGCATCAACAAGTGATTCTCGCGTTGCATGAGGAAAGCGATAAGGAGGGAAAACGGTTCGCGGTCCATATGGCGATCAACCGCACGGATCTTCTAACGGGTAAACGTCTTTGGGAGGGAACGGGAGCGCAGGCGAAACATAAACGCGCTTCATGGGTTCGTGAAATGGACGAGGCCTGGAATCTTACTCAACTTGAAAAGGGTAAGAAAAATTCAAAGATTCGAGATCGACAGCCGCGCGATATCGAAAAGGAGATTGTCGATCGGGGAGAGTACAGTTATAAAAACAATCTGCGCGAGTTGATCCATCTTGCAATCAACGAAGGTCATCCGAAGAATATGGAGCAGTTCAAAAAATTACTTGCCTCATGGGGTGTAGATATTTTCATCAAGAACAATCGAGTTTATGCGACAGATCTCGATATCAAAGAGGCCGGTAATCCAAAATGTACCTTCAACTTGACTCGTCTTGACGGGCGCTTCGCGTTGAAATCACTGCAGACGGTTTTTGAAACAGGAACTA
>OLPH01002417.1_pt1 | contig 15239 bp, 4 predicted proteins | sample 1672951 | NCBI WGS metagenome assembly OLPH01 (sample SAMEA3136740, study PRJEB25190) | human gut metagenome | reverse complement strand
CGACATTTGCCGGAATTGGCGTTTCTTATATTAGGGACTTATTTTACAGCCCCTTGCACCTCGTAAGAGGTGTATGGGTTGAAATTTCTAGTGTAATTGGTATAGCATTTTGTTTCGCATGTTGCACCCCGCGCGGGGTGCAGGGATTGAAATAACATATTTCAAAAAACAAAGAAAAACTACTCTTGGCTTAAGCCCTTGAGTAGTTTTCTTTTGTGTTACAATATATTATTACATCAACAGCTATTATCCAAACAATTAATGTGTCTGGAGTGTATCATAGTCCCTACCTGAGTTAGTGATGCCATATACCGCAAGCAATGTCGGTATCGAGTTTGCCTTGCCTGGATATGTCGCACTGTCGACGAAATTATACGTTTTCCCGTTGGCTGCAGTAATCGATCCATTGTCCATAAGCTGTGAATATCTCAGGTTGTAGACCGCTCCGTATGCTGTGATACGTGCTGTTTCGAGGATCATGTATCGGTTCTCATCTCCATGTTCTTTGAGGTAATCTGGGTCATATTTCTGGTACGCATAAATCTTATCCCCGGTATCCTCGTCGGTAATCATATCGTAAGGATTGATATGCTGCTCTTTACCATCTTTATCCACGGTCACATCCGTAAATTTTGCAGAAGACGGCAGCCCGAGTGTTACGTGCCAGCGGGATGCACAGAAACTGTACTCATCCTCTGAAACCCCATTAGATCCAAGGTCATTTCCAATAGCATCAAATTCCTTGAAGAGCTCCTGGTCATCATCACCATTAATATCTTTATGGAGTGCTGTAACTTTACTGTTTCCAATAAAAGTACGGGTACGTCCATTCAGGTACAGGAACTGCGCGTTACCCTCGCGGTAGCCATCCCCCATCGGGATAGACAGCGGTGCAACAACCTCTTCTTCCATACCAGTTAATGGATTTTTTTGGGTCATCGGCATTCCATTTGCATCGAGTATTGTACGGCCGAGCACTTTCGATGCCGTTTCGGTCGCAGCCTTCTCTTCATCGCTGTAGTTCCGGCGTGCCTTCTCGTCATCCCAGTTCAGTAACATAGCATGGTCATAAATTTTGTCTTTCTGCTGATTAAAGTAGTCTGTTCCATACTTATCCATAAGACCAAACTCATTAACAAGCGTTACATCTTCATTCCGGCTGCCCCACACATCAACTGCCATGAGCTTGTCCTTCTTAGTATCGAGGATGTAATATTTCGGCTCGATCTGGACGTTTCCGTCCGCGAAATCCCGGCTTAATACCTGGATATCCCATAAGAGGTTGTATCCCAGCTGAAGCTGCTCACTCTTTCCCCGCAGTGCTGCGATGTTATTCTTTGCTGACTCAAGCGGGGTTGATACGCACCTGCCGGAGTCCTCACCTACATCAGACCACTTTGCGGTATGCCATGTATTGTACCACTGGTTATATGCGGATACCTTTTCGCCTCGGATATCCGTTGCGGTATCCCCATTATTTTTGTGCCATGACAGGTATGCGTTCTGTATACTCTTATCTACCGCATGAACAACACCATCTATATACCATTTATCATCATTTGTCTTACGTTTGAACAAATTGCTAAAGCGAAGGTCGGTACTGTCTTGCACCATGAGGTTTCCTATGCGTGATATTAAATCGACAAATGTTTGTTTGTATGCTGAATGTTTTGCCGTCAGGTCAATTGCACGTCCTGCATTTGTAATGCTTGAGTTGTCCTGGGAGCAGTCAAGTGATAACGCTCCGTCACGGTCATATGGGTTTTCACTGCCGCTCGGGGAAGGCTGGTTGTTGATTGCTTCCACAGCATACTCAATGGTAGCCCCACTCATCTCATGGTTGTCAAGCTGGGCGTAGAACTGATATGTAAATCCATCATCACGCTCCGACAAGCTGGTCAGATCGTAACAGTTGTTTTTAACGTTGCGGTTCGTCACCTTGTCCGTAATTTCCAGCTGGAACCATTGACCCGCAGGGTGCTCCTCAAAGGTTCCGTTCCGATTATACAAAACAGAAAATGGGAATTTAATCCATTTCTCCCTGGTCCACTCCGTGCAGTCATAATTATTCGTATATCCTTTTCCCTTCCGCTGTTCGGTCTGGGCGATTCCATAATCATCTGACTCATAAAAGTCGCCACTGTTTGGGAAGTAAATATAAAAATAGTTATCAAGCAGGACGAAATCTCCAAATTCCAGTGGCTTGGACGTTCCCGGTTTTCCTGCATTTGCCTGCTCTGCACCCTTTTTATGCAGCTCATCATTATGACATGCATCATAACAGATCTCATTGCCAGCATCGTAATGTCCAATCTTTCCGTTAACTGCCTTATGATGCGGTTCCCTGCACTGCAGGACATAAGTGGTCTTGCAGTCCTTCGTGCATACATGGCTGTCGTAGATGCACTGGCAGCTCCAGAACGGGTTTATGATGGTATGTCCATCTGTAGTGACACTGTCCGGAATCAGTGAATAATTATTTCCGGCTGCCTTCTTAACCAGGTCAAACACTTTGTCTGGATCATAGTCAGTGTGTGCTTCGATAACAGTGATCTTTGCGTACCCATTTCCGCTATGCTCTCCGGTTATACCGGATACATCTGTCAAAGAAGAGGAAGCAAATCCTGAGCCTCCGCCAGCACCAGCGTCGTCATCATCATTCCGTGAATAGCTTTCGTAGCTTCCGCCGCCTCCATAGAGACCGCCGCCCCCGCCACAGGTATTCCAGCCGGAATTCGATCCTCCTTTGCCAAATGCTCCGCTGAAATAAGCATTTCCCGGTCCGCTGACAGTTGCGCCTTCCCCTTTCGTGCCACATCCGTCTCCACCGGTTGTACCACTCTGGTTTGCGCCGCCTCCGGCTCCACCAGCTCCGGAACTTCCTCCGGCTCCGCCTCCTGCTACAAGCAGGACACTGTTCTTATTATCTGACAATGCAGCTAATTCACCGTTTGCTGTTGCAAAATGTGTTGCACCGCCGCCATATCCATGGCATCCGATACCTCCACCATTATATGCACCTGCAGACTGTCCAACAACTATATATACCGTTGTTTCGCTATTAAATGTTACGGTACCTGTCGAATATCCGCCCTTTCCAGGGTTTCTGCCACCACCGGATGCTCCCCATGCTTCCAGCTTGTATTTACCAGCCGGGAGGGTAATGCTTTTCACGGATCCGGAATAGTCATAGGTATAGGTCTTTCCTGCAGCTACGCTGCCTGCAGATCCGCCGCTGCCACTTCCATAGCAGTTCTTCAGCTGATCCTTAATTTTGCCCCATACCGCAGATCCAAGCATTTTTTTAAGGTCTGCAGCGTTTCCGTTGCTTGCTTCATCTACTGCAATCTTAAAACCTTCCGATGGCGTGTCCATGCATGCTTCTGTGTGCACATGTCTGTTGTTTTCTGATGTCTGTTTCTGGTAGCCATCATCAAACTTGCGTGTCCAGTCAATCGTTCCGGCTGCAGTGATTTTTACAAGACCGTTTCCACGGCGTACCCCGGACTTCATTTCTGTGTTTGTAAGACCGGATGCTGTATATCCCGAACCACCGGCACCGCCACCATTATTTGCATTAGTGACATATCCGCCGTACCAGCCACCGCCGGCACCGCCAGAATCAGTTCCAAATGTTACAGATTCCCCAACCCCCTGTTTATATCCGCTGCCCTGGGTTCCTCCCATTCCGCAGCCGCCCATATTCTGGTTGGCTGAGTTATAGTCACAGGATGCAGTTTCAGAGTCTATCCTCATCCGTGAAGAACCCCTTGCATGGAAACAGAATTCCCAGATAGTATATGGATTCTGTCCGGAATCTGCAGAAGTCCCGTCGGTATTTGTTGTAGATGTAAGTCCACTTGGTACGGTAAATGAATATCTGTATTCATTACTGTTTGCTGCTTCAACCGTATAATTTCTTGTCTGGTATCTTCCATAATTGGTATATACAACCGGATATCCGTTTGTAAGATTATCACCCCTTACTGTTATCGTAACCTTTTGTCCCGGAAGATAGGTTTTATATGGGCCAAATACGCCCTGTTCACTTCCATTTGTTACTGCACTGTCCCCAGAAAGTGTTGTTCCGGTACGCAGTGATAAACCACTTGTCGGTGTCCATGTCGCATTTCCGGTAGATTTCATGTTTTCAATGTATGCATTTTCACCATTCTTTCCACCGCCATTTCCACCGCGTCCATCATCGGACCCGCGGCCTCCCCCAGGGTTGTCTGCTCCGCCACCGCCGCCGGCAGCCAGAAGTGTCCCATCAGGGTTCCAGCTTGTTGTTGCGGGATTGTTTGTGGTGGAAATATGTGACATTCCTCCACCAGAACCGCTGTCAGCAACACCACCGTCACCACCGCCGTTGTAACCACCAGCTGGTCCTCCAAAGCGGTTTGTCCCGGCTCCATATTTTCCAGCGCCGCCAACAAAAACATAAATTTTCTGTCCTTTCTTTAAGCTGATATTTCCTTTGGAATATCCACCATTTCCAGCGACAGAACTTGTAGTTTCCCTGTCAACGCTGTCATCATATCCATCACCGCCAGAAGCTCCCCATGCCTCAAGGGTATAGACTCCGTCTGCCGGGGCAGTGAATGTCTGCACATCACCTGTATAATTGTAAGTATACTGTACCTTTTTATCACTTATGCCATTGTAATAATCCTGTGTTGTTTTGGCGTGTTCTGTTACACCTGCAAAGCAGGATAAGGTATGCCTGTATGAAATACCGTTTGCGTCCTTTTCCGGTGCAAGTCTTGTAACTGCAAGATTATCCAATGAATAGCTGCAGTCATAAACGGAATTATAAGCTGTACCATCGGAAACTGCATCGTCCTGGTTACCGAACCAGATGCCGTCACCAATGTAATTCGTCATATCCCCGGAAGGATTCTTTGTTTTTGTAAAGGAAATTTCCTTTCCATCAACAATTACGCCTGTATTGGCATCCACGGTATAAGAACCGCCTTTGTAGTCAACCTTCTTAGGGGATAACATCACGGAATCCATTCCAAAATGATACTGGATGGCATTCTTCCCATCCTTTGCCAGGAGGGAAGCCGCAGATGTATATTCGGATCCGTCTGCAAGCACAATCTTTAAGGAACCATCCGGCTCTGCAAGAAGCTTGGTTGCCCGGGTGGTAAACAGTGCTTTTTCTGAATCCAGTGCATTGTGGAAATTAAATACGCCCTGAAGTTCGTAAGTATCATTCTTTGCTTCTTCCGTATCTACCCCCATTGCGCTCCATGACATTGCAAGCGATGCACTGCCGTTTCCAGAAAGGTAACGGTCCGGCTGGTCCCTGTCATCTTCCGATGTCCCTTCAAATGCCCCAAGCCCGTCATAGCGCCTGATCGAAAATCCACTGTCTGCGAGACTTACATCCATGTAAGTGCCGCCCGGGGCAAGGATATTGCTGATAATGGAATCATAGCTGTGTACCACCCCGTCATCATCTTCCACATCACTGTGTTTTGCATTGTCAACATTAAATGCCGCCCTGCGCACCGGCTTTCCATACTGGCAGTTTAACAGCCGGTACTGGCATTCTTCTGCTGTTCCCGGACAAGTCGCATCATCAGCTTCCTTATTCATCTCCGCTGCCCCGCTTTTATCATCGCCGAGCACACGCTGGTCCATTTCCTTGTTTACCGTAAGGATATTTGCCCCCTGTACGGAAACCGGGTCATGGACAACGATGTTGTTGACTTTCGTCTGTCCGTTTGTGTAGATGGAATCCATGGTATAACCGACTCTTCCGGCTACGCTGTCGTTCTCGTCTGTATACTTGAATGTATAGTTGGTAATATCATGCGATTCGGCGTTTTTATCAGCACCAAAGTTCGTATATGTAACCAGCGGGATAAAGAATGCACGGGACTGCCCTGTGACATATTCCTGGTTCGGGTTCGTCGGGCACTGTGCAATACCGTCCTGCATAAGCACAAGTCCGGCATTACCAAACTGCGCCGGTTCCGGTGCATCCGTCTGTCCGTTCAAGGAAGGGAGAATCCGGTTAATCCAGCTGTATTTTCCCCATACATCCTGCTTGGTAGGTGCAGTATAAACATCCGCAGTATTTGTTCCCATCCGCGCTGATCCGCTGCCATAAGTATCATAGTTTGTTCCGCCATAAGTGTTTCCACATCCAGGGGAACAGATATTTCCATCAATCGAATCCGATTTTGTCTGCATGATGGTTTTTACATCGTCCATCTGCTTCTGTTTTGTTTCAATCGTCCTTGCAGATGTTACTTTTGCAAGATCCAGGGTATTTCCATTCTCATCGGTATCTGTGATATGGTTATACTTCTCTTCATCTTTATCAAATGCGGTTTCTACAACTGCATTGCCTCCGGTGCCCTGGTACTTCGTGGATGTACTGCTGTAATTGCCATTATAGCTTCCTACATTAAGGTTTGATGTCTTCTTAACCAGAGGGTTATCCGTCCACATCTTATCGGTCCACATCCAGTTTGCCTTGCTGACATTCTCTTTTTTGAGATTGTTCATATCTGCCGGCTTGGAATACCACAGGGTATCCTCATAATTTTCCTGGCACTCATGGTGTTTTGTTTCTGCAGTATCCTGATAGTAGACTATACTCTCATTGCCTGAGCTGGTCTGTAAAATCAGGAAATCTGAAATAACGGTTGCCTTGCAGTTTAACTTACGTCTCTTATCAAAGCGTTTCCACTCGAACGTTGTCTTGTCCACTGCATCGGCTGTGTTATTGGTATATCCGGTCTTGGTCTTTGCTGCTTCCCCGGCTTCCCCTTTTCCTTCCCCGCCTGTCTTGGCATTGTCGTGTCTGTTGCGGAGGTTGCTGTATGTACTGTTTGTATACAGGCATCCCCTGCACCAGCTCTTTTTATGGCCGTTTGCCGTAACTACAACCGGGCTTCCCCCATGGGATGCAGTCTGTCCGTCACAGGAATCTGTACGGGTCAGCTTTTTATCACTATTGAACTCTGTCCATGTAACTACATCATCCTGCCCGGTCTGCAGGCTGTAGCGGATACGTCCGGCTTTTGAGGTATCTGCCTGTGCAATGTTATAAAAAATATTCGGATCATATCTTACGATCTTCGATTTTACAATATCAAGGTCATTTTCTGAGGTATCCGTCCAGGTTTCTTCCCCGTCTGCATCCGGGTCATCCCCTATATCCCCGGTCTCATAGTCCGGGACAATAAGATCGCCGTTTTCATCATACTCTTTATCGTTTGCGGCTTCCGTGCCTTCCACACCGGACAGGTCCGGATCAACAACCTGGGTATTATCCTTATTATCTTCCTTCTCTTTCTTTACTGCATCCGCTTCTGCTTTTCCTGCTTCCCCTTCAATACTGCTTCCGCTGCCATCATCTGTCTTACGGATCTCCCCCATGCCTTCGGCATAGCCTTCCTGCAGTTTCCATACCTTAAGGTTCGTGAAACGGATCGTATCGAAACGGAGTTTCTGGATCCATGTATCCTCGATCGCCGGGAGTACATGCTGGCAGCATGCGCCACAGAGGTCATGTGCCCCAAACTGGGTCAGGCCGCTTTTCTTTTCTACTTTCAGCCCGCTTTCCCCTACTTTTCCATCGTAATTGCCTGCGGTAATGCTTCCATCCTTGAATGTTACTTCAATTTTGTACTGGATGCTGGAAGATTTTCCATCCACAGATCCCTTGTATCCGCTCCAGCTGGAGTGTCCGGTTACTTTTCCGTGCTCATCCGTTGTATGGGATCCGGAAGCAGAAGCTTTATTACCTTTGGTGTAACTCCATCCGGTTCCAAGATCAGCAGATGTATTTGTTCTCTTTGCGCTTGATACAAGATCTGATGATGTATAGGTTCCTCCGCCATAAGACCGTGAGGAACCGGTATCATAGCTCTTTTCCCCTCCGGTCAGTGTAACCTTGATCGTAGCGGTTCCTACATGGTATACCCTTTTATATCCGTCAGAGTCATCAATACGGTAGACCGTGCCATCTGCACTTTTACCGATTTGTTCCATCTTCTTGGCCCAGTCTGCAGCCTGCCCTAATGCCGTATTGTAGGCAGAAACATCCCAGTTTGCCGGGGTCGGGGACATGCTGTATACTTTACCGGCATTTCCGCCCTCACATGGTTTTCCGGACGGGCTTACATTCGACCCGCTCTGTGACCACCGGGAAGTATTGTTCCCGATCGTCCCTGTCCATGTCGCGTGGAATTTGGTTGTGCTGTCGTGTCCGTTTACGGTCGTGTTATAACCGGCAGCGCCCTGCGGGTTTACGGCACTGTTCTTTTCTGCAGTGACCGATTTTTCCTGTTTCCTGTCATTGGCATCCGCAACAAAAGTCTCTTCTTTTGTATTCCCTGCGGTAAGTGATTTTAAAGTATCACCTTTCTTGTACTCACAGTCCGTGCTGTTGAAAACACTCTTGTATCGTCTTGTGGAACGGTAGCTGTTTTTACTTCCACCTGAAATTTCCTTGAGGTAGTAATCATCATAGACTGCCTGCATGTTGACAATGAATTCTGACCCGCCGGTTGCAAAGTACAGGGACCTTGTGCTCGGCACACCTGCCATTGCTTCAAATGTCTCATTATAAATGGACCCTTCCTTTAATTCTGCATATGCTTCCGGAATGGATTCATAGGTGTCGGAAAGGTTCACATCCTTCGTATCATCCTTGTGGTAGATATACTGTGCAATGACATTGTTTGTTGTTGCGCAGCCACCTGCCTTAAGGTCAGACATGGATGGCTTTGTTTTTTTGACCGAACTTCCATTTATCACGCTTGTCCATTTTGTCTTCGCACCACTGCCGGATTTCTGCATGATATACACTTTTGCTTTCCAGTTCACATAATAACTGCCGGTGCCGGAAATCTTAAACCCTTTGGTACGCACATCTGCATTGGAAATGCGCCAGATCAGGCTCCGGTTTGCCTGCAGGTCTTTACCACCAATCTGTTTTGCAGACACAAGCTTGTTGTAATTCTGCTCATCTCCCTTTTCTGACCCTTTGTTTGCAGAATCGTAATGGTTGAGCGCCTTATAATAGGTAACTTCTTTTTTTGCATCATATTTGGTTCCTGTTTCCGGATCTGTTACCCGCTGGACACTTTTTACGATTTTCGGATCAAGCAGGCTCGCAGCGGTTGTCCCGTCTGCATTTTCAAACACAATCTTTACATAGTATTTATCCGATGCAAGAACCTTATCGAAAAGTTTCTTGGATTCCTTGTCTTTCCCCGGGGACAGTTTCACATACAGGTTGTCCTTAATAGTTGCTGTGTGTGTTTTCCCCGTCATACTGTAAGACTGGAAGGTATCCTTGATATCTTTTCCATTCTGGGCCGGTTCCTTGCCGTTGACATCCTTGCTGTAAATGGTAAGGTTCAATTTCACATCCGGGGTCTCTTCCGGCTGTGTGGAAGTCCAGTAAAAACCGTCCACTGCGTAGGTACCATACTGCCATGCTATATTTTTTGCCGTACCTTTAAATGCATTAATACCATGCGGGGATCCGACTGTCCTGAGTAGTTCGACCGTAGCCAGTTTGTTGTACACCCTTGCATTCGGCTTCCCGTTTTTATTTGACATGCTGTAATAAGCCTTTGTCGTACGCATGATGACCATACGGCTGTACCAGTCTTTGCCGCTGCCCGTAACGGATTTTGTATTCTGCACTGCCTTTGAAAGCCTGTCATAGTACGTGCCATAGCCAGCATCTTTATACTTTGATTTGCTAACAACGCCTTTTTTCGTCGCGACCTCTCCATTGTGCGCCTGATAATTCTGTCCGGATTTATCATCAGATGCCGCAAAACCAATAAACCCCTTGTTCAGGCTCTTGGCATTTACACCCTTTGACGATGCAAAGGCGTCTGCTTTGCCGGAAAAGTTGTAATGCTTATTAATGACACTGCCGCAGGAGGCATAGGTGACCTCTTTGCTCGTGGCATAGGCCATTCCCATATCCAGGCGGATGACAACGTTTTCCAGGCTGCTGCTTCCGCCCTTTCCATTGCTTCCGTCGGCCGCTGTTTTCGCATATGTTGTTACAGCTTTCAGCCATTCGTTTGCTGCTTTTTTGTCACCGCTTGACTGGGCGAGGGCGTAACCGCTTACTAACAGGTCAAGGTAATGCGTGTTGTACTCATCATTCAGGACACGTTTTTTTACCTCGTCCATTTCCCTGGTGGCACCCGGGGCAAGCACCTTTTTAAAACGGGAATTGCCCTGGTAAATACTCCGGAGTACCTGGGACCCGACCATGTTTTTGTTTGCTGCATCCCTTACCCCTTTCTGGGTACCATATAATCCCTCTTTTGTCCCGTTTTTGGAGAACATTTCCGTGCCATAGGATTTACTGCTGAGTCCGGCAGCTGTCGTATACCGGAGGAAGACATCTGCCATTTCCGGTGTTGTCGTATACTGTCCTTTACTTGTTTCATTTACGTTTGCAATGGAAGAATACAGTCTTCTGGCACGGGCAAGGTTTGTCTTCCCCTTGGATGAAAAACTTTTCCCGTTAAACCCGGTGATCTTATTAATATCATCCTTACTCAGTTCCGAGAAATGTGCATAGTTGCACACTTCATACTTTTCCTTGGAATCATTGGATGTGACTTCCACAAAAGATTTCTTGTTTTTTGATGATTTTTTCTCTTTGTTCTTGATGTATTTCTTTAAATCGGCATAATAAATGCCTGCCTTATTCTTCCTGCTGCCGGCAACACCGTCCGTGACACCCTTTGAAGTTTTCTTGAAGCTCCCGGCATCCTTTTCCTCATACCATGGGTCGAGGTCATAAAAAACGGACTTTTTACTCCCTTTCGCACGGCCGGTTACAACGGACTGTTTTTCGTTCATAAGCCACGCGTGGTGCTTGCTGCTCGCGATGACACGCGGGACGAATACCAGGGTGCTGTCATCATATTCATACGAGTTCTGCATCGCGAGGATGTTGGACGTAATCGCATGATGCAGGGAGTTGCTGTATTTGTAGATTGTTTTCCCTTTATCCGTGGTTCCCATTTTGTCGATCCAGTATGGGTAGTAGTCTGGCTGGTTCTTGGGAGCATTGTAATTCTTTTTTGCTTTTTTTACATCTTCCGGGTCGCTTGTTGATGCTACTGGGGAAGCATTTTTGCCAGAGTATCCATACTCCAACGTCTTCCCTTTGCTAACCTCATTCAAGTCATAGGTAACCACCGATACCCCGATAACGCCTGGTTCATAAACGGTTGGATTATTGCCACTCCCACCAATATAAGATGGACTGGATGTATTGCCCTTGGTTCCGTAATCATTTGATGCCCCGTTACCCTTTGCTGCATAAATGATTGTGGCCTCGGCACACCCAAGGATGGCTGAAACCGCAATCAGCACCACTGCTGTCAGCGCTGCCCCATGCTTTCCCATCCACGCAGCAAGCTTTTTGAAAAACCTGCTTTTGTATCTGCTGTCTGAAATACCATTGTTCTTTTCCATGGTTTTCCTCCTTCAAATAATAATATCTATAATAAAGCCGCCACCGCGGTAGCTTTTTTAATTTCAATCTGTTACAATATAAATGTGCAATGCTGTTTTTGCAGCCTTATTTTTATGCGAGGAGCGAAAAACCAGAAAAAGTGAAAATGTAAAAACAGAAAATGTGTATGGTAAAAAAGTGTAAAAAGTTTTCCGTTTTTCTTTGACGTTTTCCAAAATGGCGCAATATATAAGGTGAAGGGATCAAAAGAAACCTTCACCTACTTATTTAATTTTATTTACGAAACCGAAGGAGGGTTTTATTTATGAAGAAAAATGTTTTAAAAAAACTGATGTGTGCAGTTCTTGCCGCTGCATGTGTTGCCACTGCTGTTGTACCTGCAATGGCGGATGATGTTGTTACTGCAGAAGCTGCTACAAAGAAAGTTACTTCTGCGTACAAGTACCATATCGATGGTTATGACAAAAAAGGATATCCTATAGATGGGTTTTCAAAAACTTCCTTTTATAAGGACTTAAATTCACTGCCATCTATTAAAGTAGGGAAAACGAAGGTTAATGTGTCAGCTGTAACAAATAATGTAAAATCAGTATCTAAAGAGAAAGGGAGTCCTCTCTACGAATCCTTTGTAAAATTCAAAGCACCTAAAACCGGAAAATATGTTGTTACCATCGACAACTTGCAGGGAACGGATGATAAATCTTTAAAATCAATGAATAAATTGTATTGTGAAACTCCTGAAAAAGTTGGCAAAAAATATTATTTGAACGTTGTAGACTACGATACAGTTGGCAAACATGATATGCTTTACGAAAACAACTACCTTGCAAGGCTTCGCACCATCCTTGATAATTACAAGGCAGAGCATCCGGAATATGCAGATGTTATTGAGGAAACATATGACTACGAGACAGATTTTATTAATACAATCCCTACGAATAAGATCAAGTTTACCACTAAGCTCAAAAAAGGACAAACTTACATCTTCGTTATTGAAAATGCCGGCATGATCAAAACCGTTCCTCCTTACTTTACTACACACGGCAGCAATGAACAGAGCTGTCTTTCTGGTGGAAACTATCTGAAGGCATATTCATTCGACATGAATATTGAATACAGGAAATAAACTATTTACATAGTTGCACCCTCCGGGGTGCATGGATTGAAATTTATATTGCACATGTGAAGCGTAATCGCCCCGCCCCAACACCACAAAAGGTAAACCGGGGCGGGGCTTCCTTTACACTGCAATAAAGCCAGGGGAAAACCGTTCTTCCACCGCCTCTGTTCTCCCCCAAAAAAGAAAGATGGCTCAATATATAAGGTGAAAGGGACAAAAGATTTCCTTTCAGCTGCTTATTCAAATATATTTACGAAATCCAAAGGAGGGTTTTATTATGAAGAAAAATGTTTTTAAAAAAATGATGTGTGCAGTCCTTGCCGCTGCATGTGTTGCCACTGCTGTTGTACCTGCAATGGCGGATGATGTCATTACCGCTGAAGCTGCCACAAAGAAGGTTACTTCTGCGTACAGGTATCATATCGATGGTTATGACAAAAAGGGATACCCTGCCAGCTATTCTAAAGCGTCATTTTATAAGGATTTAAACTCCTTGCCGTCTGTTAAAACAGGGAAAACAACCATTAACGTGCCAGCTGTGACATCCTCGGTAAAATCTGTATCCAAAGAAAAAGGAGAACCCCGGTACGAGTCCTTTGTAAAATTTAAAGCCCCAAAAACCGGAAAATATGTTGTTACTTTTGACAACCTGCAGGGTACAGACGATAAATCTTTAAAATGCTTCGGTGGAGGTATTTATAAGCCTGTTAAAAATGGAAAAAAATATACATTAGAAGATCTTTATCCTGACGAAGTTGGTGATTACACCACCCTTTACGAAAACAATTACCTCGCAAGACTCCGTACTATCCTTGACAATTACAAAGCAGAGCATCCGGAATATGCAGATGTCATTGAGGAAACATATGAATATAAAACAGATTTTGTGAATACAATTCCTACGACTAAAATCAAATTTACAACTAAGCTCAAGAAGGGACAGACCTATGTATTCATTATTGACAATATTGGAATGCAAAAAGCTGTCCCGCCTTACTTTACTACACACGGCAGCGATCATCAGAGCTGTCTTTCTGGTGGAAACTACCTGAAGGCATATTCGTTTGATATGAATATCGAATACAGGAAATAAACTATTTACACAGTTGCACCCTCCGGGGTGCGTGGATTGAAATATATTGAATGCAGGAAATAAGCTATTTACACAGGTGCGCCCTCCGGGGTGCATGGATTGAAATTTATATTGCACAGGTGAATTGCCCGCCCCGCCCCAACACCACAAAAAGGTCAACCGGGGCGGGGCTTCCTTTGAACTGCGACATGAATATTTGGAAGTCCTATCCCTTTCTTTTCCAATGTCCACACACACAAAAAAGGATCACCGCTATGGATGATCCTTAAATTCTGCTGCTTATTTGATTGACTGTGCAAGTGCTACTGTTTGAGCATCTACACCACTTGCGATAATCTGCTCTGCCGTTTCGCCATTCCTCAAACGGTTAACCACAGCCACAAGCAGGTTCTGGCCTTCTGCGCGGCCTTCTGCAAGACCTTTTTCAATTCCTTTGCGTTCCAATCTTTCTGCTACATCGCACATACAACCAACCTCCTTTTTATTGTCAGATTGTAAAATTTCCTCGTATCTTCGATCTCCAGCCATTACTGCCAAGAGTTTTAACATGGCATCGACATGCGTGATGACGGTTTGATCGTCCGGTACATAGTCCGGATTTTTTCTTCTCTCAGAAAAGAATCGAGCAACAATCCCAAAATCACTTTTAAATCTAGCAATCTGCTCATCCGTAAGCCATGCGATCTCGAATACATGGATGTTGTAATCACTCACATATTCATCAAGTCCCGCTGGAATATCCAAAAGTTCCTTGATGCTTTTTGGTGCTGTCCAATGTTCATTGCCAAAATACAGCACTATGGTAATCACTGGGACGATTTTATTCTTCCGGTCCAGCAACTGGCTCCTGTACGTAGTTCCGTCATAACTGAACACTCGAAATGGCATAAACTTTTCGACTTTAGTCTGATTTTCCATGCCACATAAGGCGATCCGGACATTTCCATCCATCCAATATTTTGCGACATCACGCTCCAATTCATGAAGTTTTTGATCACTTGCTTTGTATTGAGAATGAACAGAACTGTTTCTCAGCGAATCCGGATGTACTACATCTTTCCCTTCAAATACAAAAGCATTTATGATATCTGCAAAAACATCATTGTAATCCTCAAGTATTTTTTCGGTTAAATCTTTTTCACCCATATTTTTTCCTCTCTTTCCCTGTTTATGCAAATTTTTTGTTTCTAATCAGGGAAAGCTTAGGCATCCCTGATTATTTCAAATCAGGGACCATCCCTTATCTGATTTTATTATAACACCCGCAATCGAAAAAATACAGTGGGAAAATGGTCAGATAGCCATGTGCTGCGTGCTCGCATGTTTCTTTTCTCCCATAAATCCTCACTCTCCTTTCGATACGTGTTTGTCAGTTCAACTTTAATATGAAACAAGAAAAGTTTCCCGCCCCGGTTTCCTGCCACCAGAACACGGATAGCTGGCGGGGCGCGAACCTCGCCATTCTTGAATTGGATTCCGGGAAAAAAGATCGCGGTGAAACCATCTGAGATTAAGATTTTGGAAGAATAGCATTTGAAGGG
>OLPH01002415.1_pt1 | contig 15242 bp, 10 predicted proteins | sample 1672951 | NCBI WGS metagenome assembly OLPH01 (sample SAMEA3136740, study PRJEB25190) | human gut metagenome | reverse complement strand
CTGAAATATATGCGCATGACGGTGAGCTATCCGGTGACGGATCACAGCGGCGGACAGCTGCGGCCCTCCTTTGTGGTGCGGCGGCTGGAGCGGCTGTTTCCGGGCCTGACGCCGGAGCGAGAGACGGTGCGTCTGCTGACCCCGGCGGTGGCGCTGGAGGAAGCCGGTCAGGAGATGGGCGGCTCCCTGTGGCGGTACTTTGCCGGGAGAGAGGAGTACGCCGGGACGCTGGCGGCCATGGAGCGGGCCAGACAGCTGCGCCGGGGACGGCTGTCCCCGGCGGCGGTGCAGTCCCTGTACGGCACCCGGATGGGGATGTCCGCCTCCCGGATGGATCGGGTGCGGCAGTGCCACTTCGGCTACTTTATGCAGTACGGCCTGCGGGCCAAGGAGCGGCGTCCGGCGGGCTTCGAGGCCCCGGAGATCGGGACGTTTCTGCACTATCTGCTGGAGAACACCGCCCGTGAGGTGGCAGGCAGCGGCGGCTGGGCGGCGGTGAAAACGCCGCAGCTGCACGCTATGGTCCGTAAATATATTGACCTTTACATCCGGGATGAAATACCGGGTTATGAGGAAAAGAGCGCCCGGTTCCGCTATCTGTTCGGGCGACTGCGCACCACGGCGGAGGATATCGTGGACCGCATGGCGGAGGAACTGGCGGAATCGGATTTCAAGCCCGTGGCTTTTGAGCTGGGCTTCGGCGGACGGGACGGCACACTGCCGGCCATCACCATTCAGGAGGGGGATGCCACCCTCTCCGTCAGCGGAAAAGTGGACCGGGTGGACGGCTGGCTCCACGACGGGAAGCTGTATCTGCGGGTGGTGGACTATAAGACGGGGCGCAAGTCCTTCGATCTGTCGGATGTGCGGTACGGGCTGGGGATCCAGATGCTGCTGTATCTGTTCACGCTGGAGAAGGAGGGGCAGTCCTGCTTCGGATACCCCATCGTTCCGGCGGGGGTGCTGTATCACCCGGCACGGGATCTGATCCTGAAGACCGAGCGGGACATTTCACCGGAGGCCCTCCGCAAGGCCATGGATCGGGAACTGCGGCGGGACGGCATGGTGCTGGGGGATCCGGAGGTGCTGCGGGCCATGGAGCACAGTGCGCTGGAGGCGCCGTGCTTCCTGCCCATTCAGGTGAGCAAGGACGGCGGCATCAGCGGCGGTGTGGCTACGGCGGCGCAGCTGGGGCGACTGGGGCAGTATGTGGAGAAGCTGCTGCACCAGATCACCCGTGAGCTGCGGCAGGGGAACATCGATGCCGACCCCTGCTGGCGGGGGCCTCAGGAGAGCGCCTGCACCTACTGCGATTTTGCATCGGCCTGTCACTTCCAGGACGGGCAGGCCGGCGACCGGCTGCGGCCGCTGAAACGGGTGAAGGCCGACGAGTTCTGGGAATTTGTAGCGCATGAGACGGGAGAGGAGGGACGTCATGGGGAGTTTTGAGCCCACGCCGGAGCAGCGGCGGGCCATGGAGGACCGGGGCGGCAGCCTGCTGGTGTCCGCCGCGGCCGGTTCCGGCAAGACCAAGGTGCTGGTGGAGCGGCTGTTCGGCTATATGGAGCGGGAGCGCTGCCGCATCGACGATTTCCTCATCATCACCTTCACCAAAGCGGCGGCGGCGGAGCTGCGGGGCCGGATCGCCGCAGAGCTGAGCCAGAGAGTGGCCCGGCAGCCGGAGAATATGCACCTGCGCCGCCAGATGATGCGGGTGTATCAGGCGGACATCAAAACGGTGGATGCCTTTTGCGGGAGCCTGCTGCGGGAGAATATCCACCTGCTGCCGCCGGAGGGGCAGAGGAGCCTGACCCCGGATTTCCGGGTGCTGGATCAGCAGGAGGCGGAGCTGCTGCGGATGCAGGTGCTGGAGCAGGTATTGGAGGAGTTTTACCAGCGCATCGGCCGGGGGGATACCCAGGCCCAACAGCTGGCGGAGACGCTGGGTGCCGGGCGGGACGACCGGGCGCTGGAGCGGTTGGTGCTGGACATCCACGGGAAAATCCAGAGCCACGCCTACCCCATGCGGTGGCTGGGGCGGCTGCGGGAGCAGTGGCAGCAGGTGCCGGAGTCCGTGGGGCCTTACCGGGAGGTGCTGACGGACAGCATCCTGCGGCGGACCCGGTTCTGGGCGAGGAAGCTGACGGAGACGGCAGCGTGGATGGAACAGTATCCGGATCTGTACCGGGGCTACGGCGACCGGTTTCTGGAGATGGCGGAGCAGCTGCAGGGCTATGAGGCGGCGGCGCAGGAGGGCTGGGACGCCATGGCTCGGCTGAAGCCCTCCTTCCGGCGAATGGGCGTCGTCAAGGGCTGCGACGGGGCCAAGGAGCAGGCGCAGGCGGTACGCAAGCGGTGCAAGGACGAGCTGGATGAGATCGGTGCGCTGCTGGCGGTCAGCGAGAGCGAGCAGCGGGAGGATCTGGAGGCCATGGCCCCGGCCATGCTGGCGCTGGTGCGGCTGACGGAGGACTTCACCGCCGCCTATCAGGCGGAGAAGGTACGGCGCAACTGCATGGATTTCAGCGATCAGGAACACTATGCCATCCGGCTTTTGCAGGGTGACGACGGTGCGCCGACGCCGCTGGGGCGGCAGCTGTCCGGGCGATACCGGGAGATCATGGTGGACGAGTATCAGGACACCAACGAGGTGCAGAACTGCATCTTCCGGGCCATTTCACGGGACGGGCAGAACCTGTTCACCGTGGGGGATGTGAAGCAGAGCATTTATCGGTTCCGGCTGGCGGACCCCACCATTTTTCTGGAGAAATATCTGGCCTACCGACCGGCAGAGGAGGCGGAGGAGGGGCAGCCACGAAAGGTGCTGCTGAGCCAGAACTTCCGCTCCCGGCGGCAGGTGCTTTCGGCTGCCAACTTTGTGTTTGGCAGCATCATGTCCCGGCAGATGGGAGAGATGGACTACGGGCCGGAGGAACGACTGAACTACGGGGCCGCAGGCTATCCGGAGCGCAGCGACACGGATACGGAGTTCCATCTGATCAGCGTGGCGGATACCGAGGAGGAGCGCTTCGACCGGACGGAGGTGGAGGCCCGGTTCGTGGCTCATCGTATCCGGCAGCTGCTGGACGAGGGCTTCCCCGTGCAGGGGGAGGACGGGCAGCAGCGGCCTGTCCGACCGGAGGATATCGTGATCCTGATGCGCTCTCCAGCGGCAAGGCGGAAGGCCTTCACGGCGGCTCTGCAGCGGGAGGATATCCCCTGCGCCGGCGGGGAGGAGCAGTCCTTCTTCGAGACCATGGAGATCGCCGTGATGGTGTCGTTTTTGCAGATCGTGGACAATCCACGGCAGGATGTGCCGCTGCTGGCGGTGCTGCGGTCGCCGCTGCTGGGCTTTTCACCGGATCGGCTGGCCCAGATCCGGGGCGGGCATCCGGGGGGAGACTACTACGGCGCTCTGTGTGCCGACGACGGCGAGGATAGCCGTGCCTTTCTGGAGCGGCTGGGGCAGCTGCGGGCGGCGGCCGGGGAGCTGACGGCGGACCGGCTGCTGTGGAAGCTGTACACGGACTGGCAGGCACTGGCGGTGTTCGGGGCCATGGAGGGTGGTGCGCAGCGGCGCAGCAATCTGCTGGCGCTGTACGCCTACGCCGGGCAGCTGGCGGCTGCGGGACGGGGGAACCTGTTCGATTTTGTCAGCTATCTGCATGACTTGATGGAGAGCGGCGACCTGCCGGATATCAGCGCAAGGCAGGAGAGCGGCGGCGTACAGCTGATGACCATCCACAAGTCCAAGGGACTGGAGTTCCCGGTGGTGATCCTGGCGGATCTGCAGAAGGGCTTCAACCGGGACGATTTCCAGCGGCCCGTGCTGGTGCATCCCCGGCTGGGACTGGGGACGGAGCGGGTGGATCGGCAGCGGCGCATCCGGTACGATACCGTCTCCAAGCAGGCCATTCAGCTGGCCCTGTCACGGGAGAGTCTGGCGGAGGAGATGCGGATCCTGTACGTGGCCATGACCCGTGCCAAGGAGAAGCTGATCTGCGTGGACTGTATGCGCTTTGCACGCAACCGGGTCCGGGGCCTGCTCAGTGTGGCGGGCTGTCCTGCGGCGCCGGAGGCCGTGGGGAGCGCCAAGGCGCCGGGGGACTGGATCCTGCTGCCGCTGCTGTGTACGCCGGAGGCGGCGGTGCTGCGGCAGTGGGCGGACATGGAGCCGGAGCAGCCGGCCCTCTCCGATGGCGGCTGGCAGGTGCGGCTGTGGGAGAACCCGGTGTTTGAATGTGGGTCTGCGGCTGCGGCCCCGGAGGAGGCTGCGGTGCAGGAGCGACGGTATGATCTCTCCGCCATGGAGCTGCGCTATGGCCACACGGCGGCCTGCACCATCCCCACCAAGGTGACGGCCACCCAGCTGAAGGGCAGGGTGCTGGATGAGGAGATCGCAGAGGGGGCGGCATCCGCCCGGCCCCGGCGGCTGGACTTCCAGAGGCCCCTCTTTTTGCAGCAGGAGCGCAGGCTCACCGCTGCGGAACGGGGGACGGCCATGCATCTGGTGATGCAGTATCTGGAGTTGGGCGGCCCGGACCCGGAGGAGCAGGTGCGGCGGCTCACGGATCGGCGGCTTCTGACACCCCAGCAGGCGGAGGCGGTGGACATGGAGCGCATCCGGGCGTTTCTGGCGACGCCGCTGGCGCAGGAGATCCGGCAGGCCCGGCAGGTCTGGCGGGAGTATCGCTTTGCCCTGCTGATGCCGGCGGCGCTGTACGACCCGGCGGCGGAGGGAGAGGAACTGATGCTTCAGGGCGTCGTGGACTGCGCCTTCCGCACGGAGGAGGGGCTTGTGGTGGTGGACTTCAAGACCGACCGTCTGGCTCCCGGCGAGGAGCCGCAGCGGGCGGAGGAGTACCGGCCCCAGCTGGAGGCCTATGCTCAGGCGCTGGAGCGGGTGATGGAGGAGAAGGTCTGCCGCAAGGTATTGTACTTTTTCTCCACGGGCGCCACAATAAATTTGTAAATTTGCAAAAAGTGCTTGCATTTTGCCATGAGATGTGGTATCATCACAGTTGCCTTTGTGAAAGAGGACTATTGTACCAGAAAGAGGTGAACCAGAGCAATGAAGGAAGGAATCCATCCCAATTATCAGCAGACTACTATCAAATGCGCCTGCGGTAATGTAATTGAGACAGGTTCTACGAAGAAGGATATTCGCGTAGAAGTCTGCTCTAAGTGTCACCCCTTCTTCACCGGCAAGCAGAAGCTGGTGGATACCGGCGGACGTGTGGCGAAGTTCAACAAGCGCTTCGGTCTGGACAAGTAAAGACACTTTTTACAGGACCCGCAGCTTTTTGGCTGCGGGTCCTTTACTTTTGCCGCCGGGTATACTATATTATTAGGTGAAAACCGGAAGCGAGGATGCACATGGAACGCAGAACTTTGGAAGAAAACAGGGAAAATAAGAGAGACTATGCGGTGCTGGTGGGGCTGCGCTCCCCGGTGCTGCGGGAGGATAACGCAGACGAGGAGAGTCTGGCGGAGCTGGCGGCTCTGGTAGAGACCGCCGGAGGGCAGGCCGTCGGCACCATTTTGCAGAGCAGGGAGAAGCCGGATCCCCACAGCTTCATCGGAGAGGGCAAGGTGGAGGAGGTACGGCGCATGGTGCAGGAGGAAGAGGCCACCATGGTCATCTTCGACAACGACCTCTCGCCCTCCCAGATCCGGGTGCTGACGGAGATGACCGGGGTACAGGTGCTGGACCGCAGCGGCCTGATCCTGGACATCTTTGCCCAGCGGGCCAAGACCAAGGAGGGGTGCTTGCAGGTGGAGCTGGCCCAGTACCAGTATCTGCTGCCGAGGCTGGTGGGTATGTGGACCCATCTGGAGCGACAGGCCGGCACCAGCGGCAAGGGTCCCATTGGCTCCAAGGGCCCTGGCGAGACGCAGCTGGAGACGGACCGCCGCCACATCCACCGGAAGATCGACAAGCTGAAGGCGGAGCTGGAGGAGGGGCGGCGGGGCCGCAGCACCCAGCGCCAGCGGCGGCAGAAAAACGAGATCCCGGTGGTGGCCATCGTGGGCTACACCAATGCCGGAAAATCCACCCTGCTCAACGCCATCACCGGGGCGGGTATCCCCGCCAACAACCGACTGTTTGATACGCTGGACACCACCACACGGCTGCTTACCGTCAGCGATACGCTGGATGTGGTGATCTCCGACACCGTGGGCTTTATCCGCAAGCTGCCCCACCAGCTGGTGGAGGCCTTCAAGGCCACGCTGGAGGAGCTGGAGTACGCCGACCTGCTGCTGCACGTCATCGACGTGTCCAATCCCCAGTGGCAGCAGCAGGCCGTCATTGTGGAGGAACTGATCCACGAACTGAAGGCGGATCAGATCCCCTGCATCCGGGTATACAATAAGTGCGACGTGGCCTTCTCCGGGGAGCGGAGCCATGAGGAGGACGCCGTGTCCATCTCCGCCAAGACCGGGGAGGGCATCCCGGCGCTGATGGAGGCCATCGACCGGAGGCTGGACAAGGGGACCCGCCGGGTGGTGATCCATCTGCCCTATGACAAGGCGGGGATGCTGGACAGCCTCTATCGGGAGGCCAAGGTGGAGGATGTGGCCTATCAGGAGAGCATTGATGTGACGGCGGTGTGTCCCCCCAAGGTGCTGGGCCAGCTGAAGGACTATATCGAGGGCTGGACGGAGCCGAAGGAGGACTGGGAATGATGGAAACGGAACGGCTGCTGCTGCGGCCGTGGCAGGAGAGCGATGCCGAGGCGCTGTACCGCTGGGCCAGCGACCCGGAGGTAGGCCCCGCCGCCGGATGGTCGCCCCACACCTCTGTGGAGAACAGCCGGGAGATCATCCGGACGGTGCTGGCCAAGGAGGGAACCTTTGCCGTGGTGCCAAAGGACGGGAACGGCGGCCCCATCGGCGCCATCGGCGTATTTCCCACGGAGATACCGGAGGGGAGAGGGGAGCCGGAGCTCGGCTACTGGATCGCCCGCCCCTACTGGGGGCAGGGACTGATCCCGGAGGCCGTGGAGGCGATGCTGCGCCGGCAGTTTCGGGAGATGGGTGCGGAGCGTGTGTGGTGCGCCCATTTTCCGGGGAATGAACGATCCCGGCGGGTGCAGGAGAAGTGCGGCTTCCGACACGTCTGCGATACGCCGCCGTCGCCGTGGCCCGACGGAACGGAGCGCCCCGGCGTGTGCCAGGCCATTACGAGGCAGGAGTGGGAGGTGCGCCATGGCTGACGGCTTTCGTATCCCCTTTCAGGAGGCGGAGAGCGAGTTTGTGGAGAAGCGCTCCCGGTTCATCAGCCACGTGTGGCGGGTGGAGACGGAGGAGGAGGCCCAAGCCCGGATCCAGGAGACGAAGAAGAAGTATTATGACGCACGGCACAACTGCTGGTGCTATCTGCTGGGGCCGAATCTGGTGCGCTACTCCGACGACGGAGAGCCTCAGGGAACGGCGGGACAGCCCATGCTGAACGTATTCCAGCGGGAGAACGTCACCGGAGCGGTGTGCGTGGTGACCCGGTATTTCGGCGGTATCCTGCTGGGGGCCGGAGGGCTGACCCGTGCCTACTCCAAGGGCGCACGGGACGCCTTGGCGGCGGCGGGCGTGGCCACCATGGGCCTGTGGGCCCGTGTGCGGCTCAGCTGCCCCTATCCGCTGTTTGAGCGGGTGAAGCTGGAGATCGCCGCTGCGGACGGTGTTTTAGACGATATGGACTACGGCGCTGATGTGACGCTGACGGTATCTCTGCCGTCGGAGAGGCGGGAGACCCTGCAGGGGCGGCTGACGGAGCTGTCCGCCGGAGGGCTGACCTTGGCGCTGATGGAGGAGAGCTACCGGCCCGGCCCACGGGAGGAGTTATAACGGAAAAGGAGAAGAAGGAATGAAGTACACGGAATACACCGACGAACAGATCCAGGAGATCAAGCGCCAGCGGGACCGGCGCAAGCGGCAGCAGATCACGGTCATCGTCTTTATCCTCGGCGTGCTGTTTGCGCTGGTGGGGATCCTGGAGCGGGGCGGCGCCATCTATCTGGTGCTGGGCATTGCCTGCTTGCTGATGGGCGTGCTGCTGCTGGTGGATCACATCCGCAAGGAACGGGAGGAGAAAGCCAAGAAACAGGATGCAGCGGATGCTGACAAGGAGTAAGCCTTGCCATTTGTTCACGGATTCTTTACGGAAAATCCCTTGCCCTGCGGGGGCTTTTCATGATAAAATGATATTGTAAGTAGAGATGCGAGGCGCATCTGCCCAATGTGCGGACAGGTGCGCTCTCGTTTTGTCAGGAGAAAATTGGAAAAGGAGGAAGATATTTGTCTCGTAAGCCATTGAGCGTACAGGCGCAGCAGGATCGCCTGCGGCGCAAGCGGCGGGAGGCCGGAGAGGTGCTGACCATTTTCCGCAAGCCCCTGAAGGAATCGCTGACCTCGGTGCTGCCCATCACCGCCATTGTGCTGGTGCTGTGCTTTACTATTACCCCTATCTCCAACAACGCCATGATGGCGTTTTTGCTGGGGAGTCTGCTGCTGATCGTGGGTATGGGGTTGTTTACTCTGGGTTCGGAGATGTCCATGATCCCACTGGGTGAGGCGGTAGGTAAGGAGATCACCCGATCCAAAAAGGTGTGGGTCATCGTGGCCATCAGCTTTTTGATCGGCGTCATCATCACCGTGGCGGAGCCGGATCTGCAGGTGCTGGCAGGGCAGGTGCCGTCTATCCCGGATCGGGTCATCATCTGGTCCGTGGCGCTGGGCGTGGGGGTTTTTCTGGTGATCGCCCTGCTGCGTATTTTGTTTGCCATCCAGCTGTCGTATCTGCTGATCGGGTTTTACGCCATCGTGTTCGTGCTGGCGGGCTTCGTGTCCCCGGACTTCTGGGCCGTCGCCTTCGACTCCGGCGGCGTCACCACCGGCCCCATGACGGTACCCTTTATCATGGCGCTGGGCGTGGGCGTCAGCGCCGTGCGTAACGACAGGGAGGCGGGGGGCGACAGCTTCGGTCTGGTGGCCCTGTGTTCCATCGGCCCCATCATCACGGTATTGCTGCTGGGCCTGCTGTATCAGCCCGACGGCAGCACCTATACCCCGGTGAGCGTGCCGGATGCCAAGGACACGGCGGAGATGTTCCGGTCGTATACCCATGCGCTGCCGGAGTATTTCAAGGAGATCTTCCTGTCTCTGGCGCCCATTCTGGCGTTTTTCGTCCTGTTCCAGCTGGTCACCCGGCGGATGCACCGGCGGGAGGTCATGAGTATGCTCTTTGGTCTGCTGTACACCTACATCGGGCTGGTGCTGTTCCTTACCGGTGTCAACGTGGGCTTCATGCCTGTGGGCAGCTTCCTGGGGGAGAGCATTGCCGCCCATGAGAGCTACAGCTGGCTGCTGATCCCCATTGCCATGCTCATCGGATACTTCATCGTGTCGGCGGAACCGGCGGTCCATGTGCTGAACCGGCAGGTGGAGGAGATCACCGCCGGAGCCATTCCCGCCAGCGCGATTTCGGCAGGGGCGATGGGATTGAGCCTTTCCATCGGCGTCTCGGTTTCTCTTGGTCTTGCCATGATCCGGGTGCTGACGGGTATCTCCATCATGTGGTTTTTGATCCCCGGCTATGTGCTGAGTCTGGCGCTGTCCTTTGTGGTGCCGAAGATCTTTACCTCCATCGCTTTCGACTCCGGCGGTGTGGCCTCCGGTCCGATGACGGCCACGTTCCTGCTACCCTTTGCCATGGGGGCCTGCGATGCGCTGGGGGGCAATGTGGTGACGGACGCCTTCGGCGTGGTGGCCATGGTGGCTATGACGCCGCTGGTGACCATCCAGCTGCTGGGCGTCAGCTATCAGCGAAAGCTCAGCAAGCGCACTCCTGTACCGGCCGTTGGGCAGGTGGAGGAGATCATCGAGCTGGCATAGGAGGGCATATGAAGCGACTGTATTTGATGATCACCATTACCAACCGGGTGATGGGTTCCAAGCGATTTGTGGATTTTTACCGGGCCTTCGGCGCACCGGTGGTGTTTACGGCGCTGGGCCGGGGGACCGCCAGCGATGAGGTGCTGAGCTATCTGGGTCTGGAGGCCACGGAGAAGTCCGTGATGCTGTCGGTGGTGACACCGGCGTGCAAGGAGGTGCTGATGAAGGAGTTGGTCACCACCATGCACCTGACCAATCCCGGCACCGGCATTGCCATGTGCCTGCCTTTGAGCAGCATCGGCGGGCGGACGGCCATGAACTATTTGATTACCGGCAACCCGGAGGCGGAGCCGGATGTGGAAGTGAAGGAGGATGAGAGCATGAAGGATGCAGCGTATCAGCTGATCGTGGCCATTGCCAATCAGGGCTACACCGACACAGTGATGGGAGCCGCTCGCAGCGCAGGAGCCCACGGCGGCACCATTCTGCACGCCAAGAGCACCGGCGCCGAGGATGCCGGGAAGTTCTTTGGAATGTCCATTGCCGAGGAGCGGGAGATCATCCTCATGGTGGTGCCTACCGGCGACAAGAACACCGTGATGCAGGCCATCATGGCCCAAGCGGGGGCGCATACCGAGGCGCAGGCCGTGACCTTCTCGGTGGCGCTGGAGGATGTGGCGGGGCTGTACCACATCAACGCCGACGAATAAGAGGCGGCGAGGGGCAATCTCCGACCAAGCGGCGCAGGGACGTGCCGCCTGCGGGAGTCCCGCAGCAAAAAAATTTGGATGCTTCAGCGTGAAAGCTGCCGGGAGGAGAGTCCCGGCAGTTTTTCTCTTGTCAAATCCGGCGGCAGGGGGTATACTAAAGGCGATATCCCATACAGAGAAAAGGAGCGATGTATATGGCAGTTCTGGAGCATCTGGAGCCGGGACGGGTATTTCACTTTTTTGAGCAGATGAGCGCTATTCCCCGCGGTTCGGGCAACACCAAGGCCGTCAGCGACTGGCTGGCGGAGTTTGCCAGGGAGAGGGGCCTGCGGTATCAGCAGGATGCGCTGAACAACATCATCATCTTTAAGGACGCCTCCGCCGGGTACGAGGGGGCGGAGCCGGTGATTTTGCAGGGTCACATGGACATGGTGTGCGAGAAGGCGCCGGACTGCGGCAAGGACATGACCCGTGAGGGGCTGGATCTGGCCATCGACGGGGATTTTGTCTATGCCAAGGGAACCACGCTGGGCGGCGACGACGGCATCGCCGTGGCCATGGCGCTGGCGGTGCTGGACGACGAGAGCCTGCCCCATCCTCCCATTGAGGCGGTCATCACCGTGGACGAGGAGACGGGCATGGACGGGGCCATGGGCATTGACGTGTCCGGCCTGAAGGGACGCCGGATGCTGAACATTGACTCTGAGGACGAGGGCGTGTTCACCGTCAGCTGCGCCGGAGGCGCTCGGATGGACTGCGTGCTGCCGGTGCGGCGGGAGGCCTTTGCGGCTCCTGTGCAGCGCATTACCGTTCAGGGGCTGGTAGGCGGCCACTCCGGCACGGAGATCGACAAGGGCCGGGGCAACGGCGTTCAGCTGATGGGCCGTGTGCTGGCCTCTGTGGCGGAGGAGACGGAGCTGCGGCTGGTGGAGGTCTGCGGCGGTCTGAAGGACAACGCCATTCCCACCGGCGCACAGGCGCTGATCTCCGCCAACGCCGAGGTCACCGCCGAGGTCTGCCGCCGCATGACGCAGTCCCTGCGGGAGGAGTACCGGGTGACGGATCCCGACGTAGAGGTAACGGTGGAGCCTGCCGAGACGGCCATGCTGCCTATGGACGCAGTGTCCACCCGCCGGGCGGTGTGCCTGCTGGTGTGCCACCCCAACGGCGTACAGGTCATGAGCGCTGACATCCCCGGTCTGGTGCAGACCTCCCTGAACATGGGCATCCTCACCACCGGCGAGACGGAGGTGCATCTGTCCAGCAGCGTTCGCAGCAGCGTGGAGAGCCAGAAGCAGATGCTGCTCCAGCGCATCGCCTGCCTGACGGCGGAGCTGGGCGGGGAGACCTCCACCTGTGGGGAGTACCCCGGCTGGGCCTATCTGCCGGATTCTCCGCTGCGGGATCTGATGGTGGAGGTGTTCACCGATCAGTACGGCTATGAACCCAAGGTGGAGGCCATCCATGCCGGTCTGGAGTGTGGGCTGTTCTCTGCCAAGCTGCCGGGGCTGGATTGCGTGTCCTTCGGACCGGACCTGAAGGAGATCCACACCTTCCGGGAGAAAATGTCCATCTCCTCCGTGCAGCGGGTCTGGAAGATGCTGGTGGAGCTGCTGCGCCGCATGAAGCCCTGAAAGGGAAGAAGTGAATAGAGAAACGCCCTCCGGCCATGCCGGAGGGCGTCTTTTGTTGATTTGTAAAGGGCTTACTGGAGCTGCTTGGCCTTTTTGACGGGGAACTGGACCTGCGCCAGCACCACGGCAATGAACATTAGAGCACAGCCGATATACTCCCGCAAGGACATCTGCTGGTGCAGGATGATGGCACCGGCGATGACGGCGAACACGCTCTCCAGACTCAGCAGGATGGTGACCACCGTGGGGTTGGAATCCTTCTGGGCCAGAATTTGCAGGGTGTAGCCCACGCCGCAGGAGAACACGCCCACGTACAGCAGGGGCAGGATGCACTCCCAAAGGACGTGGAAGTCAATGGTGTCGAAGATCAGGGCCAGAATGGTGGACCAGATAGCGGCGAACAGGAACTGCAGGCAGGAGAGCTTCACACCGTCGCAGCGGGCGGTGAAGTGGTCAATGAGGAGAATGTGTACGGCAAAGCACACGGCACACACCAGCACCAGCAGGTCGCCGGGGGCCAGAGAGAAGCCGCCCTTGATACACAGCAGGTACAGGGATACCACGCTCAGCACCACGGCGATCCACACCGGGCCGCTGACTTTCCGGCGGAAGAACAGGCCGAACAGGGGGACCAGCACCACATACAGCGCCGTGATGAAGCCCGCCTTGCCGGCGTCGGTGCCGGCCACCAGACCCGCCTGCTGGAAGTTGGAGGCGATAGCCAGAGCGGTGCCGCAGCAGAGGCCGCCCAGCCACAGCTGCTTGCGGGAGGCCTTCTTTTCCTCCGCCGTGGGCTGGGGCCGGTCCTTCCGAGTGGCGTTCATGACGGCAATCACCACCAGCAGAGACAGTACGGCGATGAAGTAACGGGTGCCGTTGAAGGTGAAGGCCCCCATGGAGTCGGCGCAGATATCCTGCGACACGAAGGAAGTACCCCAGATAAAGGCCGCCAGAATAGGGAATACCACCTGACGCATTTGGTTGTGTTTCATGTGCTTGGTTCCTTTCTGTTTATTTTCTCTCTCTTATTGAGGCGGATCCTTGCCCTCCATGGGGTTGACGTGCCACTTGAATTTTTTCTCCGTTCCGTGGAGAAGGCGCTGGATATTTTCCCGATGACACCAGACCACCAGAGCCGCCACCGCCAGACATAGACCGGTGTAGAGCCAGTTGTGCGCATAGACGAAGTACACGGTGATGGGGGCGCTGCAGGTGGCGGTGATGGAGGCCAGCGAGACGTATCGGGTGGTGAGCCACAGCAGCAGGAACAGCGCCCATGCCACGGCGGCCACCCGCCAGTTCAGCAGCAGCACCAGCGTGCCGCCGGAGAGGATGCCCTTGCCGCCCCGGAAGCCGTAGAACACCGGAAAGATGTGGCCCAGCTCACAGCCGAGGCCTGCCAGAAGCGTCCCCAAGGTGCCGTCCCAGCCCAGACAGCGGAAGAAGAAGCTGCCCAGCAGGCACGCCGCCACGGTCTTGCCCATGTCGCAGGCGATGACCAGCAGGGCGTATTTGGCACCGTAGGTGCGGTAGAAGTTGGTGAGACCGGCGTTGCCGCTGCCGTGCTTGCGGACGTCGTCCCGGATGATGAAGTGGGATACCATGAAAGAGCCGTTGAAGCAGCCGAAGAAGTAGGACAGCAGCATCACCAGCAATGCGGCGAAAGCCACGGTCACGTTATGCATCTTCTTCCCCCTTCTGGCGGATGCTCATGATGATGGGCGTACCCTCCAGCCCGAACACGCTGCGGATCTGATTTTCCAGATACCGGCGATAGGAGAAGTGGAAGAGCTTTTTATCGTTGCAGAACACCACAAAGTGGGGCGGGCGGATGCCCACCTGCGTCATATAATAGATCTTCAGGCGGCGGCCCTTATCCGTGGGGGGCTGGACACGGGTCTGTGCGTCCGCCAGAACGGAGTTGAGCATCCCGGTGGTGATCCGCATGGAGGACTGCTCCCGGACGTAGTTGATGAGCTCGAAGAGCCGGGTGACACGCTGGCCGGTCAGGGCGGAGATGAACACGATGGGGGCGTAGGTCATATAGCTCAGGTCCCGGCGGATATCCTCCCGCATCCGGTCCATGGTCTTGTCGTCCTTTTCCACCAGATCCCACTTGTTCACCACGATGATACAGGCCTTGCCGGCCTCGTGGGCCAGACCCGCCACCTTGGTATCCTGCTCCGTGACACCGTCCTGTGCGTCGATCATGATGAGGCACACATCGCTGCGCTCGATGGCCATGGTGGCCCGCAGGACACTGTATTTTTCGATGTTATCGTCCACCTTGGACTTTTTCCGCATACCGGCGGTGTCAATGAAGTTATACTTGCCGGTCTCGTTTTCAAAGTAGCTGTCGATGGCGTCCCGTGTGGTGCCGGCTACGTTGCTGACGATGACCCGCTGCTGGCCCAGAATGCGGTTGGTGAGGGAGGACTTGCCCACATTGGGCTTGCCGATGATGGCCACCTGAATGACATCGCTGTCCTCTTCCTCCTCGTCCTCCGGGGGGAAGTATTGCAGGCAGGCATCCAGCAGGTCGCCGGTGCCGTGGCCGTGGACGGCGGACACGGCGATGGGGTCGCCCAGACCCAGATTGTAGAACTCATAGAAGTCCGGGTCCACGGCGCCGGTGGAGTCCATCTTGTTCACCGCCAGCACAATGGGCTTCTTAGAGCGCTGGAGCATCCCGGCCACCTCCTGGTCGGCGGCGGTCATGCCGGTCTTGATATCGGTGACGAAGATGATGACGTTGGCGTTGTCGATGGCGATCTGAGCCTGCTCCCGCATGAAGGCAAGGATCTGGTTGTCGGTATTGGGTTCGATACCGCCGGTATCCACCAGGCGGAACTTGCGGCCGTTCCAATCGGACTCCCCATAAATGCGGTCACGGGTGACACCGGGAGTATCCTCCACGATGGAGAGGCGACGACCGATGATCTTGTTGAACAGCATGGACTTGCCCACGTTGGGCCGTCCGACGATGGCGATCAAGGGTTTGGACATG
>OLPH01002413.1_pt1 | contig 15245 bp, 13 predicted proteins | sample 1672951 | NCBI WGS metagenome assembly OLPH01 (sample SAMEA3136740, study PRJEB25190) | human gut metagenome | reverse complement strand
CACCGAACAGGGACTCGTCCTCTAAGAACCTGTCCAACACACCGTTGCCAATCCACCCTATCGCTCGCCATGGAATCCATGGGCATCGAGCTCGCGCAGACCGCGTCGCTGGCCGACCTGAGCGCCGCGCAGCTCCACTTCCGCAGCAATCCCCTGATGTCGGTACTCACCGCGCAGCTCACGCAGTACTCCACCATCACGAGAATATTCAAGCGCCTGAGCGACATCTTCTTCTCGCTCATCGCGATCATCATCAGTTCGCCGATCATGCTGGTCGTCGCGCTGCTGATCAAGCACGAGGATGGCGGCCCCGTCTTCTTCCGGCAGCAGCGCATCGGCATCTACGGCAAGCCGTTTACGATGTACAAGTTCCGTTCCATGAACGTCAACGCCGAAGCCATCAAGAAGCAGCTCGCCGAGGAATACGGCATGGAGGACCGGTTCGTCTTCAAGCTCAAGAACGACCCGCGAGTCACGCGAATCGGACATTTCATCCGCAAGACCTCGATAGATGAGATTCCGCAGTTCTTCAATGTGCTCAAAGGCGACATGAGCCTCGTCGGCCCGCGGCCGCCGCTGCCGGAGGAAGTGGCGCGCTACGGCACGCTGTATTCGGCCAGATTGCTGGTGAAGCCCGGCATCACCGGTCCGTGGCAGGTGTCCGGACGCAGCAACCTGACGCAGGAGCAGTCCGAATTCGTCGACGTGTCGTACATCCAGAACTGGTCGCTGACCGGCGACATCGCGATCCTGCTCAAGACCGTGGTGGCCGTCGTGCGCGGCACCGGCTCGTACTGACGGAGATGCGGCGGCGCGACTTCCGCACCATCGCATCTCCGCGCCGCCAATATCTGAGTGCTCATATTTTCGTCTCCCCCTACTCAACTTCCGCTTCCTTGCGCCCTCCTCTCTGTGTTCTTCCATTCCACCCCTCCGTGGCCTTCCCTACATTTTTCCTCCGCGCCCTTCTCCCCCAACCTTCTCCCCACGCTTCCACCCGGGTTGCCCACCTGTAGGAGTAGTGTATTGGTCGACAGAAATGATGCATATACAACAATCCCTACGCAGCGAAACAGGGATGACGCATACACAGGCGCATGAGGCGGAACGGAGGAGAATACGGCACAATGACCAATCGCAGCGACAATAACGACAGCAGCACGGAAACCAGCACGAACGGCAAGAACCCGAAGAAAACCCTCGCAAAGCGCGGCGGCACAGCCGGCGGTAAACGCGTATCCACGCTGTCCACGCCGCTCTCCAGCAACGAAAGCTATGTGAACGGCCATCTTTCGCGCGTGGCCCTCGCTTCGCTTGCCATCTTGACGTTCATCACGTTCGTCGGCAACTTCACGCAGCTGCAGCTGTCCGCCGCGCTGCCGACCATCGTATCGGAATTCGGCATCTCCGTGACCACCGGGCAATGGCTCACGTCGATTTTCCAGCTGGTCATGGGCGTGATGGTGCCGCTCACCGCGTTCCTGACGCGCCGCTTCACCACCCGGCAAATCGTCATCGTCTCGATGACCGTGTTCGCTGTGGGATCGCTGCTGGCATGGGTCGGCCCGACGTTTCTGGTGGTGCTGGCCGGCCGACTGCTTGAGGCCGTCGGCACGGGCGTGATGTGGCCGGTGCTGCAGATCACCGTCTTCTCGATCTACCCGCTATCCCGCCGTGGCATGGCCATGGGCGCGGTCGGTATGGCCATGAGCGTGGCCCCCGCGCTGGGGCCGACTTTCGGCGGCTTCCAGACCGACAGTTTTGGCTGGCGTTCGATTTTCTTCACGCTCACGATGATCGGCGTGTTCTGCCTGCTGCTGTCCATCTTCGGGCTGCGTAACTTCGGGACGACCGACGACCATGCCAAAGCCGATTTCTTCTCCGTGGCCATGTCGGTGCTCGGCTTCGGCGGCCTGATGTTCGGGTTCACAAACATCGAATCGTACGCACCGTCGAATCCGATGGTGTGGGGCGCGATGCTTGTCGGACTGTGCGGCATCGTGTGGTTCGTGGTGCGGCAGGTGCGCCGCGCGAAGGCGTATACGGTGGCCGTCCGGCAATCCGTGGACGAGTCGGACACCGCGCAACGCACCACTCCCGAACCGCCGCTGCTCGACCTCGGCGTGCTGCGCAACCGCAGTTTCACCGTCGGGACGATCTGCGCCGCACTCAGCTTCTTCGCATTCAGTTCGATCATGGTGATCATGCCGCTGTATATCCAGAACGACCGCGGCTATTCGGCGACCATCAGCGGACTGGTCATGATGCCCGGCGCATTCGGCATGTGCATCTCGCAGTTCTTCGGCGGCAAGCTGCTCGACCGGCTCGGGGCGAGGCCGGTGGCGCTCAGTGGCACGATGGTGCTGCTGTTCGGCACCATCATGATGAGTCTGATCGACAGCAACACGTGGATCTGGTGGGTATCGATATGGCAGTTCGTGCGCCAGATCGGCATGGGTTTCATCATCATGCCCATCACCACTTGGTCGCTCAACTGCCTCGACCCGACGGAGGTGTCAGCCGGGTCGGCGGTCACCAACACGGTCCGGCAGATCGCGGGTGCGATCGGAGCCCCCGTGCTGGTCATCCTGATGGAGACGCTGATTCAACTGCATGGAGGCGACGCAATCGCCGCGAGCATCTTCGGCACGCAGTGGACGCTGCGAGTCAGCGCGTTCATCGTGTTCATACAGGTGCTCATCGTGCTGTTCGGCGTCAAAGGAGCCGGTGCCGGATCCTCGCGGGACGTGGCGCAGCGGGCCATCGCGAGAATCCGCACGGTCTCGCACCGGTAATCGCAGCAAATTGGCGACTATTGTCACCGGACGATGACAATAGTCGCCAATTTGCGTAGGAACGTCACTGGTAACCGGAATCCAATTGCCAAACATCACGGCTCCGAACGATCCAGAGCCATCAGAGCGCGAAAGCGTCGCTAAGTGCGCGCCGAAATGACAAGTCCGCGCACTTAGGGACGCAAATGGCCCGGTTTGCGTTCCTAAGTGCGCACGGTCGTCGTTTCGGCGCGCACTTAGGAACGCTTTCGTCATATGCCATCCCTAATCCCGCATCTCGGAGCGGAATCCGCGGGAAATCGGCGAGTCTCGGCGTCAGTCGTCCACGTCACGCACGCCCGAAAATCGTAAGCACGATCAGCAGCACGTTCAGCGCCACGATCAACGCCACCACGATCATGAAGATCACGTGTTTGACCGTCCCGTCGACCCATTCGCCCATAAGCTCCTTGGTGTGCGTATAACGCATCAGCGGAATCACGGCGAACGGAATACCGATGGACAGCACCACCTGGCCGATGACCAGCGCCTGAGTGGGGTCTTTGGCGAACCACAGCACGATTAGCGCGGGCACCAGCGTGACCACGCGGCACGCCCACATCGGGACGTTGACATGCAGAAGACCACGCATGATCTCGGAACCGGCATACGTGCCGACCGACGTGGAACTCAACGACGAGGCCAGCAGGCCGATGGAGAATATCGTGCCGATCACCGGGCCAAGCACCTGCGTGATCGCCCGTTGCGCGCCGTCTATGGAATCCGTGCCGGACATGCCGTGCAACGAGTTCGCGGCAAGCACCAGCATCGCCAGATTCACCGTGCCGGCCAGCAGCAGCGCCCACGTCACATCGATCTTCGAACCTTTGAGCTGCATGGCGATCGACGGCTTATCGCCGTGCGTGTAGTAATGGTCGTTGACCAACGTGGAATGCAGGTAGATGGCATGCGGCATCACGGTGGCGCCCAGAATCGAGGCAGCCATCAGCACCGAATCGGTGCCTTGGAAGCGTGGGATCAGGCCCCGCACCACCGCTGCGGGATCCGGCGGGGCCACGAACAGGCCCGCGATGAACCCGAAGGTGATGACCAGCAGCAACACGATGATGATCCGTTCGAACGTGGTCTGCGTCCTGCCGCCCTGGAACCACAGCATCACCGTGGAGGCCGCGCCGATCACCAGGCCGCCAACGAACAGAGGCAAGCCAAACAGCAGATTAAGGGCGATAGCGCCGCCGATCACCTCGGCCAGATCCGTGGCGATGGCGATGACCTCCGCCTGCATGAAAAACATGAACCGTCCCGCGTTGCCCATACGCTCCCCCAGCAGTTCCGGCAGGCTCTTGCCGGTGACGATGCCGAGCTTCGCCGACTGGTATTGAATCAGCACGCTCATCGCGTTCGCCAGCACCAGCACCCATACCAGCAGGTAGCCGTATCGTGCGCCGGACGTGATGTTCGCCGCCACATTGCCCGGATCGACATAGGCGACCGCGGCCACGAACGCCGGTCCCAAGATGCTGGCGAGCGCATGCTCGTGATGACGGCGCCCGGACGCTTCCTCGGCATGGCTGCGTTCGATGTCGATCTCTGAATCGGTTTTGTCATCGATCATCTGACGATGCTCTTTCATTCCCTCATTCCTCTCATGCGCCCGACCCCTGGGCGCTGCTCGATCCGCCTAATGGTATACACCGCGTTTGTAACAGACCGTCGAATTTCCCGCCACACGACTCCCCCGTTGGGCGGACTGCGGCATTTGTCGAGCGATGGGCTCTATTCCGCCCCTCACTGACTGGGGATCTGTTGCGCGGGGCATGCGCGCAGCACGGCGAGCATCGAACGTTTCTCGCTGGTGGTGACGGTCAGACCGTAATGCCGTTTGACGCCGATCTGCCGCGCGACGTATTCGCAACGATACTCGCCGTTGGTGGGAAGCCAGTAAGCGGCGGAGGCGGATCCCTTGTCCTGGTTGGCGGGGCCATCCACGGCGAGCAGATTGTAAGGGTCATTGCCGAAGCGGTAGCGCTGGGCGGTGGTCCAGTCCCTGGCACCGGATTGCCAGGCGTTTGCGAGCGCCACGACGTGGTCGATCTGCACGGCGGCGCTGGTGTTTCGGCCGCGCACGAACAGGATGGTCTTCCCGGTGTAGGGGTCGGCGAGCGTACCCGAGGAGACTTGGCAGCGCTTGGCTGCGCTGAATATGACATCAGTCAGGTCGCGGGCGAGCACATCGTCGCGCACGTCGCAGCCGTCGCCATCATCGTCGGTGGCGCGGAATCCGAAGGAGTCGCGGTCGTAGCCGGTGGAGTCGGGCCGGTCGTCGACCTGCAGCCCGTTCAGCGCGTCCGCTGCCGGGCCGGAGGCAATGTATTCGCCGGTGATCTCGCCGATGGAGGGGCTGATTTTGGGCAACGCCAGACCGATGACGACGCCGAGCAGGGCGGCGATCACCACCAGTATCATAAGACGTTCCAGCGGGGATGATCCGCGGAATCGGCGTTTGCGAAAATGCGTGCGCACGGTCAATCGGCCTGTCGTTGGTTCTGCGGTCAGTCTCGTGGGCTGCGCGGCGGTATCGTCGTCAGCTTACCGTCGTCGGCTCAGGCGCGCGGCATAAGCCCGGACTCACGCCGCGTACCTTTCTCCCCGCCGGATCAGGCGTAGGAGAACGTGCGAGGGTCGTGCCCCGCGCGTTCCGGACCGTCGAGCGCGTCGATGGCGGCATGTTCATCGAGCGTGAGCGCGAAGCCGAACAGGTCGAGGTTCTGCCGCTGACGTTCGGAGTGCACCGACTTGGGGATGATGATCATGCCGTTTTCGATGTGCCAGCGCAGGATCACCTGGGCAGGCGACACCTCGTGCGCCTCGGCGATTCGCGCGATCGTGCCGTTGCCGGCCTTCAGATCGGCGCCGCGAGCCATCGGGGAGTATGCTTCGACCGCGATGCCGTGCTCCTTGCAGAATGCGACGACTTCGCGCTGCTGCCAGGTCGGGTGCAGCTCGATCTGGTTGACCGCCGGCCATTCGCCGGTCTCCTCGTACAGACGGGTCAGATGCTCCGGCAGGAAGTTGCACACGCCCAGCGTCTTCACACGGCCTTCATCGCGCAGCTTGGTGAACGCCTTCCAGGTCGCTCCGGAACGCCAATTGAACGGAGTCGGCCAATGAATCATGTACATGTCGACGTATTCCAGCTGCAACAGTCCCAGCTGTCGGTCGAAGGCTGCAAGTGCCGTGTCGTACCCCTGCTCGGAGTCGCGCAGCTTGGTCGTGACCCACAGATGATTGCGCTTGCGCCCCTTGTTGAAGCCGGTTTCAGCGAGGGCGCGGCCGACGCCGCCCTCGTTGTTGTAGCCCGCAGCTCCGTCGATATGCCGGTACCCCGCCGCCAACGCCGATTTGACCACGGGAGCGACATCATCGTTCTCGATTCGCAGCAGCCCCAACCCGATTTGCGGAATCACGTTGCCGTCATTGAGTTTGATTCCCGGCACGCTCGCAGCAGCCGCCGCAACGGCGAGATCGCTGGTTCCCAGCATGGTCGTCTCCTTGTCTTCACACTACATCCGGTTCGGAGCATATGCCATGGCGATATGCCGAGCCTCCCTACACCAGTATGCCATCATATCGGATGACCGGCATACGATTCGCGATTGGCGGCATCGGTGCAGGGGCCAGCAGACAACGCCGCCGGCCCCTGCACCGATCGATCAGCCGTCATAGCGGCCATCCGGTCACCAGCCCGTCAACAACGCCGCCGGCCGATGAGTGCCATGCCGCCAGCGATGGCCAGCAGCACGACCGCCCGCTGACCGCGACGCGCCCGTGGCGAACAGGCCATGCTGGTTCTGCCGGCCACCATGCTGGCCGTGCGGCGCTTCCATCTTGTCGTCATCCAACTCGCTGGGCTCAGTCGGCTCGGCATCACTTGGCTCGGTCGGCTTACCCGGCTCCGTCGGCCCTTCCTTGGCCTTCACGGTGACCGTGCGCTCGGCGGTGGCCGTGTTGCCGGCCTTGTCTACGTCAGCACGTACTCTCCCGGTTTCGCCGCGTCCACCGAACCGGACACCTTGACGGCATCGGTCACGTCGCCATCCACACCGTCCGTGGCCGACACACCGGCCAACGGCTCGAATTCGGAATCCTGTTCCACTGTCACGTCATCCACGCCGGAGAGCACCAGCGCGATCGTGTCGGCGGGCGGAACCGGCTTCTTTTGATACAACGGAGTATCAAGACGAGCAATGATACACCGCCATATCAGAACATGTCAACACGCAAGACAGAGGAACACCACCTACCAGGGAACGACGTCGCCAGGGAACGCCGCCGCCATCAGCTGCGACACGCCCGGAGTGCGCAGCACAACCGCCATATGCAGTCGTGACAAACCGCGCAATTCCTCCGATCCGCAATAACCAGCCTCGCAATTGTGCCACCACTCCGGGCGTGTCGCGACAAATCAGACCCGACGCACACCACGGTTCTACGCAAGACCCATGGCCGAAGCATCCCTCGACCACCCCAGCCGGCCTCCGACCGACAACCCCCGCCAGCGCCCACCAAGCCGCCATCATGTCGATTGTCAGCGCGCGATACCCCCCCCCGGCAAAAGTCCCATCCAAGGCCAGTGAAACGGGACTTTCGCGGGACGGAGCACATGCCGCCACCGACCTCAAATAGGGAAACGCGGCGTTATATCTACAATCGCGCTCTCAAAACTCACAGGGCCAAATTCACTAAAAATGGCCTGTATCTGCGAGTTTTGAGAGCGTGGTTCCCGTAATCCCCGAGATTCACCGCGTGCTGTCGCGCACAATCACATTGCAATCGGTCATCAACAACTCGGGCTTAGCGATCTCACCGCGGATGCGCCCGAGAATCCGCTCGACGGCGGTAGGCGCGGTCCACTCCAGACGCGAATCCATGGTGGTGAGCGGAATCTGCAGGTATTGCGACTCCTCGATGTTGTCGAACCCGATCACCTGAACCTGCCGGGGAATCTCGATGCCGTTCGCGCGCATCACGGTCAACGCGCCGATGGCCAGCTGGTCGTTCAGGCCGATGACGCCGTCGAACGGCACGCCCTTGTCGATGAGCTCCTGCGTGGCATGGGCGCCCGCGCCAATCGTCCATTCCTGCTCGACATTGCCGACCAGCCGCGCGTCCAGCGTCATGCCGCGTCGCCGGCATTCTTCGATGATGCCGCGCAAACGCAGCTGCGCGTTGCCTTCCACCGCGCCGAGCAGCTTCGCCTCGTCATATGCGCCATGTCCGCCGACCACCGCCAGCGACTTCACGCCGCAGTCGAACATGTATCCGGCGGCCGATGCCGCCGCCTGCACGTCGTTGGGCGTCACATGATCGGCCTTGCCCCATGTGGTTCGCGCGCCGACCACCACCAGTGGGAAATCGACCTCCAGGTCCTCCGGGTTGATGTCCTCGACCTCGCTCATCGACAGAATCATGCCGTCCGACACCGTGGTGTTGAAGTTGCGCAACAGCTCGCGGGCGCCCGTCGCCGACCCTTCCGCGTATGTGGTGACGTACACGAGGTACCCGCGCTGCCGGGCGGCGTCGATCACGCGGTTCGCGAGCTCGGACAGGTACGGCGCGGTCAGCGTCGGCACAGCGAGCGTGATGAAGCCGGTGCGGTCCCGGTTGAGGTTGCGCGCGGCGACGTTGACCCGGTATCCGGTCTGCTCGATGACGGCTTCGACTTTGGCGCGGGTGGCGTCGGTCATGCGTCCGGTGCCGTTGATGACATTGGATGCCGTTTTCAGCGACACGCCGGCCGCGGTGGCGACGTCGCGCAACGTGACGCGCCGACGTGCGGCCGTCGTCGGCGAGCCTGGCAGGTTCTGCGCGATCTCGCTCTTGCCGGTCTTGCCGTTTTCGGTCTTGCCCATCGCGTCAACCTTACTCGTAGAGGAAACTCCCCCTATGGTAATCGTCTTCGCCGAAGTTGTCATACGGGCCACCGCATGTCTGCTACGGTTTTGTCGTCTTCGCGACATCGTTGCCATCCGATGACGTGTTCGCCACCACGCATGTCGCCGCTGTTCATGACCACGCCAGGCTGCTCATCGATACCGTCACCGGTCTGATGAGCGGCACGCCATCCGTCCCGTTCGTCGAATTCGAGTCTGGCGAGCCGGATTTCGCGCTTGTTGCCGGTGCGGATGCGCTCGCCCGTGTACCGGTCCACGCCGCGCGGGCGCATGGCGTCCGGCAGAAAGCGCAGTGGTAGGCGATGACCCATTCGTCGGTGCCGGGGACCTGAAGTATGCAGTGATGCCCGGTGCCGAGTATGCCGAGGCGTTCGTTGGCGACCAGGATTTCGCCGCGATAGGTCCACTGCGAACCGTCGCCTTCCATGGTCGACGCGGTCGCATAGGCGACTCGATAGTCGGGGTCGTTGATGTCGCCGATCGAGTACGTGAGATAGTACGTCCACGTTCCGGCATGCTCTCTCACGTTCAGATATGCGGCCTCCCGGATGTCGGGCGTGACTTCGGGGATGATGTGCAGCATGTCGTCGGACAGGCGGGAGTAGCGTGCCCGGTTCTGCCCCCAGGCTAGGTACCATCGGCCGGTCTGCGGGTCGCGGAACGCCGCGGGATCGACGCCGGGCGCGACGATGCCGGTTCCGGAGCCGTGCCGCGCGGCGTGCGAGCCGGTTCGCGCCAAGTCGCCCTGCAGAGCGTATCCTCCATCGATATGGTCGGATACCGCCACGTTGCCCTGCCCGTCGCCGCAGAAATACAGGTAATAGCGGCCGTCGCGAACGGCGAGCGCCGGCACCCAGGCGTGGCCGGGCAGGATGTTGGTTCGGCTGCTGCCGTCGAGATGCTGGTCATGCAGGTCGATGACGACGCCGCGGTCCTGCCAATGTGTCAGGTCTTCGGAGGCGAGGCAGCGGATCTGCCAGCCGCTCCACTCGCTGTGTCCGTCGGTGGTGGCGAACAGGTAGAACGTCCCGCGTTCGTATGCGAGTTCAGGGTCGGCGAAGAAACGCATGCCCCGCCTGCCGGTCGCGTCAGGCGTGGCCGGGATGCGCACGGGGGTGTCGAGTCGTTCCGCGACGACGGGGATGACCACGCGCGAGGTATCGGCGGTCGAGCCGTCAATGCCCGACCCGTCATCGCGGTGCACCGCAAGCGGGAGCGGACGGAACAGATCCTGGGTCTGCGGTACGGCGGATCCGTCGAGGGCCGTCACGGTTCCGTAATCGCTGCGGAACCGCAGTCGCAGCCGAGTGATGTCAGCGATTTCGCCGCTGACCGCACCGTCCGGCGTCCATTGGTCCAGCGTCAGCCGTAGCCGGTAATCGGCCCGTGGCCCTGCGGCCGGCGTTGCTTCCGCGCCGGAAGCCCGGTCACCGTCATGAACCCGCGTCTCCCCGCGCAGCAGCATTGCGACGAAGTCCACGTCGACGTCGTCGCGGACTTCGCCGCGGCCCGACTCTCCTCGAATCGCCGGCCCCATGTCTGGAGCCGGCGATCCGTCAACGTTGCGACACCGTGATGAGCACACCGTTGCGTTTCAGCGTGACGGCCCTGCCATCATCGGCATTGCCGCATCCGCGGTAGACGAGCAGGGTCTCGCCTGCCGGCTCGCGCACGACAGCCTCGTTCTTCGCACGGTTGAAGTAGAAGTCGAACCCTCGATCCACCGTCCGCATCTTTCATCCCGCGAAAGTCCCATTCGGAAGCGACGAACGATATGGCATGACAACGTTGATATAAGCTTATCGTGTCGACAGATGGCACCATTCGGCGATTTGTGGGTCATACGACGCACACGACATCGCAAAGCCTGTACCACACCAGGGCTTTTTGCCTCTTTTCGGCCTTCTGTGGTACACGCGCCCGATACCGGTTTGGAGTCGAATCCCGTCTTCCTTGATATTTCAAGGAAAACGAATGACATCATGTACCACACCAGGTCATGTAAACGTTTGCACGAGCTGGTGTGGCCATCGGCGTGGCCACACCACGGCCAAATCGGGCAAAATCACGCTGGTGTGGCACAACTACGAAACGAAGGGACGCGGCGACCTGCTGTCTCGGCCAAAATTCGAGACGCCGAGCTGCGGATGATACCCCGAAAGTGCTCGGCCACCCCAGTCACCTTTTGCGAACAGCCCTCGACCCTGCAGTTACGGACATGCCATGCATGACCAGCCCGCTGGTCTCACTGCCGTTCCCCGCCGACAAGCAGCCCGATCCGCTAGCGGGAGCCTACAGGCTCAAAAATAACTCGTGAATGCGGGTGTCGTCGGTGAGTTCGGGGTGGAAGGCCGTGGCGAGAATGTTGCCCTGTCGCAGACCGACCACACGCCCATCAACCTCGGTCTCGATCGTGGCGTCCGCCCCGACATCGGAGACGAACGGCCCACGGATGAACACGAGCGGAAAGTCCTTGATGTCACCGAAATCGGCCGTGGAGGCGAACGAACCGAGCTGCCGACCGTAAGCGTTGCGGCGAACCGTGGCGTCGAGGGCGCCGAAGTACACGTTGTCGTCGTTTTCCAGTCGCTTCGCGAGCAGAATCATTCCGGCGCACGTGCCGAACACCGGCTTGCCGGCGGCGATGTGCGCGGCGATCGGCTCGAACAGACCGGTGGAGCGCAGCAGCTTGCCCTGTGTGGTCGACTCGCCGCCGGGCAGAATCACGCGGTCGATGGAATCGTCGAAATCCTCGGCGGCACGCAGCAGCTTCCACTGGGCGCCGAGCTTGTCGAGCATCGCAGCGTGCTCTGCGAACGCGCCCTGTACGGCCAGGATGCCGGTCACGCCGTGCTTTGCCGTCTCGGCATCGGCCGACGCTTCCTTCGAAATATATTCAACAGCTACAACCATGATTACTCCTTGGCTCCCGATGAGGGGAGCCGTCGAATGCGGTGGGGAGGGGTGGGGTGGCTGAGGATGCGCCTCTACCACCCCAGTCGCTCCGCGACAGCCCCAGCCAGCGGGGGCGGATTCATGCGGAATCGCCCCCGCCAAGTTGACCGCCTTCGCCAGCGGGAGGGGCGGCTCGATTGTCCCGCCGCTAGCGGGCTAAGATCACTCGCCGCGGGCGGCCATGATGGTCTGGATTTCGTCCTCGTTGATGCCGACCATGGCCTCGCCGAGGTTCTCGGAGAGTCGTGCCAGCAGATCGGCGTCCTGCCAGTTGGCGGTGGCCTTGACGATGGCGGCGGCGCGCTTGGCCGGGTCGCCGGACTTGAAGATGCCGGAACCGACGAACACGCCTTCGGCACCGAGCTCCATCATCAGCGCCGCGTCGGCCGGGGTGGCCACGCCACCGGCGGCGAAGTTCACGACCGGCAGTCGGCCGTTGTCGTGCACGTAACGCGCCAGCTCGACCGGCACGGCCAGCTGCTTGGCGGCCTCGAACACCTCGTCGTCACGCAGGCCGACGAGCTCGCGAATCTGCTTGTTCATCGTGCGCATGTGACGCACGGCCTGGATCACGTCACCGGTGCCGGGCTCGCCCTTGGTGCGAATCATCGCGGCCCCCTCGGCGATGCGGCGCAGCGCCTCACCCAGGTTCTTCGCACCGCACACGAACGGCACGTCGAACTGTGTCTTGTCGATGTGATAGATGTCATCGGCCGGCGAAAGCACTTCGGACTCGTCGATGTAGTCGATGTCGATGGCCTGCAGGATGCGGGCTTCAGCGATGTGCCCGATGCGCACCTTCGCCATGACCGGAATGGAGACGGCCTCCTGAATGCCCTTGATCATGGCCGGGTCGCTCATACGCGAGACGCCGCCGGCGGCACGGATATCAGCGGGGATGCGCTCCAACGCCATGACCGCGCACGCGCCGGCGTCCTCGGCGACCCGAGCCTGCTCGGGAGTCGTCACGTCCATGATCACGCCGCCCTTGAGCATCTGCGCCAGGTTCTTGTTCAGTTCCGCTCGGTTTTCAGCCATTGAGGGTTCTCCTTCCATATGCTGCGGCGATGGCCGTCGCGACGACTGTCGCCATCGCCGTCATTGTTGCCGTTACTGTATTGTCTATATTGCCATTGTTGTCGTTGCCTCGACCGCCCGCACATCCCCGGGATGTGTCGGCGGCGCACAAGGCACCATGCTAGAGGCGTTCCCGCCGCGAACACGCGCAGCGGCTCATTTCCGGCGATAAGGAAAACCTATAATCCGTTATCAGTCGGCCATGCTGCACCGCCGCGCGGGAACACCGTCCGCCCGACGTCCGCCACCGTGGCGCCGCCGCCGGCCTGCGCCGCGCGGTTGTGCGCGACGACAAAACCCGACACCGCTTTTCGTGCCCATGCACAACACCGCAGGAACCTACGGCAACGTACCCTTGACGATGGAATACGTATCAGGACATCTGCAAAGGAAATCCACGATGCCACAGGATCAGGCACAGGATCAGTCGAACGCGGCCCAAGCCGCCAAGCCGGCGGATGAACCGGCACCCAGCATGACGGCACCGGCCGCGCGGCCGGTCGGCACCGCTGCCGTTCCGACCATCATCAGCGAATACACCTCCCCCGGCGATGTCGCCGTGAACGACGACGAGACACTGTACTCGCTGCTCACCGAACGCATCGCCCGCACCGGCAATGCGACCACCATCGCGGCGCGCAAGACCGGCCCGGGCGCGTGGTCGAGCATCACCACCGGCGAGTTCCACCGTCTGGTGCTCGCCGCAGCGAAGGGCCTCATCGCGTTCGGCGTCGGCAAGGGAGACGCGGTGACGCTGTTCTCCGCCACCCGCTTCGAGTGGGGCGTGCTGGATTTCGCGCTCGCCGCGATCGGCGCGGTGAACGTGCCGGTCTACGACACCGATTCCGCGGCACAGGCGGAGCGCATCATCAACGACTCCGGCGTGAAGCTCGCCGTCACCGATAACCGCGAACGCTATGACCGTCTCGATTCGATCAACGACCGATGCCCCGGCCTGCAGCGCATCCTCATGATGGACGGCAACGCGCTGGGCGCTTTGGAGGGATTGGGCGTGTCGGTCTCCGACGAGGAGCTGGAGGCGCGCATCGCCGACACCCATGCCGACGACCTCGCCACTATCGTGTATACGTCCGGCTCGACCGGCGCCCCGAAAGGCGTGGAGCTCACGCACCGCAATTTCCTGTCGGTGGTTCGAGCCGGATACGAGTGCCTCGGCGAGGTGCTGTGCGACAACCATCCACGGCTGCTGCTGTTCCTGCCCCTCGCCCACTGCTTCGCACGGTTCATCCAGTACTGCTCGATTGGCTCCGACGATGGCGTGGTCGGCTATCTGCCGGATACGAAGTCGCTGCTTCCCGACCTGCGCTCGTTCAAGCCGACCTATCTGCTCGGCGTGCCGCGCGTGTTCGAGAAGGTGTACAACGCCGCGTCACGCAAGGCCGGCACCGGTTTCAAGGGGCGCATGTTCGCGCAGGCCGCCCAGTGCGCCCGCGAATGGTCGCGCACCGAGCAGGACGGAGGCAAGCATTCCGCCAGCCAGCGCGCCCGGCACGCGATGTTCGAGACATCGGTGTACCGCGCGGTTCGCGGCGCACTCGGCCCGAACATCCGGTATGTGGCGTGCGGCGGGGCTCCGCTGAGCGCCGATCTGGCGCACTTCTTCGCCGGCATCGGCCTGCCGATGATCCAGGGATACGGTATGACGGAGACCGCGGCGCCGTTTACGGTGACACGCGTGAACGACAACAAGATCGGCACGGTCGGCCAGCCCGCCCCCGGCTCGTCGGTGCGCATCGCGGACGACGGCGAGGTGCAGGTGCGCGGCGCGAACGTGTTCCGCGGCTATCACAATCTCCCCGAGAAGACCGCCGAAACGTTCACCGCCGACGGCTGGCTCAAGACCGGCGACCTCGGCTCGCTCGACGAGGACGGCCGGCTTATGATAACCGGCCGCAAGAAGGACATCATCATCACCGCCGGCGGCAAGAACGTCTCCCCCATCCCGATGGAGGAGGAGATCGCCAAGTGCCCGATCGTCGAGCACGCCGTGGTCGTGGGTGACGGGCGTCCGTTCATCGGCGCCTTGGTGACGCTTGACCCGGAAGGTCTGGCGTCGTGGCTGCCGACCATCGGTCAACCGGCCGACTCGTCGCTGGCCGACGCGGCCGCGCTCCCGCAGGTGCGCGAGGAGATCCAGCCGTTCGTCGACCGCGCGAACGCGACGGTCTCGCGCGCCGAATCGGTGCGCAAGTTCGTGGTGCTGGATGCGCAGTTCACCCAGAAGAACTCCTGCCTGACGCCGTCGCTGAAGGTCGTGCGTCCGGCTGTGAACCACGTGTTCTCCGGCGCGATCGACCAGGAGCTGTACGCCGGCAAGCGCTGACCACCGGGCCGCATAACCGAACGAGGGGTGGTGCGAACGTGCCGTCTGGCACATTGATATGGCCTGTTTTTGATGCTCCTATACATTGTCAAATGTGTTGGAGTGTTGGCTTTGCCCGAG
>OLPH01002409.1_pt1 | contig 15260 bp, 10 predicted proteins | sample 1672951 | NCBI WGS metagenome assembly OLPH01 (sample SAMEA3136740, study PRJEB25190) | human gut metagenome | reverse complement strand
GACGGAAAGGGCTACCCGCGCGGATTAAAGGGAACAGGAATTCCCCTGATGGGACGTATCCTTACCATCGCCGACTGCTTTGACGCCATGACCGCCCGGCGCCCCTACAAGCAGGAACGCTCGATCGACTACGCGGCAGGTGAGCTGAAAAAAAACAGCGGCACGCAGTTCGATCCCGAACTGGTACCGGTGTTTCTGTCCCTCATAGAGGACGGAAAGATTGCGGGGTGAAAATCCGCACCAGGTACACGTCTGCCTTTCAGTGATAAGTAATATTATTGGAAGCACACATCGTGGGATTTCAGCTGGAAATACAGCTGGATATTCGGTTCATAAAATGTGGCATTTCTAACCAGCCGGATGTTTGCATCCACGATGAATAAAAAATATTCCATCGTTTATAGCAGCTTAACAGGTAATACCAAGATGCTGGCTGATGCAATCCACGGGGCATTACCTCAGGATGAATGTGAGTATTTCGGTGTGTCCGACACAGTGATCCCTTCTTCCGAACTGCTCTATCATTGACGCAAGCAATGTTATCGTCGGAGAGTATATGTGTCAGGGCAGAATGCCGCAGTCTGTCCGGGAACGCTACTTGAAAATGAAGGACAAGTGATTTTTATTATGATCTTCCGGAGGAACTGATCGCACAGGATCCTTTGGAGGACCGCTCTTCCTCCCGCCTTATGATACTTGATAAAGAGACAGGGAAGACAGAGCATCATGTATTTCGTGAGATTATCGATGAACTGAATCCAGGAGATTGTCTGGTTATCAATGATACGAAAGTAATTCCGGCCAGACTGATTGGAGCAAAGGAAGACACCGGAGCAAAGATAGAAGTGCTTCTTTTAAAACGAGGAGCAGATGATGTCTGGGAGACATTGGTAAAGCCTGGAAAAAAGGCAAGACCGGGAGCAAGAATCAGCTTTGGAGACGGCCTGCTTGTCGGAGAAGTTATGGATGTAGTGGAGGAAGGAAATCGTCTGATCCATTTTGAATACGAAGGAATCTTCGAGGAGATTCTGGACCAGTTAGGACAGATGCCGCTTCCACCGTATATTACACATCAGCTTCAGGATAAGGACAGATATAATACTGTCTATGCGGTACACTCAGGTTCTGCGGCAGCACCGACGGCCGGACTTCATTTCACACCGGAGCTTTTGGAAGAGATTCGCGCGAAAGGTGTGGAGATCGCACCGGTTACACTTCATGTCGGACTTGGAACGTTCCGTCCGGTGAAGGTAGATGATGTGGAGCATCACCATATGCATTCAGAATTTTATATGATTACTGAAGAGTCTGCACAGAAGATCAACCATGCAAAAGAAGCAGGACATCGTGTCATCTGTGTCGGAACAACAAGCTGCAGAACAATCGAATCCGCTGCCGATGAGAATGGAAGATTAAAAGAATGCAGTGGTTGGACAGAAATCTTTATCTATCCGGGATATCAGTTCAAGATTCTGGATGCGCTGATCACGAACTTCCATCTGCCGGAATCTACACTGATCATGCTTGTTTCTGCATTAGCCGGAAAAGAGCATGTGATGGCAGCGTATGAGGAGGCAGTAAAAGAAAGATATCGTTTCTTCAGTTTTGGGGATGCGATGTTCATACGATAGAAAGGGACAACCTATGTCAGAAAATGATTTTATCATTGTAGATGAAGAAGAGACAAACAAGGAAGACAACAGACAGGACACTGGCAGGGAAGAAGAAAAAAAAGAAGTGACCACTTCTGACCATTCTGAAAAAGATGATGACGGATATGAGAGAATATGTTTTATTTGTCATCGCCCGGAGAGTGTGACGGGAAAGATGGTTGAACTTCCGAATAATATCGCGGTGTGTCCGGACTGTATGCAGAGAAGCTTTGATGCGATGAGCAGCAGTCCTCTGGATCTGGGAAAAATGATGAATATGCCGGGCGTGCAGTTTCTGAATCTTTCTGATCTTGATAATCTGCAGCCAAAGGCACAGAAGATCAAACAGAAGAAGAAAAAACCGAAAGAGTTTAAACAGTTGGATATTAAGAATATTCCGGCGCCTCATAAGATCAAAGCCCGTCTGGATGAATATATTGTCGGACAGGAGTATGCAAAGAAAGCAATCTCTGTAGCGGTATATAATCATTATAAACGTGTGGCAACCGGAACAATGGATGAGATTGAGATAGAGAAATCAAATATGCTCATGATTGGGCCTACAGGATGTGGTAAAACATATCTGGTTAAGACACTGGCGAAGCTTTTAGATGTGCCGTTGGCGATCACAGATGCAACATCTCTTACAGAGGCAGGATATATTGGTGATGATATCGAGAGCGTGGTATCCAAGCTTCTTGCAGCAGCAGATAATGATGTGGAGAAAGCAGAGCACGGAATCATCTTTATCGATGAGATCGACAAGATTGCCAAGAAGAAGAACACCAATCAGAGAGATGTCAGTGGTGAGGCTGTGCAGCAGGGACTTCTGAAACTTCTGGAGGGAAGTGAGGTCGAGGTGCCGGTAGGTGCTACCAGCAAGAATGCCATGGTACCTATGGTGACTGTAAATACAAGGAACATTCTGTTTATCTGTGGCGGTGCGTTCCCGGATCTTGAGAATATCATCAAAGAAAGACTGAATAAACAGGCATCTATCGGATTTTATGCAGATCTGAAGGACAAATATGATGATGATCCGCATGTGCTGGAGAAAGTAACGGTAGATGATCTCCGTGCATTTGGAATGATCCCGGAATTTATCGGTCGTCTTCCGATCATCTTTACCCTGAACGGGCTGACGGAAGATATGCTTGTGAAAATCCTCAAGGAGCCGAAGAACGCCATTCTGAAACAGTACAAGAAGCTTTTGGCACTGGATGAAGTAAAACTGGAGTTTGAGGACGGTGCCTTACATGCCATTGCCCGTAAGGCATTGGAACGCCATACAGGAGCCAGAGCTCTCCGGGCTATCCTGGAGGAATATATGCTGGATATCATGTATGAGATCCCGAAGGACGACAATATCGGTGAGGTCGTGATCACAGAGGGATACATTCAGGGCAACGGAGGTCCGAAGATCCTTATGCGTGGACAGGAGATCCCGGCACTGGAAGGATAAGAAACAAGAAGATTCTTTAATATATAAAGGAGCGTGACAGATATGGCAAAAAGCAGTTTTTGGGATGATTTGGGAAACACACTGACAAGAAAGGCAAAGGGCTTAAGTTCCAGAGCAGAGAATCTCTATGAGATCCAGAAGATCCGTAACAAGCTCTCTGCACAGGAGCGTATGACCGAAAAGCTGATGATGGATATCGGAAAGATGATCTATACACGTTATGAGCAGGGAGAAGCCGTTGACGGTGAGACGGGAGTTATCTGCGAGGAGATCAGCCAGCACATGCTGGAGGCAGATCACTACAGAGATGCGATCGCTGCCAGTAAAGGGGAGAAGTTCTGCCCGGCCTGCCATAAGGCGGTGATGCGGGAGGCCAGCTTCTGTCCGTATTGCGGAGCGGCGTGTCCTACAGCGGAGCTGGAAGAGAAAGCTGCCGATGTGATCGAGCAGGCAGATGAGGAGCTTGAAGAGGCTGCTGAGGCAGAGGTGACAGAAGTACCGGAGACAGAAGCGGAAGAAAACGCAGAAGCTACAGAAGTGGCAGCAGATCCGGAAGAGACAGTAGAAGCGTCAGAAGTAGTAGAAACAGCAGAAACCGCAGAAGCGTCAGAAACAGAAACATCAGGATCAGATCCGGAATTGGAAGAGGAAAGAACGGAAGTGGGATCTACAGAAACAGAGGAGCCTGCGGCTGATCCGGAAAATACAGAAACAATAGAAGAAAAAACAGAATAACCATAAGCATATAAGGCAGGCTTTCCCCAGTGGGAGCCTGCCTGAATATTATGCAGACCACAGAAATAAGGAGGGGGAATAATGTTGTGGAATTTACTGACGGCGGGAATCTTTGGTACAGACTATTATATAAAGAAAAAAATCAACACATCGGAAAAGAAAGATCTGAAGGAAAAGTGCCTGGGAGGCAGACTGATCGTAAGAAATTGCCATAATCATGGGATGATGCTTGGAATATTAAAAAACAAAGATAAAGAATTCCTGAGAGATCTTGCATCTATGGTGCTGGGCGGTGCGATCTGGGAGTATATACGTACTTCCGGAGAAAAAGGCACACGCATATCCAAGCTTGGGCTTTCCATGATCCTGGGCGGCGGTCTGAATAATTATACGGAACGTTGCAGAAAGGGATACGTCACGGATTATATGAGCCTGAATGTGGAAAATCCGAAGCTTAAGAAGGTCGTATTTAATATTTCGGATCTTTTCATATTTACAGGTGCGCTTCTCTGGGGCGGGAGCGAGATCTTTTCTGAAAAAGAAAAATAAATAAAAAAACAGAAGTGCCGGTGTTGGGCGCTTCTGTTTTTTTGATTTTGGATAAAATAAAAAAGAATGCAGGAAATGGGACTTGAACCCACACGATCTTGCGACCACAGGCACCTGAAGCCTGCGCGTCTGCCAATTCCGCCACTCCTGCATTTCACTATAAATCAGTCAGTCTCGCTGACTGCCTAATTATCATACCTCATAGAAAAAGAAATGTCAACATAGAATTTGAAATTTTTTAAATTATATTTTCAACTTAGACAATTTACCAAAACAAAGTTTTTTAGAACAACTTAATTATTTTTAGCACTTTAACCTGTTGAAAAAAGGAAACGCTTATGATACAATCTTGAAGATTTAGATAAAAACAGAAAGGGAGATTATATGAAAGCATTTCTGATATTAGAAGATGGCCATGTGTTCAAAGGAACCAGTATTGGTTCAACAAGAGAAGTCATTAGTGAGATCGTTTTTAACACATCCATGACCGGATATCTCGAAGTAATGACTGACCCATCGTATGCAGGACAGGCTGTCTGCATGACTTATCCTTTGATTGGAAATTACGGAATCTGTTATGAGGACCAGGAATCCAGGAAACCTTGGATCGATGGTTTTATTGTTCGTGAATTATCCCGTATCCCAAGTAACTTCAGAAGCGTGGATACGATTCAGCATTTTCTTGAAAAGCATGATATACCTGGTATTGCCGGTATTGATACTCGTGCTCTCACAAAAATTCTTCGTGAAAAAGGTACCATGAATGGTATGATCACAGTCAACGAAAATTATGATTTAGATGAAATAATCCCCCGTTTAAAAGCATATACAACTGGAAAAGTAGTTGAAAAAGTTACATGCAGTGAGAAGGAAGTACTGAAAGGAAACGGACCGAAGGTTGCTCTTATGGATTTTGGTGCAAAACGCAATATTGCACGTTCTCTGAATGAAAGAGGCTGTCAGGTAACGATTTATCCGGCACTTACATCTGCTGAAGAAATCCTTGCAGACCATCCGGATGGAATCATGCTCAGCAACGGACCTGGCGACCCGAAGGAATGCACTACTATTATAGAAGAAATCCGCAAACTTTATGCGTCAGATGTACCAATTTTTGCAATCTGCCTCGGACATCAGCTGATGGCACTTGCTACAGGCGGTGATACACATAAAATGAAATACGGACACAGAGGAGGCAATCATCCGGTTAAGGATCTTGCAACAGGACGTGTTTATATTTCATCTCAGAACCATGGATACGTGGTTGATGCGGAAGCCCTTGAGAAAAAAGGTATTGCAAAACCTGCATTTGTCAATGTAAACGATGGTACAAACGAAGGAATGGCTTATGAAGGCAAAAACATCTTCACGGTACAGTTCCATCCGGAAGCCTGCCCTGGACCGCAGGACTCCAGCTACCTGTTTGACAGATTTATGGAAATGATGGGAGGAACAGATCATGCCGAGAAATAAAGATATACATAAAGTTCTTGTAATTGGATCCGGTCCGATTATCATCGGCCAGGCAGCAGAGTTTGACTATGCTGGTACACAGGCATGCCGTTCTCTGAAAGAAGAAGGCATGGAAGTTGTTCTTCTGAACTCCAACCCTGCTACGATCATGACAGACAAAGACATTGCAGATAAAGTTTATATTGAGCCTCTTACTGTAGAGGTTGTAGAGCAGCTGATCCTTAAAGAAAAACCGGACAGCGTACTGCCGACACTGGGTGGTCAGGCAGGTCTGAACCTTGCAATGGAACTGGAAGAAAAAGGTTTTCTCAAAGAACATAATGTGCGCCTGATCGGTACCACAGCAGAGACGATCAAGAAGGCTGAAGACCGTCAGGAATTCAAAGACACCATGGAAAAAATCGGTGAGCCGGTTGCTGCTTCTAAAGTCGTAACAACAGTAGAAGATGGTGTGGCTTTTACTAAAAAGATAGGATATCCGGTCGTTCTCCGTCCGGCTTACACACTTGGTGGAAGTGGCGGTGGTATCGCTAATAACGAATACGAACTGAGAGAAATCCTCGAGAATGGTCTCAGACTTTCCCGTGTAGGAGAAGTTCTTGTAGAACGTTGTATCGCGGGATGGAAAGAAATCGAATACGAAGTAATGCGTGACAGTGCAGGAAACTGTATTACTGTCTGCAACATGGAAAACATTGACCCGGTTGGTGTACATACAGGTGACTCTATCGTAGTTGCTCCATCTCAGACACTGGGTGACAAAGAATATCAGATGCTTCGTACATCAGCACTGAATATCATCACAGAACTTGGTATCACAGGTGGATGTAACGTACAGTATGCACTGCATCCGGAAAGCTTCGAATACTGTGTTATCGAAGTAAATCCTCGTGTAAGCCGTTCTTCTGCACTGGCAAGTAAAGCTACCGGTTATCCGATTGCTAAAGTTGCAGCGAAGATTGCGCTTGGATATACACTGGATGAAATTCCGAATGCCATTACAGGAAAAACATATGCAAGTTTCGAGCCAATGCTTGACTATTGTGTAGTTAAAATTCCGAGACTTCCATTTGATAAATTCATCACTGCCAAGAGAACACTGACTACTCAGATGAAAGCTACCGGTGAGGTTATGAGTATCTGCCATAATTTCGAAGGTGCACTTATGAAAGCTATCCGTTCTCTGGAGCAGCATGTAGACAGCCTGATGTCCTATGACTTCACAGGCCTGGATGAGGATGAACTGATTGAAGAACTGGCAGTTGTAGATGACCGTCGTATCTGGAAGATTGCGGAGGCAATCCGAAGAGATATTTCCAAAGAATATATCCACAGAATCACTAAGATCGACAGATGGTTTATTGACAAAATTGCAATTCTGGTAGAGATGGAACAGGCTCTGAAGACACAGCCGCTTACAGAAGAACTTCTTCTTGAAGCAAAACGCATGGAATTCCCGGATTATGTGATCGCAAATCTTTGCGGAAGAACAGAAGCAGATATCAAAGCTCTCCGTCAGGGTTATAAGATCACAGCAGCTTACAAGATGGTAGACACCTGTGCAGCTGAGTTTGCTGCCGCAACACCATATTACTATTCTGTGTATGGCGGCCCGGATACAGAAAATGAAGCAGTTACTGCCCATGATAAGAAAAAAGTTCTTGTTCTTGGTTCTGGACCGATCCGTATCGGACAGGGTATCGAATTTGATTTCTGTTCTGTACATTGTACATGGGCATTCAAAAAAGAAGGCTATGAGACAATTATTGTAAACAATAACCCGGAAACTGTCAGCACAGACTTTGATATTGCAGATAAGCTGTATTTCGAGCCATTGACACCGGAAGATGTGGAGAACATCGTAAATATTGAAAAACCGGACGGAGCAGTTGTACAGTTCGGTGGACAGACTGCCATCAAGCTTACAGAAGCACTGATGAAGATGGGAGTCAAGATCCTTGGAACATCTGCAGAAGATGTTGATGCTGCAGAGGACCGTGAGCTCTTTGATGAGATCCTTGAAAAATGTGAGATCCCGAGACCGAAGGGACAGACTGTATTTACAGCAGAGGAAGCTAAAAAGGCTGCCAACGAGTTAGGATATCCGGTACTTGTTCGTCCTTCCTATGTCCTTGGTGGACAGGGCATGCGTATTGCAGTCAGTGACGAGGATGTAGAGGAATATATCGGAATCATCAATCAGATTGCACAGGAACATCCGATTCTGGTTGACAAATACCTGATGGGTAAAGAAATCGAAGTCGATGCAGTTTGTGATGGAGAGGATATCCTGATTCCTGGTATCATGGAGCATATTGAACGTGCTGGTATCCATTCCGGAGACAGTATTTCCGTATATCCGGCGCAGACGATCAGCCAGAGAGCAAAAGATACAATTGCTGAGTATACACGTCGTCTTGCAAAAGCACTTCATGTAGTTGGTATGATCAATATTCAGTTTATTGTATGTGGCGAAGAAGTATATGTTATCGAAGTAAATCCGCGTTCCAGCCGTACAGTACCATACATCAGTAAGGTAACCGGAATCCCGATCGTACCGTTAGCAACGAAAGTGATCCTTGGATACAAACTCAAAGATATGGGATATACGCCAGGGCTTCAGCCGGAAGCAAAACATATCGCGATCAAGATGCCGGTATTCTCCTTCGAGAAGATCCGTGGCGCTGATATCAGCCTTGGACCAGAGATGAAGTCCACAGGTGAATGTCTTGGTATTGCAGAGAACTTCAACGAAGCTCTGTACAAAGCATTTATCGGAGCCGGAATCAAACTTCCGAAGTATAAGAACATGATCATCACTGTCAAAGATGAAGATCAGCAGGAAGTTGTTCCGATCGCAAGGCGTTTTGAGGCACTTGGATACCGTATCTATGCAACAAGAGGCACAGCAAGAGTCCTCAAAGAAAATGGAATCAAGGCAATCCGTACTAACAAACTGGAACAGCCGGCGCCGAACCTTATGGACCTTATTCTGGGACATAAGATCGATGTTGTTATTGATACACCTCCACAGGGTGTAGAACATCAGAAAGACGGTTTCGTGATTCGTCGAAATGCGATTGAGACAGGCGTTAATGTCCTTACCAGTCTGGACACCGCAGAGGCACTTGTAACCAGTCTTGAGAATACAGACCTTCACAATCTGACACTGATCGATATTGCAACGATCGCAAGCAGATAATCGAATAAAAATGATTTACTGACCGGAGAAGCCGCAGAAGTTTCTCCGGTCTTGTATGTTGCAGAAAAGAAAAGTTAACCAAAACTTAAACTTTGAATTAAAATGTATGGAAAGGTTTACGAACCACCGAAACTGTAATATACTGATACATGAAAAATAAAACAGAGAGGAAAAGAAACATGAGTGTTTTGGAGTTTATAAAAGTTGTGATCCTCGGCATCGTAGAGGGTATTACTGAGTGGCTTCCAATCAGCAGTACTGGTCATATGATCCTTGTAGATGAGTTTATCAAGATGGATATGACCACAGAATTTAAGGATTTTTTTCTGGTAGTCATTCAGCTGGGGGCAATCCTTGCGGTTGTTGTCCTGTATTGGAGTAAGCTGTGGCCATTTTACATACGACAGATACCCAAGAAGAAAAAAGCACAGATTGCACGTAAGAATCCGTTTTCTCGCATTGTGCTGACTTTTGTGGAGAAGTTCTGTGATAAAGATAAATGGATTTTGTGGTTTAAGATTATAGTGGCATGCATCCCGACTATCGTGATCGCGCTTCCATTCAATGATTTTATCGAAGAGAAATTTAACAACTATGTGGTTGTTGCAATTGCACTTATCGTTTATGGTGTGATTTTTATCATTGTAGAAAATTACAATAAACGAAGAAAACCAATCTGTACATCTCTTGAAGATCTGAGTTTTGCCACGGCATTCAAGATTGGTATTTTTCAGGTATTATCTGTTATTCCGGGAACATCCCGTTCCGGTTCCACGATTATTGGAGGTATCCTTGTTGGTACTTCAAGAACGGTTGCAGCAGAATTTACCTTTTTTCTGGCAATTCCGGTTATGTTCGGAGCGAGTCTGCTGAAACTGGTAAAATTCGGCTTCACATTCACTCCAGCAGAGGTTCTTACACTGGTCACCGGTGTTGTGGTTGCATTTTTTGTTTCTATTATCGCCATCAAATTCCTGATGGGATATATTAAGAAACATGATTTCAAGGCTTTTGGCTGGTATCGTATCGTACTTGGTGTTCTTGTGATGGGCTATTTTGTAGGAAAAAATTTCCTTGGATAATTGAATATAGAAATGAATCAAATTCTGACCAGGCTGCTGTAAAATATTGTTATGGCAGCCTGATTTAGTTGCTGTTCACTCCGTTCACAGCACTTGGCCAAAATGCATTTTAAATCACCTACGGTGATGGCATTTTGACCTGTATGTCTCGGGATTTTGTCATATATATGACAAAACACCTCGCGGAATATTGACTTATGAACACTGATTTGACTTTTAAGAGCATACATGGGATAATAAAAAGAACTATGGAAAATAAAAAATGAAATAGAACGGTCTTCAGACCGGAGAGGATGGTAAATAATGAAAGCAAAACATATAATGCTCGTACTTGGCATGACAATGATACTTACCTTTACAGGATGTGGTTCTTCAAAACCGGTTGTTGAAGTGACACCGACTCCGGCAGCAACACCGACACCGACAGAAGTTCCGGTAACAGTAACACCGGTACCGACATCCACACCGGCTCCGAAAGTGATTGGAGTTAAGACTTCTCAGGCGAAATATATTTATATGACCAACGGTCTGCAGGATGATCTGAGAGAAATCTATCTGATGACATCCGGCGGAGATGACTGGGGCAAGAACCTGATTCCGGCAGAAGCTTCTGTAAAAGCATCTGAACAGGTACAGATGTTCTATACTCCGGATGACACAGCTGTTTCTTCAGACAGTACAGATGAATCAACAGATACAACAACTACAACTGTATATGATATGAAGATCGTTACTGCAAAAGGAGATGTTTACCAGATTTACAGCATTGATCTCAGTGATATGGAAAAAGCATCTCTTGCTTATGATGAAGAAAGCTCCACAGCATATCTTACATACACAAGTCTTGCAGACAAGTCTGAAAAAGATACAAAGGGCAACTCACAGCAGACAGCATCCTCTGATGAATCCGATGACAGTGATACAGAAACTTACAGTAGTGATGACAGTAGTGATGACAGCAGCGATGACAGTAGTTATGACAGTAGTTATGACAGTGGCGCTTCGGACAGTAGCAGCTATGACGACAGCAGTGACGACAGCAGTGATGACAGTAGTTATGACAGTAGTTCTTCGGATAACAGTAGTTATGATGATGGCAGCAGCTATGATGACAGTGACGACTATGATGACGGAAGCGATGATTATGTTGATGAGGGAAATGATTCAGATTCCTATGACAGTGGCAGTGATGACTGGAACTACTAAAATATTTTGAGGTTCTATAAAAAATTTCTATTGCAAATTGCAGCTGTTAAATTGATTTGAATTTTTATTACAGTTAAAATATTAGCATGAATATTGAACAACATTTGAGAGAAAAGAAGGGAGATATATTCATGAAGAAAAAAATATTAACTGTAATGCTGGCTGGCGTTATGGTAGCAGGAATGAGTGCAGGAAGTGTACAGGCTGCAACAACAGAGGATGCAAGTGGTGATCTGTATGTATTTATTGCAGCAAGCCTTGCAAATGCAATGGATGAGATCCAGAAAGATTTTAATGAAGAGTATCCGGATGTTAATATTCTTTTCAATGCAGACAGTTCAGGTACATTACAGACACAGATCGAAGAAGGTTCCAGATGTGATATCTTCTTTTCAGCAGCAACCAAACAGATGGATGCGCTGGTAGATGAGGAACTGGCCAAGAAAGACTCTGTGGTAGATCTCCTGGAGAACAAAGTTGTTCTGATCAAACCAAAGGATGGCGAAACAAAAGTTACAGGTTTCGAAAATATCACAGATGCGAAGAACATTGCGCTTGCGGGCGAGGATGTACCGGTTGGACAGTATTCCCGTGAAATCTTCAAAAACCTTGGCATCGAAGACGATGTTAACAAGATGGAGATCAATGAAGGCAAGAATGTAACAGATGTGCTTGCATCTGTCAGCGAGGGAAGTAACGAAATCGGTATCGTTTATGCAACAGATGCTACATCCGTTGCAGACAAAGTAGATGTTATCGCAGAAGCTCCGGAAGGTTCTCTGGAAACACCGGTTCTTTATCCGGTGGGACTTACTGTAGACGCAGAGGCATCTGACGCAGAAGCAGCTGCTGCAGATGCATTTCTTGAGTACCTGCAGACGAATGATGCCATGAAAGTATTTGAAGAGTATGGGTTTGCCGCATATAAAGCAGATGATAAGAAAGAAGGAACTGCAGAAGAAGCTAAATAATTATCGATTACATATAAAAGGGGCGGCATATATGTCAGCCCCTTTTTGTACATACAAAAGGAAAGAAAAGAATGGAATTTTTACAGGAAATAAACTGGAGTCCATTGTGGATTTCTTTAAAGACCGGAGCAGTGGCTACGACAATTGCCTTTTTTCTGGGAATTTTCTGTGCACGTAAGATTATGAAGATGAAGCCGGTATCGAGAGCAATATGGGATGGAATCCTGACTATGCCATTGGTGCTTCCGCCGACAGTTGCTGGTTTCTTTTTGCTGTTGATCTTCAGTCTCAGGAGACCTTTCGGAAAATTTCTCATGGAGAATTTTGATTTTAAAGTGATACAGACATGGAAAGGCTGCGTGATCGCTGCTGCAGTGATTGCATTTCCACTGATGTACCGAAATGCAAGGGCTGCTTTTGAACAGGTGGATGTGAATCTGATCTATGCAGGACAGACACTGGGAATGAGTGATCGCAGAATTTTCTGGAAAGTGATCGTTCCGGCGGCTGCGCCGGGAATTGCATCCGGAACTGTTCTGGCATTTGCAAGAGCAATTGGTGAGTATGGAGCGACTTCCATGCTTGCAGGAAACATTCTTGGTAAGACTCGTACAGTGTCCGTTGCAATTGCAACAGAAACTTCGGCTGGAAATTATGATATAGCCGGGTTCTGGGTTGTGGTAATCGTAGTGATCTCGTTTGTGATCGTGGCACTGATCAATATTGTCTCAGGGCGGGGCATGAAGAGTAGAAGGTGGATCTGATGGCAATACAGGTAAATATAGAAAAGAATTTTAAAGGCTTTTCTCTCAAGTCAGTGTTTGAGAGCAATACATCAGCAACTGGAATCCTCGGTGCATCTGGAAGTGGAAAGAGTATGACACTTCGTTGTATCGCAGGAATTGAGACGCCGGACAGAGGCAAGATCGTAATCAATGGAAGAACAGTTTTTGACTCAGAAAAGAAAATCAATCTGAAGCCGCAGGAGCGTCGGATTGGGTACCTGTTTCAGAATTATGCATTGTTTCCGACAATGACAGTAAAAGATAATATTCTGTGCGGTTATCGTGGTGAGAAGGGACAGAGAGAAGAAAAAGCCAGAGATTTTATGAAAAGATATCAGTTGGAGGGACTGGAAAACCGTTATCCATCACAACTTTCCGGTGGACAGCAGCAGAGAGTTGCTCTGGCAAGAATGATGATCGGTGAGCCGGAAGCGATCCTTCTGGATGAACCTTTTTCTGCACTGGATGGATATTTGAAGGATGTACTGCAAAAAGATATGCAGGAATTTCTAAAACAGTATCAGGGAGATATGCTGATGGTCACACATAGTCGAGATGAGGCCTTCAGATTTTGCAATGAGCTGATGCTTCTAAAAGATGGCAAGACACTGATATTTGGTGATACAAGAAAATTATTTGAACAGCCACAGCTTCTGGAAGCAGCAAGACTGACCGGCTGCAAAAACAGTTCGAGAATTGAACGTATGGGAGAATATCAGGTATTTGCTCTGGACTGGGGAATATCTCTTCGTACAGAGCAGAAGGTGGAACTGGATATGACACATATCGCAATCCGCGGTCACTGGATCCGTCCGTCAGAGAAGGCGGGAGAAAACTGCCTGGTATTTGAAGCGGCAGAGTATGTGGAGACAACCTTTGAACATCAGTATCTGGTGAAAAGTCCGGGAATGGAAGAGGGGGCAGTTCTCTGGTGGATGCGCCCGAAAAAAAGTTTTGCGGACGAGCATGATAAGAACCTGCCGAAATATCTCTATCTTCCACCTGAACACCTGATGCTCCTGAAATAAAAACGACTCCCCCTCAGGTTCTGTTCTGATATCGCAGATACCGGGACACAAGCATGGCAAGCTTAAAGGTCATAGCATCTTCGAAGGTACGGAGATCAAGTCCAAACCGTTTCTGTATCTTTTCAAAACGATACACAAGCGTATTCCTATGCACATACAACTGTCTGGATGTCTCCGACAGATTCAGATTATTCTCAAAGAAAGTACGGATGATCGCCAGTGTCTCTCCGTCGATGGAATCCAGTGATTCATCTCCGAAAATTTCCTGGATGAACATTTCACAGATGGAAACCGGAAGCTGGTAGAGCAGTCGTCCAATACCGAGAGTGCGATATCCGAAGACATTGCGTTCGGCATAGAAAATTTTACCAATCTCAAGAGCGGTGCGAGCTTCTTTGTATGCATTGGAAAGATCTTTCAGGTCATTTGCCGTGTTGCTGTAAGCAACCCAGGCCTGTGTCATGGCTTCTGTGCCCAGCATATCTACAAGCATATGTGCAATATTTTCCAGATCGTCATATGTTTCTGTAGATGTCAGTTCACGGACGACGATAATGCCACGATTATCGATAGAAGTGATGAAATCATGCGTGCGTGCAGAAAATATATTTTTGATGGTAGCCAATGCGTGTTCATCCTTGGACTGACGGGTTTCAACGAGAAAGACAGCTCTCCTTGCACTGGAAGAAATATGAAGTTTGCGTGCCCGGTTAAAGGCTTCTACATCTGTATAATCTCCAAGGAGCAGTTTCTGCATAAAGGCATTTTTGTCATTTTTTTCGGCATAACTTTCCAGGATACTCTCAATCTGGCAGACAGCCAGTTCGCCAATCGTGGAAACAGAATCTTCGCTTCCCCACACAATGAGAAGAAGCTGTTCATTTTTTTCTGTTATTTTGTAGAGACAGCAGGTGGCATTTGACAGACAAAGAGCAGTGCTGTTTCGGAATTCTTCCAGTTTGGATTCTGCTGGAAGGCGGCGGTCACAGGTGGTGACCAAAATGGAATTATCTTCCTGAAGAAGACAGAAATCGAAATGACTGATGCGTTTCCAGTCATCCATATATTTTTGTAGTGTTCTCTGTACTGACATTGAACCATCCTTTCTGAAAATA
>OLPH01002403.1_pt1 | contig 15296 bp, 10 predicted proteins | sample 1672951 | NCBI WGS metagenome assembly OLPH01 (sample SAMEA3136740, study PRJEB25190) | human gut metagenome | reverse complement strand
GAAAGCACTCCCCTCCTCTCCGGCAGCAGGTACTTGTTCGAAAGTCTCTGTCTTCGGGTCGAAACGATGGACACGATTATCATAAGTCAGTAGCCACAAAAAACCATAACGGTCTTCATAGATACGGTCTACGCGATTATTGGTCAGACTGATGTAGTTTCCCTGACGGGCCTTATATGTTTTAAAGGTATAACCGTTGAAACGGTTGATTCCATCCCAAGTGGCAAACCAAAGGTTGTCTTTGTGATCTTGCAAGATGTTCATCACCGTATTTTGGGACAATCCATCTTCAGTAGAATAGTGGGTGAAAAAACAGTGCTGCTGCGCATGTGTCGAGAACACAATAGCTAGCAAAAGAATTACTGAAATTAAGGTTTTCTTCATCATATAACTCGGTTCTGTGCCGTAAAGATAGAAAAATAGTTGTACTTTTATGCAATCTTTAGCGGCTATTTAACAGAATCGAGCCATTCTATAGGACAAGTGATCTATTGTCTTTTATATATCCATTGTTTTTTGCTTAGTAATTCATTTCTTTACATATTCGTCAAGTCAACGTTTCACTGTTATCAGTTTGTTTCCGTCCGCTACCGGATTCCATCCATCTTCGCCTGCCAGTACAGTCGTAATCTCGTATCCTTGTAGGTTTTTCAGTTGTTGGGAGAAAGCGGCACGCGCTTTCGGATTGGCTCCTTCGCCCCGGCTCTCATATTCGGCATAGAAGACTGTCTTTTCGTTCTCTTTCTTGCCCCAGTTATTCCAACCGACAGGGAGAATGTGTTTACCTAGTTCGCAACGGATAAATACAGCTTGCGCATACGGACGCCAGGGACGAGACAGATATACTTTTGTAGCTTCCGGTTCCGCAGTCAGTTTGCAATCATAGAATACATAGCCATATTTTTTTCCTTTATCTGTAGAGGGAGCGGTGACATAACCATCCCGTTTGCTATGAATGTGACAACGGTTGAAAACAGCCGTAGACCAGCCGAAGATAAAATCAACCGTTCCTTCGATGTAGCAGTCTTCATAATATTGGCGGCTTTGCTTGCTGTATGTATAGAGGGTATCTTGGAAGCCGAGGAAACGACAGTTCTTAAAATAGACACGATCGGCAGATACGAAACAGACAACTGCTTGTCCTACGGGACCTGATGAGTTCTCGAATGTGATATTCTCCGCATAAAAATCGGGGGCATAGATGTAACAGCTGGACGAACCGGAAGTTCCCATGTTCTCGCCGAATACATTTTTCTTGTTTGCAAAACCGTCATAAGTCAGTATCGCACCGTCTTCTCCAATCAAAGAGATATTAATCTTGGATTCAGGGATGATGAGCTTCTCTTTATAAGTTCCTTTACGAATCAGGATAGTGGTACGAACGTCTTTGCGAAAATCGGGAACAGCATTGATAGCTTCCTGCACGGTAAAGAAATCACCGCTACCGTCTTGGGCCACTACATAATCGAATTGACGGATATATTTCGCCAGTTCCGGAATTTCCTTGCCGATGGCATCCACTGCCAGTCCGGCAATTGTTCGTGCTCCGTATACGTTTAAATGAGTATTGTCTTCACGACCTTTCGGGAAAGCCGGCACCTGATTGGGTTCGACAAACATGAATAGTTTCTTTGATTCTACAGGTCCAAGTCCCTGCACCAGGTCATGAGTAATCTTGTTCATGTCGATGAAAGTCACTCCCAGTTCTTTTGCCACATTGCGGGGAGCATCCAGATAGGCGCCATGCGTATCGAATAAAACAGTTCCTTCTTTCGGTTGTTCCTTTTCCCCCGGTGTGCGGCGGACATCTTTTGCGATGGCATCATCCTTCGGCTGTACGAAGTTTCGACGGACGATAGAGTTGAACAACACCGGAATTCCACCTTTGGCGCGGGTTTCATTCACATACCGACGAAGATTTTCATCAAAAGTACTACCCGGATCGGTGTGACGGGTAGAGTCTGCTTTCTCATCATTATGGCCGAACTGGATAAAGACATAATCTCCTTTCTTCACCTTAAAAATTACTTTTTCCCAGCGTCCTTCGCTGATAAAGCTCTTGGAACTTCGACCGTTGGCTGCATGATTGTCTATCCGTATATCTTCGGAGAAGAATCCGGGAAGCACCATTCCCCAACCACGTTCGGGATTTCCTCCGTCTATTTTCTTGTTAGCCATTGTCGAATCACCTATCATAAAGATAGTGATGACCGGTTTATCTGCACGAAATGCAGAAAAAAGAATAAGAGCCGTTGCAAGTAGCCCTACCATTTTAACCCTAAGTGTTTTCATATTCTTCATCCCCTCCTACGAGTTTTATTTTTTGTTTTTATCTGCCACCTGCAACGTTTTGCTTGTATCTTACTTGCAATCAACTGATTGCAGCGTTGCAGATACTGTTGCAGATACCGTTGCAGATGTTTATCTGCAACACCTTATATAATCCTGTTTTGCACGCAGACAAATTCAGTTTCCACGTATAGGAACTACAGTTTCCCCGGTAAGAAACGCTAGTTTCCACGTAGAGATACGACAGTTCCCACATAGGGAAACTGCAGTTTCCTGCCTTGGAACGGGAATTTCAAGCCAGGAAAGCAAATGCCCAAGCCCGGAAACAAAAATTTCAAGCTGCATAAACAGTCGGAAAACCTACGTATTTTTATTTATAAGGATACCAATTACTGCTTTCCTTAAAGATATTTTGCGGAGTATACTTCATTGCCTCCTTATTTGTCAACTGTTTAGCCCATGCCACACGCCCGGAAGTATCTGCGCCCGCACCCGTATTTCCGAATTCGGCATAACGGGCTGTCTTTTCGTTCTCCGGATTCCTCCAATTGTGCCATCCTTCGGGACGGATATGATTACCAAACTCACAATTGATAAAGACCGTTACCGCATAAGGACGCCACGGACGACCCAAATATACTTTTTTCACTCCCGGAGCGGCTGTCAGCTTACAGTTTTTGAAAACATAACCGAATTCTTCACTTTGAGGAGTGGAAGCGGCAGTGATATACGAATCACGTTTACTATGCAGTTCGCAATATTCGAATAGAGCGGTGGAAGGACCAAAAATAAAATCGGTAGTTCCCTCGATATAGCAATTCGTGAATAAGAGACGCGCTCCTTCGGTTCCTGTATAAATAGTATCCTGATTTCCCAAGAAACGACAGTTGACAAACATCAGTCTGTCACCTTCGGTGTGAAGAGCTACCGCTTGCCCCAGTGGAGCCGCATTATTTTCAATCGTCAGGTCTTTGAAAGTGATGTCATTCCCTTCCACTTTGACCGTATAGGTGCGGAAGGTACCCATCTTATTGATATTAGCATGGTCATCGTAAGTGATAATCGTTTTTTCTGCGCTTTCGCCCACTAATTGCACATTCTTCACCCAGGAAGGAATGACCAGCTTTTCTTTGTATATACCGTTCTTGATATAGATCGTCACCGTATAATCCATAAAAGCGCGGACAGCTTCCACGGCTTCCTGAATGTTACGATACTCCCCTGTCCCGTCGCGTGCCACGACTAATGTGTCTTTGCGTTGCTGTTGTTGTGCATAAACAGATGTTGCTCCCACACCCAGTAGAAGCAAACACATCATTCCTTTAAAAATAGTCCTTTTCATTGTCGGAAATTACTTTTGTAAACGTTCGTATTCCAAGCTAGCCATAATAAAAGGTCCTACGGCTTTAGGATCGTTATTGCGGATAGTTTCATTAATATAATAGTCATAATCGCCGGAACGATATACCTTTCCTCCCAATCCTGCCACTGCACAAGCCTTGGTGATGGTTACCAATCCGTTCTTGTCTACTTCGATAAAATTATCCAGGAATCCTTTGTAGCCTTTCAATGCCACATCCAGATAAGACTTATCAATATATCCCAAACGAACCGCCTTAAAGAGCGAATAAATGAACATAGCGGAACAAGAAGATTCTACGTAATTACCCTTATCACCACTCCGATCCATCACCTGATACCATCCTCCGGTCTTCGGGTCCTGAAGTTTCTTCACCTGCACAGCTACATTATTCAAGATATCAAGCAGAGAATCTCTTCCGGCTTCATGCTGCGGAATAAATTCAAGCACATCTACCAGAGCCATCGCATACCATCCCATCGCACGCCCCCATGTATGTTTCGACTGTCCGGTCACCGGGTCCGCCCAACGTTCAGTGCGGCTTACATCGCACGCATGACGATAAAGACCATTTTTAGGATCATACGTATGACGGGCACAAGTGACAAACTGGTTGATTACATCTGCATAATCCTGCGGGAGATTATTACGAAATGCATATTCTGCATAGAAAGGAGCTCCCATGTAAATTCCGTCCAACCACATTTGGTGGGGATAAATCTTTTTATGCCAAAAACCACCGTCCTCATTACGCGGTTGTCCTTCAAACTGGCTATAAAGCAGGTCGAGCGCTTTCTTATATTTAGGATTCTTGGTCTGCTCATAGATACGGAAAAGGATTTTTCCGGAGTTGATACGGTCGAGGCTATAATCGGTTAATTTATAAGCGGTAATGCTTCCGTCCTCGTGCACCATTGTATCCGCATACGCGATGGCGTAATCGCGAATTTTCTTGTCGCCATAAGCGTCGTACACATCGAGCATGGCTCCCAGTTCAAGTCCGTGGCAATAATCCCACTTCAGTTTCGGCTGAAAGTCAAGTTGCCAGGATTCCGGGTAACGGATCATTTCCGATTCAGTCAGCCGCACAGACCAGGGAAGCTTGCTGTCTACCTGTTGTGCCGATGCCGGAAGTGACATTGTAACCAGCAGAGTCAATATAAAAAAATTATAAAAAAGAGTTCGTCTCATGGTTTGTTATTTTAAGGATTAAACATACAAGTCTTTCACGCTACGAAAGTAGTGTTTTTCCTCCAAAGCCAGTGGGATTTTTTAGTCAAGTAGGTGCATTTTTTGTTTTTCGTGCACGGAAACGACTAATTTTGTGCACGCAAACGTCAAAAATGTCCATTTTTGATGCAATATCTCATAAATTAAGAGTTTCGTTTTGGAAGAAAGCAAAAAAGGTCTTACTTTTGGCACGGTTTACAACTAATACCCTCTGGGGAAACACAGGTAATTTATCATTAAAACAGAGAAAAAATAGAACAGAATGGAAGAAGTATTTAAGTACATTATCGGTCTTGGAGCGGCAGTAATGATGCCAATCATTTTCACGATTTTAGGAGTATGTATCGGTATTAAACTTCCCAAAGCGCTGAAGAGCGGTTTGTTGGTTGGTGTCGGTTTCGTTGGTTTATCAGTAGTGACAGCATTGCTCACCAGCAGTCTGGGTCCGGCATTAAGTAAAATGGTTGAAATCTACGGATTGGAATTGGGAATTTTCGACATGGGTTGGCCTTCTGCTGCGGCGGTAGCTTACAACACTTCAGTCGGTGCTTTCATTATCCCTGTTTGCTTGGGAGTTAACTTATTAATGTTGCTTACCAAAACAACCCGTACCGTCAATATCGACCTTTGGAACTATTGGCACTTCGCATTTATCGGTGCTATCGTCTACTTCGCTTCCGACAATATCTATTGGGGATTCTTCGCTGCCATCATCTGTTACATCATTACGCTGGTAATGGCTGATATGACTGCTCCTGCTTTCCAGAAGTTCTATGATAAAATGGACGGTATCTCTATTCCTCAACCGTTCTGCCAAAGTTTCGTTCCGTTTGCTATTGTAATCAATAAACTATTGGATAAAATTCCGGGATTCGACAAACTGAATATCGATTCTGAAGGTATGAAAAAGAAATTCGGATTGATGGGTGAACCGCTGTTCTTGGGTATCGTAATCGGTTGCGGTATCGGCGCATTGGGTTGTGCCAGCTGGAAAGAAGTATTGGATAATATTCCGGGCATTTTAGGACTGGGTATCAAGATGGGTGCGGTAATGGAATTGATTCCACGTATCACCAGTCTCTTCATCGAAGGTTTGAAACCTATTTCTGACGCTACCCGCGAGCTGATTGCTAAGAAATATAAGAATAACACCGGATTGAGCATCGGTATGAGCCCTGCACTGGTTATCGGTCACCCGACTACCCTGGTGGTATCTCTACTTTTAATCCCTGTAACTATCTTCCTGGCTGTTATCCTTCCGGGCAACCGTTTTTTACCGCTGGCTTCCCTGGCAGGTATGTTCTACTTGTTCCCGATGATTCTGCCTATTACAAAAGGTAACGTAGTGAAATCATTTATTATCGGCCTGGTGGCATTGATTGTAGGTCTGTATTTCGTAACAGGACTGGCAGGCTTCTTCACACTGGCTGCTAAAGATGTATACGAAGCAACAGGTGACCCGACAGTAAATATCCCCGCCGGTTTTGAAGGCGGCGCGCTTGACTTTGCTTCCAGTCTCTTCTGCTGGGGTATCTTCCACCTGACTTACAGTCTGAAGATTATCGGTCCTGCCATCCTCGTGGCACTGGCACTCGGAATGGCTATCTACAACCGTATCCGCATGACTAGAAACGACGCAAAGAACGCATTGAACAGTAATAAGGAATAAGTAGAAAAGCCTTTAACTGATTATAATAAGTGGTATATAATATATAACTCAATAAAAAACTCGAAAGATGAAAAAATTAGCAATTGCAATGATGTTGGGTATCGCAGCAATGTCTGCCTCCGCCCAGGTGAATTACAAGATGCAAGTGGCTTGCAGTCCGCAAGACGTGAAAACGTATGATACTAACCGCTTGCGCAGTAGCTTCCTGATGGAAAAAGTAATGGTTCCAAACGAAATCAACGTTACTTATTCTATGTACGACCGTCTGATCTTCGGTGGCGCAGTACCTGCAACAAAAGAATTGGTACTTGAAACAATCGACCCGCTGAAATCTAAATTCTTCCTCGAACGCCGCGAACTGGGTGTCATCAACATTGGTGGCGAAGGTATCGTAACCGTAGACGGTAAAGAATATACGCTGAAATTCAAAGATGCTTTATACGTAGGTAGAGGCAAGCAGAAAGTGACTTTCAAGAGCAAAGATTCCAGCAATCCTGCCAAGTTCTACATCAACTCGGCTACTGCTCACAAGGAATACAAAACTCAATTGATTACTATCGACGGACGCAAAGGTTCTCTGAAAGCCAACTCATTTGCTGCCGGAAAGATGGAAGAAAGCAACGACCGCGTTATCAACCAGTTGATTGTTAACAACGTACTTGAGGAAGGTCCTTGCCAATTGCAAATGGGACTGACAGAGTTGAAACCGGGTAGCGTATGGAACACCATGCCGGCACACACTCACTCTCGTCGTGTAGAAGCATACTTCTACTTCAATGTACCGGCAGGAAATGCGATCTGTCACTTCATGGGCGAACCTCAAGAAGAGCGTATTGTATGGATGCAGAATGAACAAGCTATCATGTCACCGGAATGGTCTATCCACGCTGCTGCCGGAACAAGCAACTACATGTTTATCTGGGGTATGGCAGGTGAAAACCTCGATTACGGAGACATGGACAAGATCAAATATACAGAAATGCGCTAACCGTTGCGTATTCCTGTTCATGCATATAATCAATGATCCGAAAAACTTCATTCTTTTCTCCTACGAGAGAAAGGAATGAAGTTTTCCGGATTTTGCATATTCTTCCCCCAAAGAACAAACACTCGTTACCTTATTATATATAGGATGTAACAAAATCCAACTATAATGCAACGAATAATACATGATTTTGACCAATTTTTACAAATAAAATTCAGTCGAAATACCGACCTTTGTCAACGAATCAAAATCTATTTAAATCCATTATCATGAATGCATTTCAAAAAACAGGCGAAAAGATGACAAACTACAGATGGACCATCTGTGCTATGCTATTTTTTGCTACTACAGTTAACTATCTCGACCGTCAGGTTCTCTCATTGACGTGGGATGAATTTATCAAACCGGAATTCCACTGGGACGAATCTCACTACGGTACTATTACTTCTGTTTTCTCCATTGTATACGCTATATGTATGCTGTTTGCCGGTCGTTTTGTCGACTGGATGGGAACTAAAAAAGGCTACCTTTGGGCCATTGGTGTCTGGTCTGCCGGTGCTTGTCTCCATGCTGTCTGCGGTATCATCACAGAAGCTCACGTTGGTCTCCACAGCGCAGCAGAACTGGCTGGCGCAACAGGAGACACTATCGTCGTTATCGCTACTGTCAGTATGTATTGCTTCCTCGCTGCCCGCTGTATTCTGGCCTTAGGAGAAGCTGGCAACTTCCCTGCCGCTATTAAAGTAACTGCAGAGTATTTCCCTAAAAAAGACCGTGCGTATGCTACTTCCATCTTTAATGCGGGTGCGTCAATCGGCGCATTGATTGCCCCTCTTACCATTCCTATCTTAGCCAAAGCGTTCGGTTGGGAAATGGCATTTATCGTGATTGGTGGACTTGGCTTCATTTGGATGGGATTCTGGGTATTCATGTACGATGCTCCATCTAAAAGCAAACATGTCAATCAGGCAGAGCTTGATTATATCGAACAAGACCAGCGCGAAGCAGGCAGTGCTCCGATGACAGATGAGAAAGATGAAAAAAGAATGAAGTTCTGGCAATGTTTCAGCTACAAGCAGACATGGGCCTTTATCTTCGGTAAGTTCACCACTGACGGTGTATGGTGGTTCTTCCTTTTCTGGACTCCGTCTTATCTGAATACTCAATTCGGCATCAAAACCTCCGACCCGTTGGGTATGGCATTAATCTTTACGCTTTATGCGGTAACCATGTTATCCATCTATGGTGGTAAATTACCTACCATCTTCATCAACAGAACGGGTATGAATCCTTATGCAGCCCGTATGAAAGCGATGTTGATCTTCGCCTTCTTCCCATTGGTTGTATTGTTGGCACAGCCGTTAGGTACGGTTTCTCCATGGTTCCCGGTTATTTTAATCGGTATCGGTGGTGCTGCTCATCAATCCTGGTCAGCTAACATCTTCTCTACTGTAGGTGATATGTTCCCAAGAACGGCTATTGCAAGTATTACCGGTATCGGTGGTATGGCAGGAGGCGTAGGTTCTATGATTCTTCAGAAAGTGGCAGGTAACTTGTTCGTATATGCTTCCGGAACAACGATGATTGACGGCAAAGAGGTGGAAATGACAAAAGAATTACTCGAACAAGGAGCACAATTCGTACACCCAGCCATGACATTCATGGGATTCGAAGGCAAACCAGCCGGATATTTCGTTATCTTCTGCGTATGTGCAGTAGCTTATCTGTTGGGTTGGGTTATCATGAAGGCATTAGTTCCGAAATACAAACCTATCGTATTGGATTAAATCTATTCGTACAGATAGAATCGTTAAAAACAAAAGAGTAACTCGTCGCCGAGTTACTCTTTTGTTTTAACCAATTATTCAAAAAAATGAAAAATGAAAAAATAAAAAAGCCTCTTCTCACGAAGAAGGCTTTTTAGGTTTACTTATCCTGCATCATCCTCCTGCAAATTTTTTAAACGTAACACTAAAAAAACAGTGTTTTGCATTCCTATAATGAAGTATAGTAAACGTTAAGATGAAAAAAAGGGAAGTCTCACGACTTCCACAATTCTTCTAACCTTAAATCTAAATCTCTATGAAAAAAACGTGTTGCAAATATAGGCGTTTGTTCAATATAGAGGTGTTAATGAATTGCATAAAGAGAGAATAAAAACTAACATCTGCAAAATGATGCAATTTTTCAGAAGCTTTCTATTAATTTTAATAAACTTTTATAGAGTGGATTACGCTCCAACAGCGTCGGCACACCTGTCAGCAGCATCTGTTTTCTTGCACGTGTCAAGGCAACGTTCAGTTTCCGGTCAATCAGAATTCCGTCTTCTTCTGTCAGATTGGAAAGGAATTTCAACTGATACGGATAGTTCACACAGAATGAATAAATAATCACATCGCGTTCACTTCCCTGAAAACGTTCTACAGTGTCAATCAATATCTGATTCAGTTCGGAAATGCCGAGAACTTCTATTTCCTTCTTGATCAAAGCTATCTGACTACGATATGGAGTAATGATCCCCAATGTGCGGGAGGCATCAAATGCTTCCGAGTGTTCTTTATAGACAGTTGCGGCCAGACGGGCAGCAATCTTTGCTTCCGAATGGTTTGTTTTAGCAGAAGAACCCATCGGTTCGGGCTGCGAAGGATAGAAAGACAGCCGGTTGATATTTCCGGAATCTTCCAGTTGATGCGGCAGTCCGACAGGCAGCAGCCGACCTTCATAGAAAGCTTGATTGGCGAACAGAGCCACTTCGGGGTGCATACGTCCCTGACGGCAGAGCATATCGTAAGTACGATGGGCATCGGTATGCTGACGGGCTGTGCGATACAGTCTTTCAAACAGAGAATCTTTCAAGTTCTTCAGTCCGACAGCAGACAGGGCTTCATCGTATACTTCCGATTGTTCCGTATTCTGCAAGACGACAGCCGGAAGTTGCTTATGATCGCCTATCAGGATAAATTTGCCAACGCCCTCTTTTCCGTTTTCTCCTTTGGCACAAAGTATGCCCAGCAACTGAGGTTCCAGTATCTGAGTAGCCTCATCTACAATAGCCACATCGAAATGCTTCAATCGGAAAAGTTCCGGTTTGCCGGAGATAGACGCTACTGTACCGACTAATATACGACAGCGGTTAATACGTTCGCAAACCTCTGTACGACGCATACAGGTAGCAAGTTCATTCTCTATCAAATGATCCCGATAGTTCTCGTCACATGAAAGCTCGCTTCCCACACGAATAAAATCTACTTCCGGACGAATGGAAGAAAGTGCTTTACCTAAGATCGTACAGTCCGGAACAATGATTGGATCCATAAAATCATTCTCCGGCTGCAGACGAATGACACCTTCCTCTTTATAAAAGGTTTCGACCATCTTCTTCAGTGCACAAGACGTTTTACCGGTTCCCGGAGGCCCTACCAGCAGAAAATAGTCCTTTGCTGCTTTCGCTTTCAAAGCAATACGAGTAAAGTCATCGGCAGCTTCGGCTATCTGCTTATCCAATGCCACATCAAATTGCGGCTCCCGTTGAGAGAGCAGCAAATCACGACGCTCTTTTGTAGCAGACATAAAAGCATAAAGTCCCTGGTACATGCTACGGAAAGTAGTATCCATCGCATCGTGCTCAATAGCATAGAGGCTATCAGACGGAAGTACGGAGGAATTCTGCTGGGTAGCACGCAGACGGATGCAGATTTCATTCTCGTTCAGATAGTCGATATTGCCTTTGAATACCATCTTGTTGGTGACGTTATCCGTATCCGCATTCCGTTCGTAAAGCACGATGGCATCGCCCTGACGGAAGTTAGGGAGGGTGTGCTGCGCATCATCCGCCACCGTTCTCTGAAGTTCTCCGGACGGCACCAGCAACAGGTGGGATTTATGTTCGTCGGCTGCGTGATTCTCTTTAATTCTTAAATCATAGATGATCTCCCCCGATTCGCATTTCTCCGCCAAAGTGGAAAGCCATAAAGAAGCGGCTCCTGTACGTCCCTCATAATCCACATCACCGGACTTGGACGTATAAAGTTCCTTCGTTATAAAATTATAGAGTGCATAGAAGTAGCTTTTCTCTAAAGTGGAGAGAGATTTCAACTTCTCCTGGAAATTATCGATAGAAGGGCGCAGATACGTCTCCCAAAAACGTCCCGACAATCCCCGCTCGTTTAGTACCGAGGCTTTTATTTCTTCCAGTTTTTGTGCCGTATATTCCAGGCTGTTCCGCAACTGGATGCCATATTCATCCGCTACAATCCGGTTGCGCAGATCGATCACACGGCGGACCATTGCCCATGAAGGGCGGGAAGGATAAAGCAACGGATAGCGTGTATAGAGCAGATAAGCCTTTACCTTCCGGTGATCCATCCCCATCGAATATTGCAGAACTGCCTGATAAAGCAGCATCTGCACCTTATTATTCTCTTTCGGTTCCACTTTTCCGCGAATCGCATATTCGTCAGCCTTTCCCGATTTCATTTCGATGAAAGAAGACATATCGCGCTGCATATAGTCGAGCCGCCCTTGCAGGCCGAGCGCTTCACATATATAAGAAGGTTCGAGCACGGCATCCGTCTTGTCCAGTTCGTAGCCGGCGGCATGAAAAGTATCATTCACCGTCTCACGGATATGATCAAAATGGAGTTTGCAGTCATCAAAGAACTGACGTTCCTTCTCCCGATCACGCAGGTCGGCACAAGCAGCCAGTTCAATCGGATAACGCCGGAAAGCTTTCTGCATACATCTCAGATAATCCACCTCCCCTTCCGCATGTATCCACTCATCAAGGAAAAGGTTGGCTATATTTCCTAAAAGCAACGGGCGTGCATTCTCTATCGGCTGAAGACGGGAAAGGAAATAGTTTGCCGGATGATGTCCATAATCACGGTAACATTCTGCCAATGAACTGATATCAAGCAGATAATCCGGTTCAAGGACAATGAACGAAGGGGTCAGAATTCCTGCTTCGTCAACAGCGACATCCAGCAAGTTGAGTTGTGCATGGCGCCAGAGCAACTGACAGGTTTCCGCAAATTCTTCATTGATCTGAGGAATATTGTAACGGACACGCAACGGTTCGTCAGCTATTTCATCCAAAGGAGTCACATACAGATACTGCTCGTCGGAATACTGGAAACAGACGCGCATCCGCTGCACCTGCTTGTGTGCTGGAGGAGCTACGATATAAGTTGCATCCGTCCGGGGAAGCAAACGATACAGTTCCTGTGGAATATCTTCCTCAAAAAGTTTACGGATGAAGAAAGCCAGCGTTTTCGCATCCCGCAGAAGGTGTTCGCGGGTAGGTTCCTGTTGTCGGTTCAGAATGGCATTGGAGGTCAGTCGGAAGGTATGCAGTCTGTTTTGCTCCGCTACAGAAAGCCCCACTTTGGCCGCTACAAAACTAATTCGTGCGGAAAGATCGGTCATCTGCAGACTACCGTTGTGCATATGTAGGCGGCAAAGCCTTTCCAGCAAGTCGCGCATCTGTTTGTAGCCAATAGTCAGCTGCAAATGATCCGCCTTACAAACGGCTAAAAGAATTTCATAAGATTCTCTTCCTTCATTTTCCATACGACAAAAGGGATATTATAAAAATTACATGTGTGTGTCAAAAGTCAGCCTCAATTGAGTTACTATCGACTTTTGACACACACTTGGGGAAACGAACGATAAATAATTGGCTTATCAGACTTTTGCCACGCCTTCTTCTTCCTCTTCTTCTTCCAACTCAGGAACTTCCTTCTTATCCTTTATCATCAGAATACTCATTTCATAGAGCAGATAAAGCGGAATAGCCACAACACTCAGTGTGAACGGGTCGCCCGTCGGAGTGATGATAGCGGCAGCTATTACGATAATGACAACTGCATGACGGCGATATTTGCGCAGGAAAGACTTATTGACGACTCCCAGCAAAGACAACAACCAAGTCACCAGCGGAAGTTCAAAAGCCAGTCCCATACAGAGAATCAGCATCATAAAGTTATCGATATACGAATTGAGCGACAGAATGTTCTCGACTTCCGAACTCAGCTGATAGGTAGAGAGGAAACGGAGTGTCAGCGGATATACCATAAAGTATCCCATAAGCACCCCGATAAAGAACATACCGGTTCCTATGGTCAAGGCTTTCCTGACTCCTTTCCGCTCATTCGGATAAAGGGCCGGATTGATAAAACGCCAGACCTCAAAGAAAATATAGGGCATAGCCGTCACTACCGACATCCAGAAAGCTGTCGACATATGTATAAAGAAAGGAGCTGCCAAATTGATATTGACAAGCTTCACCTTAAACTCCTGCGTAAAAAATTCATCAGTCAAATCGAATTTCTGACCGATAAAGCGTAGTAAGTCGTAAAATACAAAATCATTATGGCAAGGCGCCAGTATTACATGGTCGAACAAATAAGGCATCGCTACGAAATAGCCGATTGCCAATACAAACCAGACTCCGATAACACGAAAAAGTACCCGACGCAACTCATCCAAATGATCCCAGAAGGTCATTTCTGCCATTGCTTATTATTTCTTAGCTGAATCTGCCGGTGCGTCGATTTCGTCTTTTGCCTTATTGATTTCTTCTTTTGCCTCGTTCACACCATCTTTAAAGCTCTTTACTCCTTTACCTAAGCCACGCATCAGTTCGGGTATCTTCTTACCACCGAAAAGGAGAAGAATAACAAGAGCAATAATGATCCATTCAGAGCCACTAGGCAAAAAGCCTAATAATAATAAGTTTGTCATATGTTTATTAATTATAGAGGTTTATTAGTTGGTGCAAATATAAAGAAAAACGGCAGACTATAAAAGAAAAACAGGAAACTATAAACGGGAAACGGGAAATAATTTAAGTATACCCGTTATCATTTACCGCCCATTTATCCATCGTTAACCTTTATAGTCTTCCATTCACTATTCTACTACATATAATTCTGTTTTTACCGCCTGCGCTTTAGTCCTGATAGTAGACTCGCTTCACACGGTTCGAGATGCTGGTCAGCACTTCGTAAGGGATCGTCCCCAACTTATCCGAAAGTGTGGTTATCGGCAGGTCGTCACCGAAGATGACAGCTTTGTCCCCTTCCCTGCAATCGATATCCGTCACGTCAATCATACAGACATCCATACAGATATTTCCTACATAGGGAGCTTTCTTGCCATTCACCAGACAGTAAGCATTGCCACGTCCCAGATGGCGGTTCAAGCCATCGGCATACCCGATAGGAATTGCCGCAATGCGGGAAGGACGCGTCAGATGTCCCATCCGGCTATAGCCTACCGTATCTTCTCCGGGCACGTCCCGAATCTGAAGAATCGTAGTCTTAAGCGTGCTTACATTATTGATAATCGAATTGTCGATCGGGCTTACCCCATAGAGTCCTATCCCCAGACGCACCATATCAAACTGCGCACCGGGAAAACGTTCGATACCGGCTGTATTGCAGATATGACGCAGAATCTTGTGTGAGAAAGCTTCCTGCAATTCCTGCGAACCTTTCTCGAACAGTTCAATCTGCTGACGGGTGAAGAAGTCGAATTGCGCCGAATCACTTCCCACAAAATGAGAGAATACCGACCGGGGAATAACCGCATTCTGACTTTTCAGACGACGGATCAACAACGGAATTTCATCGACGGAAAAACCAAGACGGTGCATACCCGTATCCAGTTTTACGTGAATGGGGAAGTTGGTGATACCTTCTTTTTCGGCGGCCTTTATCAATGCGTCGAGCAAATGGAAATTGTATACTTCCGGTTCCAGTTTA
>OLPH01002399.1_pt1 | contig 15324 bp, 14 predicted proteins | sample 1672951 | NCBI WGS metagenome assembly OLPH01 (sample SAMEA3136740, study PRJEB25190) | human gut metagenome | reverse complement strand
TAGTTGCAACAAAGCAATCACCGAGATGCAACTAATCCTAACACTTGTATATATACCAGAAAATCAGAAGGTTAAAAATAAAGACACAGCACTGCAATTTCCGTTAGTTTTTTTATAGTAGTCTCAATTTACCTATTTCAAATTGAATTGGGGATTTGGTCCATCTCTCATAGCTCTCCCCCATCAAAGCACAATTAATAAAGGTAGTACCATCCTCCTCTTTCACACCATAATCTTCGTGCATATGCCCAAAGATGTGGAATTTCGGTTTTACCTTCTTTACTATATTTAATAAGGTATGGCTTCCATAATGACCATATAACTCTGAGACATCTTGCATTCCATAAGGTGGTTGATGCGAGACCAATATATCAATATCATTCTCACAAATAGCTTTTAGCCTAGGAGGGAGCTCTTTACTACCATAGGGCTCCACATAAAATGGAATGCCACAGATCTTTATTCCCTCGATAATCACACTTGAATAGTTGAGAAAATGGCAATTTGAAGGCAACCCACTTATATTACCTCGCAGCAGTGCTTCATCATGATTTCCACAAATGAATACTTTGTGCTTATGAGGAAGGTTGGTAAACCACTCTAAGAAGTCCAGTGCTTCCTCCTTTGCTCCAATCATAGAAAAATCACCTGCGTGAATAAGTAAATCAGCATCTGGAGGTGCTTCACTTCTCCAATGCATCCCATGCGTGTCGCTTATCGCTAGTACTCTCATCTCAATCAAGAATCTGACTTTCAAGGCTTACACTATGTGGGAGCCTCATTCCACGTCTATCTTTTTGCAAAGATAATACTCTCTTAAGCCAAATTTGGGCACAGGATTAGTTAGCTGATCATCTCCCATCTCGTCTAATAAACTAAATTTTGGTGGCAATTTGATATATAATATGAGGAGACAGAATGGTCGTTAGTGATATAACCCTGTAGAACTATTTTCATAAAGCCTAGTATTTATTAATTGAGGAAATGAGTTGGTTAGTTAGTGGCGAAGTATTGAGTAGAGTGTAGCCTTTATTTATTCTCTAATACTGGTAAATCACTGTGGATCTGAAGTAATGATGGTGCCTACATTAATGAACTTAGAGGTAGTATCCTGAAATAGCGAAATATAGTCGTTATTCATTATTACTTGATTATTTTCAAAGAGTAGTTTTCTAAGCGATTGCGCATAAACTAGTGGCGAGGGGAACATATCAAAACGATTATTCCTGACGAATACTTCTCCGTGATAGTACGCTCCTTCGATCATTCTCTGCACTTGTGGTACTATAGAGATAATTCCATCTGTAAATTGGTAGCGAGCGGTAAGGGCATTGATAAAGTGGTTGTCTTCAATAATCACCTTCTCACACGGGCCACTCTCAAACCACCCATTGGCGTCACCTGTGAGCAATATGGCACTCCCATGAGTATGATCGAATAGATTACCTCGGCATTCTACTCTACGAGGAGTAGAAAACAGTGCCCCACGAGCTCTATTATTCCTTACGATATTATTGGCAAAGGATACGATTGGATAGGCGGAGATGTTTTCGATGGCTATCGGCTCAGTAGTTTCTGGCAGGGCTTCACTCATTGTTATCTTGAGCTGCTTTGGGGATAGCACCTCCACTTGGCTAGGCAATAGCTCTATGATGGGCAGTAAAGTAGCTCTTGAGATAATCCGAAGGGTGTCGCCAGTGTGGTACCAATTATATCCAAAGGACTGCGGATGCGCGAAAGTAGCTATCATCTCAGTGGCTGAAAGCATACTATCCACCCTTAGGTAGGTGCCGTGGACATTAATGGCATCATCAGCCATATTTTCGTAAAGACCATGATTGGAGATAATCTGCCCTCTACATCCAGAAAAGTGGGTAGCATCGGCCACAGTAGTAAAAACTCGAGGGCTATGCTCTTCAAGCGACACACTAAAATGGTCCAAAGTGATATCGCTACTATTCTGAGCCAAAAGCCCCATTCCATTAGCGAAATGCACCTGCACATTTCTCACCTTAACCCTCTTTGAATCTGTAATTACAATACCAGGGAAAGGACGAGCATACGAGCGTAAAGCATAACGGTCACCTAGTTCTAGATAGGGCACTTCTCCCCACCCCTTTAGAAGTAGAGTATAAGCTTTTATCTCTGTGATACTCTTAGGATCAAAGCTAGGGTCAGTTCTTCCCCACTTCATATGCCCATCTGCACTGAAAGGAAGTGCAGAATATACCTGAATGGTATCAGAGTCAGCAAGCACAGAAAGCTGATTGTCCTTGATGAGGTAGCTGGTTTCTGGCAAGAGTTGCACCACTACCTCGTCACTCAAGCGATTAATATCCACCACCTCAATCTGAGTCATTGCGGGCTGTGGATAGTCTATAGAAAAGCCTTCTATGGTTACCTTTTCACTATCCTTGACCATCAGAGGAATCACCCCACCATGAAACTGCAAGTGAGTATTGTCGCCTTTAATAGTTAAGTCCTTAAATCCCTCCACCATAAGAGCAACGGAGCGCTGCTCTCTATGGTCGTGATTAGAGATAAATAGCTGGCAGCTAGGTAGGGTTTCGCTATAAATATGGAGGTGACCCTTTGGCAAATGGATCGTTACCGACTTTCCAGCTTTGGATGCCACCTTGGCATCTGCTAGTAACTTTTGCAGGGCGGGGCCATTAGTTTTGGTGGTTTTATTGACTACCGCTCCATAGTTCGACAAATAGAAATGGGCTTCCTGTCCTTCACAAAGGAGGAAGAAGAGGCTCAGTAGTAGGAATAGAATTTTCTTCATTCTGGGTTATTGGATAAGTATACTTCGGTATTTCGTTGCATCTCAGGGAGCTTTGCCCTCGTCATTGCGGTACCATAGAAGAGGGTAGCGTAATGCTTTTCATCGAGCTCCTCAAGGTCCTTCCGATCGAGGTGGAGGAGCTGTGGGAAGGGGGTGAATAGCGAGGCGGGCCTAGGAGATTGGTTGTAGGGGCAGACATCTTGACAGGTATCACAACCGTAAAATCGACGTCCAAACCGCTGTGCCAGATCTGGTGGAATAGCACCTCGATGCTCTATGGTAAGATAGTTGATGCATCGGTGGGCATTCAACCCCTCCACGGTGAGGGCCCCTGTGGGGCATGCCTTGAGGCACCTTTGGCAATCGTGACAGGAGTGGGAACACCTTTGGTCGCTTTCCAACCTAAGGGAGGTCAGCAACTCTCCAAGGAATAGGAAGCTTCCCACCGCAGGGACAATAAGGTTGCGATGGTGGCCGATAAAGCCGATCCCCGACTGTACCGCCCAGTAACGCTCCAGGAAGGGAGCGGTGTCTACCATTGCCCGATAGGTATGGGGTGCAACCTCAGTATGGATTCGCTCGGCAAGCCCCAAGAGCAATCGTTTCATCACCTTATGATAGTCTCGACCGAGGGCATATTTAGCCACTTTTGGTGCCGTTGCATCTTGCCTCTGTGGGGGGTAATAACTAACTGCCAAGATGATGACCGAGGAGGCTTGGGGTAAAAGCAACTGAGGGTGCTGTCGTTGCTCCATATATCGCTCTAGGTAGGACATACCAGCGTGGTTGCCGTGCGATAGCCAATTTTTGTACCTTGCTATTTCGCTATCCGCCACCTGGGCAATAGGGGCAAACCCGACCGCATCGGCCCCCATCTCCATAGCAATACTGCGTATTTGGCTATTGAGCGACTTCATATTGCTTTAGAAGGTCAACTCCAAGCGGTCGTAGGCTGGGAAGACCCCCTCGGGGCACATCTTCTCAATCTCTTGGTGCGTGCCGAAGGTATGAGCAAAGTGAGTAAGATAGGCTCTTTGGGGCTTTATCTCCTCAATGAAATGGAGCGCTTCTTGGAGGGTGATGTGTGCAGGGTGTTCATAGAGCCGTAGGGCATTGATCACGAGGGTAGGAATTCCTTTGAGTTGGTTCATCGTCTCCTCTGGTAGCGTTTTGCAATCAGTGATATAAGCCAATTTATCAAATAGGTAACCTACTATTGGGAGCTTACCATGCATCACTCGGATGGGCTCCACACGACTCCCATCCTTAAGTACCATAGGAGTGCCTACACAAACCTCGTGCATTACGATATGGGGCACACCAGGGTAGCGGTGGTCTACAAAAGCGTAGGGAAGTCGGCACATGACCGCCTGAATAACATTGGTCTCCGCATAGACAGGCACTTCAGGCTTGTTCCTAAAGAGCGGACGCATATCGTCGATACCACCGGTATGATCGTAGTGCTCGTGGGTGAGGAGGATACGATCAAGATTGTGGCACTGTACGCTGAGTAACTGGCTACGAACATCTGGACCGCAATCGATCAGGATATCCTCGCCCCCATACTGAATCAGTGCCGAGGCTCTATATCGCTGATCCCGTGGGTCTTGTGAGGTACAGGTGGGGCAATCGCAGCCGATTTCTGGTATCCCTGTACTAGTTCCGGTTCCTAAAAAGGTGAGCTTTCCCATCATTTTATCTTCCTATATTTCCAATGCTCTCCTGTGCACCGCTCCGCACCATTCGTACCTCGGGGTGTAGCTCTATATCAAATTGCTTACGTACTGCCTCAATGATCCGCTGGGCAAAGTCTACTACCTCGTAGCTATAGGCATCGCCATAATTGACAATCACGAGGGGTTGCTGTGGGTAGGTACCTACGTTGCCATCCCTTACCCCTTTGAGCCCAACCTGCTCAATCAACCATGCGGCTGGGATTTTGAACTTCTCCTCGGGCAAAGCGTAGTGTGGCATCTCTGGGTACTGAAGCAGTAGGTGGATGAAGTGAGGTTTATCAATAATTGGATTCATGAAGAAACTACCTCCATTGGGGAGTACCTCGGGGTCGGGTAACTTGCTTTGGCGGATACGAATCACCTCCTCCACAATCCTTTGGGGGGTAATGGCGGGTAGCTGACGCAATGCCTGCAGCCCTGCATAATGAAGGTTGGGCTTCGGTAGCTTGGAAAGCCGATAGTCGACCGCATAAATCAGCTCGAACTGCTGTGCCTTCTCCTTGAAAACAGAGTAGCGATAACCATATTGGCACTCCTCGGCAGTCCACGTACGCTCTTCTCCTGTCTCTAGATTGATACTATGAACCGCCTCTATCACATGAGAGGCTTCTGTCCCATAAGCTCCAATATTTTGGACTGCCGAAGCCCCTACTTCGCCAGGGATCATGGCTAGATTTTCCAAGCCCCATAGCCCTTTTCCGGTGGTTTCGATGACCAACTGGTGCCAGTTTTTACCCGCCTCTACCCTTAGAAGGAGGATCTCTTCATTTTCCTCCAAAAGCTCCACCTTTTGCCCCGAGTAGTGCAGCACCGCTCCCCTAAAGTCGCCAATAAAGAGCAAATTGCTTCCCCCACCCTTAATCATCATGGGCAAGGTACGGAAATACTCGTCGCGATATAGCTTCTGGATATCTTCTTTTGATTCGAGCTCAATGTAAAAACTCGCTTTGCAAGCCATTGCAAAGGTGTTGAGTCCCTTTAGTTCAAAGCCTTTGTGTATCTGCATGATATTTATTCTAATGATTTTTATTCTTATTTCTTACCTCCGCAAGTCTCGCTTCGTGTGGGTTATCGGCAGGTTGCCAAAAACTACTTCCTAGCAGAGCATCAGGTAGGTATTGCTGGGCCACGAAATGACCAGGGTAATCGTGTGGGTAGATATAATCCTTGCCATACCCTAGCTCCTGCATCAGCTCTGTAGGTGCATTACGTAGGTGCATAGGTACCGGGTGGGCAGTATGATTCCGCACATAGGCCAGTGCTTGGTCTATAGCTAGGTAAGCACTATTGCTCTTTGGGCTACAAGCGAGGTAAATGGTCGCTTCGGCCAAAGGGATACGCCCCTCGGGCCACCCAATCTTGTCCACAGCATCAAAAGCACTCTGGGCAATCAGGAGGGCATTGGGGTTGGCCAAGCCTATATCCTCAGCCGCCAATATCACCAACCGTCGGGCAATAAAGCGGGGTTCCTCCCCACCCTCAATCATCCTTGCCAACCAGTAGAGTGCTGCATCTGGATCACTCCCTCTGACACTCTTAATGAATGCGGAGATAATATCGTAGTGCATCTCCCCACCCTTATCATAGACGGCTGGATTTTGCTGTAGATAATGGGCAACTAACTGGTTATTGATCAATACCCGCTTATTTTGGGATGCATCGGGCATAGTGGTTAGTAGCTCCAGGATATTCAGGAGCTTCCGTGCGTCCCCACCCGAAGCGGCAAAGAGGGCATCTGTCTCCTGAATATCAAACTGGTACTCCTTCAGCACTACATCCTCCTTCGTCACCCGCTCCAAAAGCTGTTGCAACGCATGGGCGTCAAGCGACTTCAGCACAAAGACCCGACAGCGGGAGAGCAGCGGCCTAATCACCTCAAAGGAGGGGTTTTCCGTTGTGGCACCAATAAGAGTGATGCTTCCCCGCTCCACAGCGTGAAGCAGAGAATCTTGCTGCGACTTACTAAACCGATGTATCTCATCAATAAATAGGATCGGTGTCTTACCACCACCAAAGAGGCCACTCCGCCGTTCGTCCGCTTTCTGGATCACCTCACGAACCTCCTTCACCCCTGCCGAGACAGCACTAAGCGTGAAGAAGGGAAGCCCCATCTGCTCACTGATAATATGGGCCAAGGTCGTTTTCCCTACTCCAGGAGGACCCCAAAGGATAAAACTCCTCAACAGGCCACTCTCCAGCATCTCGTACAGGGGAGCACCTTTCGCCACAAGATGCTCCTGCCCTACATACGCCGACAGCTGTGTAGGGCGCATTCTCTCAGCCAATGGTGCCAATTGCTCGCTCATAAGCCACTTTCAAAAAATGATCCTTCTATCCCTATTCACTACCCTCCTTAATTTCATTTTGTAAATATACCCATTTTTTCAGCCAATAGAGAGAGGTTCACCAAGAACGTCACTCCTATCCCCTCTATTGATTGTTGTCACTTCGTCGAGATAGGGTCTCCGTTTTCATCTGGGTAGCGTCTGTTATTTATAGAATAGTCTTATAAGCATATCATTTTAATGGCAAAATGGTTATGAAATAGGTTGGATTAGGAGAAACCAATGTAATTTCTTTGTATACTTGAAATATTTATGTACCTTTGCAAAGCTTTGAAAGCGGGATCTGCTAGCTCAGTAGGTAGAGCACAACACTTTTAATGTTGGGGTCTTGGGTTCGAGCCCCAAGCAGATCACAGTTTGTTTTCAGTCCTCCTTCAGAAGGAGACATTATTAAAGCTCTTTAATCTACCTCTTTCATCGGTAAATTAAAGAGCTTTTTGTTTTTGGCAGTCTCTGCATCTTTTCCAAGACTCTCTACAAAGACCACATATATCTCTCCTCCAAAATAGGCTTCATTTCACAATAGAAAAAGGGTGCTAAAGTGCTGAAATCCACACTTTAACACCCTTTGAGCCTCTTGCCGGACTCGAACCAGCGACCGTCTGATTACAAATCAGGAGCTCTACCAACTGAGCTAAAGAGGCGGGTGGGTAAGCTATCTACATCGCGCCGCTACAACCAGCTACCCTTGCTGCGATCAAGCCCTGGGGGAGTTCACCAGGAGCTGGCCGTGCAGGACTTACCCGTAACGATTGCAAAGGTACCATTATTTTTTGTCGCTACCAAATGAATACCTTTAAAAGTGGTCCAGCTTGGACTTGAACCAAGGACGCCCTGATTATGAGTCAGGTGCTCTAACCAACTGAGCTACAGGACCAATCAAATAGATGCTTTGCGTGCATTACACGAAATCTTCGCAGCCTCTCGTTTTTCGTGTTTGCAAAGATAGCAATAATAGTTTTCTCAGGCAAGTGTTTACGAAAATATTTTGCTTTTGGATCTATATAAATGATGCGCCTTGGTAGGTTATGCATCTTCTATTCAAATGCGTTTTTATAGCAAGCCTAAGCATTAAAGGGCGTTCCCGACTGATTTATAGATTGTGAAGTGAATAGAAGTATAGTAAAAGTTGTATCTTTGCCTATATGTAAACTAGATTAGTGCCGATATATGAGAATTTGTTTATTAGGATATGGAAGAATGGGGCACGAGGTGGAACAAGTTGCTCTATCTCGTGGTCATAAGATTGTAGCTACAGTGGACTCCGATTGTGATACTCTCCCTAGTTGCGATATTGTGATTGAATTTAGCCGTCCTGAAGCTGCATTTTATAATATAACTAAGTGTATCCAGCAAGGGCTTCCTATCGTGTCGGGAACCACTGGATGGCTAGAACAGTGGGACAAAGCAGTTGAATGCGTGAAGCAGAATAACGGCACACTTTTTTACGCATCTAACTTTAGTGTTGGGGTTTATCTTTTCCGACTGATTAATACCTATATGGCAAGGCTGATGAACCATTATCCCAACTACCTACCAACTGTTGAAGAGACACATCATATCCATAAGCTAGATTATCCGAGCGGTACTGCACTCACCATTGCCAATGAGATGATTGAGTATCTAGATTCAAAGTCGGAGACTTTAGCGTATCTAGAACCTAATGAAGTCCCTACTCATAGAGATGACGAACTTTTGATCACCTCGATACGTAAAGATAGTGTCCCTGGTACCCATGTAGTTAAGTATGAGAGCGAAGAGGATGTTTTAACCCTTTCTCACGAAGCAAAGGGGAGAAAAGGACTAGCACTTGGTGCCGTATTAGCTGCCGAATTTGTAGTGGATAAAAAGGGTATTTATGGAATGGAGGATTTAATTCAATTAGACTAAGTTATTATGGAAGAGAAGAAAAGAATAGATTGGAAGGGAGTTTCCAAAAAACAATGGATTAAAGCTGCAATTTGGGGCGTCATTATCATTTTGTTTTCAATCTGGGTGAGTAGTGCTTGGTTTTTCCTAATTGTTTATCCTTTCATCTTTGATATTTACGTTACTCGCTTTATTCCGTGGCGGTGGTGGGAGAAGTCTTCAAGTTCTGTAGTGAGGGGAATTATGGGACTTGTTGAGGATTTAATCGTTGTATTAATCATTGTGCACTTTCTAAACCTCTTTGTGTTTCAGCAGTTTAAGATACCTTCAGGCTCCCTTGAGAAAACAGCTTTAATCGGTGATCATCTTTTTGTAAGCAAGTTAAGTTATGGTCCTAGGGTTCCGATGACTCCCTTGGCATTTCCTCTATTTCACAATCAATTTCCTGGGGGTGGTAAAGCATATTTGGATAAACCACAATGGAAATATCATAGAGTCAAAGGCTTTGGAAAGGTAAAGATGAATGATATCGTTGTGTTCAATTTCCCGGTAGGAGATACTGTAGCTCTAAATGTCACGAACCCCGACTACTATACCCTTAAAAAGCAGTATGGGAGAGACCGAATATGGAGCGATAAACAAACGTTTGGAGAGGTGGTGTATAGGCCTGTGGACATGCGCGACCACTATGTCAAAAGAGCTGTAGGAATGCCTGGCGACTCGCTTCAGATCATAAATAATTCGCTATACATCAATGGGCAATTGATGAAAGAGCCTGAAAAACTCCAGTATAATTATTTCGTTGAGACTAATGGTAATCACTTCTCAGCAAAAGAACTTCAAGACTTGGGTATTAATGAAGATGATATTGTATTATTAGCAAATCAAACCTTTGTGTTCGATAATGATACTCTAGGCACTTCTGGGGCATTGTATCATTTCCCTTTAACTAAGGAAATGAAAGAAAAGCTAGAGCGACACTCTATAGTTACCAAGATTATTGTAGAACCTTCTCCATCAGCGGATCAATTTTACACTTTCCCAATAGATATGGAAACCGGTTGGACCAGAGACAATTATGGACCCCTTTGGATTCCGAAGAAGGGTGCTACCATATACCTCACTCCCAACAACCTAGAGCTGTATAAGCGATGCATCACAAATTATGAAGGTCATGATTTAGTCGTAAAAGATAGCATTATCTATATTGATGGCATTGCGTCGGACACTTATACTTTTGAGATGGATTATTACTGGATGATGGGCGATAATAGGCACAATTCACTAGACTCTCGTAGTTGGGGTTTTGTTCCTGAGGATCACATCGTCGGGAAACCGATGTTTGTATGGCTCTCTTGGGATAAGGATAAAGGTGGTGTGAGGTGGAATAGATTTTTTACCACTCTACATTGATGGGGAGAGAAAAAAATAAGAGCTATAGGTCATCAGGCATAGTTTGGTTATGGTTGATTTTCCTTGCGTTCCTACTTATCCTGATAAAGTTTTTCTTCATTGGCACCTATTACATTGAAGGTGATAGCACGACACAAAAGAGTTTGATAATCGTCTCTATCCAGTCAAAACCAAAGGTTGAGGGAGATATTATTCTCATTGAGCTCACAAATGGGGAGCTAGCACCAGCCGAATACATCACTCACACAAAGGAGAAGTGCAAAGTCCGTATAGGAGGTGAAGAGAAATGGATCAAGACAAAGATGATTAAGGGCAAGATGATAAAATCATTTAGACTATGATGACTTTGCCAACTGCCTTTTTGCCCAACATACCCTATTTATATCTTCTCGCTCACAATAAGGTCAGTGGAATATATGTGGGTGAACAGTATGAGAAACAAACCTTTCGAAATAGGACTAACCTTATGGGCCCCAACGGAAAGGTAACCTTCACTATACCAGTAGAGAAGATTGGATACCCATCACCATCTACATACGAAGTTTGTATTTCCGAGCATGGTCAATGGAGGAATAAATTGTGGCAAATGCTTAGAAGCAACTATTGCTCCACACCATATTGGGAGCATTATTGTGAATCAATCGGGAAGCACGTCTTCAACCCAGCTCATCGCTTAGTGGATTACAATCACGATTGGTTGGCTTTACTTTGTAAGTTAATTGGTATTGACACCCCTCCTTTGGTACATGCCCAAGATGATTCACCAATTATTTTGACCGAGTTTTACACCCCCAAACATCATCTTTTTTCAAGAAGATACTGGCAGGTATTTGAATACAAGTTCGGATTCCAACCAAATTTATCAGCCCTAGATATGCTACTATGTATAGGTCCAGAGAGTAGGCTTATACTTTTCGAAGACGAACCGATCGCATAGCATGGTCCGTTCCTTTTTCAAGGATTAAGCTTGATCTGAACTTAGTCGGTAGGATATTTTCATATAGGTTTTTAAGGTTAATCTCTTCCCAGATCTGGTTAGCTATTGCTTTTGCCTCCTCTAATGGCAAGTCAGCAAATCTTGTGAAAAATGAATCAGGATTATTGAAGGCTGTTTGCTGAAGCTTGATAAATCGATCCACATACCACCTTCTAATATTTTCCACATCTGCATCCACATAGATAGAAAAGTCAAAAAAGTCCGAAACAAATACTTGCTGCGTGGCTTCCATTCTATCCGGATCTACCTGCAATACATTAATTCCCTCCACGATCAATATATCTGGTTGGTCAATGACCTGTACTTCATCTGGGATAATATCGTAGAATAGATGTGAGTACACTGGCACTTCCAAGTATCTTTTACCACTTTTTACTGAAAAAAGGAAGTTGATCAATCGCTTTGCATCATAGCTTTCAGGGAAACCTTTACGATCCAAGATTCCTCTTTTCTCCAGCTCAGCATTGGGCAAGAGAAAGCCATCGGTAGTCAGGAGGTCCACCTTAGGGCACGACTGATCCATTGAGAGTAGTTTTTGAAGCACTCGTGCCGTAGTACTCTTCCCCACAGCAACACTTCCAGCAATCCCAATTACGAAAGGGACATTATGAGACGGCTTATGGAAAAACTCATCATATTCATTGTGTAGCCTCTTAAAGTGAGTGATATGAATTTGAAGCAACCTGCAAAGTGGCAGATATATATCACTAATTTCAGACTCAGTTAGTGGTTCATTGAGAGCTCTTAATTTACTCAAGTCAATCTGTGAAAAAGGAAAGTCGGGATGGCTATCAAGCCGGCTCCATTCATTACGAGTAAAAGTGCGAAAAGGCGAAAAAGTTGAGTTTTGCATTGTTTTGCGACTTTAATCTACCGTGCTAAACAATAAGACTCTGTGGAGTGCTGTTCAACCAAAATAGTGTTTTTTTTGAACTGCAACAAACCACTTATCCCATTGGATGAAAAGGTCAGACAGATATAGTGATTACGCTTAGATTTCATACATGTTACAAATTGTGACGCAAATGTACCTATTTTCACCAACATATACCCCTACAATCAAATCTATTCACCCAGGAATAATCACCAATTATTATTATGAATTCTAATTAATTTATTATCTTTGCGACGTCAAAGACAAACCATAACAGTTTGCCGAAGTGGCTCAGTTGGTAGAGCAACGCATTCGTAATGCGTAGGTCACGGGTTCGAGTCCCGTCTTCGGCTCAAAGTATACAGGCAAATGCATATGGTTATAAGGGAGTGCAGACAAGCATTTCCTTATTTTTTTTGTGATAAGCTTGCCGTAGATACCATCTAATTGAAGCGGGAATAATGGCTAAACAATACTCTTTTGATTGATGTGGTATCAAGAGTATTGCAATGTGCATATCAAAATAATCATTGCAAAAAAACAACATATTGTACTTGGCAAATAGTCGGCTTTTCCCTACATTTGTGGAGAAAAGCATTGTAGTAATAACAAACTCTTAGGAGCGGGTCTCTTTTGATACTTCTCCGATGAGCAAAACCTATTAAAAGACCACTATGATTATTTGCATTCCAAAGGAGATAATGCACGGTGAGAGCCGAGTTTCTGCAACTCCTGAAACTGTAGAGAAGTTTGTAGCCGATGGTGCTACAGTCTATGTAGAGGCTGGTGCTGGTGAGCCTTCATTTCACCACGACAATGACTATGTAACTGCTGGTGCTCAGCTTTTGACTGATACTGAAGAGCTGTACCAAAAGGCAGATGTTATTCTTAAAGTCAAAGAGCCTCTATTCAATGAGAGACTTGGAAAGCATGAAGTAGATATGATGCATGAAGGCCAGGTATTGATTACCTTCATACACCCTGCATCACCTGTAAATCACGACATGGTACGCAAGCTGGCTAAGCAGGGCGTTATTGCTTTGACGCTTGATGGCATTCCACGCATATCTAGAGCTCAAAACTTAGATGCGCTCACCTCTATGAGTACCTGTGCAGGGTATAAGGGCATCTTATTAGCCGCTAATGAATTGGCCTACTTTATGCCTCAGATGTTTACTGCTGTAGGTCAAATCAAACCTGCTAAGGCAATGGTTATAGGAGTGGGAGTTGCTGGTCTTCAGGCACTAGCCACTGCACGACGTCTTGGTGCTATCACCTACGCTGCAGATATTCGTCCTATGGCTCTGGAGCAAGCCACTAGTTTGGGAGCTAAGCCAATTGAAACGGGCGTACCTGCTGAATTGGCAATTGCCGAAGGAGGATATGCCAATAGTTTACCAGCGGATGTACTAGCTAAGGAGCGTGAGATGCTATTCCCTACTATCAAGGAGATGGACATCGTATTTTGCTCTGCACTTGTTCCTGGTAAGATTGCCCCAACGCTTATCACAGAAGAGATGGTTAAGCAGATGAAGCCTGGCTCTGTGATCGTGGATATCTCTATCGACCAAGGCGGAAACTGCGAAATCACCCCTCCAGGAGAGACAGAGAGGAAGCACAATGTAACTCTTATCGGTATCAAAAACATTCCTGGTCTACTGCCTAATAGCTCCACATGGATGTTTGCCCAAAATGTTTACAACCTCGTGAAGTACCTTACCAAGGATGGCAAGATTGCTCTAGATATGAGTGATGAGATTTGTCAGAAGATCCTCGTAACTCGTGACCATGAGATCGTACATCAAGGCACACTTGAGGCAATGAATAAGTAATTAATGCACGCTAAAGGAGGTATACTTCGGATCTAATGTCCGCCAGTATACCTCCTTTGACTTTTTACCAATTGTATATGAGTCCAATATTATTAGTACTGGTATTCATAGTATCCTCTGTTGTTGGGTACTTTGTGATTAAGAAAATACCAAGTTTGCTCCACACCCCACTTATGTCGGGAATGAATGCTCTCTCTGGAATTACAGTAGTTGGTGCCATAATCAGCCTACTTCAGTTTGTTGGCTTCACAGAGCTGACTAGGTGGTTTGGAGGTGCTGGAATCATCAATACAGCAATAATTATCTCTGGCATTGCCATTCTCTTGGCCATGATCAATATTGTAGGTGGTTTTGGGGTTACAGAGCGTATGCTCCGGATGTTCAAGTCTAAAAAAGGCAAAGAGAAAGGAGGTAAGTCATGAGTGTGTTTCTAAGCTATCTTATTCCTATTCTCGTCGTTGTGGGACTATGGATGATGAGTCGAGTTCCCACTGCAGTACAAGGCAACCGATTGAGTATCATTGCGATGATACTTGCGATATTAGTTGCTTTTTCTGGTGGTAGTCTTACAGCCATCTTGGTTGCATGTCTATTCTTGCTATTGGGTGGTGCTATCGGACTTGTGCTAGCACGTAAAGTGACTATGATTCAGATGCCACAAACTGTGGGGCTACTTAATGGTCTAGGTGGTGCTGCATCAGCACTCGTCGGTATCGTAACACTTGGTGTTACTTCTGTATCAGCTAGTATTGTTGTTTTTTTTCAGCAACCCACCTTCCATTTTGAGGCTTTTACTGCTGTACTTGCCATTGTTATCGGTATGGTAACACTTACTGGGAGCCTCGTAGCAGCTGGAAAGTTGCATCGAGTGTTAAAGCAACAACCTGTCATATTACCCTTTCATAGTTTGATAATGTTAGGATTACTTGTGCTATCCTTAGTTATGCTTATATGGGGTGGATGGTTCCTTAACACCGATAACTTCATTTGGATTGCACTCCTTACTGTGGTGGTTTCAGGCCTCTTTGGATGGATTTTCACTATTCGAGTAGGTGGTGCTGATATGCCTATAACCATTTCACTTCTCAACTCTCTGAGCGGTGTAGCTGGTGGTATAGCAGGTATGGCAATTGGCAATGTAATGCTGGTAGCGATAGGTGGTATAGTGGGGGCTTCTGGATTGCTTCTCACGCAAGTGATGTGCAAAGCGATGAATAGGAGCTTACTTGATATTCTATTGGGCAAAACATCTGCACCAACTCAAGCAAAAAAGAGTTCTACTCCACCTCCAACACCTAAGGCAGAGCCTCAAGCTTCAAAAGAGAGCACTCTAAGTGAGGAGATGAAGGCCGCCAAGAGCGTTATCATCGTGCCAGGATACGGTATGGCATTGGCTCAAGCTCAGCATCAAGTTAAGCAACTTGGACAAGCCTTTGAAGAGAATGGAGCTAAGGTACGCTATGCTATCCA
>OLPH01002378.1_pt1 | contig 15429 bp, 12 predicted proteins | sample 1672951 | NCBI WGS metagenome assembly OLPH01 (sample SAMEA3136740, study PRJEB25190) | human gut metagenome | reverse complement strand
GTTAGAGATTAGAAGTTAGAGGTTAGAGATTAGAAGTTAGAGGTTAGAGATTAGAAGTTAGAGGTTAGAGATTAGAGATTAGAGGTTAGAGATTAGAGGGGAGAGGTTAGAGATTAGAGGTTAGAAGTTAGAGGGGAGAGATTAGAGATTAGAGGGAGAAGAGACGAGTAACGGTTGTAGGGACGCACGGTCGTGCGTCCGTCCCCGTCAAAAATCACAACGCTGTAACCTTTGATACAACGGACGCACGACCGTGCGTCCCTACATTTCGTTACTCGTCTCGTGCGTCTCTACAACCGTTACTCGTCGGCTGGGTTGACACATTTTGGGAGATGAGCCATTTTTTCAGTATCTTTGCAGTGTACATGTTGACGAAATGACGCACGACGAGCAACTACAGGTGGACGCACTCTACCAGAACGCTATGCGACTCCTCGAGCAGCGTGACTCGCTACGACAAGAGGTGGAGACGCAACGTCTAGAGATGGCAGATCTCAAGGGACGGCTCGGTGAACTGTGTGACGAACTGGAGGAGCTGAAGAGTCGCAACCGACAACTCCTGATGGCGCGCACCCTAATCGTCAGTGGTGCAGATATGGGTATCGCTAAGGAGCGAATGACCCAGATGATCAAACGAATGGACCAAAGCATAGCTCTCCTAGAGCTACAGCATAGTATAGATACAACTCAGCCTCACTAATGGCACGGATGGAGCAAGAGGGTGGCAAAAACCTAGAGGATCGTCGGGACGAGATGCAGAGTATCACGCTACTTGTCGACGGTATCGCTATCCCCATTGATGTGCCGCGTAGCGAGGAGCCTTACTATCGTCGTGCACAGCATACGATATCGGCTCTCGTCAAGAAGTATCGTGCAGCTTACCCACAGCCAGCAGAGAGCGATGAACAGCTTCACTGGCTTATGGCGGCTGTAGATATTGCCGTACAGTGTGAGGTGCTCAAGGAGAGCCAGGACAAGACTGAGCTCCTGAAGCGTCTCTCTGAGGTAAACAGTCTACTGGAGCGAAAGCTGTAGACGAGGTGTGTGCGGGGTGTTGTGCCCCCACCTTTTTCCTCAGAAGGGCTGGAATATATAGCTAAGATCGATCGTTTGACCACTGGGACTCCTCTCAGTAGGGCGCATCTGTATCTCTACCGATCATGTCAGAGACATTGAGACAGATTAGATATACACACTTTAGGCAGAACGATTTATGCAGATTAGCACATACCTATTGATTCTATTCATATTATTAGCCCTGGTCGTAGGCGGAGGGGTCGTATGGCTCGCTGTGATGCGACTCTACAAGCAACGAGCGGAGCGCATTGTCAAGGAGGCTGAGGAGCGCGCAGAGCGGGTTGTCCTCGAGGCTCATAAGACAAAAAAGAAGGAACTACGAGAGTCGGAGGAGATCCTGGAGAAAGCTAAGCAGGATGCCGAGATACTGAAGCAACAAAAGGTGATTGAGGCTAAGGAGTACGCCTTACAGCTCAAGAGTGAGCTGGAGGAGCGCTTGGCCGATCGTACGGCACAGGTACAGAGCCGAGAGACTACCTTGCAGCAACTGGAGCAGACGCTCACAGCACGTACCAAGCAACTGGAGGATGCCTCGACAGAGCTCGAGCGTGAGCGCAAGCAGATGACACAGCAGGAGCAACTGGTCGCTCAGAAGCAAGAGGAGCTAACCCAAGCGATCCGCACACAGCAAGCTAAGCTGGAGGAGATAGGCGGTCTGTCGGCTGCACAAGCGAAGGAGCAGCTCATCGAGTCCTTGCGTCTAGAGGCTCGTGATCAGGCGGCGGCTTACACGGCTGAGGTGATTGAGGAGGCTAAGATGAATGCTTCGCAAGAGGCCCGGCGACTGATCGTGGCGACGATACAGCGTATCGCTACTGAGACGGCTGTGGAGAACTCTGTTTCAGTCTTTCACATAGACAATGACGAGGTCAAGGGACGCATCATCGGCCGTGAGGGACGTAACATTCGTGCTCTAGAGGCAGCCACGGGCGTGGAGATCATCGTAGACGATACGCCAGAGGCTATCGTGCTCTCAGCCTTTGACCCTGTGCGCCGTGAGATAGCTCGCCTAGCGCTACATCAGTTGGTACAGGACGGACGTATCCATCCGGCTCGCATTGAGGAGGTGGTAGATCGTGTCAGCAAGCAGATCGAGGAGGAGATCATTGAGACGGGCAAGCGGACGATCATTGACCTCGGCATACACGGTATGCACCCTGAGCTGGTGCGTCTGGTGGGCAAGATGAAGTATCGCTCCTCGTATGGGCAGAACCTCTTGCAACATGCTCGTGAGACGGCCAATCTCTGTGCTACGATGGCATCTGAGCTGGGACTCAATGCTAAGAAGGCGCGTCGTGCGGGGCTCCTACACGATATTGGTAAGGTGTCTGACGAGGAGCCTGAGCTACCACACGCTATACTGGGTATGAAGCTCTGCGAGAAGTACAAGGAGAAGCCTGACATCTGCAATGCTGTCGGTGCTCACCATGAGGAGATAGAGATGGAGTCGCTCATAGCGCCTATCGTCCAGATATGTGACTCCATAAGTGGTGCTAGACCAGGGGCTCGTCATGAGATCGTCGAGGCGTACATCAAGCGTCTCAAGGACCTCGAGCAGCTGGCGCTCTCTTACCCAGGTGTGGTCAAGACCTATGCTATCCAGGCGGGCCGTGAGCTACGTGTCATCGTCGGTGCTGACGAGATAGACGATCAGGCTACCGAGACGCTCTCGGCAGATATCGCTCACAAGATACAGACTGAGATGACTTACCCAGGACAGGTCAAGATCACGGTCATCCGTGAGACGCGTGCTGTGAGCTATGCTAAGTAATCGGTATATGATAGGCTTTGTAGCGGATCCATTCCTAAGCACAAGCCCTCGGCAGGGTCTCCTCCCGAGGGCGCAAGCTATGATGTAAAGCTTAACATTTCGAGAGACAGATGCGTCGCAAGCTAATCTCCACGGTAGATAGGTACATCTTTATCCAGTTTCTGGCTACCTACTTCTTTTCCATTGTCCTGATCCTGGCAGTGGCGATAGCCTTTGACGTGACCGAAAAGCTGGACAGGCTCCTACAGCCTGACGTCCCGCTACGAGCTATCATATGGGACTACTACGCTAACTTCGTCCCTTACTATGCGAATCTCTTTAGTCCGCTCTTTGTCTTCATAGCGGTCATCTACGTCACCTCTCGCTTAGCAGAGAATAGTGAGATCATTGCTATCCTGAGCTGTGGTATGAGCTTTCGTAGGCTCCTCAAGCCGTACATGCTGGGCGCTGCTGTGATTGCGATATTGACCTTCCTCTTGAGTAGCTTCGTCATACCGCCAGGCAATCGCATCAGGATTGACTTCCAGAATAAGTATATCAAGGACAAGCGCATCACCTACGCCAATGCGATCCAGATGCAGGTGGCGCCAGAGACCTTTATGTTTATGTCCTATTACAATGATGAGAGCAAGGTCGGGTACACCTTCTCGATGGATCGCTTTGAGGGCAAGGATCTCAAGAGTCGTGTGATGGCGAACAGTATTATCTACGACACGCTCTACAACTGGCAACTACAGGACTACACGATTACCTACTTCGGCGAGCGACAAGACACGCTCTTTAGAGGGAATCAGCTTGATACGATCATACCGATTACGCCAAGGGACTTCCTTGTCACGGAGGGTGATGTCGAGATGCTCACCACACCAGAGCTATACCACTCGATCCAGCAGCAACGCATGAGAGGTGCTGCGACACAACTCTACGCTATCGAGCTGCACAAACGCATAGCGATGATCCCCGCCTCGTTTATCTTAACGCTCATGGGTGTCTCGCTCTCGGCTCGTAAGCGCAAGGGTGGCATGGGGCTGGCTCTTGCTGTGGGGCTTTCGCTCAGCTTTATCTATATCCTCTTCATGACGGTCACCGCTTCCTTTGCAGTGACGGGAGCAATGGCACCAGTGGTCGCTGCGTGGTTGCCGAACTTGGTTTACCTCGGTATCTCCTTCGTACTCTACCGTCTAGCGCCTCGCTAGATAAGTCTAGCGACGCCAGAAGGCGGGAGCGAAGAGGCTCAGCACGGTGAAGAGCTCGAGACGCCCAGCCAGCATGAGGAAGCTCAGCACGATGAGGTCAAAGGGAGAGGCACTCGAGAAGTTGAAGACGTAGTCCCCGAAGGCGGGTCCCACGTTGCCGATGGCCGTCACAGAGGCTGTGCTGGCAGAAATGAAGTCATTGCCCGTGAGGGTGAGACAGAAGGTGCCTAGGAAGATGAGCGCGATGTAACCAAAGAAGAAGCCCATCACCTTGTAGACCACTTCGTCGGGGACGCTCTTACCATTGATGCGCAGCGGAGCTACGAGGCTAGGAGAGACGCGGTGAGCGATCTCCTTGGGGAGTGTCTTGGACATGATGACGAAGCGGATCACCTTGAGACCTCCCGCCGTGGATCCTGCGCAGCCACAGACCAGCATGACGAAGATTCCGCACAGCATGAAGAAGGGTCCCCAGCTACCATAGTCCGCATAGACATATCCCGTGGTAGAGATGAGCGATATGATCTGAAAGAAGGAGTCACGCAGCGCTTTTCCTAGGTGAGGCTGTATGCTGTTGAGGACAAGGTGCAGGGTCACAAGTATAGCTGTGACAAAGATGATGGCGAGGAACCAACGGGTCTGCTCGTCTCGGAAGAGTTGCTTGATCTGTCCCTTGAAGGCAAAGTAGATGAGCGTCATGTTTAGACTACCGATCACCATAAAGATCATCAGGATCGTCTCGAAGTAAGGACTATTGATCGCCTCAAAGGGCTGATCGTAAATGGAGAAGCCACCCGTTGATATGCAGGTGAAAGCCATACAAGTAGCGTCGAATAGGGGTATCGGCGTGAGTCGTAGCAAGACGATCAGCACCAGCGTCAGTAGGGAATAGACTGCCGAGAGACGTATGGCGACCTCCTTGATCCGTGGCATAAAGCGGTCGTGATCCACACCCGTCACCTCGGCTTGGTAGAGGAGACCAATGTCTTTGCCCAGCACGGGGCTCAGTGCGAGGGAGAAGACGACGATGCCGATGCCTCCCTGCCACTGTATGATGGAGCGCCAGAAGAGGATCCCCTTGGGGAGGTGCTCCACGGAGGTAAAGGCCGAGGCGCCCGTAGTGGTAAAGCCCGAGACCGTCTCAAAGAGCGCACTGCTAAAGCGGGGCAGGTAACCCCCCACGAGAAAAGGAATCATACCAATCAGTGCCACCACCAGCCACGTCATCGATACGGCGAGCATAGCCTCACGGCGACCGAGCTTGTCACTATACTTGAGTCGTCCGAACCAGAGGCAGCCGAGCCCGACTAGCAGAGCACAGCCTAGTGCGACTAGGAGAGGAGCCACGGCGTGATCCTGCATGAGGAGGGAGACCACAATGCAGATGAGCAAAAAGAGACACTCGATGAGGCACATGGCTCCCACGATGCTCCCCACGAAGGGTAGGTTGATACGTCTCATGCGCTTGCTTTCGTTAGATAGATTTTGGAAGGATCAGAAAAAGGGCTTCGCTAGATGTGGCACTTTAGTCAAAGAGCTTAGAGAGTTGTTCCATAGGCGTATTGGTACAGAAGACCACGACGCTGTCGTAGGGCTGGATCTCCATATTACCGTCGATCAGCATCGGCACTCCGTTGCGTACTAGACCGCCGAGGGTGATGCCCTGCGGTATGTCTAGCTCCTTGACAGGGCGCTCAGTGATGGTCGAGCCACTCTTAGCCTGTAGCTCCGCCACATCTGTGTGTGCGATGGTGAGCGACTTGATAGACTTCGTGTCGGAGCCGAGGAGCGCATGGAAGATGTTGCCCGCAGCAATCACCTTTTTATTGATGATCGTGCCGATGTCCAGCTTCTCGGCTAGGGGGATGTAGTCAATGTTCTCCTCTTTCGCAATCGTCTTCGCCACTTGAAAACGCTTGGCTGCGAGGCAGGCGAGGATGTTCGTCTCCGAGTTCTCCGTCAGAGCGACGAAGATGCTCTCCTCGTCCAGTCCGATCTCGGATATGAGGTTGAGATCACGGCCATCTCCGTCGTAGAGCTTGACATTGGAGGGGATCTCGTCCTCGATCTCCTTGATACGCTCTAGATCGCGCTCGATAAGGTGAAAGTCAATATTGCTCGGAGCCTTCGAAACGGTGCGTAGCGCAATGAGGCTTCCGCCGAGGATGACCACACGCTTGACAGGGCGCAGATCCTTGTCGCAGTACTGACGAACGAGGTCGATGTCTTTGTTGAGACAGGTGAAGAAGACCACGTCGCCGTGCTCTATGATCGTCTGACCATCAGGTATGAGCGTCTCCTCGCCACGCTTGATAGAGACCACGTGAAAGGCTTTGTCGCCCAATTCCTTGGTCCAGCTTAGCGGACGCCCCACGAGGATGCTCCCTTGGCGCACCTTGACACCCACGAGGACGAAAGCCCCGTTGAGCAGCTCCACATAGACTCTCGCCCAGGGGTGCTTAAAGCTGTTAGCAATCTCCTCAGCGGCCAGCTCCTCAGGGTAGATGAGCTGGTCCACGCCTAGGCTCCCGAAGAAGCGGCGGTAATGATCCGCCAGATAGCGGTGGTTGTTGATACGAGCGATGGTTCGCTTGGCTCCAAGCTGCGCAGCGAGCATGCAGGCCAGTAGATTCTCCGCCTCACCTGGCATCACGCTGACGAAGAGATCGCAGTCGTGCACCTCCGTTAGCTGCAGGTCCTCCAGCTTTGTCGGATCACCTACGATCGTGTAAGCGTCAAACTTGCGCTGTACACGACGTAGCAACTCCTTGTCTGAGTCAATGAGTGTCGTGGACTGCTGCTCCTCTCCCGACAACCTATAGGCTAAGTGAGTGCCCACTTCGCCCGCTCCAGCAATAACTATTCGCATAGCTCAGCTTTGATTCTATTATATATTGTGTCTGCATCAATGCCACAGTAGCGTTGTTGCTCAGCGACGGTGCCTTGCTCGATAAAAGCGTCGGGCAGGCCAAACTGTATGAGTTTCCCACGGAAGCCCTGACGCTGAGCTAGGGCTGCAATCCGCTCGCCCACGCCTCCGATGAGCGTCCCCTCCTCCAGCGTGGCAATGCTGTCGTAACGCTCTAGAGCCGTCGTGATCAGCTCTTCGTCTAGGGGTTTAGCAAAGATCAAGTCGTAGTGTGCCACCTCGATACCCTCAGCGAGTAACCGCTCTCGCACCTCCTCGGCGGTCACACCGATGGTGCCGATGGTGAGCAATGCGATGCGTCCGCCCTCATGTAGCACACGTCCCTTGCCTATCGGAAGGAGCTCCGCGGTACAGCGCCAGTCCACCAGCGAACCCTCGCCACGTGGGTAGCGGATTGCCATCGGACCCTCCTGTCCCTCGTAAGCCGTGCGCATCAAGTGGCGCAGGTAGTGCTCATTCATCGGAGCTGCAACCGTCATATTTGGGACCGTGCAGAGGTAAGCTAAGTCAAAGGCTCCCTGATGCGTTGCTCCATCCTGACCAACTAAGCCAGCACGGTCGATGCAGAGGACTACGTGGTAGCTTGGTAGAGCGACATCGTGGATGATCTGGTCATAAGCGCGCTGTAAGAAGGAGGAGTAAATGACACAAAACGGAATCATCCCCTCACGCGCCATCCCTGCGCTAAAGGTAACTGCGTGCGCCTCCGCAATCCCCACATCGTAGCTTCGCTCGGGGAAGGCTTGCATCATCACATTCAGCGAACTGCCTGACGGCATGGCGGGTGTGATCCCTACGATGCGCTTGTCCTCAGCCGCCAGCTCAGTGACGGTCTCTCCGAAGACCTCTTGGAACTTCGGCGGATGCGCTCCTCGCTCGCTCTTGACACGCTCTCCCGTCTTCACATCAAAGCAACCAGGCGCATGCCATACGGTCGCATTCTCCTCGGCGGGCTTGTAGCCCTTACCTTTGATCGTCCTGAGGTGTAGTATCTTCGGACCTCGCATCGGGAGGATGCGTCGGAGCGTCTCCACGAGATGCTCTATGTCATGACCATCTACTGGACCAAAGTAACGAATCCCCAAGCCGTCGAAGAAGGAGGAGTGATTTTGCGTCAGGAGCGACTTGACACTGTTGTTGATCCGCTGAATGTTTTTCTTGCGACGATCATTTATCAGATTCATCTGTCGCAGACCACGGTAGAGGTCGTAGCGGATCGTATTGTATGCGTGACTGGTGTTGAGGTCGACGAGGTATTTGTTTAGTCCACCCACATTAGCATCGATGGACATGTTGTTGTCGTTGACCACGATGAGCAGATCGTTGGGGTAGGAGCTCACATTGTTTAGTCCCTCGAAGGCGAGTCCGCCCGTCATCGATCCATCGCCAATGACCGCCACGACGTGACGCTCCTCTTGCTTGAGCTTGGCAGCAATCGCCATGCCCAGCGCAGCCGAGATCGAGTTCGAGGCGTGCCCTGCGGGGAAAGTGTCGTACTCGCTCTCGCTAGGGAGCGGAAAGCCCGAGAGCCCGCCCCACTGTCGTAGAGACTCAAAGCGATCGCGCCTTCCTGTCAAGATCTTGTGCCCATAAGCTTGATGCCCCACGTCCCAGACGATACGATCGTAAGGGGTGCGACAGACGTAATGGAGCGCTACCGTGAGCTCCACCGCACCCAGGCTAGATCCTAGGTGACCTGGTACGTGCGAGAGCACCTCCAGCTCATAGCGACGAAGCTCCTGACACAGCTGAGGAAGCTGCGAGAGAGAGAGCTGACGTAACTGCTGAGGCGTATCAATATGCGATAGGATAGGGTAGTCGCTAGCGTTCATGATGTCGTGTGTCTATATATGAAGGGAGGCTCCTCTGCAAGGGTCGCTGCTAATTCATATAGCTGACTACCATCAGATGCCTACTCTTCTTATCTTATGCAAAGATACTAATATGCGCCAACACATCAAACGGAGCGTCCCCCACCTAGTGTACATAGACACTAGCTGGGGGACGCCTTTTTTCTGTAGTTAAGTGTGTAGCGACCGTGTGCGATGGCTACACGCTAGAGGGTGTGGAGGTAGCGAAGCCCTAGGGGCGACACCTCCGTGTGTGTCTTAACCCTCGATAGCGCCTGATGGGCAAGCTGCAGCGCATGCGCCACAATCGATGCAAGTATCAGCGTCGATAGAGTAGATATCGCCCTCAGAGATTGCGCCTACGGGGCACTCATCGATGCAAGTGCCACAAGCTACACAGCTGTCAGTGATTACGTGTGCCATAATTCTATTGGTTTTAAGTTGAGTATTAAGATTATCTATGATGTTACCACAGCTTTGGGATACGAAATGGGGTATCTCTCATGCTTTGGTAGTGCAAAGATACAACAAACTTCTGAGAATACCTACTTCTAGGTATTGGAATGCTGTTTTTTTCTTCGTAAGGAGCAGGTGTAGGTAACGATATAGCTCGCTGATACCTGCTTATTGTGATAGGACTCTAGGGCTATTCCTAGGACTTCACCTCGCTACCGATCATCGTTGCCGAGGTGACACGCTCTACACGTACAGTGACCAGCTTGCCGATCTGATTATTGCCCTTGGGGAAGACGATTACTTTGTTTTGTTGGGTGCGACCGAAGAAGTCATCGTGTGAGCGCTTGCTGTAACCCTCGATGAGCACCTCAAAGCTCTTGCCCACGTCACGCTCGTTGCTCTCGAGGCTCAGCTCGTTTTGCAGAGCTATCATACGATTCAGGCGCTCTACCTTGACCTCCTCAGGCACATCGTCGACGAGATGATGCGAGGCGTAGGTGCCAGGACGCTCAGAGTACTTGAACATGAAGGCGCTGTCCAGCCGTGCCAGCCTCATCACCTCGAGCGTCTCCTGAAAGTCCTCCTCCGTCTCGCCCGAGAAGCCGCAAAAGACGTCGGTACTCAGCCCGCAGTCTGGCATATAGTCTCGGATGCGCTCCACACGCTCTAGGTACCACTCACGCGTATAGCGACGACGCATGCGCTCTAGGATACGATTGCTACCACTCTGCAGCGGGAAGTGGATATGACTACAGATATTATGGTAACGGCTCATCACGTCGAGCGTCTCGTCCTTCATATCCTTGGGGTGCGGTGAGGTAAAGCGAATGCGCATCGTCGGCACCGCCTCAGCGACCTCTCGTAGCAGATCGGCGAAAGTGTAGCTAGCGCCCGTCTCAGTATGCCAGCAGTAGGAGTTGACATTTTGCCCTAAGAGGGTCACCTCACGGTAGCCCTCCTGCGCCATGCGCTGCACCTCACGAATGATGCTCTCGGGGTCACGGCTACGCTCACGACCTCGTGTGTAGGGGACGATGCAGTAGGTGCAGAAGTTGTCGCATCCACGCATGATCGATACGAAGCCACTGATGTGCAACCCTGGTAGTCGTATGGGGATCACATCGCTGTAGGTCTCACTCTTGGAGAGCTCAATGCTAATAGCCGGCTCGCCCGCCTCGGCTGCCGCTATCAGGTGAGGAAGGTCCGTATAAGCGTCTGGACCTGCCACCAGATCCACTCCATGATTCTGTATGAGGGTCTCCTGCACACGCTCCGCCATGCAGCCGAGCACACCGACGATCTGCGGATGACCTGAGCGTCTGCGCTGACCGTTGAGATTGTCCAGACGACGCACGATACGTAGCTCCGCATTGTCCCGCACCGAGCAGGTATTGATGAGGACAGCGTCCGCCTCATCGATCTGATCGGTGAGCTGGTAGCCCGCCAGTTGCATCTGTGCAGCTATGATCTCGCTGTCAGCCACATTCATCTGACAGCCGTAGGTCTCAATGTAGACCCGCTTGCTTTCTTGCTCTACTCTCTCGGTCATAATAAGCGCAAAGGTACGAAATTAGCACGTAGAGCCTTGCACTCCACTAGCGGAGATAGTCCTCGGCTAGGGCGACCCAGTAGGAGGCTCCGATCGGGAGCAGTTGCTTGTTGAAGATAAACTTAGGGTTGTGCACCATCGGGGTTTCGCCATTACCTATCATTAGGTAGCAGCCCCGCTGCTTCTGGAGCATGAAGGCAAAGTCCTCGCTACTCATATAGCGTGCGCTGGGGTAGACAACTTGCTTCTCGCCAAAGGTCTTGCGAGCCACCTCGGCAGCATAGCGTGTCTCCTCCTCGCTATTGATCAAGACAGCTCCAGGCTGCCCCTCAGTAATCTCATAGGCACAGCCATAGCTCTCGGCTTGGTGCTGCGTGATGGTGCGGATCCGCTCCAGTACCTGGACGCGTGTCTTAGGCTCCATATTGCGAATAGAGAGCCTGAGGGTAGCACTGTCGGGGATCGTATTTCCCGTATCCCCAGCGAGGAAGGCACCGATAGTCACTACGCTGTGATGCCAGGGGGAGACATTGCGTGAGACGATGCTTTGCAGAGCTAAGACGAGCGAAGCTCCTGCGACGACAGGGTCGATGCTAAGCTCAGGCATAGAGCCATGAGAGCCGCATCCCATGAGCTTGATCTCCCAGTTATCCACGGCAGACATCATCTCGCCAGAGCAGAAGTGTAGCGTGCCGAGGGGTAGACCGGGCAGATTGTGCATCGCATAGACAGCGTCTACGGGAAAGCGCTCGAAGAGCCCATCGGCGACCATCGCTGCGCCTCCCTGCATGGTCTCTTCGCCAGGCTGGAAGATGAGTGTGAGCTTGCCATTGAAGTGACCGCTCTCGGCCAATTGCTTGGCAGCGCCGAGGAGCATCGTCGTATGTCCATCGTGTCCGCAGAGGTGTGCGTGCCCTGGGATGCGACTGCGGTAGGGTAGGTCGTTTTCCTCCTGTATGGCTAGTGCGTCAAACTCCGCGCGGATCCCCAGAGAGCGCGTCCCCTCGCCACGCTGCATCGTAGCCACGATACCGAGCTTGCCGATACCCTCCGTCACTTCATAGCCAAAGTCGCGTAGCCTCTCGGCGATGATGCGGGAGGTGTCGTACTCTTGCATAGCTGTCTCAGGAGCTTGGTGAAAGCTCTCGAACCACTGCTCCATATCTCGGCAGATGGCTTCGCTTATCTTAGATTTCATAGTCGTGTGTGTCTATATATAAGTAGAGCTCCCAGGATGGCTGCGTAGAAGCCCCAGCGAATGAGCTTGACACGTCCGAAGCGATCCGCCAAGCCTCCGAAGACCACGATAAAGAGTCCACTCACCAGCGAGGTGACCGACACGGCAAAGCTGAGCGTCGAGATGGAGAGTCCTAGCTCCTTATTCATATCCACATGGATATTGAGGAGCGTCATGGCAAAGAGCCAGAAGGAGAGCAAGCCAAAGATAAATCCGAAGAGGACTCGGTCGTTGCCTTGGTAGGGTGTAGGGGGAGTCTGTTGCATACTATAATAGGAGAAAGCGCATTAGCTCGCCTTCTGATGGCTAAAGTACGCTTTTCCTTCGGTTTCTCCAATAGGAAACCGATGGAAGAGTTGCAGGATGCGGTGCAGACCTAAGCGCAACAGTCTCTCTTGGGCGACTTCTTTGGCGTAGCGACCTTGCTATGGTGGCATGCGGAGCAACCAGCGCAGCCTGCGGCTCCTCGGGGGCGACGGATCAGTCGCCACAAGCTACGGACTATGTAGAGCACCGTGACAACAATGATGAGGAGTACAACGATTGTTTGCAGATCCATGGCAACACCTATTACTTATATAATGAGTAGTCCTATCAGTCGTGCAAGATAAGCCACGATCCAGGCTAGTACGCAGGTGTAGACGACCACAAATAGTCCCCACCAGCCACTGTTGAGTTCCTTAGAGACGGCCACAACCGTGGCGACGCAAGGTATATAGATGAGTACGAAGATGAGGAAGCAGATGGCTATCAGTGGCGTGTAGAGTGGCTCGCCCGTGACGGGGTCTTTCTCTTGGCGCATCTGTCGTGAGAGCGCCGAGCTACCCACGGCAAAGTCTTCGCTATCCTCGTCTACCGTCTCATTGCCCGTGTAGATGACGCTAAGGGAGCTGACGACTACCTCTTTGGCCGGTAGGCCAGCCACAAGTGCCACGCTGAGCTTCCAGTCGAAGCCGAGCGGAGCTAGGACGGGTTGCACCGTTTGTCCGATGCGTCCCAGGTAAGAGCCCTCTTGCTGGTCCATGTGTGCCTGTCGCTCTATCGCAGCGACCTGCTCACTGCGCTCGCTCTCAGAGAGCGTGCTCTGCTGCTGCACCTGTGCTATCTGCTCATCAGCACGAGACATCACCTCCTCACGTGGATAGTAGCCCAGTGCCCAGATGATGACCGAAGCTACGAGGATGACCGATCCCATCTTGTGCAGATACTCACGCGCCTTGTCCCACATATGTATGCCCACGGCACGCGCCATCGGGATGCGGTAGGGAGGTAGCTCCATGACGAAGGGAAGATCCTCCGACTTGAAGAGTACTCGGCGGAAAAGCTTCGCCAGTAGGAAGGCCAGTAGCACACCAAGAGCGTAAAGTCCGAAGAGTACCAACCCAGCACTCTGCGGGAAGAAGGTACCCGCAATGAGGATGTAGACTGGTAGTCTGGCGCTACAGCTCATCAGCGAAGTGACTAGCACCGTGATGATACGACTCTGTCGGCTCTCGATCGTGCGAGAGGCCATCACAGCGGGGACGTTGCACCCGAAGCCCATGATGAGCGGTATGAAGGACTTGCCGTGCAGTCCCATGTGGTGCATCAGTTTGTCCATCAGGAAGGTGGCTCGAGCCATATAGCCCGTGTCCTCCATGATAGATATGAAGAGGTAGAGTATGAGGATGTTCGGTAGGAAGACGAGGACACCGCCCACACCGCCTATGACACCCGTCACCAGTAGGTCGCGTAGAGGACCAGGACTCATCATCCCGTGTATCCAAGCGCCAAAAGCGTCCACGCCCGCCTCGATCCAGTCCATCGGGAAGGCTCCCAAGGCAAAGGTCGCCTCAAACATGATAAAGAGGAAGGCGAGAAAAATCGGATAGCCCCAGATAGGGTGTATGAGGAGGTTGTCTATACGATCAGTTATGGTGCGTATGCGCCGCTTGTTCGGACGGTAGGTCTCTCTGAGCGCGCCAGCGATGAAGCCGTAACGCTGATTGATAATATAGTTCTCCAGATCCTCCTCGTTGGAGTGATTCTTGCGCAACATGTTCTCCTCGTAAGCAGTAGCGGTGAGGAGGTACTCACCCTTCGGCTGCTGCTTGATAAAGCTCCGCATGTGGGGGTCTCCCTCGAGGAGCTTGACCGCTAAGTAGCGGGGAGATAGGTGGTCGGGGAAGGTCGCTTGCTCGGTGATCTTCTTCTGGAGGGTTGCTATGCTCTGCTCAAGGTCTGTCCCGTAGTTGATCTGCAGGAAGCGACGATCCGCATAGAGATTGTCATCAACGAGCTGACGCACTTTGTCAAAGAGCTCGAAGACACCCACCCCCTTACGGCAGATGGTAGGCACCATGGGGGTGCCTAGCAGGTCGGAGAGCTGCTGTACGTCGAGTTGGTTCTTCTTCTGCTCGAACTCGTCCCACATGTTGAGCGCCGTAACCATCGGGATGCCCATCTCACGCACCTGTACAGCGAGGTACAGCTGACGCTCTAGGTTGGTGACGTCTAGTACATCTATGACCACGTCTGGACGCGTCTCCTCATTGGTCAGATAGTCACGGATGTAAAGCTCTTCAGGCGAATAGGGCGATAGGGAGTAGGTACCTGGAAGGTCAATCAGTTCGTAGCGAACGCCTTGATAGTCGAAGTGTGCCTCCTTAGCCTCGACGGTGACACCGCTGTAGTTGCCGACACGCTCATGCGCTCCGCTGGCATGGTTGAAGAGTGTCGTCTTACCGCTGTTAGGGTTGCCAATGAGCGCCACTCGTAGTGAGCGGGAGATGGCGACACGCTCGGAGACTGCACTCTCTGTAAGTGAAGCCCCCGCACCTTCATGTACGAACGCATGAGCCAGTGGCGGTAGCTCCTCCGAGGTAGAGTCTGAGTCTATGAGCTCTACCGTGATTAGCCCCGCCTCTTTGCGACGCAACGAGACGTTGTAGTCCATCAGCCGATAATAGATAGGATCCCGCAGTGGAGCCGCTTGTATCACCTCCACCACCTGTCCCTGCACGAAGCCCATCTCTAGGATACGCTTGCGAAAGGCTCCATGACCGCCTACCGATAGGATGCGAGCTCGGTCGCCATTATGTAATTCCGACAATTTCATGCGCCACAAAGATAGCGAAAGCTGACCGAGCGTTCGATATGAGTGAATACCTAATGATAGGTACTGTCTTTCGCATTTAAGAGAGCAAAAAATGCCACTCTTGGCTTCTAGCCTAAGAAATAGCGGGGTCGTGCTCCTGTAAATAGTGACTCGTCCAACGGCTCTGCCGAGGAATTTTGAAATTTCTCGGTGGGGATATTTCGTTTCTCAGGGAGGAAACGAAAAATTCATCGGAACTTCGAAATCTTTCTTCCGAAGTTTCATTTC
>OLPH01002364.1_pt1 | contig 15546 bp, 17 predicted proteins | sample 1672951 | NCBI WGS metagenome assembly OLPH01 (sample SAMEA3136740, study PRJEB25190) | human gut metagenome | reverse complement strand
CCCCCGCCGCACCACCGGCACCTGCGCCATGCATCAGCGCCAGCTGACCGAGGCCATCAAGCGCGCCCGCCAGGTCGCCCTGTTGCCCTACGTCACTGACTGATCCAACGCAACAAGTACCGATCCGGGGAGTCCCACAGGGGCTCCCCGGATTTTTTGCCCCGGGCCCGGAAGCGTGGGATCTCCTCTGGATTTTTCCACCGTTCTGCGGTAAAATGGGGAAAACCGTGTGTAGATCGGCGTTCCAATGCCGCTATTCTGTGCGGCGCCGGCGCACAGATCAAAATGAGGTGTGGATATGACAGATATTATTGTGGTGGGCGCAGGGCCTGCCGGCCTGACGGCCGCCATGTACGCTGCCCGGGCGGGCAAGCGCGTCCTGGTGCTGGAGGGAGACGCCCCCGGGGGACAGATCAACTTCTCTCCCCTGGTGGAAAACTATCCCGGCGTCCCCTCTGTGCCCGGGATCAAGCTGGCGGAGGACCTGCTCCGTCAGGCGGAGGACCTGGGGGTGGAGCTGGAGTATGAGACGGTGACCGACTTCCAGACCCGCGGCCCCGGCTTCCAGGTTATCACCGACTGTGCGGTGCGGGAATGCCGGGCGCTGATCCTGGCCGCCGGTGTGCGCCACCGTGCCCTTGGACTGCCCGGCGAGGAAGAGCTGGTGGGCCAGGGTATTTCCTACTGCGCCGTGTGCGACGGGGCCTTTTACCGGGACCGCCCGGTGGCGGTGGTGGGGGGCGGCGACACTGCTCTTCAGGACGCCCTGTTTCTGGCCGGGACCTGCTCCCAGGTCACCCTGATCCACCGCCGGGACCGGTTCCGGGGCGAGCAGCGTCTGGTGGACCAGGTGGAACGCCGGGAGAATATCCGCTGCTGGATGGACTCCACCGTGGAGGAGCTCCTCACCCGGGACGGCCGCCTCACCGGCCTGCGGGTGCGGGACGGGGCCGCCGGGGAGGAACGGGAGCTGGATGTGGACGCCCTGTTTGTCGCCGTGGGCCAGGAGCCCCGGAACCGCGCCCTCACCGACCTGCTCCTGCTGGACGAAGGGGGCTATGTCATGGCCGGGGAGGACTGCAAGGCCAGCCTGCCCGGCGTGTTCGCCGCGGGGGACTGCCGCGGGAAGGCGGTCCGCCAGCTCACCACCGCGGTGGGCGACGGGGCGGCAGCCGGACTGGCGGCCTGCCGCTGGGTGGACGAGCGCCAGTCCTGACCGGAGGGAATCTGCCATGCAGTATTACTTTGCCCCCCTGGAGGGCGTGACCGGCTCGGAATTCCGCCGGGCCCACCACCGCTGGTTCCCCGGGGTGGACGCCTACTATATGCCCTTTCTCTCCCCCACTCAGGACCATGTGTTTACCCAGCGGGAGCTGCGCAATGTCCTGCCGGAGTACAACCAGGGCTTTCGCGCGGTGCCTCAGCTTCTGACGAAAAACGCGGATGATTTTCTCTGGTGCGCTGGGGAGCTGGCCGCCATGGGCTATGACGAGGTCAACCTGAATTTGGGCTGTCCCTCCGGGACGGTGGTGGCCAAGGGGAAGGGCTCCGGCCTGCTGGGCGCGCCGGAGGCGCTGGACCGGATGCTGGACCGGATCTTTTCCGGTTCCCCGGTGGCGGTGTCGCTGAAAACCAGGCTGGGCCTGGAGGACCCGGAGGAGTTCGCCCGTCTGCTGGAGATTTTTGGGCGGTATCCCGTCTCCCTGCTCATCGTCCACCCCCGGGTGCGGAAGGACTTTTACCGGCACCCGGTGCGGGTGGAGTATTTTGAGCAGGCGGTGGATGCCTACCATGGGCCGCTGTGCTTCAACGGCGGCCTGGTGACTGCGGAGGACTGCGCCCGGTTTGCCCGCCGTTTTCCCCAGGTGGACCGTGTGATGATCGGTCAGGGGCTTCTGGCGGACCCTGCTCTGGTCCAAAAGGCCAAAGGCGGGCCAGGAGCCGGACGGGAGGCCCTGCGGGCCTTTCACGATGAGCTCTACCACACCTATCTGGAGATCTTCGCCAGTCAGCGCAACACGGTATTTCACATGAAGGAACTTTGGAGCTATCTGGGCCGCCTGTTCCAGGGGGCGGAGAAGCCGCTGAAGCAGATCCGCAAGGCGGCGGACTCCCCTGCATACGAGGCGGCGGTCGCTCAGATTTTTGCTCTGCCTCTGCGGCAGGACGCCTGCTGGGAGGGACAATAGGAGGAACAAACGGCGGATGGCCTTTTCCGGGCTGTCCGCCGTTCAATTTTTTCATCATTTTCCTGAAATGTGGTAGGGGAGGGGTGGGAAAACATCCCGCAACGGGGTGACGGGCGGGTCTCCTGACCCGCCCGCCGGTTCACCTCCGCAGGGCGAAACCCCAGCGTTGACCGAAGAATTCCGAAACCAGGCGGGAGGGGCAAGTCCCTCCCCTGCGGCAAGACAGGAAAAACACAAACCCCGCCATCCTTTCCATGAGAAAAGGGCATGGCGGGGCTTAATTACCATAAAATGTATGATAATGTACCACTTTTGACCTCTGCCCAGTATAGGTGGAGGTGTTTTTTATGGCAAGCAATCACACGGAGCATTTCTCACTCAATCAATGGCAGGCGGACGACCAGGTAAAACGCACCGATTTCAACGAGGACAACGCCAAGATCGACAGCGCTCTCAAGGATCTGGCCGCCGCGCAGGCGGAAAAAGCCGACCAGACGGCCCTGGACGCTCTGGCCGCGGAGGTGGCGAAAAAGGCTGCCACGGCGGCGCTGGACGCCCTCAGCAAAAAGCTGGCATCCATGCCCTGCCTAGTGACCGGGACCTACACCGGAGACGGGGCGGAAAGCCGCCTGATCTCCCTGGGCTTCCAGCCCAAGGCCCTGCTGGTGATGCGGGAGGAGGGCTACTCCGCCCGTCCGTATACCGATGACTACTACGGCGGCCTGGCCCTGCCGGGGAAGCCGGTATGCCTGCAAACCAGCTATGGGACCGATTATATTTTGACCATCGAATCCAAGGGCTTCCGGGTCTACTATAACAATAGCAGGCACACCATCAGCAATCAGAAGGAGGCCAATTACTACTATTTGGCCTGGAAATAAAATCAGAGGGCCCCTCCCATACGGGAGGGGCCGCACTGATTGGATTTTAAGAGATCTGTAAAACCGTCAGGAATTACGCACCCTTGACCTCGTTGGACTCGACGCCGTTCACAACGACCTTGTAAACGCTGCCGGTATCCAGCAGGAACTTATCTTCGCCATCGCTCACACTGGTGTTACCCTTCTGCAGGGTCACCTTCTTAGTGCCAGCGGAGACGTACTTGCCGTCCACGCGCTGCTGCAGCTCCACGGTGAAGTTAATATCCTGCTCGGCCGCCTGGTTCATGACGATGTTGAAGCCACCGTTAGCCCACATCTGAACATGGTCGATCTTGGCGTCAACCTTATCGGCATCGTTCTTGTCGGCGTCCTTGATCTTGTAGACATAGACCTCAACGGCCTCGTCGTTGTCATCCTCGAACACGAAGACGGTCTGATCATAGGTGCCGTCCTTGCCGAAGTTCTTAGCCAGGCTGCTGGGAGTGGTGGTCTTGCCGTCGCCATCATCGTTGACGAAGATCTTGTAGCTGTCGGCCAGGACCACATCGTTGCTGCCCAGGCTCAGCACGCCGCTCTTGTAGGAGATGGTCTTGATGCCGGTGTAGGCCTTGAAGTCATCATCGTCGACGTTCTTCACCAGCTCCTGGTCATCCATGTAGCCGTTCTCGTCATAGGAGACGTTCTGGTACAGGCCGATGGTCAGATTCTTATCGGTAGCCTTGACGGTGGTGATCTCGCCGTTCACGATGGCGTCGTACTCGTAGTACTTGTTGTCATCCTTGTCAACGCTGGCGTTGGGGCCCTCCTCCAGGAGGTAGACGCGGTCGCCGCTGTCGCCGGAGATGGACATATCCTCGGAGTAGATGTAGACCACGTCGGCGTAATCGTTATCCATGACCACAGCCACAGTCACAGCCGCGCTGCTCTTAGCGGTGATGTCGGGGACGTTCTTGATGCCGGTGTAAGCGGTCACATCGTCATCATCGTTCACCACGAAGATGGTGTCGTTGTTGGCCTTGACCTTGTCAACCTTGCCGCTGCCAGAAGTGTTGGTGTCGTTGACATAAACGGTGCTCTTGCCGTTCTCAGTCACAACGCCCTCATTGACGCTGGTGCTGACAGAGCCATAGAAGGTATCGGTGTCCTTATCGGTGGGGATAGCCTCCAGCTCATACTTGCCGTTGCTCTTCTCGTTGTAAGAGTACCAGTTGCCATAGTCACGAGCATCAAAATCGTCATCGTTATCGATGGTGATGACCTTGTTGGTGCCGTCGATGAAGTAGGCGTCGCCCTCCAGGCTCTTCTTGGCGCCACCAGCGTAGCCCATCTTGGCAACATAGACATAGTCGTTGTGACCAGCGGTGCCGTCGGTGTAGATCACATAGCCGTTGGCGTCCAGAACCAGGGTGTAGGCGTCGTTCAGGTCGTAGGACAGATTGCTGTCGTCCTTCACGGCGTCAGTGTAGTTCTTGGAGTACTCGTACTTGGTGCCGTCCACGGTGACATTCTTCTTCTCGGTGTAAGCGGTCACCTTGCCCTCGACGGTCTCAGCCAGGTCGATGGTCTTGATCTCCTTGTTGGCCACAGTGATCAGGACATAGTCCTCATCGGAGTAGCTGTCCAGGTAATCAAAGTCATCGGAGGACAGAGTGGTATCCTTGACGTCCACGAAGGCCTCGTCCAGAATGTCCAGCTCCAGCTCCTCGTCGTTCTTGTCGTAGTCGCCGTCAACCTGAGCCACATAGGAGTTGATGACGGTGATGACCACGTCGTTGGTGTCGTCATCGATGAACACCTCGGTGGTGGCGCCCTTCTTGATGACATCCTTGCCGGCGTCATCGTCGTTGTTCTTGACGATGTAGTCGCTCAGATTCACCTTCTGAGCCACGCCGTCCACGACCACGGTGAAGTCGGCGTCGCCGTTCTTCAGGTCGTTGTAGACGTCGCTGCCCACCAGATCGTACAGGTCCTGCTTCTCGACGGTGGCGGTGTAAACAGCGTCAGCGTCGTCAGCGTAGGTGCCGATCTCCTTGTTCTCATAGGTCCACTTCACGGAAGGACGGCCGAAGTCGTCATCCGCGCCGTCGGCCTTGACCAGGTCGCCGTCGTACAGATCCTCACCCAGCTGGATGGTGTACTTGCCGTCCACCTTGGTGCTGTCGATCTTGGCGTACTTGCTGTCGGTGCCGGTGCGGGAATCATAGGTAGCCTTGCCGCCGGAGATGACGATGTCACCCACCTGCACGTCGCTGCCGTTCTTCTCGGCCTTGACCAGATCAGCCTCCAGGGCGTTCAGGACCATCTGAGCCACGTCGTTGCGGGTCAGGGCCTCCTTGGCGCCGGTGGCAACGCCGTCGAACAGACCGGCGGTGCTGCCGTTCTTGGTGGTCTCCACCAGCCAGTCAGAGCCGAAGTCGGCGCTGTACTGGAAGTAGCCCAGGGCCTTCAGCAGCATCAGGGCAGCCTGACCGGTGGTGACAGTGTCGCTGCCGCCGTAGGTCTTGGCGTCGTAGCCGCTGGTGATGCCGTTGGTGTAGCAGGCGGCCACATAGGGCTCAGCCCACTCGGGCACGTCGGTGAAGGGGCTGGTGCCCTTGTAGCTGGCCACAGTGTAGTCCAGCAGGTTGCACATCACAACCGCCATCTCGTTACGGGTGACCTTGGCCTCGGGATTGAACTTGCCGTTCTCATCGCCGACCATGATGCCGACGGTCTTCAGGACCTCAATGGCTTCCTCGTTCTGCTTGGAAGTCACATCGGCATAGCTCGCGGCGCTGCTGCCCATCACCATCAGACCAGAGATCATGGTCGCGGTGAGGCCCAGGCTGAGAGCACGCTTCAGGTTTCTCATTGGAATTCCTCCTTGATTTTTTCAAGCTGTGGGGGCGGGTCATCCTCTTCCAGAAACAAGGTTGAATCTCCCAATTATTGGGTTAAAAATACCAATGATTAGGAGAAACATCCATTCTGTGGGAGCATAACTATCCTTGCTTGTACCTTGGAGGTTATCTATATTATAGCACTTTGACCACGTTTTTGCAATACTTTTTGATGTAAAAAGTTGAAAATTACCGCTCTTTTTATAAGGCTCAATATCGAAAATTGGTAGACCAAATAGAATTGCATGGTAATGTGGCCTTAAAGTTTCAGAACCATACTCACCAGCGGCAAAAAAACGAATCTTGTTTTCCGGGAAATGGCGGCGAAGACGTTTCATCCACAGTTGAAAGTCACGCTTCCTCAAGGTCAAGGCCGGAGCCTGCTTACCAGTATCAGGGTCGGATGACATAACACGAGGAACATACTTGTCATTATATGTGATGGTCGCAAACCACACCTGGTCCGGGGGATAATACTGAGCCTCAAGCATACAACGATTGGCCCATTGGCGGGAGTAGTCCAGGCGACAGCCTATACACTTGCCGCAAGGGATTTTAACGGCAGGACCTTGCAACGGAGGACGAATCTGCAAATCTTCCCACACGGAGTCTTTAAAAGGACGGATGGCGTAATGTGTCTTGCCGTTAGGGTTCACGCCGTTAGGGATTCCAATGAGAGGGTAATAACAGGACAATTATCTAAGCACCTCCAAGAAAAACAGCAATGAGGCCAAGAATAATATACCAGCCTCCACCAAAAAGAAACCAAGCCAACAAGAGAAGAATAAGCCAATGTTTAAATTTCATAAATCGCACATCCTTTCTCAGGCCATTATACCACGTTTTTAACGTGGTGTCACTGGGGCCCTATACATCAAGGAAATAGGGCCCCAGCGCTCTTTTTAACGGCTAAAAAAAGCACCACGGGCGGAGTTAAAACCACCGCCTCGGGAGTTATCAAGAACAGGATTTCCGGCAAAATCCTTCTTCATATACTTTTCGAGAAGCTCAATTCCTTGAGCAGACAACCACTTCTCTGGATTAGTTACAACATCATGGCGTTGTGTATCCTGGAGCACATTCCAATCGGCATCAATGCCCATCTGTTTAAGTTCCTTATTCACATCACCGTTAATCTTTGCGACCTGCTGAGATGTCCAAGAACTAAGTTCATAGCCATACCGCTGAGCGGCGGCGGCAACCTGAGCATTGATTTTACTGGCCGCAACCTGGGCTTGAGTGTTACTGATGGACGTAGTGGCCTGGAGCTGGGCAATCCAACGACTAGTAGCGGCGGAGATATTGGCGGTACTGAGCTGAGTCTGGCTATTCAGCTCGGCGGTATATTTAGACATGGCGTTGTACTTCTCAGCGACCGCAAGATTAGTCTGAGCAGACAAACGCTGATTCTCCAAACTCACCTGAGATTGGAGAATGGAACCAAGGATTCCAGCAATGGCGGAGTTAGCAGACGTATCCGTGGACGCAGTAGCGCCGGAGGTAGTGGCGGCCCCTTGGCCGCCGTTTACAGAGAGGACAGGGTTGAGGCCGGCTTTCTTCAAATCAGCAACCTCACGCTGGTGGGCAGTGCTGGACATACGCTCTTGCCAGTCACGGTTAATTTGAGCTTGCTGAGCAGACCAGGCATTGTTTTCGGCGGCGTTCTCTTTGATCATAGCGGCGTACTTATCGAACATATCCGACACAGAGGAGCCAGCAGAAGAAGAGCCGCCGGAGCTCCAATTAGGGTTAGAACGACCTCCAATGTCCTGAGAGACTTTTTGAGCGGAGCTAGGCATATGCACTCATCCTTTCTTAAAACGCCCCCTGGAAGCTTCCAGGGGGCTTTATGGCAGTTTTAATGGTGGTCAATCAGACCGGGGATAGAATACAGCGGCATATTACGAGTAGAATAGTTCTGCACGTAAATATCGCAGAAAAACTGGTTAGCGAGATTGTCAGAAACAGCGAGGACACGGTTGATAGTGGCGGGGGCCTCGTGAATCCAGGCATCAGACAAAGCGGGCATCTTAGAATAATCATCAGCCAAGTGCCAAACATCCAGGGACTGGGCGTAGCTCGAACGCATTTCACCAGAAACTCGGGAAGGCTTATAGCGGTAATCAGCCCAAGCTTCCTGATAGCCAAAAACCTCATCGTCCTGAGCATTGCCTTGAGCGTAAATTTCCTTATTCAACACAGCTTGCTCACCGATATTGGCGAACTCAGGCCAGTAATAGTCAAACATGGACTTACGGGACCAAAAACGCTCAATGCCCTGCTGATAAGTATGGTCATAACGAGCAACCATAACGCCAATCACAAAACCATGCTCAACAAAGCTTTTAGTGAAATCAGAGTGAACGTCGGTAGTAAGAGACATAGCACCAGTATCACCGAGAGGCGTAGAACCGGAAACGGTCCCGGAATTTTGAATAACCTGATTAATACTGACAGGAATACGATTGCCACCAAGATACTCAGGACGTTGAAGACGAGCATCCGGGGAAGTAACTCCAAAATGGGCCTTAAGGGTCTCAATGTACCGGGAACCACCTCTAGCGCTCCTTTCATAAAATTTTTGGATCTGGAATGCAGTACGAAGCTGATTGATAGTAGCAACAGAAACAGTGTTATCAAACTGAGCCCAAAGGTTAGCAGGATAACCGACAACGCCATTATCAATGGTCGGGTCCAAATCGTTATTACCATCTTTCGCAAGCCAATACGCACCACCGAACGCATTCTGATAAACAGAGCCAGCATGATAGCCAGCACCAAAATCGCTATTACCATTAGGGATATAAACATTGTACGGATAATTAAGCAAATCCTTAGGAACAGGCTTATCCATCGGTACAACCGGCGCATTGCCAAGCTGGGCAGTATTGATGGTCACATCAGGACCTTTCTGAGGAGAAGGGAGACAGGATGTAAAATAATCCCGGAACTTATTTGCAACAAAAGGCTTACCACCTTTGGCAACGTCAGAGACATAGTTACCAGTATTCACGCCTTGGACAGTAGCATCATCCACGGGGATATTGAGAGGGTCGGTAAGATTCTCAGAGCGAAACCACTCATTCATAATAAGGGCGTAAGCTCGGAAGGGGAGAGCGGAAACAGAGAGGCCTTTCACACCAGTAGGGACACCCATATAGTCAGCCAAAGTGCCGACTTCCCAACCATTAGCGGGAGCAGTCAGCTGGGGGACCTCATACTCAACCTGGGGAATCCAAGCAGATTCAGTGTTCTCACCCATAAACTGTTTCCAATGTTCCCATACCAGGCGGTTTGGAACAAAGAAATAATACGTATCAAGATAGACGTTATCCATAACAGGAGTTAAAAGGGTCTGCATACGGACAACTTTGGAAGTACGAACCTGAAAAGTATCGCCAGGAAGAACCTCATCAACGTAGAAGGGAATCACCTGGCCAGCATTAAAAGTAGTCTTGTGAGAAAAATTGCGAGGAAACTTGGAACGGGACATATCCAAACGAACAGGATTAGTAGCAAAACGAGAGTTGGCGTTTCTACTCATTTATTTGACCTCACTTTCAGCAGGACTAGTGGCTTGTGCCTCCGGGGGCTTCTGGACAGGTGTCGAGGGCTCGGTGGGGAGTTGTTCAGGGGATACTGGGCTCTGAGAACTGACAATCCCAAGGTCAACAAGAGTCTGAGGGTTATCGAGAGAGGCCAAGAACTTGTTAAAGTCATGGCCAAACTTAGCACGAACCTCAACAGGAAGATGAGTGAAATAATCCTCAGCACCATGCATGGTGTTAACCACATCAGCATAGGTAGTCGGGAACTCGGTCAGATCAGCATAAAACATCTGACGCTTAGCAAGGGCAGTAGTGTCACCAGCCGCAAAGCGGGCAAGAATGACGTGAATATCAGTACTCTCCTTGTAGGACTGGATATACTGATAAAGGGACTCTTTACCAACCTCTCTAAGTTCCATGTGGCCGGAACTATCAAAAGAAGGGGAATAGAGAACCTTATCGGGATCCCCCGGGTTAATATTAACCCGGGGGTGATCCTCAATGGCCTGAGCGGCAGTGCGGAACATCATCAAAAATCAATCTCCTTTACAATCCGAATATACTCATCAGAGGCAACAACCAGCTCCTGGACAGCAACGGCGGTGCGTTTAGCTTCGGGGAGGGTTTTACAAGGGAAGGAAGCACGATTACAACCTTCCTGCATAATCTCAACGTAGTACATCAGCCAACAACATCCTTTCCGTCCTTAATGAGAACAGGGAGCTTCTCGGGGGTTAGAACGCCTGTATCAGTATCGAAAGAACCAATGCGGAAAAGCTGAAAATCAGAGCGATGCGTAAATAACACATCATGCGACTGCTCAATAGCTGACTCAAAATTACGCATAGCAACAGCATCATTACTGCTATAGGTAGGAGCCATAAAGTCAGACTTAATATCACGCATAGAGTAGACAAAAACATTCATTTAATATACCTCCAAAAAATATCACTGGCATGAGTAATGCTCCGAATATCCTCAACAGTATAAGAGCGACAAAAATTATAACAGTCTATCGGGTCATAAGCAGTAACAACAAACATACCGGGAACATCCTTAGACTGTTTAATGGACGGGGACTGAAAACCAAGACGGCGCAAAAGAGCACGCATAGAACGACAAGGAGAAGGCTCTTTCATAGCGAAATACCTCCTCTAGGAATATACGGGTCAATGTTAATCTTCTTGGCCTTCACGGCAGTGCGGCGGAACTTGGCCTTATCACCTTTACCGGCTCTCTTTCTCATAAATCTCAATCTCCTCTCTTAACCACATAGCGGCAAATCTATAAGCCGAAGCCTTACCGCTTGCATACAGCGAACCTTCGGACGCAAGCTTATCCTGATGGTCCGCACACTCTAAAAGAGTTTTCACCAGCGTATCAAAACCTAAAATACTCAAACTGAAGACCTCCTTAACATCTTAGCAACTGCTTCTTTCTGACGGGCTTCTACTTCCAAACGATTTTTTGTGCCATACGTTGTCTTTGTGTCCTTCTCCTTGTCCAGCTCAGTTACAATCTTCTGACGAATCTCCTTCATGCGCGCCAGCGCCTCGGGATCTTCTTTTTCGAGGAGTCGGTCAAAGTATCGAGGGACTGTAAACTTAATGCCTCCTTCCTGGCCTGGGATATTGATATAGCGATAATCGTAGACCTCCGGATGGTCCTGGTAGTATTGGCCAGCTATACCAGGTTTACGGGACATGAGGGTAAACGGAGCTTCGAGTCCAAACGACTCGAAAAACTGAGGGAAGAAGGTATTGGATTTCTTGGCAGTGTAGCGGGCAGTATAGGCGCAGGTTTCCCAACTGCAAGGGGATAATACAATTCTTCCATACGGCTCATAGATAACTCCGTTCTCCTCGAAGCTTTCTTCTGCAAGGGGAGCATAACAGCCCCTTGCACCTCCGAAAACGTGCGAAAAACAGGAGAAAATCCGAAAAAACTGCCGCTTTTCCGTCCCAAAAATCACCTTGGTAGACCTCTGGTAGACCGGCCACAAAAACGGGCAAAAGAAAAAACCCCGGAAGCCTTGCGCCGCAAGGCTTCCGGGGGCTGTGTCTGGTAGACATCTGGTAGACCGCCGCGGTCTACCAGCCCAAGACGAACATCTGGTTTCCCTCTGCCGTAAAGTTGGCGATGCTGTACAGCACCACGACGGAGTCGATCTGATTCTCCTCCACATAGCCCTTTACGCTGGTCAGATTCATACGGGGATCGAACAGGTGGATCTCAGAAAAATTCTGCGTGAGGAAGGGAGCCAGGCTGTCGGTATAGGAGTCCCGAATGACAAGCACCCGGGGGGCGTCCGTGTGCTCCGTCCGAATCACACACAGGGGCTGGTTCCCGCCCAGAAAGGAGGAATACTGGTCCTTTTCCTGCAAAAATCTGTCCACATAGAGGCTGCCCTCTACAGGGGAACCCTCGGGATAAGACGTCACTTCCACCCCATCCCCGGAGATATAGCGGTCGATCTGGTCCGGGGCGACCCAGCGGACTCCGGACCGGGAGAACAGCGTGCCATAGAAGGAGTCGGACACGGTGGTCTTGCCCGACTGATCCAGGGGCTCAGCCTCCAGCCCCATGGCGTCCATCAGCGCGGTGTAGCCGTAGTAGGCGCCCAGGCTGGTCCAGTGGTGGTCCGTGCGGTAATAGAGGTCCTCATCCCGGTGGGCATTCAGCGGAGTGCAGAGGTCCACGGTCTGGGCCTGGACCGCACTGTACATCTCCTCAATGATGGCCTGCTCGTCGGCAGTGGGCGCGCCAGCCGGGAGGCGGTCCGCCCACACCTCAGCCGCCGAGGGGATCAGTCCAAAATAGACCGGGACAGACACATTCTCCACCAGCTGGTTGATATAGCCGGCGTTCTGGGCCAAGGTCTCTTGTGAAGGGGTGTCCAGATGGCGGATCAGGGTGCCGTCCTTGGCAAAATAGATGCCGTTGTTCTCCTGTTTGCCGGAGAGGCGCTCGCTCCACGCCTTCATGGCGACCCAGAAGTCCCGGCCCATGATCTGATCGTTGACATAGCTCTCCGCGTCAGACATGAATTTCCCACTCTCTACATTTTCCCAAGAGAGCTTGGGCGGCTTGGCCAGATTGCGGTTCTCCATGGGGGAGAAGGTCCGGTCGGGGAGCAGCAGGCTGCCCACCAGGATCCCGCCGATGAAGAGGGAGAACAGGCCGGTCAAAAAGATGCTGTATGCTTTGGTCATAGGGCAGCCTCCTTAGAAACGGAAATACAGGAAGGGATTGTATGTCCCATCCACCAGGTACGCAGTACATACCACCAGTCCCGCCAGCACCAGTACTGCGCACACTGCCTGGGCGGTCCGGGGCTTCAGGCGGCGGTACAGGGAGGCTCCCAGGGGAGTGGAGGCCAGCCCAGCGACGCAGAGAATGGGCAGATAACTGGTGAGATAGTAGCCGAAGGCGGGGTCTGCCAGAGGGACGCCGCCCAGTCCGAACATGACCCTCAGATAGCCGGCCAGATGCCCGGCATCCTCAATGGCGAAAATGGCCCAGCTCACCAGGACGAAAAACATGGTGTAAACATGGCCCACGGCAGCGGGAGCCCGGCTCAGCCGGTCCAGCAGGAAGAACTTCTCTACCATCAGCAGGACAAAGAAATACAGGCCCCAGATCAGATAGTTCCAGCTGGCTCCGTGCCAAATTCCGGTGGCCGCCCACACCACCAGCAGGTTGAACATCCACCGGGGCTTGGAGCAGCGGTTGCCCCCCAGGGGGATATACAGATACTCCCGAAACCAGGTGGACAGGGAAATGTGCCAGCGCCGCCAGAACTCAGTGATGCTTTTGGAGATATAGGGGTAGTTGAAATTGGGAAGGAACTCAAAGCCCAGCATCCGGCCCAGTCCGATGGCCATATCTGAGTAGCCGGAGAAGTCGAAATAGATCTGGAAGGTGAAAGCCAGCACACCCAGCCAGGAGCCCGCCACCGTCAGCTCACCCAGCGCCATGGCCTTATAGCTCTCCCACAGCATCCCCACATTGTTGGCGATGAGCACCTTTTTCGCCATGCCAACCATAAAGGTCTGCACACCGGAGGCGAATTTGTCCGTGGAGCAGGTCCGCTGGTCGATCTGATCCCCCAGGTCCTTGTACTTGATGATCGGCCCGGCGATCAGCTGGGGGAACAGGGTGACGAAGGTGCCGAAGTTGATGATGGACCGCTGAGCCCTGGTATCGCCCCGGTAGACGTCGATGGTGTAGCTCATGGTCTGGAAGGTGTAGAACGAGATGCCGATGGGCAGGTGGATGTTCAGCACCGGCATAAAGTTCAGGCCCACCGCCTGGAGGGAGGCGGCCAGGAAGTCCCAGTACTTGAAGAACAGCAGCAGGGCCAGGTTGAACACGATAGAGGAGGCCACTGCCATCCGCGCGCCCCGGTCGTTGCCCCGGGCCTTGCACCGTTCCACCAGAAGGCCGTGGACATAGTCGATGGCGGTGGAGAGGAACATGATGGACACATACAGCTGCTCACCCCAGTAGTAGAAAAACAGGGAGGAGATCAGCAGCACGCCGTTGCGCAGCTTCCGGGGCACTAGGTAGTAGACCAACAGCGTCAGCACCAGGAAATAAAATAAGAAAATGGGGGTGGAAAAGACCATGTGGCGTCCTCCTCAAATCAGCTTTACAGAAATCAGAGTTGGGCGGGAGGCCCCGCCCAACTCACGGCAGTTGAACTCCCATGCGCAGTCTGTATGGCAGTTCCGGATCAAGAACTATGGGAGCGCAAGGGGCGGCCAGCCAGCCTTGCAGGGCTTAGAACAGCGCGTTGAATTCGTTCACAATGGCGTCGCAGTCCTCGTGGACCACCATCATCACATAGCTGCCATTGGAGACCACCCGGGAATTGTTCTGCCAGGCCTCGATGGCGCTGGGGTACCAGGCTCCGCCGGCTACCTGAGCGTCGATGCGGTCCTGGAAGATGCCCTTCACCGTGTCCACATCACTGCTGTCAGCCACTTCCACCAGGGCGATCTCGCCGGAGTTCATGGTCATCATATTGATGTAGGGCAGGCACTGGTTGGTCTTGATGTCAGACAGGCCGGGATAGACGTCCTTGATCATAGTTGCATCCGCCAGGGAGAGCATTCCGAACTGATGATTGGTGGTGACGGTGCTGTAAAAAGCGGACAGATCCACGCTGCTGTCCGGGGTGCTGGCAGAGCCGGAGCCGGAAGCGCTGCTTCCGCCGCTGGAGGAGGAGCCGCCGCCGGAGGCGGGCTTGTCCGCCTCGAACTTACAGCGGACGATGCAGGAGGCGGACAGGCCGGTCTTGCTGTCGGTGACTGTGACAGTGGCGGTGCCGGGGGCCACAGCGGTGACCAACCCCTTGTTGGAGACTGTGGCTACCGCCTCATTGTCGGAGGTCCAGGTGTAGGTCCCCTTATCAGGCTTGGACTCGGCCTTCAGCTGATAGGCGGCGCCCGCCTTGAACAGAGAGAAGTCGGAGGAATTCAGGGACAGGCTCTTTTTTGCCGCTGGCTCCTCCACATGGGGCTTGGAGCTGTCCCCCTGATCCTTGTCCGGCTGGGACGCGTCGGGCTGAGAGGCATCGGGCTGGGAGGACTCAGGCAGGGAGAGGTCGGGCTGGGACGCGTCGGGGGTGGAGACGCTCCCCTGGCTGGAGGAGACGGAGCCGTCTGGGTTGGACTGAGAGCCGCTCTCCTCCTTGGGGCCGCAGGCGGTCAGCAGGGTCAGGGAGAGGGCCAGAGCCAAAAGGCGAGTGTAGGTACGGTATTTCATCTGAAAAACTCCTTTATCATCAAAATGTTCTGTGTGCCGGAATCGGTTTCAAAAGATTTGACGCAGGAGCGGGAAAAAGGTTCCCGAAACTTTCAAAAAGTTTTGTCACTGCGGCCTGTTTTGCAAAATCTGAACTATTATATCAGGATTTTAGGGAAAATACCACCCTGATTCCCGCTGAAAGAAAAATTTCCGCAAGATAGAAGCTTGCACCTGCACCTGCTCGGTAGAGGAACAGCTTGGCGAGTCCTAAAACTCATAAGATGAAAACTCCCGGATG
>OLPH01002362.1_pt1 | contig 15550 bp, 15 predicted proteins | sample 1672951 | NCBI WGS metagenome assembly OLPH01 (sample SAMEA3136740, study PRJEB25190) | human gut metagenome | reverse complement strand
GCCGCCCTAGACAACACAGATTTCGCCAAATTCCATTCATTAACAATTATCGGCTTGCTATTATAGTCTTTCTTTCCTATAGGATATAGCAATGGCATTTGCTCAAGTTCTTTAAAACATTTCGGACAAAGACAATTTGCATACCCTTTTATTTTGCACTCATAGCACAAACCGACTCCAGCATTACCATGCGGGAATATTAACTCAGGTAAATTCCCAACACATATATTTCTTTTATATGCTTGCATCAAAAATGGATCCCAGTTAAATGATATTATTGCATCTTTTTCAGTCAGCGACAAAATCAAATAATCATATAATGTTGGTTCATCTGGAATCTGCAATTTGCTAAAATAATCGCACACTTCATATTCTAATTTTTTCTGTAAATCTCTATACTCAGTTTTTCCATTTATATCAGAAAATAATTTTTCAAAATCCTCCATCTGTTCATCCGAAAAATTATATTTTTTCAATTCATCCGTAAGGCCAAGAATGTTGTGTATATTTTTTAATAATGGAACTTTCTTTCCATTTTTATCTATCTCACAAGCAGCAATAGATGCACCTGCACCTACAATGACCACATGCGGATCTATCAAACGCTTTCCTACATGATTCGGTAATCTATATGGTAAAATATCTTGAAGTGACATTTGATAACCTCCTATCTGCAGCCATTATAAATGAGCTAACTAATGCTGCTTAATTTCCCAACAAATACTTCCGTTTTTATCAAAGTATAAGAATCCACTTTTTCCGTCTACCATAGGCTCTGCTTTAGGCGGGTTTCGTTTTTCTATTATTTTCCGAAAGCATTCCTCTACATCCGCAGTCATAGGTATCTTTCTCGTTCCGCTGGTTGTTTTAGTCTCTTGAATATAATATCCGATTTTTGATTTTTTCTGCAATTGATGATCGATGTTGATCGTATGCTCCTTAAAATCAATATCAGAAATCGTCAAACCACAAAATTCCGAGATGCGAAGACCTGTTTTAAACAATATGTAGATTCCCTCATAATACCTGCAAAAATGAGGGTCTTCCTTCACAAATCGTAGAAACTTACGTTCCTCCGCTCTGCTGATTGCCTCTCTTGTCACACTGTCATTCACAACCACTTCCATTAGCTGAAACTGAAATGGATTTTTGCTGATCAGGTCATCATCCACCGCCAACTGAAATGCTGGACGAAGAACTCCTCGAATCGAATGAATGGAACTATAGCTTTTCTTTTCTACCTGCTGAAGATGTATCAGCCAACATTTTGCATCCGAAATCCGAACCGTATCAATCCTTCTTTTTCCAAATGGATCTTTCTTCAATAAATTGATAACTGTTCCGTATCCTGCAACTGTAGTAGGTCTGACACCGGTTTTGGTTGATGTATATTTTTCAACCAGTTCCAGTACCGTCATATTTCCGCCATTTGTTGCAATCTGCTCAAAATGGTCCGCCTGGATTTTCTTCTCCATCTCTCGAAGCAGTACGGCGCTTTCCTTTCGGAGTTGTATCGTTATGGTCTAAGCGCCAGCTATATACGCAGCGCTCCTTTCCCATCTCATCGACATACTTAAATCGATATCTGCCATCAGATAACTGTATTTCTCCATTGTGTAATATACGTCCTCTATGATCTCTCCTTTTTTCACTCATAATATTTTAGTCTCCTTCATCAAATGTTCATTTAACTTGGAAGACCGTCTCGGTTTATTCATTATACCACAAGACCTTTCCTTCGCTAAGATAAAATGAACATTATTTTCATTACTATTTCTTCTATTCTGTTACTTAAACTGTACTGGCTGTATCCAGATAATCTTCAAATAATTTTCTTTTGAACCGTATATGAGAACCTACTTCCAAAATGAAATCCGCTCCCTCATTTTCACCTGCAATCTGCCTTAATCTCTTTTCTCCAATTCCGTAATATTCAGCTGCTTCGGAAACATTTAAAGAATATTTCTTCCAAACAGGTATTGTTTTTTCTGTATGATTCATTCGCATTCCTCCTCCCCTCTGTCTGTATTCAACAGCGTTTTCGCTTTCTCCATTTTCATACTTGCAATCACTTCTCGTTTGCTTGTGCCTCCAACATACATAGGCGTACACATTTCTGAAATACGGTCATAGATACGCCTTTTATCCAACATGGTCTCGCTTTTTATTTCTTTCAGCGGAAGATTCGTTGTGATGATCAAAGGTCGTCCCGAACGGATCCTGCGGTCTATGACGCTAAAAATAATTCCTAACGCATATTCTGAATTTCGTTCCACTCCAAGATCATCAATAATCAAAAGCTGATACGAAGCCAATGCATTGATATATTCCGTTTTGTCTGCCAGTGGAAATATATCATCGATAATGGTATTAAAATTTGTCATCTTTACCGTTACTTCTCGTTTAAGAAGATCATTGGCAATACACCCGGCAATATAACTTTTCCCGGTACCAACCGGTCCCCAGAACAAACAGCCTATATGATTTCTTTTCATTTCCTCCCAGTTATCAACATAGCTTTTTGCCTTATGCATTACTGCATCTGACATATCTGCATTCTCAAATGTCCACTCTTCCATTCTGCTCTCGTCAAAACAGATGCTCGTATTTCTGCTGACTAATTCCCGGTGCTCTTTGTCTTTAAAATATTTTTGTTCTTCTTCATATGCTTTTCTGTCACAGGCACATTGCCTGGAATGTTTCTTCATCCCCATAAAACCTCCCTCAGGAAAAAATGCTTCTTTCGCTTCCCCACAGACTTTGCAGTATTGCAAACCATCACTGCCTACACATACGGTATCTTCTTCTCTCATCACAAACTCTCTCCTTCCCCATAGCAATAATTTACTTCATGATATTTATTACTTTTATATTTCTCAGTTACTTTACTAGGTGCCACATTTCCGACTCCTGCACAGCCATTTTTACGACCAGATGATGGGTGCTTTTCCGACTCTATTACAGCCATCTTTTCAACCGCTTTATTGTCAATCGGCTGTAAAACTATCTCATCAGATGGAATTTTTACATATAAATGATTGGGTTTTGAAAAACCACCGGATCTGCGAACCAATAGTCCCACATCATCTAATTCCTTCAATGCTGTTTTTACAGAAGATTTGCATTTGTCGATTTGAACAGACAATTCTTCTATTGGAAATATCAGATAAACATTTCCATACTTATCTATCCAGCTATTCTTTCTCGATATCCGTGCCCGGTCATACAAAATCATATAAAGAAATTTTGCACTTTGAGAAATTCGAAGCTTTAGCAAAAACTTCGGAAACTGGAAGTACTGAATCATCTGCTCTGACTCCTTCATGTATTTATATTTCATTCTTTTCTCGCCTCGTTTCTGTTTCTAACTGTTGTAAAAATCATTTTTATGCCGTCTCAAAAAATGTCCTTACATATATTCAAAAGATGAAGGGCATAAATACAGGCTCTTGATGAAAATTTTTTATTTTTCCTGCAAAAAATACCCTTTCATTAATACGAAACGCTGAGAGGCATTTTTACAGCCCCCTGAGGAAAACTTTTTTATTTTTTCTGTTAATTAAATATTTGAAAATAAAAAAACACTCACCTATCCAGGTGGATGCCTTATCAAAATTTTCTTATTTTGTTGTCTATGACGTTTACTCAGAAACGCTTGCGTATCTGCTAAAATGTAATTGCCTGCAATTATATTTTCACGTGGGTATGGGGACGTAATCCCCATCAAGTCTGCTACTCGTAAGTAATACAAAATTGTCAAAATGACAATACTGTAATACACGGGTGGATCTTGCTCTGGTTGTACACATGAATTCATACGATAATAAGCCCAAATGGGCACTTTCACCATTTGAGCCTATATATTATATGTCTTTCGGATAATAGCTAAAAAAGTAGCTGTCTAGACAGTATGTTTTTATCGTAGAATTGATTTTGTGGAAGCTACAGATAATTCAATGATTTTCAACTGTCTTCTTAACATGCTCAATATGAAATAATCTAAATAAACAAAACATCTTTTGCATCTTGAATTATCATTGCATGTTTTTTGCATTTCCATGTTTCATTAAATTATCTTCCTCCAGCTGATAAAATCATGTTTTACCATAAACATCAAAACGTGTGATTTGCAAAACGAACAAACTCATCTTGACTCATTCTTATCCCACTTTTTGCCAAACGAGAAGACCTTTTTGCATATATACTATCTAGCATGATTTTTTTCTCATTTTCCATTCCGTAATGAATTTTTCGATGGCATAATGGACAAAGACAAACAATATTCGAACATACATCTAAACTAACTGAAAATTGATCCTGCAAACTCATTGGTAATGCATGATGCCCTTCCATATATGGTTTATTAGTACTCTCTGCAATAAATGTTTCATGTTCTCTATTTAACTCACATTTATAATTTGCCAGTTCAAAAGCCTGCGTTCGTAAAACCCCAGATCTTTTCCATATTGTTTTAGTAATCGTCAGATTTTGATCCTTTGGCACCGGAACATCAAACGTTTTAATTTTTTCTGCAATCTCAGAAAATCCATCTCCACTCGCAAATCTGCAATAATTATTCAAACCAGCACTGTACATTCTTCGACCGCGTTCATTTGCTTGTATAAAATCCAGATCGCTATAAAGAATATCCCTAAGTTGAAATAGAGTATCTATATCAGCAACCTCATAGATATTTTCCCGAACCAAACTTTTTTCTTTCAATCGTCTGGAAATATTATTAAGTGCATCAAAATAATGTTTTACAGTGCTTTGACTATTTTTTCGAATGTCAGTAAGGTAACGCGCATAATATTCTTTTAAAATACTGCCATGATTAGCATTTTTTCTATCTAGTTCTATAAAAACATCTGCCATAAACATCACCTTTCAAGCCTATAAATTATACTTTTGCTGAATACCATCCTCGTTTTACACGTATCAATAATCCTTTTTTTACCATCGTCGATAACAATACATTGCCGCTGCCAACGGTAATTTGCAAAAGTTCAACTATATCCTTATTTGAAAAAGAATCATTTTCTTTCGCATATTCCAAAACTTTTTCCTCCTGGCTAAACGGAGGTAAGTCATCTTCCCTATTAGCATTCACATACCTTGTAGATACTCCATGAGAAATTCTGCGAATTTCTTGCTGCTCTATCAACTTTTTCAAAATAGTACTGGCTTGAACAGCATTGATTCCCAGATTTTCCATCACAGCTTTCTTGGTGATATAAACATTTTGGTAAGCAAGTGCTTTCACAATCTCTTCTTGTTGCTGTTCCAATATGTCAAAGCAGTTCAACATAAAATCTGCCATCGTCTTGATAACCGGAATAGAAACGGAATTTCCAAACTGCTTATATTTTTGTGCATCGTTTGTACCTTCCGGAAAGCTGAATGTTTCACTTCCATCAGCATCAAGAAATCCATACCCGATAAATCCTTGTAAACGCCCCCATTCCATCGGAGTCATAACTCGTATACCTTCTGAATTAAGCCGCGTCTTCTTTCTTGGAATCACTTTCCCGGAAATGCCTTCTTTAGGTTGATATATAAGATTTCTCTCTTTTCCCGAACCACCTGTTGCAAGAATAGTGTTTGCAATTGGATGTTCCCCACCTTCTTGATTAACAACGCAATATCCAAACCCATGCCCTTTTTCATGTTCTCTTATCTTGTGACGCTTGAGCGTCTCCAGATATCCTTCGGCCATATAATATTTGTCATCAACTTCTGTTTCCAGTATTGCATTTACATCCTCAAAAACAACCTCAGTACTTTCTGTCGGTAATTGTTCAGTCAAAAGTTTAATAGCATTTCCATATTTTTTCTTACTAAATGCCATAATATACGCACGTGCTCTGTTTTGGGGAACTCCAAAATTTTTTGAATTCCGAACGAACGAAGACCTATCGTATTGGTAGTTACCATTCTCATCCAAAGAAACCCCGATAACACGATAATCAAGCTCATCTTCCAACGTTTTTACAATTGTATTAATCGTATTTCCATGATCATGAGAAATCAGATTATCAACATTTTCAAGAAAAATCGCTCTTGGTTTTGTTCTAGAAATAATATCCGCAATATCAAAAAAGATAGTCCCCCTTGTTGTATCCCTAAATCCCAATTGCTTTCCGGCACGACTAAATGCCTGACACGGAAAACCGGCAAGTAATACGTCATATTCCGTGCTATCTAATTCCGTTTTAAACTCTTCGGATGTCAAATCATTTAAAGCATCATCGCCGAAAAGATGCTTGTATGTTTTTGCCGCAGATTCATCAATTTCAGCCGATTGAACGTTTTGAAAAGATCCTGTCAGTTCAAATCCTCGCCTGATTCCGCCTATGCCTGCGCACAAATCTATAGTTTTATATATCATTATCAGCTCCTTGCAACAATGAAACGACTTGAATTCCACTCAGATCAACTGTATAGGTGATTTTTGTAATTCCTACAGGTAACACGCCACCCTTGAACGACTCGGTAGTAACACGCGGAAAATCATCATCAATTTCGTAATCTAATAGATCATGTAAAATGAATGTTTTTTTTCTTGAACTCATTCCATTTTCAAAACCCATTTCTTGTAATTTTTTTTCAATGAAAGAGGTGTTATACCCCAACTTTGAAATGTCATCTATCACAGAGTCAATTGAAACACCTGTAAGAAACGATGGCTCAAACTGGCACAGTACTAAATGTAATGGTTTGTTTTCTGGTTGTAATTGAAAATGACTACTAACTGTCACTTCTCTTTTATCTCGCGCAATCGTAGATTTCACTTCCACAAACTTTGATTCCATTTCAATGTCATAGGAAGCATGGTCTGGACCATTCCAACTTATATCCTCTCCAAGAGGAATCATTGTTTTCAGTACAACCAACTCACCCAACACATCATATATTCTTGGGTCTATATTTTTGTTACCCAGCATTTCCTTCCAGCTTCTCCACCATTCCAACGGAGATTCCATGATTTTTTCTCTATTTTCTCCGTTTGATCCAGGTGTCACCAATGCCGCACACAATGACGCAAAGGTTTCTTCTATGACTGTAGAAGAAGATGTCAATGTTAATGCTCTCCGTACGAAACCGTCTTCAAACACAACTTCTTTACTGGTAATACGAGCATTCGCAAAAGCCTCATTAATATCTCCAGCTTCCCCAACCGCTAATACGACACCATATTCCTCGGAGTTTAGAATAGTCCAAGCAGGATATCCCATTTTTTCTAAAGAATCTATGGTATGTGCATAACCAGGAATATCTGTATTCCAATTATTGAGGATTTCCTCTGCTAGTGTCATTTTCATCTCCTCCGCTTTCTCTCAATTCTTCAAAAAGTCTATGTGCATATCCTTTTTCACCGCCTGGAGTCAGTGCCGGTTCCACGTTCACGCACTTCGCATTATTCAACTTTGTAAACGCTGCAAATTCCTTAGTTGAAGTTTTATTCAAAGCCGAATACTTTGCATATTCGGCAATCATTGCCCTATAAAGCATTAAGCGATACCCTCTTCCCGGCGTTTCGATTAATTTATTGATATTATCTGTTTTATTGTTTTTCAGGGCATTATATGTCTTAAGTTCTGATCCTTGCCAACTAAGGAATACATACCACCAGAGACTTTTTAACCAGATTCTGCGAGTTTGTGCATAAAATCTCTTGTGATTTAATCTTCCACCTGCATCTTTTACTGCTTTTTCAGGATTCGGATATCGCAGATATGTAATATCTGGCATAACTTTAACCGAAATATATCTCCAAAAATCATCATTATTTGCTTGTACAATCGAAAAATTCTTTCCGATTGGCAATAACGAATATATTTTTAATCCAACTTTCAGATCCACAGGATAATCCATCTTACCGTTAGTTTCTTGTAACCCTTCCCGAAAGGCAGCCAGTAATTCATTACGAAAATCTACAAATGATTCATCATATTCGGAAACAGGATCATAATGCTTCCAATGATTTACAAGATCATCAAACTCCACATCGTCATAATTATCAAAGGCGGATATTATTCTTTTCGCTTCATCTCTTGATAATGTTTTGAATCGAACCATTACTTATCCTCCTCTGTCAGTTTTGCTCTTAAATTAATTTGCAAGGTCCTTAATAATGCCTCTGGAGATTCGAATCGCAACTCCGTCTTATTACACTCTCCGATAAATTGGTGCAATATACTGCATATGGAATTGGCCTCTAATCCAACATCATTTCTTGTTGCTTGTAAATCTTCTTCACTGAGTCTTTCAAATATCATTAAATATGATGTTGCCAAAATATCAATCAGAAGATCGACATTCTTAATATTTCCATCGGTCATAGGACATGCAGAATAGTAAGGATTTAAATAAATACAAATATTATCTTTTGTAAATTTTTCCAGGGATTTAGGATCCTCCCACTGCGAAAACTCTATCCACCATAAAGGTTCTTTATCCGAATACAATTCTTCAATCGGAAACTCCATATTTACACTATCAAAATCCACAACAATATCATCTAATTCTCCGATAGTGACACCTTCTTCATTCATAAGTTCTTCTTCACCGTCAAGAATTTCGGATGCGGATTTCTTTACATATAAGCACACCGATAACTGAAGATCACCTTCTACTTCTCCCGGATTAAAAGTGTGTTCGAAATAGCACGTCCTTCCTGCCGCAGTTGTTATATCACTGTTCGGCAAAATGAGACCTGTTTGTGTCAACCTATTATTTGTCCACATGATACATATTCCGATTTCAGCATTCTTACAGGCGATCCCTTCAGCTCCGAACAAAAAGTCTGGATATGCAATGGATACTTTCTTTTTGAAAGTAATGCCGTCTTGAGCAAGGCTCCACATATCAAGCGGGTCGGTAATTTTGATTACTCCCGCTCCCTTTTTTTCACCTCTTAACGGAGCTTCCATATCGTTCGGATAGTAAAAAAATTGAAATTTTTCAATCATACATCCGCTTTTTTCCATGAGATCGTCTGTCAGATACGGATAAAATTTTAAATTATCCATTGTCTACCTCCGTATCAAACTACCTTGAATGAAAAGCTATATCTTTTATCTCGTGCATGTATTTTTAATATCCCTCTGATTTCAGGAGCAAGCACATGCGACTTAATCGCAAAAGATGTAAATTCACTACAAGTATCCGCTTTTTCCATTTTAATTTCTATCTTTTTACCGATGTGTTCCGAATCTGATGAAGTACACACACAAATCTCTTCGCAATCTTTTTCTCCGGCTACCATAAGAGTATCTACCGATACAGATGAAATCATAGCAGGATAAGGTGTTCCTATATCTCGTTGCCAACTGATTGGATCAATTCTTCCACCTTCCGATTCTATGACCAGTTCGATATTTGTATCTCTTTTGCTGTGAGTCATTTTGATACAGTATTGAATTTCCAAATCATTACCTTTAAATTTGAAATCACTGAACTCATACGTTAAATTTCGGCACGAACCGCTAGATCCTCCTTGTCCGCCACCGCCTCCTTGACCACCAGAATTTTTCTTTTTCTCATACCCTATTCGAGGCATCAATAATTTACCGAGTTTCCCCGATAATCTGCTCGCTGTAGCATCAACTCGCTTTTCTTCATTTCCGTTCTGCAATTTCGTAATTTGATTAACAGTATTCTTACGAATTCTCGCTACAATAAACATTTTTGCGGGATCAGACCATCCCATGTGGTCCGACGCTTCGCATGACCGTAAATATTCTCCCAAATTTTTTCCGGCATGCTCCTTTACATCAAGATTTATCTTTAAAATCTTTTGAGTATCTGGAACGAAGAATGCAAAAATAAAATCATCTTCACTCTCCGGCCAAGTTATACCTTTCACCCACTCTCCGGAAACGCAATACTCGATAACCATTCTGGGATCTCTGGTATACATGACCATCGGTTCATTTAAACCACCCTCGGCTTCAAATCTTCCACAGTATACATAAGGAGACAATGACATGACATCTGCATATAGTTGCTGTTTCGATATCTTAGAAACCGCAACGTATCCCGCTGTACTTCCCTCCTGAAAATAATTGTGAATGTTTACCGGCCTTGTAGATATTTCATAATTAACTTCAGGTGTATACTCCGTCTTGTAAGTTTTTGCCAAAGCTGTCGTATACATTTCCTGAACCATCTTGAAGAAAGGAAGCATGTCATTCTTTCGTATCGGTTTTCCGTTTACAGAAACATGTAACCATTTCTTATCACTACAAATTTTAATCAATTCTCGATTGTGTATTTTGGGTGCATACCATTTCTGTATCGATAATTTTAAATACTCTTCAATATCGCTTCCCCAAACCGATGTGAAATGCTCATGAACATCATCCGGAAGACCAGATTCCATCGGTACGATATCTTCCAATAACTTTTTAGAGTCAATATACGGAATGATAATAGAAGTTCCAGTTTCATCTTCTTTAAACGGAGCAATATGGAATACGTTCAAAATTGTATTAATAAGTTCTTGATCGGTTACCGGCAAAAAATCCCCGCCATCCTCATATCCCCACCATGCTTTTCCAGCAGATTTTTTATTAATCTTGTTCAGAAGTGCAGAATCTGTACCGTCTGCATTTTTTCCATGCTCATCTTCTACTAAAGTTATTATTAATCGGGACTCAAAACCTTCATCTGTCTTTATTCTGGAATAAAATACGACTATTCCGATTCCCACACGATAATAAACACTTTTTCCAAATCCCCAGTTTCCACCAGCCCTTTCTTGTGTCTGTCTCTTCCCAGTATCAAAAATCAGCTTAAAGAAATTGCCGTGGTCTTCACCGATAATATCAGCTATATGAATCGGACCGGTTAAACCGCGAGTTTTGGTATCTCTGATTTCCAAAAATTGTGCTTGATCATTCGGAAACAACTCATTCAAAGAAGTATCCAGTGCCGTCATAAAAGAATTAAAATCCTTCGGGCAAAAATATCCTGTTGTAAAATTGACCTTAAAGCTATCTCCCGCTTCTTCTAATGATGCATCTGAACTATTCTGAATCGCTTCTCTTACAAGAAGATCTAATTCTGGCACATAATCATTTTGAAGTGACTTCAAAGTCACACTTCCATATGAAACTGAATGATTTAATTCGAGAATTTTATAATCAAGCATATTTAAACTCCTTCGTATTTATTCTGGAAGTCTTACCGTTATTGACCGAGCGTGAGTACCTCCGCTTGGCTCACCTGCCACGATAATACTGAAACCGATAATATCAGCATTTGACTTTATTTTTGTTCGACGTCCTGCCGCAGTTTCTTTTCCAAGATCTTTATCGATTCGATACAAGAGTAACAAGGGTTTATCTTCTACACCCAAACCGCCTCTGTTTTGAATGATAGAAGATCTCTTTTTTGCGGTCTCCTTATATAATTTCAATTCATCGGCACTTAATTTACTGATTTGAATATCGCTAAGTGCATCTGTTCCCGAACGCAATGAACCGATATCTATGAAGTTGCTTTGTTTCGCTTTTTTGGAACGTTCAATCTTTCCGACTTGAATGTTGCCTACATTCCACTTTGATGTAGCTTTTTTATCTCCTGCAACAACAACATTCCACTGCAAATATTTACCTTCTTGATTCATCATTTTCATCCACTCCAAAAATACTGGAATATCAGAATAGAGTGATGAGCATTCATATATATGATATTTTTCAACTCCAAAGAATTCTTTTTCCAGGATTGAAAAATCGATATCATACCAAACAAAAGCAGATGAAACTGCTTCGGATTGTACAGCATCACCTAGAGATTGCAAAAAACTCTCTGTTATTTCAATGTTGTGACTCAAATAACCATCATCTTCAAATCTCGTTGTTTCGTAACTATCACCGCTAAAATCAAAGTCACATTCAACTGCATTTTGCGATTTATTTTTGGATGTTAATAAGAACCTCGCAATTGTTGCCGTCGTTGTTATTTTCGGTCCAAACTGACGAGGACTTCTACCTTTAAGCATATAGTCTTCAAAAACAGCTTTAAGTTTCTCATCAATCTTTTCCAAAAGCTCAAATTTTTCCTGTACTGTTTTCGGCATCCAGATTCTCTGAAGTAATTCACACCCTTTTCTATAACCAAACCATCTTGCCATCTGCATCAAAGAATCAGCTTGATTTGAATTTCGACCAAAATATGTACAGACTAATCCCTCTATTGTCAAGCCTCTGGCTAATGTATTACCACCCATTATGATAAAGACCGGTGCCTTTTCCATACGTTTTAAAGCATGGTCGTCTGGGTAAACTATACGCAAATAAGTTCCGTCTTCCGCAACTTTATTTGCTCTACAGTTGTCAACACATAAATGAATTGCGTTATCTGCATAAACCTCTTCTTTCTCATCTCCCATTTTGATGTTTACTACGTTATTGATAAGCGTTTCTATATCATCTTTGATTTCATCAAACTCTGGAAAATGATCGTCTACCTGCTCCAACAAACTATATTCCGGATAACAAATTCTAAGCTTTTCTAAAGTTAATTTATTCTTTTCATTTTCGTACACCTCACCACATATATTGATTATTGAGTCAGTAGCCTTCTCACGCTTTAGCCATGCCTTTATTACTTCATATTCTTCAAAATGTCCGTTTTGAATAGCTGTTGTATGAATCAACATACTGATTGGTTTCTTATAACCTCTATTTCTCAGTACTGCAGCTGAACACAAAAACCAGCAAATTGATTTTTTTAATTCTTTAGGAATTGTAAATGAGTACCCTTTATGGAGATCTTTAAGTTCTGAAATTTCCTCCTGCGGAATATCTCGAACAATGTCCAACCCTGGGTAATTCTCATCTTCATCACTACCGAAAATAACTTTTCCTCCGAAATATTCCTTTGATTCAGGCAAACTGCATATAAAATCTTTTGGGTAAAGAGAAGACTCATATGCCTCATTCAGCACATTTGCATATGGGGTAGCAGTAAAGCTAATATAATTCATTGCCTGGAACGGCGCAGATGCAATTGTTCCGTCTGCATTTTTACCGTTCACTAAATCCATTATCAGTTGATTTACAGCAGTTCTTTCTATTAATTCCTCTTCGGTTTCATTAATATCTATTTTTCTGGTATTAACACTTGCTTGGTCCGCTTCATCGTCTATTACAAGAATTCGCAAACGCGCTGCTTTAGCAGGATTGGCATGCAACCATGTAATTAAATTTCTTAATCGGGTGGAATTTTTTAAACACACAGTAACGTATCTATGCATCCACTGCCCAGCTGTTTTACCATTTTGAAACAGATTCAACTCCAGGTTATCTGACATGTATTTTTTACCGTTTTGTACATCTACCATGTAATCGGGATTTCCGGTTTTATCAAGAATATGCCAAGCCACTCCGCCTGAAGCCAATAAATCATGCATAAATCGATCTCTTGTTTGCTTTCGCAGATTATCGATTGTCCCAGACAAAATTATTATGTAATTCCAATCATAATGTGCGGCCATTGTTGCGAGCCCGATCATATTTGCAGTCTTTCCCGACTGAACACTTCCCATTACCAAACCCTTTTTCGGGCCGGTAACTCTCGTATCACGTAAGATATGGTTTAATATCCAATGAGAATTTTTTTCTATCTGAGTTACAGCATTATCACTAATTCGTCTTTTTCCATCCTTTTGCCCTAACAAATACTTCTTGTATTGTGTCCACGGTGATCCTGGATCGGTTGGAATCGGCAAAGCTGTCCCCGTAGAACCATTAGACAACCCATAAGGATCAGAGATTGCACTATAGCCCTTTTTCATTTCATCAATGAACTCAGACCACTCTCTAAATTCCATATCTTCCGGAAGAATCAATTCATCATCACGAAGCTGAATAAATTCATTTTTTGCTTCATCGATTGAAACACATAACGTTTTCACATCATCCCAGGAGTATCCATCTGTAATTTTCTTTGAAACCCATTTTTTTGCTTCGAGATATTTTTCAGATGCATAATCGCTCATTATCGTTCCTCCCATACCTGTTGAATTGAATCGGCACACTCTTTTGTATATTTTTTAATATCGTTACCCCAAAATCTGAGAACAACCCAACCAGAATTTTCCAAATACTCTGTGACTTCTACATCTCTTTGCATATTTCTTTCAATCTTCGCAATCCAAAAATCACGGTTGCTTTTAATATCATTTTTTCTGTTATCCCAATCGTATCCATGCCAAAATTCACTGTCACAAAACACAGCGATTTTCTTCCCCTTGAATACAATGTCGGGTTTACCCATTATGGTTTTTACATTCTTTTGATAACGTAAACCACGATTCCATAATTCTTTTCTTAAGAGCATCTCGATCTTTGAATTCTTATTTTTAACTCTACTCATATTGTAGCTGATTTGCTCTTTTGTCTTTGCCATTGCTACTGCTTCCCTCGATAATATTGTTTATTTTTTTTAAGATTTAATATATTTACCACTCTTAATTCTCTGATCCCTCGGCTTCTCAGCTTCTTTCGGAACAACCCAGAAAGATCCTATTTTCGTTGCACCCGGGATTCTACCTTGACTACATAACACCTGTACTCTTCTAACTGTAATTCCCCATTTTTCAGCCGTTTGTTTCAATGATAAATATTCCATATATTTTTCCTCTACGCATTCTGATCAACCTATTAAAAATTATATACTAAAAGACGAACAAAATCAATTTCATACTGCGATTTCCACTGACAAACGCACGATTTTTCGTTCTGTTTATGATATATCAAATGCAACCACTTTCATAAAACTCTTACTTTGTGACATAAAGTACACATTATGTCCTTCTTGCATACATACAACGGCTAGATAAAACTCCGTATATGTGCGATGGATCATCAAAATAAAAATGGCGAAGTGCTTATCGTAACACTCCGCCGAAAGCCTAACCAGTTTGAGCCAGATGCTTGGTTAGGTCTGTTTTATTATTTTATGCACTTCCACTGCATTTATACACTTAAATGTTCTTTCCAATCCGCAGGAAGATTCATTGCTGCGAGACTGACCACACCATTATTATTTTGAATCAGCTTATCGAAAGCATTTACAAATACTGTCCACTCCTCATCAGATGAACGCAGGTACTTCATCGCCAGTAAGATTTGATACAAGCCATTATGCGCTGGTGGTGGCGTAATTTTATCTACATCAAGAATCTCCGGTGTCGTATGAATTGTACGATTATAAATTCTGGAATTATGAGCACACATATTACGCAATACTGAAACACCCTGTATCCATGAAGCAAGCATTTTCTGTGATGGTTTTACCAAATTTCCTTTTTTCGATCTATACTGATAATTTGACGCCAAGATAGAATATGAACTTCCGGTACCTGTTTTCAAATTCTTAATTATCTTCGATAATGTACCGAACGAAAGGACTTCAACGGCTGCCCATACAGGTACTTCTCCATCATGATTGTCAAAATTATGTTTGATGAACACATCATTAGAACGAGCAATTTCTGATGCTACAGTAGACATATTCTGCCAATATCGTTTTTTCTCTT
>OLPH01002361.1_pt1 | contig 15552 bp, 12 predicted proteins | sample 1672951 | NCBI WGS metagenome assembly OLPH01 (sample SAMEA3136740, study PRJEB25190) | human gut metagenome | reverse complement strand
GCACTTGCTAACCTCTTTACAATTGTTCCTGTAACAACTGCGTGGAAGGCTGATAAGTTCTATCAAATGATCTTGGCAGCACTTTTGAATGGTGTCATTTTGTCTATCTTGTTTGCAATCGTATTTACTATCATGTCTTCATTTACGGTAGGTCTTCTATTCTAAGTAAACCTTTAGCATTTTTTGAAAAAGCAATTTTATAGGAGTAGTCCTTATGGCAACAAAAGAAAAGTGGATTAATTTGTTTGAAAAGGCAGTTGGTCGTCCGCCTCATGTTTTGGAAATTGAAGAAGGTCAAAAAGCAGACTTTGATTTAAAGGCTATTAAAGGCATTGCGGCTATGGGTCTAAATCAAGAAGTTGCCGCTCCCGAGCCAACAGAAGAAGTTGATGAGTTCGACGTTGCTGAGGAAGTGTTTGATGATGTCTCACTTGACGATCAAGAGGAAGCGTCTCCTTCAGAAACGGAAGAGTTTACACCAGTATCTCAAGTAGGTCAGAATCAATCTGAAGAAAAGTCAGAGTCTGCTTCTAAAGAAGCACAAGCAATTTGGATGAAGGCTTTTAAGACCTATGTTGGTCGTCAGCCTCTTCCAGAGGAATTTCTTCTAGGTAAGTCTTCGGGATATGATGTGTCAACCATCCATAAATTCATCTCAGATGGCAAGGCAGCCAAACCAGCTAAGCCAGCCATGGCTAAGAGTAAAAAAATCTTGATGATTGCTGGTATTGTTGTTGCAGTCTTGGCCCTTACTGGCTACAGCTTTGGATCTTATTATTACTCACGAGGTCAAGTAGCAGAGCGTTATGAAACAGCTGCTAAGAAGAGCTTTAAGGATAGTTTGGAATACCAGGTGTGGTCTGATACTAAAAAAGAAATTAAAACATCTGAAGTTAAGTATACAGACACCAAAAACACAACAACCTATAGCAAGAGCCAACTCATGTCTGGTGAACGTATGCAAAAGGTTGGACGCCAGTTCCTTATCTTTCCAAAGTGGAGAGTCGTGGTTGATCCTGGAACAGTTGATTTGACGGTTAATACAGCTGATTTGAATCTGACAATCAATGGTGTTTCTTATGGTACTACAGATGGAAATAACTACACCGCTGAGCTGAAACACCTCTATCCAGGAACTTACAATTTTGTGGCTTCTGGTAAGGTCAATGATCAGGATATCACGGTGTCATCTGAAGAAAATGTCACATCTAGGACCGAAGTTAACCTTTCAGTGAAGTATCTCAGTTTTACTGTTAAATCTAATCTTAAAGATGGGGACCTTTATGTTGGTGGTACCAAGGTTGGAACCCTCAGCTCAGGAAAATTGGATGTCAACAAGGTAGCAGTAGCTGGCTCTTCGGCTGTTTACGTTAAGAAGAATTTCGACGATGGTAGCTCTATCAAGACTGAGACACTGTCTATTAAGAAAATCTCTGAAGGTCAAACAGTTACTCTTGATGCTGATGGAGTTCTTGACCGTGATACGGCAGACCGTCTTTTGACAGCAGCCTACGGTAAATTTGGCAGTTATGCCTCAAACCATAACACGACTCCAGATGGTGTTTCCGACATTTTCCTTAATGGTACTGATGATACCATGTATAAGGATGTTATCGCTGATATTGATAAAAATACTACGGGAGCCAAAAACCGTTCCGCTGATAGTATTACCTTCTCAGATGTTGATGTGACCGATGTTGTTCAGACTGGTGAAAAGACCTTTAAAGTAACTTTCACGGCAGTCTATGACTTCTATTACGGCTATGATTCGAAATTTAAGTCATCAGGAGATATTAAAGATAAAATCTCTTGGACTTGTAATGTGGAATACGTCGGCGATGATGATAGTGATTCTAGCAGCAGTAGTTCTGACTACAGTGATTATCGTATCAACGGTAAGGCTGGCGAATCACAACATGTGAGCCGTGAAGATACCGTGAAATAGCAACTTCTTTTGCGGTTGACTAGTCAACCGTGAACTAGAAAATGATTAAGGGGTTCGAACCTCAATCTAACAAGTGGAGAACTTGGCTATTGCCAAGTTCTTTTTGCTTGCCTTAACTAACCTCTTAGGGCTAAAACTGAGCCACTTACCTGAAAAGCCTTGTTTTGTTTAAAGCAGCTGCTATAATGAAACCATTAAAAGTACAGGAAAGGACTATTATGAGAGTTAGCATCGAACTGGACTCATCCATGGATGAGCCTGAAATCTTGATTCGAGCTCCTCAATTAACAGAAGAAATAGCGCGGCTCCAGGAGTCTATTTTAAAGCAAAAGTTGACCCCTTTAGCTTTTTACAAGGATCGTAGTGAGTACTTTCTAGATTTGGAAACGATTCTCTTTTTTGAAACAGATGGGGAGAAGATTTATGGGCATACCAGGGACGAGGCCTATGAGGTCAAGCAGAAGCTCTATGAGTTAGAAGAACTGCTTCCGATTGCCTTTTGTCGGATTTCCAAATCAACCATTGTCAACGTAAAGCAGATTTATTCTTTAGAGAAGTCTTTTTCAGGGACCAGCACGGTTAATTTCTATCAGACCCATAAGCAGGTTCATGTATCAAGACGCTACTATCCGGTCTTAAAAGAACGATTAAACGAAATGAGGTAACATGATGAGAAAAAAATTAATTGGGGTTTTCTTAATCCTTTTAGCAGCTTTGGTAGTTTTACAGGGCTATTTTGTAACATGGGAAATTAGCATTTGGATGCTGGCCTGGGTGGTCTTGTTGGCCGTTCTTTCCCTTTCTAGTTTTTTGAAACGCCACTTTGGTTGGGGCTTCATCTATGGTGTTTTGGCCCTCTTTTCACTCAATGGACAGTTTCATTTTCTTCCAGTATCCAATTCTGTCGTTATTCTTTCTTCTATCCTTGCAGTTATTGGCTTGAATATTCTCTTCAAACCTTCAGGTAAAGCGAAAAACCGTTTTGGTTCTTATGCCGCCGGCTCAGACGCTCAAAATGATGGTAATGATATTGATGTGACTTTTTCAACGGTGACCAAATATCTCAATGACCAACACTTTACTCATGGAAGTGCGGATGTAAGTCTGGGAGAAGCATCGGTTTATTTTGATAACTGCCGTATTGAAGGACCGTCTGCCCAGTTTGATGTGGACGTTTCGCTGGGAAGTCTTAGTCTCTATGTGCCTAGTGATTGGCGAGTTCATGTTAATGTGGACAACTCGCTTTCGGCTATTCAACACCAGGAAAATCCAAGCAATTTGACTAGCAAGGATTTCTATATCAAAGGAGATGTTTCCTTGGGTAATTTAGAAATCATCTATGTTGGTGAGAATGTGATTGATTAAGTTAGGAGAGAAGTTACGACTAGTAAAACAAGTACGAGCTATAAAGCAAGACAATTAGTGAGATGATATCTCCTATATTTATAATTTCATCCAGTCTATCAGATTAATTGACACTCAAGGGGAGTGGGACAAGGAACAATTTTTGAAAAGTTGTTCGGTCTCACTCCCCTTTTCCTATTTTATAGTCTCTTTATTTGTGATAATATAGTATAGTGAAAAACTAGACTGGAATGACTATACTCTATTGGCGTTTTATGTGACGAAAATGACATTAAAAAATCTAGGCGAATACCTGCTAAGACTGACAGTCAGATAAACTCAAGATGAGACTAGAAGGGAAATTGTTATGAGAAAAAAAGCAATTGGTATTGATTTGGGAACAACCAACTCGGTCATGGCTGTTGTTCGTGAAGATGTACCAGAGATTATTCCGATGGGAACGAATGACGATCAGGTCTTGCGTTCAGCGGTCTACTTCTCAAATATTGGTGGTAAAAACCATGTGTCCTTTGGTAAGGAAGCTATCGAGCGTGGAACAGAAATCGGAAGTACAGAAAACTTTAAATTTGACTTCAAACGTGATATTGGTCGTCCGATTGCCAGTGACACACCGGATCATACACGTGTTAATTCTATTATTCTTTCAGCCTTGGTTTTGAATGAATTCCGTAAACGTGCTTATGTGGTTGGTCAAGAAATAGGTCAAGCAGACGGCATCAAGGATGCTGTCATCACAGTTCCTGCCTACTTTACGTCAGACCAACGTGCGGCCACTAAGAATGCTGGTCGTATTGCAGGATTTAACGTCTTGCGTATTATCAATGAGCCTACGGCTGCGGCTATTGCCTATGCTCACACTAAAAATGCTCAAGGAAATGTCTTGGTCTTCGACCTTGGTGGGGGAACTTTTGACGTTACCATCATGCGCGTGGCTGATCATGCTTATGATATTTTGGCAACTGACGGGAATTCACGTCTTGGTGGGATTGACTTTGACAAACGTCTTGTTGGCTACATCATGCAGGAGTTGGAAAAACAAGGGGTCAATATGACCAACCTTTCTGAGAAGGAAAAAATCCAACTTCAGTATAAGGCTGAGCAAATTAAGACTAGCCTATCTGTTAATGACCAAGCTCTCTATGAGCACTATGTCAATGGTCAAGGTTATGGTGTCTTGATTACCCAGGCGATTTTCAATGAACTTACCTTGGACCTCCTCAAAGATACTGAAATTAAGGTACAGTCTACCCTTCAAGCGTCCGGCTTGAAGTGGGAAGAGATTGACCATATTCTCCTTGTGGGTGGGTCAACACGGATGCCAATGATTCGTCAAATGATCCGCTTAATGAGTGGTTTGGAACCTAAGTTTGACCTTAATCCAGATACTATCGTGGCACAGGGAGCATCTATTCTAGCCGATCTTATTGTCAACAATGAGGTTAGTTTCTCTGAGCATCAGGACGGTAAGACAACTGAGACAGATAGGGTTGTTGTCAAGGATGTGACCTCTCAGGGAATCGGTCTGCTCTTCAAGAAAAACCCTAACAGGAACTATAGTTTTGTGGGTGACTACTACAATAGTGTCGTGGTTCCTCGTAACTCGGTCTTGCCTTTGGCCGTTACTAAGGACCTCTTTGCGGTCGTAGACGGACAGAATAAGTTCAAGCTACGTATCACAGAAGGTAATTATGAAAATCCTTTTGCTGTTAAGATTTTAGGAGAAGTGAAAGGACAGGTTGCCCAGCCACGTCAGAAAGGTGAGCTCTTGGCTCAAGTTACTTATGCCTTTGACTCAGAACAAATTGTTACAGTGACAGTGTCTGATCCGAGAAGCAAGACTGTTGTGGCACGCTTCTCGGTCAACGCACAAGTCAGTCAAACCCAAGAAGTGGTTAAGGAAGACTTGTCAGAACTTCAAGCTATTTTTGCTAAATTCATCTCATGATAGACTATTACAAAGCAATTGATACAGAGACGGGACAAGAATTGTCCTATTTGAGAGCGGTCAGCAATCGTATTTCTCCAGAAATGTCGGCCCAAGACTGTTTCGTGGCCCTATCCTTTCTACGTGAGGAACTAGAGGAGCTTTGGACCAATGGAACCCTGGACCAAGAAGGAGAACGTCTGCGCAACGAACTTTACACGATTCGCCAGCTCTTTTTCTCAGATTATGAAAAATTTCAATACGATCGAAAACTCAAACAAGCTAGAAGAAAGGTTTTAGAAGTTGAGCAAAAGCCGATTCCTAATAGGGTAGAGGTGTCTGCTAAAAAGGAAATCCCTTTTGCACCTGTTAGGGTGACTCAGGCTAAAGAGTCATCTTTAAACAATTACCTATTTGCGGCCCTATCTTTTGTTATTCTATTAAGCTTGATTCTCTTCTTCAACATCAATGTTATCGTTCTTATCATCGGAGCCGTCCTTATTGTGGCCCTGATGTTACTTATGTCTTAGGAGATTTTAATGGAAACCAATCAATTAACATTTGAACATATTTGTTTTAAATATAAGGGAAATGATAACCAACTCTTTACAGATTTGGATGTTACGATGGAGACTGGTCAAGTTGTCGGCATCCTTGGGGCTTCTGGTTCTGGGAAGACAACATTAACGGAGATTCTCCTTGGTCAGCTCAAACCGACTTGTCAACAATTTCGTATCTTGGAAAATGGAAAACCTGTGACAGCAGGCTCACGTTCCTGGTCTTATGTGCCCCAACAGAATCTGCTTCGGGAGTATCTTAAGGTGTCCGAGACTTTTGATTTTTATGCGGCCCACCATCTTAAAGGAAGCAGTAAATCGACTAAAAGGCAACGCATCGCTGGCATCATGGATGATTTGGGCCTAACGGAATTTGCCAACAAAAAAATTTCCGAGCTTTCTGGTGGGCAAAAACGCCGTGTATCCATTGGTATCGAGCTTCTTAGCCCTAGTCCTTACTTTATTCTGGATGAGCCGTCTTCCGGCTTGGATGCCCTTAGTGACCGTAATCTCTTACGGACCTTGAAAATCTTGGCTAAGTCGGCCCACAAGTCTATTGTGGTTATTACCCACAATACGGAAAATTTGGCTATTTTTGACAAAATTATTTTCTTGTCTAAGGGACGTCCGACTTTTGCAGGGACTTATGAAGAGTTGCTTTTGGAATATAAGACCAGCGATCCTTACATGATTCGTAAATACATGGACATGAATATCGCAGATGTCTATCAAGAGCTCAATGCTTCAACACGCATTTACAAAATTTAGGGAGACTTATGAACGCAGCATTACGATTAAGTTGGTATAAATTTAAACACCACTACATGGATTTTGTTAAGGTTCTTCTAGGCATCATTGCTTTTGAAGGGCTAATCCTCTACATTCAAGATAAGGGATTCTTGAAAGATTTCGAAACAACTCGAATGACGCTCTTTCTCTTACTTTTTTCAACCAGTCTTTTGATTGTGGTTCAAAACAGTATTTATATTTCCAAGGAGCGATCGGTTCTCAACCGTGACTTTTTCTCAGGCCTGAGTCGTTCGGCCTTTGCCATAGCCAGCATGGGGATTCACGCCTTCTTTGCTGTTTTGGAAACCATTGTCTTTATCCTTTCTTACTCTATTTTTAGTAAGTACTTTGACAAGGAGTTTCCAGATGCTGGTCATATCTTTTCTTCCTATCGTTGGGAAGTTGGCATTACAGTGCTCCTGGTTTTCTTGGCCTCGCACTTTATTGCCCTCTTCATCTCAGCCTTAGTTGGAAAATCTGAAATTACCTCTGTTATCCTAGCAGTTGTTGTGGGTATCATGCAATTTTCATTGTCAGGGACTATCCTATCATTGCCCAAAGCCATTGATTGGGTGCAAAAATTTATTTATCTGGGTTATGGCCACAAGCTGTTTGGGATTTCTAGTGATTTGTCAGACCTACCATCTAGCTTGGCTAAGTACGGTGTCCCTGTATCCAAGAGTCAGCTAGAGGCCTTTCAAGGGTCTACAGGTGATTTCCGGGGTCAATGGTGGGCCTTGGTGCTTCATTGTCTGGTTTATGCCCTACTCTTTTTCGTCACACTTCAGAAGAAGGAGAAATAAATGCAACAATATGATGAATGGCTGATTGATTTCCAAGTGCAGCATGGTCGCAAGCCAAGTGATAAGGAAGTGGCAGAAGCTGCTAAGTCTGGCTTTGCCCTCTCTAGTGGTTTGAGCAGACAGAAACAGTCCAAATTCAGACAAGTCTTGTCTAAGCTTGGTTTGGGGGATCTCAAGTTTAGTTGGTTTTTAGTTTTAGAAATTTTGCTTTTGATTTGTATTGCTCTTTTTGGCTATGTTGTCGGCTATCTGTTTATCTAGGAGGACCTCATGAAACAATTTAAACATAAAAAGTTTATCGGTTTGGCCTTACTTGTCTTTTTGGTCTTCATGGTACTTGGAAAATACACTCAGAGCACGGCTTTTACGTCCTCTTCTAGGGTTTATGCCACAACCGTGGTTGACAAGAAGACAGGAAATAAGGTACGTTTTGAAGTTCGCAAGGTCAAGGGAGACAAATACGAAGTCAAAAATACGGAGACTGGGGATACCTACCAGGCTAATGCCCAAGCTGGCGAAGACCGTTCTTTGAGCTTTAAGTTGGCCGGAAATGACGGAAACTCAGACGGCACTATCCGTATCACACCAAGTATGGTGCCTGGGGGTGATGCTAAGGTTGAAATGACCGATTCAGATACCTATACTCAGGTTGAAGGAGGTTCTGAAGTTATTCAGTCTAGCGAGGCTTCATCAACTTCTTCAAGTAGTGAGGTTAAGAGTATCATTAAGGATATTTTGGAATCAAGCAGTTCCTCTTCAGGTAGTGATGCCAGCTCAAGTACGTCTTCGAACGATACCAGCAAGCCAGATGCAGATATCAAGACCAAGACTGATGTCAATGGTGATAAGGAAACCACTTATGTTGCGGACTATTCGACTGAGGACATCAAGTCCATCACGGAAGCCTTTGGGAAATGGCTTTATCAGTCTGACTATGCTAAAGATGCCGTCTTGGTTCAAAGCAGTTTTGATAGCATCACCAAGGTCAACGATGGTAGCCCGACCTTCCTTTCGTTTAAGGCACCTAAAGAAGAAGGCAGTAACCAAAACATCATTATTTTAGCCAACCTCATTAATGCGGATGGTTATGAAAATATCTCAGGTGTTCCTAGTGGTATCGTCAATGGTAAAGAAGCTTCAAACTATGATTTCAAGGACTATAAAAATAGGGTTGATTCCTTTGCCCTTGGAATTAATGAAAATAGTGGTAAGACTGCAGATTATAGCCCAACGTCATCCTTCCGTCTCTATACCTTGAAGGATAAAAAACATGCCATGTATGAGGACAATGATGCGGAACAAAAAGCCCTCTTCAAGGACTTTTCAGCTGATGACAAGACGGGTGGCAATTATAACGGCTACAACAAGCTCTATAAGGATTTGGTTGATCAAGACAAGGACTCTTACCAAATTGTTCTAGGTTCTAATGGTACCGTTTATTATGTGACTAATTACTGGATTGGCAATTACGATAAGAAGGCTGTTCAGACCTATAAGGTAGCACCAGATGATATGCAAGAGGCCTACCAAGAGTTGCTCAAGCATTATTCTAGCGCTGGTAAGTCTGAAAGCTCAGAGTCATCAAGTTCTTCACAAAGTTCAACAACATCATCAACATCAACTTCGTCAAGCTCCTCAGAAGCTAAGACAGAATCAAAGACAGACGCTAAGACTGAGCAAACTGGTATGGATGTTACTGCTATTAAGGACAATAACTTCCAAAGCCTTGAAGGTACTTGGAAGAATGGAAATGGTAACACTTTGACGTTTTCTAAGAATCAAGTAACGTCACCGACAGATTATGAAGTTCAAAATGCTAATTCTAGTCTTGAAAATGGGTACCTGAGAGCGAGTCTAAGAACAGGAATGTATGGTGCAATCATCTTTTTCATCCCGAAAGGTACGACCTTGCCAAATGTGTCAGGAAATTACCCTGATGCTTCAGATAATACTAAAGATCGTATCCTAGTGACTCAATCAGGAGGGACACAATCAGATGCCAAACAATTCTACTATAAGGCTGACTAGGTCTATTAAAGCTACAAGCTTGAGATAAGATTGAAAACGTAGACTGACTGTCTATTAATTACAATTGGCGATGACACATGATTGAAAATAGTTTATGCCAGCAAAGCAAGCATTTTAAGAAACTTTCTGCTGTGAGTAAAGTGGCTGAAATTAGATTTTTTCAGCCACTCGGAATTATTGAGATCTTAGGCTCAAAAATTAGTCTTGGAACTTCTAAGAAGGTCGCAGACGTCCGTACTCATTTAAAAAAGTTTCTAAAGGAATATGTCAGGGATTAACAAGTTGGGATAAAATTATCTCAACTTTTTATGTTACATTTGTAACTTTAATTTAATAAGCCAGCTCTTTTTACATGAATAATTGGATTATTAGATGTTTCATAGACTTTCTTTAAAAATTAATTATTGTGAAAACTTCTAAAAAGCTATATAATGAGTAGTGTTGTATAGATGCTTTCTGAGAAAGTTTCTTAATTCATGTTAAGGGAGGGGGAAAAAGAATGACTTTTATTGTCGAATGGCTGCTTGCTGTCTTAAAAGACTTACAATGGTTGATAGTTATTGATACACTCTTGATCTTCTTGGTGAATTACCTGATGTTCAATGCGGCCGGTCGAGTTAAGGTCTCTTGGCGGCTACTTTTGGTGGGTGGCCTTATTTCAGTTATTCTGACACCAATTCTTCCTATAGGATTCAAATTTTTGCTTAATCCTCTCATTCTATTTTGTTTTAGTTATTACAAACGTCCTGATTTGCCGTGGATTGAGCCAGTATTTAACAGCTTCTATGCCTGGGGAACGACTAACATCATCATGCGGGGACTCTCGTTTTTTATCCTCCCTCTGCTTTTAGGGGATGATTTGGTCAGTCGTATTCCAGAGCCTCTAACGACTTTCATGTGTGTGGTAGCTACCTACCCACTATATCTTTTGATTCACCGTTTTATTGGTTATGACTATTTGCAAGTTGAAGACAAGGAACGCTTACGTTTGCACTTTACTCCGATTGTTATCGGGGTTAGCTTTGCTTTTCTGTCATATGGCCTTTTAAATGATTTTTTGCCTTATTTCGCTACTATCTGGCCTGTGGAAGTGGTTAACAATTATGCTAAGCTGGTTGTTTTATTAGCTACAGGGGCCTTCTTCCTAGTCGTGTCTTATGCCAACCAATGGGTTAAGGATGAACTTTTTATAGAGTTGAAGGAAGAACAGGAACGTCATTTCCAAAGTTTGCAGGAGTCTAGTAGGCATATCCTTCACCTTTATCAGGAACTTTACCGTGATGGTGTTCCAAAGGTAGCTGTGCCTAAGAAGGTTAAGACTGTTCTGGCAACTAGTCAAGAAGGGGATTCTCAGAGTCTATCTGAGGAGGAAGTTCCTTTCAAAAAAGTTATACCAGATATTTCCAATATCCATTCTCAACTGCTACGGTCTGTGATTGAGAGTAAGTATATGGAGTTTCACGCTGTGGGACTTGAGTTTATCCTAGAAATTCCGGATCCTATCTCACCAGTTCATATTGATGTGGTGGATTTATCAGGGGTTTTATCAACTTTCTTGGACAATGCCTTGCTAAAAGCGCATGGTCAAGAAGAGTGCTTAGTTCGCCTGTCGTATTTTCAAAGAGGTGAGGAGCAGGTTCTCTCTGTAGAGGTGACTCTTGGTCAAGGTGAAGCAAGGAGAGCTTATAAGGAAGGTGAAGAAGGCTTGTCAATGAATGAACAACTTGAGGATATTATGGAACGTTATCCTCAATCTAAGTTTAGTTTTAAGGATGACAAGTTGATTTATAGACAGCAATTTGAATACTAAACGAGTCATTGGAAATTTTTTTGGGGAAGAGATTAAATGTTTGAATCGTTTTTAGGAATTAATTTTTTAAATCTTTATGATACAGATGCCTTTTTGGCTGTCCAGATTATTCTGACGCTGACAATTAACTGTATCATTTTCAGGCGGATGACGGATATTCGTATCTCCTGGACGGTATTTTTGACTTTGGCCCTGCTTGATGTGGCTATTCAATACAATATTACGAATCTGACGACTGTTGTGGATGTCTTTCTTCTGATGATTTTGGCAGTTCTTGCCAAGGGGAAGACCTGGTCGTTAACGCAGTATGCCTTTCATACCTTGTTTCCGGTGGTGACATCGGATTTACTCTTTCGTTTATTGGGACTTTTCTTTTTCCCGCTTCTCTTGAATATTCCTATAGCTGAGGTGGGGAGTAATGCTTTCTTTTATCTCTTGACCTATAGTATGATTCTGCCACTCTATTTCATTTTTAACCGTTTTTTGGGCTTGGATTTGAAACGTTGGAAGGTCTATAGCGATGATTCTCTCCACAATATTCAGATTTCTCGACGTGTTGCCTTGGCAATGGCGATTTATTTGTTGGGCATCTATCTTTGCATGAATTTGGATGTTTGGTTTCCGTTCTATTCTCCAGAGTTGGAATTGCGGCTGCGTATGTTCTGGGTTCTCTTGTCAGCAATAGCCTTTATTTTTCTTATTGCCCACCTCAATCAATTGTCTAGGCAATATCTGGAAGAGAGCTTGGCTATGGAGGAAAAAAGGCATTTGAATAGTTTGACCAAGGCTAATCAGAAAATCGATGTTCTCTATAATGAGTTGTTACAATACAGGCAGTCTTATCAGACGGTTGTGGAACAATTTTCGGAAGAAGTACGTGATCAGGAAGAGGCTCTTGCTGAACAGGTTTATCAAAATGTTTTAAGAGAGAGTGCCAAGGAGTTTGAACGTTTCCGTGTCGTTGAGAATCCTAAGCTGGAAAATATTCATTCTCTACCTCTGCGTAGCCTTCTTTCGGCTCGTATGATGGAGGCTAAACGTAATAATATTCCAGTGACCTGTGACATTCCTGAGGAAATCAAGGGATTTGCTATGAATGTGGTTGATTTAACCTTGCTAGTGTCTATTTTCTTTAGTAATGCGATTGACGAGAGCAAGCAAGTACCAACCGCTCAAATCAGTTTTAGTTTTCACCAACACGATAAGGATGGAAGCTACCACTTCGTCATGGAAAATCGAACGCAGGAAGAAAGAGTTGACCTTGACGCTATTATGCAGGAGGAAAATCAGAAGAAGACCTCTGGACTTAACCTCCACTCGGCCAAGGATATTCTTAAGAAATATGGGGATGCCAACTTGGTAACAAGTAGTGGTGATTACCTCTTTAAACAGGAATTAATTTTTAAATAAAGATTTTGAGTCAAATCAAAGGATTTGGCTCTTTTTTTGGCTATAGGATCATAAAGGAGGGCTCTTTGCTGTCGTGCTTGTGCTTATGTCTGAAGCTTAGGACATTGGAGGAGAAAGGTGACAAGGGAGGGTTCTGATTGTTGCTTGATTCTGTGTTATAATAGCAAGGATTAATGGTTGTTAGTGCTAAGTAAATGATAATTTTTGCTTAGCCCCAACGACTGGCAGATAGATAAGAAAGGGACGTCTTATGAAATTACTTTATACGGATATGTCTCAGGATTTAACAGAAATTCTGACGGAGCAGGCGACCAGCCATGCTCAAAAGGGAAAGAGAGTCTTTTATATTGCTCCTAATGCCCTGTCATTTGAGAAGGAGCGTAAGGTCTTGGAGTACCTGCCTCAATCAGCATCCTTTGAGATTACGGTGACTCGTTTTACACAGATGGCTAGGTATTTTATTCTCAATACGAGTAATCCTAAAACCCAGTTGGATGATACCGGTCTGGCCATGATTTTTTATAAGGTGCTGTCGCACATGGGTGATGATGAGCTCAAGGTTTATGGTCGTTTGCGTAAGGATAGTAATTTTATTAACCAATTGGTGGATCTTTACAAAGAGTTGCAACAGGCCAATATGACGATTCTGGATTTGCAGTATTTGGACCAAGCAGAGAAGCAGGAGGATTTGGTAAAGATTTTCAGTGCGGCTCAAGACCTTTTGTTGGCAGGAGATTTTGACAATCAATCCAAGCTTAGCTCCTTCTTTGAGGAAATTAACTCGGGACATTTAGATAAGGCATTGAGCCATATGGTTTTGGTCATTGATGGCTTTACCCGTTTCTCAGCTGAGGAGGAAGCTCTGATTGCCCTCTTGAATGAGAAGTGTCATCAGATTGTTATTGGGACTTATGCCAGTCAAAAAGCCTATAAGGCTAACTTTGTCTATGGCAATGTTTATCAGGCCTCAGTGGATTTTTTGAGGACTTTAGCTCAGACCTATAAGGTGACACCAGATTATGTAACGACGGACAAGGAGGGCAATCCTTCTTTTGCACGTATCAGTCACCTTTTGGAGAGTCGTCATGATTTTAGTACCATAGATGAACAGCTGACTGATCAGGACAAAGAAGCTCTGCAAGTTTGGGAAGTGGTCAATCAAAGGGAAGAAGTGGCTCAGGTTGCCAAGAGTATTCGTCAGTTACTAGCGGATGGCAAACGTTACAAGGATATCTTAGTCTTGCTTGGTGATGAGGAGAGTTACAAGCTTCAAGTGGGTCAGATTTTCCGAAAATTTGACATTCCCTATTATTTTGGTAAGGAAGAAACCATGTCCAGCCATCCTTTGGTGCAGTTTGTGGATTCGCTAGAGCGTATCAAGCGCTATAATTATCGTGCTGAGGATTTGCTTAACCTTGTAAAATCTGGTCTTTATGGTGGATTTACTCAGGAGGACTTGGACCTTTTTGAATATTATGTCAATTTTGCAGATATCAAGGGGCGTCACAAGTTCTTGTCTGATTTTACGGCCAATAGTCGTGATAAGTATGATTTGGATCGTATCAATGCCTTGCGGTCACAACTGGTAGCGCCTCTGGACAAGTTGCTTAATAGTCGTAAACAAAAGGGTTCTAGTCTACTCAAGAAACTTGTGGCCTTTTTAGAGACTGTGCAAGTGCCAAGTCAGATGGCTGCTTTGACCGCCAAGGCCAGTGAGGCTGAAAAAGAACAGAATGAACAGGTCTGGAAGGCTTTCACCCAACTCTTGGAGCAGGTTGAGACCATTTTTGGAGAAGAAACACTGTCAGTGGACGACTTTTTGTCTATTTTGTGTTCGGGAATGTTGGCCTGTGATTACCGTACGGTTCCAGCCACTGTTGATGTGGTCAATGTGAAGAAATACGATTTGATTCAACCACATTCAGCTCCTTATGTTTTTGCCTTAGGCATGACTCAGTCACATTTTCCTAAGGTCGGGCAAAATAAGAGTCTCTTGTCTGATGAGGAACGCAGTCGTATCAATGAGGCAACGGATGAGCACAGGAGTTTGGATATTGTCACGCAGAGCAACAGTCAGAGAGGGCATTTCGTGGCCATGTCGCTTTTCAATGCCGCTAGTGAACAATTGGTGCTCAGTCAGCCACAAATTCTTAATGAGACGCTGGATGACATGTCGGTTTATTTGAAGGAAATCATTGACCTTGGTCTTCCGTTGCTTGAGAAGGGACGCAACCGTTTTGAAGCTAAGGGTGACCAGATTGGGAACTATAAGGACCTACTATCGACTGTTATTGCCCTTAACAGTAGTCATTTAGATACTGATTTGGACAAGGAAACGCAGACGTTTTGGTCAGTTGCCGTGCGTTATCTCCGTAAGCGACTTGATAAGGAACAGGTTTTGATTCCAAAGGTAATTGACGATGTGACGACAACCAAGGTCGATGATCAGGTCATGCAGCTGGTCTTTCCGGGAGAAGAACCACTTAAATTGTCAGCTTCGGCTCTGACGACCTTCTATAACAACCAGTATCTTTATTTCTTGCGCTATGTTTTGGAACTTGAAGAGTTGGAATCTATCCATCCGGACGCCCGACACCACGGAACTTACTTACACCGTGTCTTTGAGCGTGTGATGGGTGATTCTTCGTCAGAAAACTTCGACGAGAAACTGGAAAAGGCTATTAGTCAGACCAATCAGGAGCAACCCTTTGAGATTCTCTATACGGAGGATCAAGAGAGCCGCTTGTCTCGTCAGATTTTGGAAGATATCGCCCGTTCAACTGCCAGTGTTTTGCGTGACAATGCAGCGGTTAAGGTTGAGCGTGAGGAAGCCAAGTTTGACTTGCTTTTAGCAAATAGCATCAAGATTACAGGGATTATTGACCGAGTGGACCGTTTAACGGATGGGGCTCTGGGTGTCG
>OLPH01002354.1_pt1 | contig 15589 bp, 13 predicted proteins | sample 1672951 | NCBI WGS metagenome assembly OLPH01 (sample SAMEA3136740, study PRJEB25190) | human gut metagenome | reverse complement strand
AAAATCAGTTAAAGGAAGGCAATTTATATCATCATGATTCGGTTTATGTAGTAGGAACAAAAGTAGAACATACCGGAATGAGTTACAAGCAAGTTCCTTCGTATATGAAGTCATTGGTTAAATATATAAATCAAAAAGATGATATACAAGATCTGATGAAAGCTTGTATTATTCATTTTTATATCGCTTATGTTCATCCATGGTTTGATGGAAATGGTAGGATGGCCCGATTAGTACATCTTTGGTTTTTGGTACAAAGAGGCTATCAATCAGTATTGTTTGTTCCTTTTTCCAGCCTTATTGAAAAGACAAGAAAACAATATTATGATGCCTATCAAACCATTGAAGACAATTATCGCTATACGCATACAATAGATGTCACACCATTTTTGTTGTATTTTATAAATAATGTTTATAACAAAATCGAACAGCCATTACAGGAGGATACTTTGTCTGTATATCGATTAGCACTCAATCAAAAGAAGATCACAAACAAAGAAGATAAGTTATGGAAATTTGTCTTATCGTATTTTGGAACGGAAGAATTCTCAACGAAAGAATTAGAAAAGGCATATGGAGATGCAGCCTATGCGACGATTCGAAGCTTTGTCTTAAAATTTACGGATTTAGGTTTGTTGACGGCAATTTCTTATACAACAAAGAATAAGTACAGGGTGAAAAGATAAATAGGATAAGCATTATTTAAACATAGTCTTGTTTTACAAAAAACCTATAAAAAACTGCAAGAAAGTAGAAAAATATATATAAAAATCTGTAATTCTGCAGTTTTTTATAAAACTTTATTCTTTTCCAGGAAGAATTTTAAAAATGGGAGAATTGTTGTATAGTTAACTTAATTAGAAGATGGGAGTGCTTTTCATGTCTTTAGTAACTTGCCTGCTTATATTGATTGTTGCTTTTTTGGCCGGTGTAGAAGGTATATTGGATGAGTTTCAGTTTCATCAACCGTTAGTGGCCTGTACCTTAGTTGGTTTAGTGTCTGGTTATTTGACAGAAGGTGTACTTTTAGGTGGATATCTTCAAATGATGGCTTTAGGATGGGCTAATGTTGGTGCGGCTGTTGCACCGGATGTAGCGTTAGCTTCTATTGCCTCCTCGATTTTGATGGTTCATGGATTACAGGGAAATCTTCCTGTAGATTTTGTGATTTCTGTATCGATAGCGATCGCTATTCCTTTATCGGTGATTGGTTTGTTTTTGACAAAGTTTTGCAGGACAAAAGCGATCCAACTGGTACAAAAGATGGATCAGGCGGCATTGCAGGCAGATTTTAAAGTAATGGAAAGACAACAGCTATTAGGTATAAGTATGCAGGGAATGCGTGTAATGCTTCCGGCTTTGTTGCTGGTGTTGCTTCCAAATGATTGGATCATTTCTTTGATTGGTAGCTGTCCGGTTGTTGTATTAAGAGGATTGAGCGTTGCCAAAGGATTGATTCCGGCTTTAGGCTTTGCGATCGTCATTAATGTATTGGCTTCCAAAGAAACTTGGGTTTTCTTTGCCCTGGGATTTATTTTGGCAGGTATATCATCGCTTTCTTTAATTGGTGTTTGTATCATTGGTGCTGCGATGATGTTGATTTATATGGCTTTGAAAAAAGGGACAGATCAAGGAACAAGTTTTGATATAGATGCATCAATCAGTGATTTGCTGGATCGATAGATCAGTGTGGGGTGTGGTATGCACATCCTTTTTTTGCGTTTTTTCAAATTTTCTTCGCTAAATTCAACTAAAAAGTTGATGACCTAACATGAATAGCGTCAGATTCAGGGATATTCTTTGACATGTAAAGGAGATTCCCTATGATCAACGAAACATTCTTAAACCATCTAAAACCGGTAGAACTCGAATTCATTCAGGCTTTCATCTATAAACTGACAAGTGATAGAGTAACTCCGGATACAACGAATTCAGAAAATATTGAATCTACTGTATCCCGTTGTCCTCACTGCGGATCTTTTCATTTTGTGAAAAATGGATTTAACAAAAAGCACAGGCAAAAGTATCTTTGCAGAGATTGCGGGAAAATATTCAGTGATACAACAAATACCATTTTTTCTCATACAAGGAGCCATTATCATACATGGACCACATTTATTGCCTGCGAACTCAATCAGATGACACTGGAACAGGAGGTTGTGGCTACAGGAAAAAGTAAAACGACCTGTTTCCACATGCGTCATAAACTTTATGCAGCGATTGGAGACCATATCCGAAATACTCCTTTAAAAGGAATCGTCAAGATCGACAGTACATTTACCAGCATCAATCTGAAAGGTATGAAATCTAAGAACATGCCCCGGATAAGTAAGGTCCGGGGCAAATCGAAAACAGATGCAACCACAAACATAAACGGGGAATCAACAGTCACAAGGTTTGTATTGTGACGGCCGTAGATGAATGGGATACCATGTTGCTTGAGATAGCCGGTAACGGAGCAGAAAGCACGGAAAAATATCAAAAATACATTGAACGCTTTGATGAAGACTGTACGATTGTTTCTGATGGCAAACAGGCCATTCTTGAGTTTGCCTCCAACAATCAATTTCAAAAAGATACGATCCGGCCTAAACCAAACCAAAAAAACTATGCAAGTCAGAATGGAAACAGTCTGGGTGAAGTGAATCAGCTGCATCAGGAATTCAAACAAATGATCAAACATTATCATGGAGTCTCCATAAGACATCTTCAGCACTATTTGGATTGGCTTGTATTCCGTAAACAGATGAAATACCAAATCAGGGCGGAAGCCAGAAAAACAAAAGCTTATATGTTGGCTATGAAAGGATCTGTTTCCTTTGTGACAAAAGATATATGTTCTTTTGAACTACCAATTGATGTGTTTACGCTCTATCAAAACTAAAAACATCATTTTTTAATTCACTTCATCAACTTTTTAGTTGAATTTAGCGATTTTCTTCAAAAAAGTTTGAATTTTAAGTTTCATAGCCCTTTATACGTTAAAGACATCAAAAGAAAAGATAGTTAGAGCACAATGATTCATGTTAGAATGTAAAGGATGAAAAGGAGAACAGGTTCATGAAAATTCTAGTGATTGGAAAAGGTGGAAGAGAACATGCTTTGGCTTTGGCATGTTCTAAAAGCAAGCTTTGTACGCAATTGTATATGGCACCGGGGAATCCGGGCATGGCAAAGATCGGTACATGTGTGAATGTTTCGGATAGTGATGTGGATGGATTAGTGGCATTTGCCAAAGAAAAAGAAATTGATTTAACGATTGTTGGACCGGAGGCAACTTTGTCTTTGGGTGTTGTAGATGCGTTTCAAAAAGAAGGGTTGAAGATCTTTGGCCCGACAAAAGCCGCAACCCAGGTAGAATCCAGCAAGGACTTTGCGAAAAAGATCATGGCTAAATACAACATTCCTACGGCGGCGTATGAAACCTTTGATGATTATGAAAAGGCAGTTGCCTATGTAAAAGAAAAGGGAGCGCCTATTGTTATTAAGGAAGATGGATTAAAGGCTGGAAAAGGTGTAACGGTTGCCTATACGTTAGATCAGGCATTGGAAGCTTTAAAGATTGCGTTTGAAATTCCGGGCAATAAAGTGGTTGTGGAAGAATGCTTAGTCGGCTTTGAATTCTCTTTGATCTGCTTGGTGCATAATGATGTAGTCGTGCCATTACAGATTGCCCAGGATCATAAGTGTGTGGGTGATGGTGATACAGGGCCTAATACCGGTGGTATGGGATCGTATAGTCCGGTTAAAAAGATCACACCGGAAATCATTGAATATACGATGAATACTGTTATGATCCCTATGGCTAAGGCCATGATGCAGGAAGATGTTTCATTTACCGGTTTCTTGTATGGCGGTTTGATGTTGACAAAGGATGGCGTCAAAGTCATCGAATTCAATGCTCGTTTTGGAGATCCGGAAGCCGAAGTTATTCTACCTCGACTGGAAAGTGATTTTGTACAAGCTATTCTGGATGTCATGGATGGAAAAAAGGTAGAATTGAAGTGGACCGATAAAGTCAGCCATGGTGTGGTTTTGGCCAGTACAAACTATCCGGCAAGTTCGACAAAGGGTGCCGTCATTGAAAATCTGGATGCGGTAGATGCCCTGGTTTATCATATGGGAACCAAAGAAGTGGATGGTCACCTGGTAACAGATGGTGGACGTGTATTGATGATTACCACCTTGGAAGATACACTGGAAAAAGCTTATGAACATACATATAAAGAAGTAGAAAAGATTCAATGCAGTGATTTGTTTTATCGTCATGATATAGGAAAGAAGGATATGGAACATGAGTAAGTCAGATTTAGAGATTGCACAGGAATGTGTCTTAGAACCGATTGAAAAAGTCGCAGCTAAAATCGGTATTCCATCCGATTGTCTGGAGCATTATGGTAAATATAAGGCTAAATTATCCTTTGATTTCATTAAAGAATTAGAAAAAAAAGAAATGGGGAAGCTGGTGCTTGTGACAGCAATCAACCCTACAAAAGCCGGAGAAGGAAAAAGTACGACAACCGTTGGTTTAGGGGATGCCTTAAATCAGATTGGTAAGAAGTCGATGATGGCTTTGCGTGAGCCAAGTCTTGGGCCTGTATTCGGTTTGAAAGGTGGTGCTGCCGGCGGTGGTTATGCCCAAGTCGTTCCAATGGAAGATATCAACCTTCATTTTACCGGGGATATGCATGCGATTACGACAGCCAATAACTTAGTTTGTGCCATGATTGATAATCATATTCATCAGGGAAATGAATTGAACATCGATCCGGAAAAGATTACCTTTAAACGTTGTCTGGATATGAATGATCGTACCCTTCGTGATATCACGATTGGTCAGGGATCAAAAGCCAATGGAGTAGAGCGTAAAGATGGTTTCAACATTACAGTTGCCAGTGAAGTTATGGCGGCTTTGTGCTTGGCTAGTGATTTAATGGATCTAAAGAAACGCTTTGGTGAGATGTTGGTTGCCTATACGTATGAAGATAAACCGGTATATATCAAAGATTTAAAATGTGAAGGGGCTATGGCCATGGTCATGAAAGATGCGATCCTTCCAAATATTGTACAGACATTAGAGCACAATCCAGTATTGATTCATGGTGGTCCATTTGCCAATATTGCGCATGGATGTAACTCCGTGATTGCCACAAAAGCTTGTTTACGATTAGCCGATTATACTGTTACGGAAGCAGGCTTCGGAGCTGATCTGGGAGCTGAAAAATTCTTGGATATCAAATGTCGATTAGCTGGTTTACATCCAAATGCGGTAGTCATTGTAGCTACGGTACGTGCTCTTAAACAACATGGCGGTGTTGCCTATGAAGATCTAAAAGAAGAAAATGTACAGGCATTATTAGATGGATGTCAAAACCTTGCCAAGCATATTGATACGATCCAACAGTTTGGTCTTCCTTATGTGGTTGCCATCAATCAATTTGTTTCCGATACGGACAAAGAAATTGAAGCATTAGAAAACTGGTGTAAGGAAAACGGCCATCCGATGTCTTTATCTACTGTTTGGGCCGATGGTGGAAAAGGTGCCATTGACTTAGCTAACAAAGTCGTTGAGCTTTGTGAAAAAGAAAATACTTATGCACCGCTGTACGATGTCAACAAAAGTATTGAAGAAAAGATCACAACCATTGCCCAAAAAGTTTATGGAGCTGATGGGGTAGAGTTTACTGATGAAGCCAAAGCACAGATTGAAACCTTCAATAAAAACGGATGGGATAAATTACCAATCTGTATGGCTAAAACACAGATGTCTTTAAGTGATGATGGATCCGTTATGGGAAGACCAATCGGATTTAAAATTACGGTTCGAGAACTCAGACCAAGCTTAGGTGCCGGCTTTATCGTTGCCTTGACCGGTAAAGTATTGACCATGCCAGGACTCCCAAAACATCCAAGTGCCTTGGATATGGATATTGATGAAAATGGAAAGATTACAGGTCTTTTCTAAAAAAGTAAGTCAAGAGAGTGCAAGGAGAGCGTATATATCGTATGATATGCGCTCTTTTTATTTGTTTAAAGCATTAAAAGTGAAAAAAAAGAATTGTACTCCCCCTAGATTATGTTAAAATATGTGTAAATGATGGCACATTCGTTGCCATAGCTTGTGCCACGTTAAAAAAGACCCTATAAATATAAGTGTAATTCGTTATATTTTACTCATAAAATATGACGGTTTTTTACTATTAAGCGAAAATATAACTGAAATACAACTTATTTTTGTTTAATAATCCCATAATCGAGGGGGGAGAGATCTCGATTTCATATATAAATAAAGAAAGGATGGTTTTATGCTAAAGCATGTAAGGCGAGGAGCTGCACTGATTTTATCCATGGCAATGTTTATACAGTTAGGCATAGGAAATAACTATATTACTTTTGCCAGTGAAGAATCACAGACTCCAGAGCAAACCCAGGAAGAAACTGGAACAACAACACCGGAAACAACTGGGGAAGTACCGGAAGAATCTAGTAATGATTCAACAGGTACACAAGAAAGTACAGAGCCTGCACCAGAAACAGAAAACAATGAAGCAACAGTTCCTGAAAAAGTGGCAGCTAGTACTTTGGTAGTGCAATTTGTGAATGAGGACAAGACGAACATTGATGTGAATCAATATCCGGATAAAGAAATTGCATTAACAGGGTTGGATGTGAATGATCCTTATCAATTGGTATTTAATGATCACCAGATCAATACAGAAATCGAAGGATATACACTTTCAAAGATTGTAGATGCCAATGATGCACAGAAGGAATATCCTTTAACAACTATGGAACAAGGATATGTTGATATTACTCTGTCACAAAATATAACTAAATTACAACTGGTTTATACAAAGAATCCGGAACCGACACAACAACCGGATAATAGTCAGACAGAAACAGACAGTCAACAGCCTTCTGATGAACAGGAAGAATCTTCAGAAGAAGATGGCCAACAGGAAGAAAATAGTCAGCAGCCAACGATTAATATGTTGTCTGTTGGTGAACAAGTTGCTGTCCAGATAAGTGGTGTTGATGGTGTATTATCTACCGAAATAAATACTGGAAAAGTTATAGCGCCAGAGTATGCTGGCTATGCGTTCCAATATGCTCAAACAACTAACGGAACACGCTTAGATTACATAGGCATATATAATGGAGAAACTTATTATGCCTATATTGGAGATGAATCGGATTATTATTTCCAGCCTGCTACTTTCTTAACAGATAGAGAACAAATTCAGTTAGTTTATCAAGAAGTAGGTTATCAAATACAAACAAATATTACAGGGGATAGTGAAGAAGAAAATAACACAGTAGATATTCCTGAATATTGTAATGTTGATGGATCATTCTCTATAACTGTGTCTTTAGCAAGAGGATACACTGCAAGTGTTAAAGTTGAAGATGAAGCAATAGAGCCTTCACAGACTGAAACAAACAGATTAACTTTCAATGTAACAGGTGTAAATCCTGGTGAAAATAATATTGTAGATGTATCAATCAAATTTGAAGAGGTAGAAACTTATCAATATTATTTAGGTGAAGGTGTAGAAACTGCAGTAAATTGGCATAGATATCAAAAAGCTTGGCCTGATGAAGCTCAAATAGATAGTACTCCAAGAGACTTTAAAGCAGGTGAAGCGTTTACTTTCTACATTCCAGCTCCGACTGATGAAAGTGCAACCTGGCGATTAAACGCATTGGCTATAAATAATGAATATGTAACATTGCCTGATGGCTATAATTATGGTGCATCAAATGATGGATATACATTATCGACAGGTACAGTTGTTACAATAACATGCATGGGAAATAACAACTATAAAGTTGAAGTTGATAATGCATATGAAGATATAGTAGTTACCTATGGAAACTTCAAAGCAGAAGGCTGGAAAGAAATTATGCCAAACAAGATTTCGGGTGTAGAATTGCAAGTTTGGGATAATCAGCATGATAATGGTGACGGCACTAAAGGAGCGTGGGTACCAGTTGAAACAGGAAAGCCTTTAGGTTATGAATCACAAGGTATAGGATATACAACAGGTTATTGGCCTTGGGACAAGGAGACTACATACGTTATTACATTTAGGTATAAATCTTTACCGGGGTATGATGAAGCAAAAATAGAAGCTACCAATTTTAGTTATGATAATCGTATTAAAGAAGGAGAGAGTGGTTGGACATATATCGGAATAAAATATAATGGAAATAATAATGGGTATACATCTTTAAATGTAGTGGCTGATTACCAAAGCTATCATGTGACATATAATGAAGGTCAACAAAATGCTAATGTACCTTCAGATAATTTAGATTATAGTATTTCAGGAGCAGAAGGAACATATACTCAGATTAATGTAAGTAATCAATGGCCTACATCAGATAATGCAAATTTTGCAGGATGGAAAATCGGAAGTAGTAGCACAATTGTTTGGCCTGGAGATACATTGCAGTTACAAGATGTATTAAAATATGCAGATAGAGATGGAAATATTACATTAACAGCACAATGGACAGATAAAACCCAAGATCCAGAAAGAATTCCATACACAGTTGAAGTATATGTTGAACGACCAGTTGGAGAATCAGAAGGATATTATAAATTCACAGAAGAAATGAAATCGGGTGAATTAGGACAACGAATTGTATTGATACAGGAGGATCCAACATTTGGTGGTCAATTATCTTCAGAAATGTATGAGCTTGATACAACACAAGGAGATACAGGAGAAATAGTTCTTGATAAATCAGGAAAAATTTATAGAGTTTATTATTCATTAAAAAAATTTAAGATTGAGACAAAAGTTACTAATGGAACAATAACGGAAAGCCAAAGTATAAAATATGGATACAATACTACCATAGAATATAGTCCAAACGAAAATTGTATATTAGAGTCTGTAGTTATAGATGGAAAAAATGTAACAGATAGATATCCAAATGAATATACATTTACTAATGTGACAGATGACCATAGTATTATAGTTACTTATAAGGAAAAATCTGATATAAGTGATGAAGAAGCCTTCAAAGTTAGCGATATCGAAGATGAAGTGTATGACGGACAAGAGCATGTCAAAGAGCCAACGGTGACAACCGCCGATGGAACAAAGACATTGAGCAAGGATACCGATTACACGGTAACGTATGAAGAAAATCAGGACTTCGTAAATGTCGGAACGATCGAAGTCACGATTGAAGGTACTGGAAACTATAGTGGAACAGTAACACGTAAATACAGAATCACACGTAAACCAATCACAGTTACTACAGACAGTGCTATCAAGGTTTATGATGGTAGTGCATTAACTGCTGATGGACGTGTTGAAGGTATCGTTGATGGTGAAACGTATGGATTTGTAATTACAGGTAAACAAACCGAAGTTGGTTCATCTGCACATACATACAAGATTGAATGGACAGGTTCTGCTAAAGAGGGTAACTACACGATTGATAAAGATCTAGGTACATTAACTGTAGTTCCACAATCTATTGATCCAGAGGATCCAACAAAACCGGAAGATCCAGATCAACCAGTTTATGCAGGTATTAAAGTCGATAAGCCAGAAGACAAAGTTTATGATGGTCAAGAACATAAATGGACACCAACTGTAACTTTATCAGATGGAACTGTATTAGATCCTGAAAACTATGAAGTTTCTTATGATACACAAGACTTTGTAAACGTTACAGGTAAGATTACTGTTACGATTACTGGTACTGGAAATTATGCAGGTACAGTAATGCGTGAATACCAGATCACACCACGTGCTATAACAATTACTTCTGCTGATGATTCTAAGGTTTACGATGGCACTCCATTAACCAATGGAAATGTATCAGTAACTCAAGGAAGCCTTGTATCTGAAGAAGATATCACATTCAAGGCAACGGGATCACAAACAGAAGTAGGAAGCAGCGCTAATACGATTGAAGTGACTTATGCCAATGAGCAGATGGAAAAGAACTATGAAGTTACATTGGATGAAGGAACTTTAACAGTAACCGAGAAACCAGCTGGTTCAGATTCTGATGAAGATTCTGAAAGTACAGATGGTGAAGATACCGCAACATCTACTAACGTAGGTATCTTCGCATCTCTGGCTACCAGTGCTTTAGCTGGACTAGGAATCCTAGCTGCATTAAAGAAAAGAAGAAAAGACTAATCACTTCTTTGAATGAGGATGAGAGCTAAATGCTTTCATCCTTTTTAAATGGTTAAATGTAAAATTACAACAAATATATAACTAGAAATTGACAATGTTTAAAGTGAGGGAATACCGTTATATATAAAGAAGGGAATGCTGTATGATTCAATCTCATATAAGAGTTAAAGAAATTTTGGCTTGTTTTTATCAACATCGAAAACCTCATTATCAGTTTTCATCATCTTCTCATTCTTATTTTGAATTTACCTATGTAGACGTCGGAAAGCTTTATACCGTTGTTGATGATAAGGAATATATCTTACATTCTTCACAATGTATGGTGTATTATCCTAATCAAAAACATAGTCAGTACACTGATGCATTTTCAGGTTGTTCCTGTTTAACGATATTTTTTGAAATGGAAACGAACATTCCGGAGAATCTTAAAAATAAGATTATACTCACTTCTCAACAAATCCGTTTGGAAATGAAACGGTTTATAAAGGAAATTCAGTTTGATTCATGGATGAATACAGAAATGTCATTAGTCATCTTTCAAAGGATTTTGATTCAAGCTTTATGGGGACAAAGAAGTTCTAAGAAGGAATCTAGAGGGCTTGTAACAGACGATGAATTGGAACCGATTCTTTTATATATAGAGAATCACATGGATAAGGATATAAGTGTAGAAGAGTTGTGTCGTATTTTTTCCGTATCCAGAAGTTCATTACAAGGTATGTTTCGTAATGCTTTAGATTTGACACCAAAACAGTATATTGCAGATATCAAGATGAAAAGGGCAAAACTTTTGTTGCAGGAGCATGGATATACAATTTCTGAAATCGCATATCAACTGGGATATCATTCGTTGTATTACTTTTCACGAAAGTTTAAGGCCTATTTTGGTATTAGTCCCAGTGAATATACAAAATCTTTACCGCAATAAAAATAACTAAAAAGTAACACCGACACTGTGTTTACAAAATTATACACAGAAAATACAGAAGAAAAGATTACAATCTATGATCTATCTGGCAATTCAACAGATATTACGATCTTTGTAACGGATATTGGTTCAGAAACCGGAGAGGAAACTAAGCCGGGTGAAGAAGGAAAACCTGGTGATTCAGAAAAACCGGAGACTGAGGATGCAGAAAAGACAGATGGTGAAGATACGGCTACAAATATGTATGCCGGTATCTTTGGTAGCTTAATGGCTGCCGCTGTTGCTGGTCTTGGTGTACTTGGTTTATTGAAACGTAAAAAGAAATAACAGGCGATGTTGATTTGGGACCCTAAGGGGTCCCTTTTGAATTAGGTGATTTATAAAAAAGAACTATAAGATAGATGCATAAATCCTATAGTTCTTTGTGATGCGTTATAGTATCTCAATATGATGTGAGTAAATTGATTTTGTTTCAGGAGATATTTTGTTATCAGTAATTAAAATATCTACATCATCCAGAGATGCAAAATTAGCACTGGAGGATTGTCCAAACTTTGAGCTGTCAATTAAAGCTATAGATTTTTTAGCTTTTTGAATATTATTTGCTTTATGGCTTACTTCTTGTAAATTGTATTCTGAGAAACCTCCATTTAGCGTTAGTCCGGTTGCCGAGAAGATAAAGATATCTAAATTAAATTTACTCGAAAAGTTAAAATTGAATTCATCAATAATTGTATTTGAATTATTGTGTAATATGCCTGGTAATACAATAACTGTAATTTTATCATTTTTTGATAATAGCCGAGCAGTAGAAATGCCATTGGTTATTACTGTAAAACGAAAATCTAGTTTTACCATTGCTTTTGCTAAAACAAATGTTGTTGAGCTGGAATCCAATAATACAGTGCATTTCTCTGTTATGTAACTAAGCGCTTTGGCAGCTATTTGTTCTTTTTCTTTTTCGTGCTTTACCAATCTTTTGGCATATAAATCTAAAGAATCTTCTTCAGATTCCACACAAAGTCCTCCGTGTATTTTTTTTATAGAATTATCCGAGAGTAGAATTTGATGAAAATCCTTTCTAATAGTAGGATAAGTTACGTTTAGCTTTGCGGCCATCTCAGCAATGGTTACCTTTTTTTCACTGTATAATGTGTTTTTAATAATGCTGATTCTATCTGACGGTTGCATGAAGTCCTCCTGATCAATGTTTACAATTTATGAAATTTTTAAACTTTATACCCAATAAAAGTATAACACAAAAAGAAAAGAGAAACAAAAAGAAAATTAAAATAAATAAAAAGAAAGAATAAAGAAATAAAAAGAAAAATAAAAAGAAAATAATTGTTGACATATGATTGAAAGCGCTTATAATTGTTAGTGTAAGAAAACGAAAAGAAACAAAACAGAAAGGAAAGTGAAATAAAATGTTGATTACAGGAAAAGAAATGTTAGAGGTAGCAAAAAAACATCATTTTGCAGTTCCGGCTTTTAATGCAGGAAGTGGACAGTTATTACCAGCTATTATGGATGCATGTAAAGAGGAAAAGGCACCATTTATTATGGCGATTCATCCAGATGAACTAAGCTTTTTAAGAGATAGTTTTATTGGTCAGGTTATGGCTGAAATTAATGCTACAGAATTACCGGTAGCTTTGCATTTAGATCATGGGGCGAATATTCAACAAGTTCTTCATGCGATACAATTGGGATTTTCTTCCGTTATGATTGATGGGTCTAGCTTACCTTTTGAAGAAAATGTTAAACAGACGCAAGAGGTTGTAAAACTTGCCCATGCTGTTGGTGTCTCAGTCGAAGCGGAGCTGGGAACCATTGGGGACACTGGAAATAATGTTGAAGGCGGTGTATCGGAGATTATTTACACAGACCCTGAAAAAGCAAAAGAATTTGTAGAACGTACAGGTGTTGATTCATTAGCGGTAGCCATTGGTACTGCTCATGGATTGTACCCAAAAAATATGAAACCGAAATTGAGATTAGATATTTTAGAAGAAATCACGAAACTTGTAGATGTTCCTTTGGTATTGCATGGAGGAAGCAGCAATCCAGATGAAGAAATTTCTAAATCGGTTGAGATTGGTGTATCGAAGATCAATATTTCTTCGGATATTAAGATATCTTTTACAGAAAAACTAAGAGAGATTTTGAATAATGGGAATATGGAAATTAGAGAACCAAATGTTATCTTCCCTGATTGTATGGAAGCTGCTAAGAAAACGGCCATTGAAAAAATCAGATTATTTAAAACAAATGATACAGAAAAATATTATTTCGAAAAATAAATGAGGGTTGTATATGGAAATAAAAGATATTATTGATACTAAAATCATGGGTGTGGATCTAGAAGGAATAACAAAAGATGATGCAATCAATGTAATGGCTCAGATTTTATTTGATGCTGGATATATTAATGATTTGCAGAGCTATAAAGATGACATCTATTACCGTGAAACATTAGGAAAAACAGGAATTGGTAATTATATTGCAATTCCGCATGGATTAAGCAAAAGCGTCGTAAAAAACGGAATAGCCATAGGAAAGTTTAAAAATGAAATCCCTTGGGAATCTATTGATGGAAAAGGGGTTCGAGTAGTCTGTCTATTTTCTGTACAGGATGGTGATAATGCAGGGAATGAACATTTAAAAATGTTGGCTACGATAGCTGGAAAATTGGCAGATGATGATGTTGTACAAGCATTATTGGATGCCAAAACAGTTGAGGATATTGCCGAGGCATTCTTAGAGAATTAGTTTAGTATCAATAATTATTTTATACCGGTGAAGAAAAGAGGGTAAGTATGAAAATTGTAGGAGTGGCAGCTTGTACAGCGGGCATAGCGCATACATATATCGCCAAGGAAAAATTGGTGAAAGCTGCAAAGAATCGTGGACATGATATTCACATTGAGACACAAGGTACTATCGGCACAGAAGATGCCTTGACGGATGAAGAAATTAAAAATGCTGATTGCGCTATTATTGCGGCAGATATAAAAATTGCAGGAAAAGATCGGTTTAAAGATTTGAAAACGATTGAAGTACCGACAGAAATCGTTATTAAATCTCCAAATAAACTTATCGAAAAAGTAGAAGAAATTATGGCCAAATAGCTTCTATGTATAGAAATGTTAATCACAAAGCTTTGATGATATAAATAAAAAATTGAAGAGAGGATATAAAAATGGCGGATGTAAAATCTAAGGGAAGCACTCTGAATACGTTAAAACAACATGCTTTGACAGCGATTTCGTATTTGATTCCAATCGTTGTCGGTGGAGGCTTCTTACTTGCAATTGGTAGCCTAATGGGCGGTGCTACTATCGAAAACTTCAATAGTGATTGGAGCTTTGCTGATACTTTATATACAATGGGTAGCCAGATACTGGGAATGTTACCAGTTGTTATCGGTACAGGGATTGCATTTTCTATTGCCGATAAGCCAGGGATTGCTGCAGGATTCTTAGTTGGATTAATTTCCATAAAAATGAATGCAGGATTTATCGGTGGATTTGCAGGCGGTTATATTGCTGGTTACATTGCTTTGTTTTTAAAGAATAAAATGCATGTTCCACAGTGGGCGGAAGGTCTAAAACCTATGCTTTTGATTCCATTGATTTCTTGCTTCTTGGTAGGTATGATCATGTTCTATGTATTGGGAACACCGATTTCTATCTTTACAGAGGCGTTAAATAATTTCATTAAAGGCTTAGATATGTCACAGACTTTGCTGTTTGGTTTAATTATTGGTGTATTGTCTGGTGTAGATTATGGTGGGCCTATCAATAAAGTTGTGTATGCGTTCTTATTATCATTACAATCGGAAGGAATTAATGAACCAATGGCTGTACTGATGTTGGCTTCGATGGTAACTCCATTTGGTTTAACAATGATGTATCCAATGCAAAAAATATTTAGGAAAAATGTATTTAATAAGACAGAGGTTGATACACTAAAAACTGCATTCCCTATGGGTGTGTGCATGATTACAGAAGGATGTTATCCTATTATTTTTAACCATCTGTTACCATGTGTTATCGCCACAGGTGTAGGAGCTGGTGTTGGTGGTGCGTTAAGTATGTTATGGGCATGCGCTTCCCCTGTACCACATGGAGGATTATTTGCGATGGTTACTATGACAAATCCATTTGGATGGCTGGCGGCTTTGTTAATTGGATCGTTGGTCTTTGCCATTGTATTGTTTGTTATTTTAAAACCGGTGGATCCAGAAGCAGAGATTGTATTAGATGAAAGTAAAGAAGCCGATATCGATTTAAGCGATATTAAAATTAGCTAGAGTAAGGAAGGATATAAGTATGGATGAAATAATTGTAGATGGTATTACAGAAGATTATAAAAATAAGGTTAGGGAACTGTTTAAAAAATCTGGTATCGCATTTACAGAAGAAGAATTAAATAGTATTGATTATGCTGGCTATGGCTTGGATAACATTAAAGAAGAAGGTTTTAATTT
>OLPH01002345.1_pt1 | contig 15645 bp, 19 predicted proteins | sample 1672951 | NCBI WGS metagenome assembly OLPH01 (sample SAMEA3136740, study PRJEB25190) | human gut metagenome | reverse complement strand
ATCAGGGGAATGCGGTAGCGGTCGTAGATCTCGTTGAGGGTGTAGCGCAGACCAACGGGATCGATCTGCCAGCCCCAGTCGGAGGCTTTCAGGTAATGACTTTCTTGCGGAAGTTGATAAGTTGGAACTTAAACACTACGATAAAGAATTTATTCATAAATACTTAGAAGCCCCAGATACAATCGATGTAAAAGAGAAAAGGCAGTTTGAGGGATTTCTGAAAGAAGAGCAGTTGGATTTAACATACCTTCTCTTCCTTAACAAATTCAAAGGATCTGATAACGGAGAAAACGACGTTTTCGGAATTGTTATTGATCGTGATGCCGGAAATCACAGTCCAGAGAACATGGCAAGGATTTTCGATGAATGTGACGAGAAAGGGTATCGATGCTTTCTTACAAATCCAAGATTTGAGTTTTGGCTGCTGCTTCATGTTGCAGATGTAAAGTCTGAGTATCCAGATGAACTTGAAAAAATGCTTGACTTCAATGATGAAACTGTAGACAAGCACTTGCTTGAGAAAACGGGCGGCGGAAAAAAGATACAGAGAAAAACATTTGATACTTATTTTCTTCCGAATATTGATACGGCAATCGAGAGAACTAATGGATTATGCACTTCACGAAACAAACTTTTAGATCAGCTCGGAAGCACTCTTGGCGAACTTTTTGAACTGCTGCGAGAATAAGAAACCAAAATTATTTCAGCGCACTGGCTTAGCGGCTAGTGCGCTTTTCTTTTTGAGACATGAGTGAAGAAACCAGCTAAGCTGGTAGAATAAAAGCGGCTTTAGCCATAGACAAAGAGAAACCTCCCCGTAAAATAGAGTGCAGATTTGCCAACCACATTCTAGAAACAGGGAGGTTTATCTTTGAAATGAAAGATAACAAAGACGTAGATAGTTTAAGCCATATGACGTGGAGATATCAGTACCATGCAGTGTTTGCACTGAAATATCGGAGAATGGTGATATACGGTCAAATCAAAAAGGACATAGGCCAGATACTCCGCCAGTTGTGTGAGCAAAAAGGTATTGAGACTATCGAAGCAGAAGTCTGCCCTGACCATATTCATATGCTGATAAGTTTCCCTTCGAAGTACAGTATTTCTTACGTTATGGGATATCTTAAGGAAAAAAGTACTCTTTTAAGGCTTACTCAAGCCATCGGCTTAGCCAGTGGTTTTCGCTTACTGTTTTGAACCGTTTATGCCATCAACAACTGTTGCTATCTTCCTCATTGTTAGATTTGACTCAGCCAAAATCTTTTTTATGTTTTTAACATATATCGCAGCCCTTCCATCATCACTAATATGTACCAAAATTAATTTTGACTTTGCTCGTGTCGCAGCAACATAGTGGTTGCAAATATCTTGCTCTGTTTCCAACGTATAATCGGATACGAACAAAATAACCTGATCAAATTCCAACCCTTTAGAGGAATGAAACGTAATCGCAATTCGTTGTAGTCCATCTATATTAAATGCCGGATGAAATTTTTTATCGCAAATGGTTTCATACACTTTTTTACAATGCTCATCTTTTGTAGAGTAACCCAAAGAATTTGCTAATTGCTCAACTTCTTTGGCAAAGCTGTCCTTATCCGCTTGCTTAAGATATTCATCCAAATGCTTCAATGAAATTTTAATGGTTTGCAAAATATGTTTGTTTCCTACTACCTCATTAGGGTTTTCATCTCTAAGGTCGTAGGCCGAATATGTGGGGAGAATAAAGTGCTTTGCAATAGCGTTATAAAGCCATGCTGCTTCAGTAGTAATATCCGAGATTGGAGTTTGAGGAACATATGTGAATTCTACTCCTTTTTCTGTTAGTTCTTTTGCACCAATCTCAGAATTTGCGTTGCTGTATCTTAACAGAGCACATCTTTTGTTCTTGTCCAAATAAGGTACTACAGCCGAAACCCAATTTGCAGTTGTAGTACATAGCATAACTACCGAAGACAAATCATTGACCTCTTTATAAAGAGGTCTTGTCTCATCGCAAAGCAAATTAGAATAATTTTGTATCTGCTGACAGGATCTATAATTATCCGTCATAACTTTTTTAGAGAAATCACCTCTGGTCCAAATACTCATAAACGCTTCAGGATATGCACCTCTCCACATATAAATCGACTGTTTTTCATCGCCAACAACGAAAGTATCTATTTTCAGAGTTTCACATAGATACATAAACAGTGCGTGCATATCTTTATCGCAGTCCTGATATTCATCTACATAAATTTTGAAATATTTGGATTTCAAATATAACTGGCACGCACTTGAATTTTTCAGAATTTCAAGTGCCAGTTGAAATATAAAATTTTTCTTGCTGTTTATATATGAGCATAAGATTTGCTCCGTTCTTATTATTTCTATTCCCTCATCAAGAGTACTCACTCTCACAGAGTAGTCTGTACTCATATCGAGTTTATAGTCTTTACCATAGACATCTTTCATAAAGGGCTTGATGATTTCTTCGATGGCAAAACTATTGTTGGTTCCGATGAAATGCTCGCTTACATCAATGTTTAGACGATCTTTAATTTCGGCGGCGGCCTTAATTGTAAATGTAATTGCGGCTACTACTTTGTGTGTATGATTTTCTTCTATGTCATGCTTGATTTTGGAAACCATGGTATGCGTCTTTCCCGTTCCAGCACTCGCGCGAACAATTAAGTTCCCAGATGTTTCAACAATTTCTTTTTGTATCGGCGATAACATCATTCGGCAATCCTCTTTAGACAAGCAAAATTGTAGTGTTCAAAAATAAGTTCACAGTCGTTTTGGGTGAGTTTTTCGGCAAGTTCAACCATGTGATTGTTCTTTGCTTCCTGCAGATAGCCAATCACATTTCCATCGGCTGATGGAAGGTATTCAACCATTTTATCATGAATAACTTCATCCAAATCTTCTTCCAAACTGCATCTCGACAAATAGAGTGAATAATTGCTTCTAATTCGATCCAATGTTTCTCTATTTTTATCGTATAGCTCGCGCTTTGCCGCAACACTCTTTTCATTTACAGGATCTTCCGGAAGAATAGTTTCACCAATAAGACCATTTAATCGCATAAAACCTAACACGCTATATGTCTCTTTGTTACGCGGCTTTCTTAAGTCGTTATCTGTTTTCACGACATTATAAATTTTCAATGCGTTCAATATTGATTGGTAAGGCTTAAATCCAAATCCCCCCACCGAAAGTATATAAATCCCATCAGCTTCATAAAATGGATTCTTTTCAGAAAGAACTTTTCCGAATAAAACCATTTCAGAAGGTCCTTCAACGAGCAAAACTTTATCGGCAAAAATAGCTTCTGTCAATCCACGATTTAGCATCTTGCGCTGCTCTTTGAATTCTTCGGGAACAACATAGAGAACACTGCGGCTTACGATTTTATCAGCATTGTATATGCGAACTAGATTCACCTGATCCATTTCTGCCAGTACATATGGTGAATGTGTTGTTATAAATAAATACCGATACTTGTTTTCAGAAAATAATACATGCGATAATGCAATTTGCATAGAGCGATGCAAATGGTTTTCAGGCTCTTCTATTAAAAACAAATTGATTTTCTTATCTTCTTCCTCTTTAGAAAGCAAATCAAAAATAGAATACACTAATAATTTCTTGCGTCCTTCACCTGAGGTGGGATATAGAGAATCATCCGCATCTTGTTTGATGTAGGGAACAATATTGGAATAAAGACCTTTTACAGCAATTTCAGACTTTATAGATACCGTTACAGCTTCATGTCTAAACTTTCTATATTCTGGAGCAATTTTTTCTTCAAAACTTTTTATGCCAGACAAACTGGAAATCTGTGCATTTAAACTATTACAAGTTTTCTGAATATCTTCTAGGGTACTTCTATCTTGCTCGTCATTGTTTGCAAGAAGCGTATTAGCATTTTTCTTGAAAAGAGCATACAAATCCACATATGCATCTATGTAAATAACATTGAATACATAATCTATTTCAAAAAAAGTTCCATGAACTTTCATTTCCTCAAGTTCATTCAAGTCGCCACCCCAATATAGAATAGGTACGCCAACCATTTCTTTTTCATCGTAGGAGGCTGCTACTTTAATATAGACTTTATTTTGCCCTGAAAGAAGTGCACCTTTTAGCTTTGCCCGGAGTTTCTGACTGTCCGAATCACCTTGATCGCTAATATCAATCGTCACAATAATTTCAATCGGAGATCCTATATGTTTCTTGTAATAATCTGTATCATTAAAGTTCTGTCGCCTAATGTCCTTATCAAAAACAAATCTTAATGCATATAAGAAATTGGTTTTTCCAACATCATTCATGCCAAAAAGAATATTTTTATTTGTCAACGCTACCGATATGTTTTCAAAATTTCGGAAATTCTTAATTGTCACCATATCAAATTTCATGGCACCGCATCTCCTCAGATAGCAACTCTCTTTTTACTCTAGCTACGACATTTCTACGTACAAGACGATTGTAATATACAAATTATATCACAAATTAAGTGCGATTCAACAAGAAAGTATTGAATCTGCGCTTTTATTTTTGCCCACAACACATTTCAAAAGGAGGATGCCTATGGATAAAGACTTTATGCTGAACTATTTTAACAAAGCCGTACAGCCTGAATGGGAGGAACTGCTGAAAACACCGCGCTACCAACCGGCAGCAAGTAAGCGTGACGCAATCGAACGGGAGTTCTTTCGGATGCTGAACGATGAGCAGAAACGCAAGTACCTTGATTTGGAATCCGCAGTCATACTGGCAGAATGTGACATCGCAGAAGCCATGTATATGAAAGGTGCCGCAGACCGTGAGATGATGATCCGTTAATACCATGAGTTACGACTACTTCTACGGTCAGTCGGGCGAATTGTTCTCCTACTTTCGCATCCCGAAAGCACTGTTCCATGACTGCCGCTTTCGGCAGCTTTCCACCGATGCCCGGACACTGTACGGCATTCTACTGGACCGCATGAGCCTGTCCGCAAAGAACGGCTGGTTGGACGAGCAAGGGCGGGTGTATATCATCTACACCGTCCGGGAAGTGCAGGAATCCCTCTGCTGCGCCGAGCACAAGGCGGTAAAGCTGTTCCGGGAACTGGAGGACATCGACCTCATCGAGCGCAAACGCCGTGGTCTGGGCAGACCCAGCCTGATCTACGTCAAGGACTTTTCGTCTGGACTGCCAAAAGCGCAAGTACAGAATTGCCCAAACAGCAATTCAGGTGCTACCGAAAGCGCAATTCTGGAGCAGCCAAAACCGCAAGCAAATAAGACTGATAAGAATAAGACAGAGTGGAACGATCCTGATCCCATCTATTCCGGGGGCATCCGGGAGCAGCTTGAGGATTATTTTTATCAGGTACTGGAGGTAGAACTTCTGCTCCGGCTCTGCCCGGACGAGGAGGACACCATCTACCAAATCGTAGACTTGCTTGTGGATACCTGTTCCACCAAACGCAAGATGTTGCGGATTGCCGGAGATGACAAGCCCACCGAGGTGGTACGCAGTCGGCTGAAAAAGCTGAATGCCGACCACATCCGTTTTGTGCTGGATTCTCTGGCAGAAAACACCGCCCCGGTGCGGAACATGAAGCAGTATCTGCTGGCGATGCTCTACAATGCGCCCACCACCATGAACCTCTACTATCAGAACAAGACGAACCACGACTTTGCGCGCGGTTCACCGAAGGCGGGGTGATGTTATCGCAAAGAAAGCTACGATTATCGCAGTCACCAATCAAAAAGGCGGTGTGGGGAAAAGCACCACCTGTGAGAACTTAGGCATTGGACTGGCAATGGAGGGCAAGAAAGTCCTGTTGGTGGACACCGACCCACAGGGGTCATTGACCATCAGCATGGGCTGGCAGCAGCCCGATGAACTGCCTACCACGCTGTCCACCCTGATGCAGAAAGCCATGAATGACCAGCCCATCCAACCCGGTGAGGGCATCCTGCACCATGCGGAGGGCGTTGACCTTATCCCTGCCAACATCGAACTGGCAGGGCTGGAAGTAGCCCTCGTGAACAGTATGAACCGGGAGAAGATGCTCAAGCAAGTGCTGGACAGTGCCAAGCGGGAGTACGATTTTATTCTGCTGGACTGTATGCCCTCGCTGGGGATGCTGACCATTAACGCACTGGCGGCGGCAGACGCTGCCCTAATTCCCGTGCAGGCGCAATATCTGTCTGCAAAGGGTCTGGAACAGCTTTTGCAGACCGTCCAAAAGGTCCGGCGGCAGATCAACCCCAAACTGAAAATCGAAGGCATCCTGCTGACTATGACCGACAGCCGTACCAACTACGGAAAACAGATCAGCAATCTGATTCGGCAGGCATACGGGAAGCACCTGAAGGTGTTTGAACAGACCATTCCACGGTCTGTCCGTGCGGCAGAAACCAGTGCGGCAGGCAAAAGCATCTTTGCCTATGACTCCAAGGGCAAGGTGGCAGAAGCCTACAAATCTCTGACCGAGGAGGTGATAGCGAATGCCGAAAGGCAGCTTAAACGTGTCGCTGAAAGGGGCAGATGATATTTTCTCCACCGAGGAATCCCGACAGGAGCAGCAGCGGGAACAGGTTCAGCAGATCCCCATCGGGGAGCTGTTCCCTTTCAAGAATCATCCCTTTAAGGTTTTGGATGATGAGTCCATGCAGCGCACCGTAGAGAGCGTAGAGCAGTACGGTGTGCTGTCTCCGCTGATCGCCCGCCCTCGCCCGGACGGTGACGGCTACGAGATCATCTCCGGGCATCGCCGCCAGTATGCGGCGAAACTTGCCGGGCTGGAAACGCTGCCGGTCATTGTGCGGCAGATGTCGGACGATGCTGCTGTGATATTGATGGTGGACAGCAATCTCCAACGTGAACACATCCTGCCCAGTGAACGGGCTTTTGCCTACAAAATGAAGCTGGATGCTCTAAAAAATCAAGGTGCTAGGTCAGATTTAACTTCGTCCCAAATTGGGACGAAGTTACGAGCGGATGAAAAAGTGGCACAGGATTTAGGTGAAAGTCGCAATCAAATCCAGCGTTTTATCCGCCTGACCAACCTTATCCCGGAACTGCTGGACATGGTAGACGAAAAGAAGATCTCCTTCAATCCCGCTGTGGAACTGTCCTATCTGGACGAGGCCCAACAGCGGGATTTTTTAGAAGCCATGGATGGTACGCAAAATGCTCCATCTGTATCGCAGGCTCAGCAGCTAAAGAAGATGGCGCAGTGTGGTGAGTTCACCTATGAAAAGGCGTTTGACATTTTGGGGCAGGAAAAGAAGAGTGAGCAGGACACTGTAACTATCAAAAACGACATCCTGCGAAAATACTTTCCACGCAGCTATACGCCTCGGCAAATGGAAGAAAAAATTATTCAGCTTCTGGATGCGTGGCAGAAAAAACAGCAGCGCCGCAACGAGCGCTGACCCGTAACGCAAGACCCGATGGGGTCTTTTTTGTTTGCAAGAATTTGGAGGTAACGCCTATGAATAACACGATTCCTTTTCACTCCGCTCCCCATGCACCGCAGATTACGGTGGACGTGAACATCCTGTCCATGCTGAAACAGGCGGCATCCTGCTTGACCGAAATGGCAAGCGAGAATGTCTACCTTGCCGCCATCGGCCCGGACATGGAACTGACCATTATCATGGAGGAGGATGCTCCTTCCGTTCTGCCCTGTTTCGATGAGGGCGATGCTCTGATCTCCGTGAAGGGAGCGCCGTTGTTTATCAGCTACAATCCGGCGCAGGTCCTCAAGCTGGCAGGAAAGCGGTACCTGACAGGTCCGGTCATCTTCTACCGCACCGATGGGCACAGTACCATCGTGTCCCTGACGGTGGAGGACATTTACCGCTTTCAGACCTATCTGGAAAGCCACAGCACCACCCTGATGGCAGATGGGCAGAAGCTGACCTGCATCTGCATCGATTGAGGTGTGCCATGCTGAACTTTTTTATCGGTTTCGCCTTTTTGGAAGCAGGTACCTTTTTCGGCTTCTTTGTGGCAGCTCTGCTGAACGCCGCCCGTGCTGGGCAGGAAATCACTATCAAATTTAAGGAGGAAGATAATGGAACAGAACGAGAACACTCTGTCGGTGCTGAAAATTGCGCCGGGACAGTATCCGCAGCAGGTCGAGATTGATAACGACCTGAAGGCTTTGCAGCAGGCGGTGGGCGGTTCCATCGGCGCAAGTTATCCCTTTGCCGACCCGGTTGCCATCGTTTATAACGATGACGGCAAGCTCATGGGACTGCCCCTGAACCGTGCCCTGCGGGACGAGGACGGGCAGATGTACGATGCCGTTGCCGGAGACTTTCTGGTGGTGGGGCTGGGCGAGGAGGATTTTGCATCGCTTTCCCCGGAGATGGCGCAGAAGTACGAGCAGCTTTTCCATCAGCCGGAAGCCTTTCTGAAGCTGGGCAACCGTCTGCTGGTGTTGCCGGTGCCCGATGAACCTCCGGCGGAAAAGCCCCGCACCAAGCCTCCGGCAGAGCATGACCGCTAAAATCACCCTGCTGCACGGGAGGTGATGGCAGTGCAGGAAGAAATCGAACAGAAGTCATTCAACATTATGATCTCCACCACAAAGCTGTCCGCCCGGACCGTCCTGCGGGCAGTAAAAGCGGCGTTTCGGCTGTACCAGTCCAAAGCATCCCAAGGTAAGCAAAGCGTCCGCACCCTTCTGCGGCAAAACCGGGGTGTGTCCAGCGTGGAGATCAGCAAGACCGGCATCCGTGGGCTGGAACGCTATGCCAAAAAGTACGGCATCGACTACGCCATCCGCAAGGACACCTCCGAGGTGCCGCCCCGGTATCTGGTCTTTTTCAAAGCCCCGGACGCAGAAGCCTTTCACTCGGCGTTCAAGGAGTATTCGGCATCCCTGCTCAACAAGGACAAACGCCCCTCTGTGCTGGCAAAACTGCATGAGCTGATGCAGACAGCGGCAGAACTCCCCGGCAAAGTCCGGCACAAGGAACAGGAGCGTGGACTGTGACCACGAAAAAGCTGACAAAACTGCTGGCGCTGTATCTGCCCTATCTCCTGTTAGGACTGGCGGCAACGAACCTCGATGAAGCATGGCGACTTGCCGAGGGCAAAGAGCTGGGGGATAAGATCATGTCCATGATGGGCACCATCCCGGTGGCGTTTGCGAATCCTCTGCCCAGCCTGCATCCACTGGATCTGCTGGTGGGCTTGTGCTGCGGCGCAGGGCTGCGGCTGGCAGTTTATTTGCGTGGTAAAAACGCCAAGAAGTACCGCCACGGCATGGAGTACGGCTCTGCCCGGTGGGGCACACCCAAGGATATTGAGCCGTTCATGGCTCCGAAGTTTGAGGATAACATCATTTTAACTAAGACAGAGCGGTTAATGATGAGCAATCGCCCGCCGGACCCCAAGAACGCTCGGAACAAAAACGTGTTGGTGGTGGGCGGCTCCGGCAGCGGAAAGACCCGGTTTTGGCTCAAGCCCAACCTTTTACAATGTCACAGTTCCTATGTGGTTACTGACCCGAAAGGTAGTATCGTGGTCGAGTGTGGGAACGCACTTCTGAAAAACGGCTACAAGGTCAAGATCCTGAACACCATCAACTTCAAAAAGTCGATGCACTATAACCCCTTCGCCTATGTCCACAGCGAAAAGGACATTCTGAAACTCGTTACGGCCCTGATGACCAACACCAAGGGTGAAGGGTCCGGTGGCGATCCATTTTGGGAGAAAAGCGAGCGTCTTTTGCTCACCGCCCTGATCGCTTATCTGCATTATGAAGCCCCGGTGGAGGAACAAAACTTCGCTACCCTGCTGGAGATGCTGAACACCATGCAGGTACTGGAGGATGACGAGGAATACCAGAACCCGGTGGATTTGCTGTTTGAGGAACTGGCAAAAAAGAAGCCCAACAGCTTTGCCGGGCGGCAGTACAAACTTTACAAGCTGGCTGCCGGTGTTACATAATACAGACAGAATTTTAATACAGCTTGATTCAAACCGAATCGAGCTACATTAAAAGGCTATCTGCCAAAATTTTACGAAAGGATGTGATAGTTGTGGCGAGGAAATCCGAACGCTATCCTGCGCTCTACGAACGCCTGAGCCACGATGACGAGCTTCAGGGCGAATCAAACTCAATCTCCAACCAGAAGCGAATACTGGAGGACTACGCCGAACAGCACGGTTTTACCAACTGCATCCACTTCACGGATGATGGTATCTCTGGTACGCAATTCGACCGACCCGGATTTCAGAAGATGATTGCCGAAGTCAAAGCCGACCGAATCTCTGTCGTTATCATAAAGGATATGAGCCGTTTTGGTCGTGACTATCTGCAAGTCGGCACCTATATGGAAGTGCTGCGGAAGCACGATACCCGGCTGATTGCTCTGAACGACAGCGTGGATACTCTCAAAGGGGACGATGAGTTTACTCCGTTCCGAAATATCATGAACGAGTGGTACGCCCGTGACACCAGCAAGAAAATCCGTTCGGCGTTTCAGGCAAAGAACCTTGCCGGGAAGCATACCAGCAGTTCTGTGCCCTACGGATACCTGAAATCCGAGCAGGACAAGAACCAGTGGGTCATCGATCCGGTGGCGGCTCCTATCGTTCAGCGCATCTACCGCATGACGATGGAAGGCAAAGGCCCTTATCAAATCGCAGCGATCCTTTCAGCCGAACACATTGAAATCCCTGCTTACTACCACCAAAAGCTGGGTATCGGCTTATGGCAGACGCGGGAAATCAGAGACCCCTACAAATGGGGTAGTTCCACAATTGTCCACATCCTGACCAATCCCTGCTACTTGGGGCACACCTGCAATTTCAAGACACGGAAGCATTTTAAGGACAAGAAAAGTCATTATGTTGACCAAGACCAGTGGACGATTATCGAAAACACCCAAGAGCCTATTATCGATCAGGAGACTTACGACAACGTGCAGCGGATTCGCGCTGGCGTCCGCCGCTATCCTGATGGCTGGGGCGAAGCCCATCCCCTCGGCGGACTGCTGTACTGCGCAGACTGCGGAAGCCCGATGTATGTCAACCGTACTGGAAATGGAAAACGTGTTGCAAACTTTTCCTGTTCTGGCTATGGAAAAATCCCTGTTGGCAGCAAATGCTCCAGCGGACACCGGGTAAACGCTGATTCTGTGATGGCACTGATTCAGGAAACGCTGCGGGAAATCGTTCGATTTTCTAAAGAGGACGAAGAAGAATTCGTCCGTATCGTAAAGGCCGAAGCGGAAAACCAGCAGTCCAGCGAGATCAAAGGCCAAAAGACACGTCTTGCAGCTTGTAAAAAGCGACTGGATGAGTTGGAAACGCTAATCTGCAAAATCTATGAGGACAACGCCCTCGGAAAGCTCCCTGACAAGCGGTATCAGATTCTGGATGCCCAGTACGCCAAGGAGCAGGAAAGCCTTGAAGCGGAAGCTACTTCCCTGCAAAAAGCAGTAGACGAATACGAAAGCGGCCAGAAATCCGCCGATAAATTCATCGCACTGGTCAAGAAATATCAGAATTTTGAAAAACTGGACACCGTGATGTTGAACGAATTTATCTACAAGATTTTTGTGCATGAGCGAGATTACAAAGGAGTTGCAAATTCTCCGCAGACCATTGAAATCTACTTCAATTTCATCGGAAAGTTTGGTACACAAGAAGTCAATCAGCCGACCGAAGAAGAACGTGCTGAAATTGCCGAAAAAGAGCGTCTGCGTAAAAAGCGGCATGAAGCCTACCTTCGCCGTAAGGCCAATGGATGGCAGGATGCCTACTACCAGAAGCACAAAGCCGCTAAAAAAGCGGCTATGGATGCCAAGAAAGAAGCAATCCGCGCCGAAGACCGGGCGAAAGGTGTTTACTATCTGCCAAATCAGAAAGGAGAATCCGCATGAACGAACTGAAGAAATCTATCCATGACAACGCCAACGGTCTGGACTACACTCTTGTCAATGACCACTATCTGCCGAACCTGACAGCAGCAGCCCCGGCAGAGCACCCCACCGGGCGGTGGGGCCGCTTACATAAAAGGTATCTGAAAGAACATCATCCCATCCGGTACAATCAACTGCTCCTGTCCGGGGAACTGAGTAGCTACCTTGCCAAGCTGGACAAACAGGCCGAAGAACAGCTTGCCCTAATCATCCGGCAGATGCAGGAAGCCGAGGGCGTGACCGAAGCCTTGAAAGCCGAAAATCAACTGGAATGGGTGCGCCGGATGAACAGCATCCGCAACCGTGCCGAGGAAATCATCCAGAAAGAACTGATCTTTATCTAAGGAGGTGCCCACGATGGCTGTGCTGAAATGGATGCTGAAACTTGCCCTTTTTCCGCTGCTTCTGCTGCTGATTCTGGCGCAGTGGGTGGGCATCTTCCTCACAACCTTCTCCACTGTCCTGACGAATCTGCTGGCGGGGCTGTTCTTCTTCGTGGCTCTGGCGAGCTGGGTCATGAAGCTGGCAGACGGCGGCGAAGTCCTGAAAATGCTGGTTACCGCATTTGTGGTTTTCGTCCTACCTTACATAGCGATGTCGATCATCGCAAAAATCTCTATTTTCGCTGATGAACTCCGGGATTTTCTCCAATCCTGAGTTCAAGACCGCCCTGCACAATGCACGGCGGTCTTTTTTGTTACATCGGGTCTGCACAGGGCAGGCCCTTTTTTAATATGGAGGAACAAGCCTATGAAACTGACGTTTGAAGAAAAGAAGCTGCTCTACACCTATGGCTGCGCCGATCTGGAATTGACCCGCAAGCGGCTGTGCGGAGTTGCCGGGCTGACGGTTGACCCCGACCAGAACAAGCTTGTGCTTGACTTCTGCCGGAAGCTGGAGGACGAAACGCTGGCAGACTGGTATGACCAGATGTTCTATTTTGTCCGTGCCGAGATGGAGTGCTACACCAATATGCGGCTCCTGATGCAGGACATCGAGGAGGACGAGGACTGGGGACCGACCATCTTTGACGAATCCGAGGAGGGAGAACTGATTGACGATGTTTAAGCTGGAAACCATGATCTACGCCAGCGAGGACGGAACAAGCAGCGTGTTTACGCTGAATCCTGACTTGCAGAAGCAGCTTGCCGACCTTGCTATGCAGCATCCGGAGGCGTGCCAGAGGAAAGCAAGGGGCGAGGCTGGCGGGGCAACGTATCAGATCAGGGGTGCAGCGCTGGTTATCCAGCCTGTGCGGGGCTCCTGAAAGCGATAACCGATCTGCTATGGTAAAATAATCTCCAATCGGCTACCGTATCCCTGCAAGTCATCATTGATTTGTGTAAACACAAAGAAGCGGCGGCTCTGAAAATTGAGCCGCCGCTTCAAAATGGGCGCGCGGATATGTCTGCTATACGACGGCTTTTTTCTTTTGCCGTCGTCCGGTAGATCATTCCATATTTATGAAACTTGGTGCTTTGCAAATACGCGGCGAGAGATACCTGCACCAACTCCCAAAAAAAGTAGTGCTGCCGGGATTGCCCATATCGCATACAGCATACCGTTACTCATTTGTTCCACCGACAGGAGCGAGATAGCCAGTCCATGATAGATAGGAAGAAGTCCAACCAATCGGAACAACGGATTTGCTTCTGTGATCGGCAGCAAAACCGGGAACAGAAAAATTGCCATCGCTGCAACCAAAGTTACAATCTGATTTTTACTGATTGCAGATAGGAACAGCGTAATTCCAGTAACGCTAAGCGTACAGGTAAACGCCAACAGGATTTGATACTTGAGCAGCGTCCAACAAGTGATATTAAAAGGTATAAACGCTTCCACATAGTCACTGGGGGCAAATAGAATACTGCAATCCAACCCTTCTGTTCCATAAAAAACAAAAGCAAAAAGCAGGTTAAATGCTGCAACTAGTGTGGTAGTGAAAACGGCGGTGATGATACCTGCAATCACCTTTGCAGTAGCGCATTTGGTTTTGCCGTATTTGCTTGTCAGTATGATATTATCAACACCTTCATACTCGCCGGAGAAAATTGGAGCAAGCATGATGATAACCGCAAGAGCAAGCGCGACAAAAACCCGCACCATGTTTCGGCTGGTGGAAAGCCAACCATCCACATAGCCAATTTTGATTTCTTCATTGCCAAACACATCAGAAACACTTAATCCGTTCCATTTTCCCTCTTCATCGGAAAACCGTGAAAAGGCTGCCGATTGCATGGCGTTTTGATAAACATAGATTGCACTCAATCCATGTAAATCTGATGTCGGTGCAAAATCAGACATCATTTGCTGCACTTTTTCGTCTGTCAGAATTCCTTCATATTTCGCTGCAATTTCCTTGTCGATTTCTACTGCTGTTTTGCCAGTACCTTCACCGATATTTTGGTCAAATGCATATTTGTTTTGAAAGGTGGAAAAGGATAGCAAGGCAGAGAACAGGATAATTCCAATTAGAGCGATGAGCGCCAAACGCTTTGAAAACACTTTCCGCAGTTCAAAAAGAATCAGTTTTTTCATTCTTCACAGCCCCCTTTGAAATAGAACAGGTACAGGTCTTCCAAAGTAGGCTGCACCCTTACCGCATTTTCCATAGGCGGACGATCTCCAATAATCCGTAAGATCGTCTGGTTTCCACTGATGTTCCGCAGATTACTTGTATTGTAAGCAGCTGCGTTTTTTTCCGCATAGGCAGTCGGAACCGTACATTCCCATACTTGACCGTCGATTTCAGAAGTGATCTCCTGCGGATTTCCAAAATGAATGATTTGCCCGGATTTCATCATAATGATTTCCTCTGCGATAAACTCCACATCGGAAACAATATGCGTAGACAGAATTACAATGCGGTCTTTGGAAAAGGCGCTGATCAAATTGCGGAAACGGACGCGCTCTTTCGGGTCAAGCCCTGCCGTTGGCTCGTCTAAAATCAAAATGCGGGGATCATTGAGCATGGCTTGTGCAATCCCTAAACGCTGTTTCATGCCTCCGGAAAAGGTTTTGATTTTGTGCTTACTTTCCCTCGATAAGTCTACTGCTTCCAGTAACTCTTTTGACTTCTTATGCGCCGCCTTTTCGTCCAAGCCTTTTAGAGCAGAAACGTAGCGCAGAAAGTCATACGCTGAAAAATCGGGGTAATATCCGAAGTGCTGCGGCAAGTAGCCTAAAAGATTGCGATAGCGTTCACCCAGCCCCACAATGTTTTTCTCGTTAAGCAAAATTCTCCCGGAAGTAGGATTTTGGATATTGCAGAGCAGACGCATAAGCGTTGTTTTTCCTGCGCCATTTGCACCCAGTAATCCGTAGACACCATTTGTTAAGGTAATATTCAAATTGTCCACAGCGGTTTTGGAGCTAAACTTTTTTGTCAGCCCAATTGTTTTTAATTCCATAAAAAGCCCCTTTCTCCATAGGGAGCAAAAAAATACTCCCCATGTATTTTCATGGAGAGTATAGAGGGAAAATATCTACTTTTTATCTACAAGGCAGGAGATTTGAAATAGGCGGATACATTTGCTCCGGTTGCAGTATTTTCAATCTTCAAATAGCCGTTATGGTGTTCACAAAGCAGCTTGCAAATATATAACCCAAGTCCGAAATGCTCGGAATGATTGCTTTCCCCTGTGAAGTACGGATTTGCAGCTTTTTGTAGGCTGTCTTTATCAAAACCATTCCCATCGTCCGATACGGAAAGCA
>OLPH01002336.1_pt1 | contig 15731 bp, 12 predicted proteins | sample 1672951 | NCBI WGS metagenome assembly OLPH01 (sample SAMEA3136740, study PRJEB25190) | human gut metagenome | reverse complement strand
GTTCTCCCACGTCTGGCGCTCCACCTGTTCCGCCGGCAATCCCTTCAGCTGGGCGATTTTCTCCGCCACCAGATGCACATACCCGGAGTCGTTGCGCTTTCCCCGGAAGGGTACCGGCGTCAGATAGGGAGCGTCGGTCTCCACCATCATCCGCTCCAGCGGCACGGCGGCAATGACCTCCGGCGCCTTCCGGGCGTTTTTGAAGGTGATGGCCCCGTTGAAGGACAGCATCCACCCCAGCTTCAAAAGCTCCTCCGCCATCTCCACGGAGCCGGAGAAGCAGTGGAACACCCCCCGCACCGCCGGAAACTCCCTGACGATGGCAAGGCTGTCACCGTGGGCCTCCCGGTCGTGGAAAATGACCGGCAGCTTCAGCTCCTCCGCCAGCGCCAGCTGCCGCCGCAGCACCTCCTGCTGCAAGGCACGGGGCGGGTTCTCCTCCCAGTAGTAGTCCAGTCCGACCTCCCCGATGGCCACCACCTTCTCCCGCTGCGCCAGCTGCCGCAGACGCTCTATCTGCTCCGGCTGAAAGTCGTGGCAGTTCTCCGGGTGCAGGCCTACGGCGGCGTATACATGGGGAAACTCCGCCGCCAATGCGACGGCCTTCTCCGAGGAGGTCAAGGTGCAGCCGGGGTCTACCACCAGTCCGACACCCTTTTGGGGCAGTCCCGCCAGTACCTCCCGCCGGTCCGGATCAAAGGCCTCATCGTCATAGTGGGCATGGGTATCAAACAGCATGGGTACTCTCCTTTCGCACAAAACAGCACAGGCCGCCGCAGCCTGCGGCGGCCTGTGGGGTCATATTACGCTTCCTCCAGCGTCACCCGGCCCAGCCGGGTGTCCGCCACATATTGCTCCTTCAGCTCCCGCAGGCGGGCCATGTGGGGCTGCTGCAAATGGATGCTCTGGTGGGCCTGCGTCTGCCACTGCTCCACCAGCAGGATTTCGTCCTCCTGCTGGGCGGAGAAATAGTAGTCGTAGCGGATGCAGCCCTCCTCCCGGCGGATGGTATCGGCAATGCCCTCCATCACGATCTGACGGACGAAGGTCTCCCGGCAGCCGGGCTTGGCCGTATAGGCCACATACAGGGTCAGGGGTGTGCTCTCCTTCATGGCCGTTTCCCTCCTCAATACCGCTTGTCCAGCTCTGCGATCATGGCCGCAATGGCATTCTCCCAGCAGTTGGGCAGAATGTGGATGCCCGGCACCTCATGCACCGCCTGAATGGCATTGGCCGGGGCAAAGGCGGTGCGGGCAAAGGTCAGCATGGGGATGTCGTTGGCATGGTCGCCCACGCAGTAGACGTTCTCCTGCCGGATCTCCAGCATTTGGGCCAGACGGCGCACCATGCCGCCCTTGTTGGCCCCCTTGGCCGTCAGCTCCAGCAGATAGGGGTTGGACGGCACCACCTCATACTCGGTGCTCCAGCTCTGGCGGGCGATGTACTCCCGCAGGGCCGTCATCCGGGGCTCCGCCTCCTCAAACAGCAGCTTGGAGATGGGGGACGGCACCTCCTCCATGCTGGCCAGCGCCACCGTGGGGGAGTGGGTCAGATGCAGGTGATGATAGGTGATCTCGTTGGGGTTGATGGCGTGGATGGAGTCATCGTCGTGATAGATCTCCAGCGCCGTCTCCGGCAGGTCCTCCAGCAGGCGGCAGATATGCCCCCGGACGGACTCCGGCAGAAAGGCCGTGTACAGGTAGCGCTGCTGAGCGAAGTCGTAGATGGCAGCGCCGTTGAAGAGCACCGTGGGGCCGTTCATGGGAACGCCCTCCCGAACCCGTGAAAAGGACGGCAGCGCCCGGCCCGTGGCCACGGAGAAGGTGCCGCCCTCCGCCATGAAGTACTCCACCGCCTCCCGGTTCTCCCGGGATACCGAGGGCAGAGGGCCGCCGCTCTTCAGCGCCCCCTCGGTATACACCATGGTATTGTCATAATCGCTGGCGATCAGAACGCCTGAAAACTTTCCCACGGCTCACGCCTCCGTCTTGGGCGTACCGCCGCCCTGACCGCCTCTGCGGCGGCCCCCACGGTGCCGGGGGCGCTTGTTGCTCGGCCCTTCGTCCTCGATGAGCCGCTGGCTCTCCTGACGGGACACGGGCTTGGCATCCGGCTGGGAGGTGAAGGGCTTGATGGCGCTGGCGCCGGGCTTGCCGCTGCGGGTACGGCGGCGGCGATTGCCCTCCCGCCGCTTCTCCTCCGGCTTTTCCGCCGGCTTTTCCGCCGGACGCTCCGCAGGACGCTCCGCAGGACGCTCGCTGCCCTTACCGCCTCTGCGGCGGCGGCTGCGGCGGCGGCCCTCCTCCGGCTCCTCCCGGTCGGCGGCAAAGTCTGCAATGATGGCGGGGACAGGGAATTCCTCCTGCCGCTCCTCCGTGTAGCGGGCAGGCCGCTCCTTGGGGATCTCGATGCCCTCCCGGCTGCCCTTGCCATTGCGGAGGACGCACACCTCGCAGTTGTGGTAGCACCGGGGAGCCTCCGGCTTCTCATCCAGCCGCACCTTCACCGTCTCCTTCAGGACGTTGACGTCGCTGACATTACCGGGGCCGTCGGGGGTCTGAACAAAGGAATCGTTCTTGGGCAGACGCTTCAGAGCGTCCTCATAGGCCTCCTGCTCATATTTCAGGCAGCACATGAGCCGCCCGCAGGTGCCGGAAATTTTCGTGGGGTTCAGAGACAGACTCTGGGTCTTGGCCATCTTGATGGAGACGGGCATGAAATCGTCCAGAAATTGGGCGCAGCAGAAGGGCCGACCGCAGATCCCCAGGCCGCCCAGCATCTTTGCCTCGTCCCGGACGCCGATCTGCCGCAGCTCGATGCGGGCCCGGAAGGCAGAGGCCAGATCCTTCACCAGCTCCCGGAAGTCCACCCGGCCATCGGCGGTGAAGAAGAACAGGATCTTGTTGCCGTCAAAACTGCACTCCACCCGCACCAGCTTCATCTCCAGCTTGTGCTGGAGGATCTTCTTCTGGCACACGTCGAAGGCTTCCTTCTCTCTGGCCCGGTTGCGCTCCAGCACCCGGCGGTCATGGTCGGTGGCGATGCGGACCATGGGGCGGAAGGGCTCCACCACCTGCTCGTCCGGCACCTCGTGGTTTCCCTCGGCACACTGGGCATACTCCAGCCCCTGCGCCGTCTCCACGATCACGTGCTCCCCCGCCGTCACCTGAACGCCACGAGGGTCAAAATAATAGGTCTTACAGCCGCCTCGAAAGCGGACACTGATGACTTCTGTCATATCCTTCATCCTTTCGTATCGGGATCGTTTTTCCATATAGGCGCCATTCTGCGCCCGAGGTCAGCGGGTGGCGTGGAGCAGCCGCTCCCACTGGGCGCACAGCGCCCCCAGCACATGGCCCGCCCCCACATTATAGGCGCACTCGGCGCTGTACTGCCGCAACAGGGCCGACAGGCCCTCCAGCCGCCGGGAGGAGAGACTCCGGCTCAACAGCTCCGCCTCCTCCGGCAGGGTGCCGTCCTTTGGCTTCCCCGCCTGAAGCAGCAGGGCCTGCGCCGTCAGGAGCCACGCATCCTGCAAAAGCTCCTGCAGCTGCTCCCGCTTGATGCGGCGGTTCTCCAGCGCCACCAGCCACTGGGCCGCCGGGAGGGTCTTTCCCTGCGCCAGCACCCGGCACAGCCCTCTGGCCTGCTCCATCTCCGGTGTCTCCGGCTGTCCGGCCACCTTCCACTCCACGCAGCGGGAGCGGACGGTGGGCAGCAGAGCCGCCGCCGTCTCGGCGCAGAACAGGAAGGCGGCGTAGGCCGGTCCCTCCTCCGCGATCTTCAGCAGCACGTTCTGATCCCGCTGGTTCAGCTGGCCGCAGTCGGCAAAGATATACACCTTCCGGGCGCCGTCGTTGGGGCGGATATACACATCCTGCCGCAGCTGGCGCACCAGCTCCACCGGCAGTTCCTTGTGTCCGTCGTCCCGCACCGTCACCACGTCGGGGTGGATGTCCTCCAGCACCTTGCGGCACTGGCGGCACCGCAGGCAGGGACGCTCCCCCTCTCCCTCGCACTCCAGTGCGGCGGCGAAGTAGCGGGCGGCGGCCATGCGATCTCCGCTGCCGGAGAGAATGGCGGCGTGGCTCAGCGTCCCCTTGGAGGCCGCCGCACGGATGCGCCGGGCCAGTGTGCTGTTTTCCGGGATCAGTTCTTCCATGCCGTCTCTGCCCTCCCCTGCCATACCGGATGGTCCTATGCACCCAATATAATATCTTAGTATAGCACAAAGGCGGCAAATGCCGCAAGGTGTGAGTTTCTGTTTTTTGCGGAAATATCCGGCAGCGGAGGGCCGCCCGAAGAAAAACGAAAAAAACCGGAAAAATTCTGGAATCCATGCTTGCTTTTGAAACTTTTTTTGCTATAATAAGGTTGTTCTCAACATTCGGTACAACTATAATGATAGATGGAGGAATCTGCATGAGTAAGAAGTATTGTTACCTGTTCACAGAGGGCAACGCACAGATGCGTGAGCTGCTGGGCGGTAAGGGCGCCAATCTGGCGGAAATGACCAACATCGGTCTGCCCGTGCCGCAGGGCTTCACCATCACCACCGAGGCTTGCACACAGTATTATGAGGACGGCCGCCAGATCAACGACGAGATCATGGCCGAGATCATGGAATATATCGAGAAGATGGAGAAGATCACCGGCAAGAAGTTCGGCGATCACGAGAATCCTCTGCTGGTTTCCGTCCGCTCCGGCGCACGGGCCTCCATGCCCGGCATGATGGACACCATCCTGAATCTGGGCCTCAACGAGGACGTGGTGGCGGTCATTGCAGAGAAGTCCAATAACCCCCGCTGGGCCTGGGACTGCTATCGCCGCTTTATCCAGATGTACTCCGACGTGGTCATGGAGGTGGGCAAGAAGTATTTCGAGCAGCTCATTGACGAGATGAAGGCCAAGAAGGGCGTCACTCAGGATGTGGAGCTCACCGCCGAGGACCTGAAGGAGCTGGCCGGCCAGTTCAAGGCCGAGTACAAGTCCAAGATCGGTCAGGACTTCCCCACCGATCCCAAGGAGCAGCTGCTGGGTGCCATTAAGGCCGTGTTCCGCAGCTGGGACAACCCCCGTGCCAACGTCTATCGCCGTGACAATGACATCCCCTACTCCTGGGGTACCGCCGTCAACGTCCAGTCCATGGCCTTCGGCAACATGGGCGATGACTGCGGCACCGGCGTGGCCTTTACCCGCAACCCCGCCACCGGCGAGAAGAAGCTCATGGGCGAGTTCCTGACCAATGCCCAGGGCGAGGACGTGGTGGCCGGTGTCCGTACCCCCATGCCCATCGACCAGATGGCCGAGAAGTTCCCGGAGGCCTATGCCCAGTTCGTGGAGGTCTGCCACACGCTGGAGGATCACTACCGGGATATGCAGGATATGGAGTTCACTGTGGAACACGGCAAGCTGTATATGCTCCAGACCCGTAACGGCAAGCGCACCGCTCCCGCCGCTCTGAAGATCGCCTGCGATCTGGTGGACGAGGGCATGATCTCCGAGCAGCAGGCCGTGGCCATGATCGATCCCCGCAATCTGGATACCCTGCTGCATCCCCAGTTTGACGTCGCCGCTCTGAAGGCCGCCACTCCCGTGGGCAAGGCTCTGCCCGCCTCCCCCGGCGCCGCCTGCGGCAAGATCGTCTACACCGCCGAGGATGCCAAGGAGTGGGCCGCCCGTGGTGAGAAGGTGGTTCTGGTCCGTCTGGAGACTTCTCCCGAGGACATCGAGGGCATGAAGGCCGCACAGGGTATCCTGACGGTCCGTGGTGGTATGACCAGCCACGCCGCCGTGGTGGCCCGTGGTATGGGCAAGTGCTGCGTTTCCGGCTGCGGCGCCATCGTCATGGACGAGGAGAACAAGCAGTTCACGCTGGCCGGCAAGACCTATCACGAAGGTGACTGGCTGAGCCTGGACGGCTCCACCGGCAACATCTACGACGGCGCTATGCCCACCGTGGACGCCAGCGTCAGCGGCGACTTCGGCCGCATCATGGGCTGGGCCGATAAGTTCCGCCGCCTGAAGGTCCGCACCAATGCCGACACTCCCCACGACGCCGCCAAGGCCCGTGAGCTGGGTGCTCAGGGCATCGGCCTGTGCCGCACCGAGCATATGTTCTTCGAGGGCGACCGCATCGCCGCCATCCGTGAGATGATCTGCTCCGACACCGTGGAGCAGCGTGAGAAGGCTCTGGCCAAGCTGCTGCCCATGCAGCAGGGCGACTTCGAGGGTATCTACGAGGCCATGGAGGGCAATCCCGTCACCATCCGTTTCCTGGATCCCCCTCTGCACGAGTTCGTCCCCACCGAGGAGGCCGACATCGAGCTGCTGGCCAAGGATATGGGCAAGAGCGTGGCCGAGATCAAGGCCATCATCGCCTCCCTGCACGAGTTCAACCCCATGATGGGCCACCGCGGCTGCCGTCTGGCCGTCACCTTCCCGGAGATCGCCGTCATGCAGACCCGTGCCGTCATCCGTGCCGCCATCAATGTCCAGAAGCGTCACCCCGACTGGAACATGGTGCCTGAGATCATGATCCCGCTGGTGGGTGAGGTGAAGGAGCTGAAGTACGTCAAGAGCGTGGTGGTCAAGACCGCCGACGAGGAGCTGGCCGCCGCCGGTATGAAGATGAAGTATCTGGTAGGTACCATGATCGAGATCCCCCGTGCCGCCCTCACCGCCGACGATATCGCCAAGGAGGCCGAGTTCTTCTCCTTCGGCACCAACGACCTGACTCAGATGACCTTCGGCTTCAGCCGTGATGACGCCGGCAAGTTCCTGGGCGCCTACTACGACAAGAAGATCTACGAGAACGATCCCTTCGCCAAGCTGGATCAGGTGGGCGTGGGCAAGCTGGTGGAAATGGCCGCCAAGCTGGGCCGTGCCACCCGCCCCGACCTGCATCTGGGCATCTGCGGCGAACACGGCGGTGATCCCAGCTCTGTGGAGTTCTGCCATCGTGTGGGTCTGGACTATGTGTCCTGCTCCCCCTTCCGTGTGCCTATCGCCCGTCTGGCCGCCGCTCAGGCAGCTATCAAGGAACAGCGCCAATAAGAAGTTGACGCAAACAGCGTAGGAAAAACAACTGATATAAATACGGTCACACAGTCCGTTTGGATTGTGTGACCGTTATTTTTGCCATGCTTTTGCATGGCAAAAATAAGAAATGTGCCATTTCCTCGCCCCTGTGGGGCAACCGGAAATGATGCACAAAAACTTCATGCGCCGGCATTTGCGCATTTCCGTGGCGCGATGCTCAGGCATGAAGTTTTTTGCCCATTTTCAGCTGAATACACCGTAAATCAAACCGCTGGTTTCACTATGAATCAGCGGCTTTTTTCGTGCTCCAAAAAATTTTTGAATTTTTTTCGCTCAGGGAATCTATAAATGAGCCTTCTCGCTGCCTACCTATTGAGGGACAAAACGAATTTCCTCACGAACCTTGAAAATCGAATACACACTCAACAGGTACATTCCTGATCGGGGGCGAAAGCCCCAGCCGGATGAAGGTGCGCCACGAACTTCCTGCCCACAAGGGTTATCACGGAAAACAAGGTTGGTAGCGATTCCGAACTATTCTGAACTATCCGTTTGCTGCGGATAAGGCCATGAAACGAATCAGGGACAATGATACTTCCCTATGGGGCTGGCGGAGTACCCGGCAGAGGTGAGATTCCTATGAGTTCGGTCAGCAGCCGAACGCCTGTTGATTTCCTTTTACGCATTTGGGGGATGAGATCGAGTTAAATGCGACCACCAAAGCACAGGGCTCCGCTTCCTGTGTTTTGGTGGATCAAGCGATCCAAATCTAACAAGAAGGAGGAAAAGCGAAATGCCAAACTGTAAAACCATTACTATCTGCAAGCAAAAAGGCGGCGTGGGCATTCTCCACGAGCTGAACCCGGAGGAGATGGAAGGAGCCTTCCAGCACCACCTCACCCAGCGCAACAAAGAGAAAACGGCGTAACCACAAGGGTTACACCGTTTCCGAAAACTGATTGACCTGTGATACAAGAGCCGCCCCGGGGCGCCTTCCTTACGGAGGGTGCCCCGGGGCGGTCTTTTTCTGTGTTTATCGCTTAGTTATCATTATGGACAAAACATGCTGCGGTGCGGTACAAGTGGAGAACGGTTTTCCTTTCTGGGCCGCCGCGGCAGAAAAAACACGCCCTTGCCAATCGATGGTACTGTATTGCTTTATTATCTGTTGTACTTTTTCTTTCGGCTTACAACCGTTGTGCCGATAACAGCACCGCCGCTGATGAACAGAAGTGCGCTCCACAAAACGAGATTGCTGCTGTCACCGGTTTTTGGCGAGGTAGTATTTCCGGGCTTGTCGGGCTGGTCGCTCGGCTTCGCCGCAGAACCCGTTGCGGGAATTTCAACGGCGGCCTTCTTATAGCCACAGACGGTGCATTCCTCGTGCTTGGAGCCTCTCGTGGTTGCGGTGGCTTCCTTATCGATCACCCACTTGAAGCTATGCGCTGCCGTGTCCTTCCTGTCACCGCAGGGGCATTCATGCCAATGGTTATCTGCGTCTGACTTCCAATCTGCTCCATAGCTATGGGTATGCGGAATACTCTTGTATGTTACAATAACGGTCTTGTCGGCGTCCATGATAACTTCCAGCGTATTGGAGAGAACCTCTGCTTTAACACCATTCACCGTAACAGTGTCAATTTCATAGCCGCTATCAGGAGTAAAAACAACTGTTTCATGCGATCCGGCCGCCAGCCCTGCTTTGCTTGCAGAAATCGTTCCATGCCCGCCGTTCACCTGTGTTGTCAGGTTATAGGTCGTCTCGATCTTCTGCGTTTTCGTCACATTAGAGGGAATGATATAGTCGTGCTGTCCAACAGTGATTTTCAGCTTTGCAGAGGCAAGCAGGAAGTCACCTACCTTGAACTCGGAGCGGGGCAGAGTATATGTCACCTGGATGCTTTCCCCATTGAAACTGCCGGGATTTCCTGTAAGGCGGACATCCTGATCAATAGTAAGGACATATTCAGCCTCACCGCCCGATTGTTCAATAATGCTTTCCATGCTTTCAGACATATCATATGTTACAGTATATGTCACGGGATAGTCTGCACCGGTTTTATTTCTCTCGATGGTTTCAGGCCCATTTATGACCAGTGTGCCGTGGTTCTGCGAGGGTTGAACGATGGCTACGGCATAGCCGTTTCCGGACACATCCGGAAGCGTGATGTCTATATCATCTCCATCTCCTGTGTCCGTCTTTTGAGCTTCATAAACCTGCACCTCCGAAGCATCGAGAACCTTTCCGGTTTCATCCACCGGCAAGGACAGCACATAGACCGGCAGATCGTTCACTGTCAGGCCGCCTATCGTCAGTTCAGCTGCGCCATCACGCTGAACCCAGAGGGTCGTCAACGGATCATTCCAGCCCATGCTCTTTGAAGCATCGGTTAGAGCGGTCACATTTGCAGCACTGGTGTTCCCCAGCCTGATGTCAAGGCTGCTGTCATCCGGGGTTACGGTCTTACTGCCAGTCTGGAAATAAACTGCCTTATCTCCAACAGCTGCCTCACGGGAGATATAGAGGTAACGATCACACTTTCCATAGTCTTTACCGGTGACAGCCAGATCATTTGATATGCCGCCTGTGATCTGATATTCGTCACCGACGGTGACCTGCATGAGATTGTTTCTGACGGTACCGGCATTCAGCTCGATCTTCGGCACCATACCGCCATAATCACTGGCATCAAAGCAGACACCGCCGCCAAAGGCTGTTGTGGCGTTGTTCTCGATTGCGCCGCCGTTCATTGTGAAGACGCCTTTAGAGATCATGGCTCCGCCGCCTGTTTGCTCGGCTTTGTTGTTGCAGATCTCAGCGCCTTCATACATGGTTGCATTGTGGTTTCCGCCATTATTGGACAGCACCACACCGCCGCCACGATTCGCACAAATATTACCGTTGATTTTCCCGTAAATGTCTAAGTGCTCATCCGTTCCATTGATATAAACCGCGCCATAGTATGCGTGATTGTTGAGGATCCTTCCGTTTTCTCCAATTGTCACCGCTGTGCCGCCGTCGGTTTGCACGATATGGTTGCCTGTGGCATACACATTGCTGATTTCACCGTCAATCACGACGGTGCAGTTTTGTGCAAAGATGACATTGCCGTTCAGCTTGGGGCAATCCGTGATTTTGGAGCCGTTTTCCATTTTGAAGGATTTGGCACCACCCGCACAGTAGATTATGCTGCCGCTGGAGATTTTCTCAATCAGTGCGGTGGAGGTCAGCGTTCCCTCTGCGTTATTGCGCAGATGAATTACGATGCCGCTATTCGCCTGCCACATTGCACTCTTGTTTGCGGCAATGCTGCTGATGGCGCCGCCGATCTCAACCTTCCCGCCGTCTGCATAAACTCCACGACCGTCCATATTCCGGATCTTCGAGCCTTCCTCCATCACGAGTGTACCGCCCTGAAGCCAGATCGCACCTGCCGGACCGACTGAGCCTGCCCCAGAGCCTTTTGTTCTCGTATGACCAGTCAGGGTATCCTCTATCACACTGCCGCTTTCCATGACGATTTTTGCCTGGTCGGTGGCGCGCACAGCGGACATGCCGCCAAAGTTGCGCAGCACAGCATCCTTACCCAGCGTCACGGTGCAGGGCACAGTGGCGTTGGAGGCAATGATAGCGTCCTGCACATAAGCCGTATTACCCTCGTTGCCGTCACCGCTGACAGCCTGTGCGAATACAGTACCCTCGTGCATCCCTGCATCGTCCAGAACGATGTCGGAAAGAGTCAGGCCGACAGAACTCGCCGATGAAGACTGAACCTCGATCATGGCGGGATTATACCAGCTGCGGGCTGTGTCACTTTGCTGCTTAAAATCAGCGCTGCGTGTAATAGTGTAAGGACCGCCTTCTCCACTGGTGATTTTAAGACTCTTATCGTAAAAACGGGCACACTGATCCATGGTCAGATCGCTCATGACATAGATCGTTGTACCATCAGCCGCAGCATCCACCGCCTTAGCCAGCGTGGCGAAGGGGAGATCTTTTGTGCCGGTATTCTGTTCGTCGTTACCGGTGCTGCTGACATAGATCTCCGCAGCATCATTCTGTGCTGCCGGATCCGCTGCCTTCGGCGCATTTTTCTGTTCTCCATATTCGGACAACAGCTCCTCGTTGACGGTTTGTTCCTCCCATGCGGAAGTCGGAGCCTCTTCCACCGACTCAGGAGGATTACCCAACTCCATCGGAAAAGCGGCAGTAGGCAGTAACCCCATCACCAACGCAGCGCAGAGTAAGACACTTAACAACAATTTTCGCATAAAACATTCCCCTTTCTATTCCTTGTTTTGTGTTCCGCTGTAATTGCAATCGTCCGATGAATCGAAAATCATAATTTGGCAATCGTCTAACTTTTACATGAACATCCGCTCGTCCATCGCCGTTATCAAGTCCTCCTTCTGCAATTATTTTGCGGCACAAACGGTACAAAACTCCTTCCCCCGCAAGTGCATAATTTTAGTATGGCATATTCTTATCAACTTTTCAACCGTTTTTTTGGAAATTCACGCTATAAACACAAAAAGTCCGTCTGCCGCAACGAAAAAGAGGCTCATGGAAAGCCTTGTATCGGGTTCTTTTTAAACCGCAAACATTGCGGGAGAAGGTAATTGCACCTTCTCCCGCATTTTGGTAATTGTGCTGTTCTTCTTCGCTGTCCGCCAGAAAGCTGATAGGGGCGCGGGGAGAGGACGGGGCTGCTTTTTGCGGCACGTGTGGTAGGATAAGAAAAAACAAGAGAGGAGTTGAGAGGATGAACCTGATTTCCTGCTGAATGTTGGCACGATACCTGTCGGGCGGCGATGACCGTCCCGTTTGTTGTGCCTTTCGTGGGAAATTGGTGTATCTCTCAGCTCTGGGCGTGGTCATAGCCTGCCTATCGGCGGGTGGGGTGTGCGTTTTTGGCTGTGGGAGCTGTTTCCCGCAGCCATTTTTTCGTATAGGAGGCATGACCATGTCCATTATGAAAGTATCCGATCTTACGTTCTGCTATGAAGGCAGCTACGACAACATCTTTGAAAACGTCAGTTTTCAGCTGGACACCGACTGGCGGCTGGGGCTGACGGGCCGCAACGGGAACCACGCTGCTGCGGCTCTTAGAAAGTATATTCCATCCATAAAGCACGAAAGGCGCCGCATTTTTGCGACGCCTTTTCAGTATTCCTTATAATTTGCGAATATGTTCTTCGATTTTGACAAGAATGGGAGTAAAAAACGGGTACGACTTTTGCCTTATCTATCTGCAGCGCCGGAGCCAGTCGTAACCCCAAAACGCGGTTTGCAAAAGTCACACCAACAGATGACATTAAAAATCAAAAAATTTACGAATATCGCAAAATTATTCTTGACATGTCTTAGCTGCGACGATATACTACGTTTAACGATTTTCATTAAATAATTAACGCTAACAGCACTTGGAGGTAGTTTGCATGGAAAAGTCCGTAAAGCACAGATTTCTAAACAGCGTGTTGTTTACTGCGCTGTTTGTTCCACTGGGCTTTTTTCTTCTGCGTGATACCATTATAGCAATAACTGGAATCATGTTTGAGTCCATTGGCGGAAAAGAGTCGTTTCTGTATCAGATTAACGAAGACATTGCAAGGCTGATCATCGCCGGCCTGTTAATACTGATCATGCCGCTCTTTTTCAGGGGAAAATGCAATTTTGGATTCAAGGGCGGGAAGCTGGCGCTGGGTATTTGTCTTGCCCTGCCGGAACTTATCGTTCCTGTATGGAACCTGTTGCAGATCAAGGTTTATGAGGCTCCTCTTGTTACCGGAGCTGCTGCCGTGGCTGCCGCGATCATGCACGGAATCGGGCCGGGCGTGTCTGAAGAGGTCTTTTGCCGGGGTTTCACCGTATCCAATCTAATGCGTATTTGGAAGGATAAGCCGAACAGGATCTTTCGCTGTATGCTGGTTTCCGGGGTTTCTTTCGGTCTTCTACACGCACTCAATGCAATCGCCACAGGCGATGTTTTTGCGGCGCTGATCCAAGTTATCTATACCGCCGCCATCGGTATGTTGGACGGTGCGATCTACCTTCGCTCGCGAAACCTGTGGGGTGTGATCCTCATGCACACCCTGACTGATGTTTCCGCTTTCCTTGCTGTATTTGAAAGCAATGCCACCGGCATGGATATTATATTCTGTGTCTTCGGCTCGCTGCTGTTTATTGCCCTTGCCTTTTATTTGATTCGGCCTGCAAAACGGGCGGAGATCGACGAACTGTGGGCAGAGGGCTGGTCCTTTGGGGATGAAGACGGAAAAAAGCGCATTGGTGCAAAGGTGGCTGCAATTCTGACCGCCGTTCTGGTTGTTACTTTTGCCGCATCCCTCGGTGTTACAATCTATCAGGCAAAAATGGGATATGATATTCCGTTTTTCCCCACATCTGAAAATGCACTCGATAAAGATGTGCAGTATCAGATCAGCGGAGACGGAAAAGAACTCACCATTTCGCTTCCTTATGAATTCGGCGGAAAATACGACTTGGAAAACTCCGATCCGGAATCATTTGTTTTGAAAGAGAGCCGGGAAAACGGAGACACCTATCTATTTGTGTTTTCCCACGAAGGCACCAGCACGGAGAAAATTAAGCTCACCTTCTCGCTGATGCTCGGCGATGCGGCTGTTTCAATCAAAGATTATCGGATAACGGTCAGTTTTAAGGAGAATGGCGGGATTTCCGCCGTCAGAGGGTAAGCTATGAAGAAATTATCCGCTGCGTTCGGAGCCCTCCCCATGACATGGCCTGTCGTTTGCGCTTTTGCGGCAATCATCGGGATTTATGTGGGTATCATCAATCAAATTCCGACACTTTATGATACTTCTTTTCGGGATATTGCCGTTACATATGAGTGGTGGGTGCTGTTTGCTGTTTTGATCGTGTCAAACTGCAAGAGCGCCCGTGAGGCAGGTATGAAATGCCTTGTGTTTTTTCTCATCAGTCAACCGATCATTTACCTCGTGGAGCTGCCCACGCTCGGATGGGACAAGGCGCTGTACTATTACTTGCGCATTTGGCTGCCAATTTCTTTGCTCACACTCCCGGGCGGAGCAGTCGCTTTCTTTGCCAAAAAGCAGAATGTGTTGGGTGCGGTAATTCTCGGTATCGGCAATACCATTGTTGCCCTGATGGGAGTAAGCTATTTTCTGAAATTGTGCAGTGCGTTCCCTCGGCACTTGCTGACGGTCATTTCGTGTGCGTCGATCATTGTCGTTCTTATTTTGGGAATGCAGAAGAGGTGGAAAACAAGAATTCTGTCGGCGGTAACGACTGTACTGCTGACAGCAGGTGTTATTATTTGGGCTGTGCTCAATGAACGAGTGATCTAACGATCGAAATCTAAAAATTAGGAGGAATAATATGAATTCCAACACGATTGCAAAATTCCACCTGTTTGGTAAGGTGGGAAAAATCGTCATGACGGTTTTATCCGTAATCGCAGCGCTTATAACAGTTAGCTGCTGCATTGCGACTGCTTTTACAGCAACTCTCCCGGAGGATGCTCTGACGGTTCGTGTGGTCGAACACGCTGAATTCCGCTTTAACAAAGCAAGCTTTGATACGCTGTGGAGTATCCTCGGCGGAAGCTTTACCTATTCGGGAAAAGAGTTCCCGGAGTATATGCTTGAGGATAGCGAAAAGAAAGCCAGCCCACCCGAAAATCAGGAGTTCCAAGCCGAACTGAAGATTTTCAACCAGTCATACGCATCGGCGGAAATACACTCTGACGAAAGCGCCAAAGTCATGGAGGCGGATACGTCTCCTGAGGAATATAACATAAAAGATTTGGTAACGGTATTTATTTTTCTGACGCTGTTTTCGGCATCTGCAACTGCGGCGCTCTGGATGCTGAGAAGGCTGTTCGCGGTGCTGACGAGGTGTGGATCGCCCTTTTGCTGTGAAGTTGTGAATAGGATGAGAGGCTTTGGCTTTTCTCTTCTTCCTGTTGCAGTGTTCGCTTCCATCGGTGTAACGATGCTGGGAAGTTTCTTGACCGCCGGAAAAAGCGCCAATGTCAGTATTCAATGGGGCGTTTTGATTGCTTTTGTTGTAACTATGGCCTTGGTGGCTGTTTTCAAGTATGGTGTTCAGCTGCAGAAAGAATCGGATGAGACCCTGTAAGGAGGCGGAGAAATGGGACACATCATTTTGCGGTTAGACCGTGTCATGGCTGACAGGAAAATGAGCCTGAATGAATTATCGGCAAGAGTTGGCGTTGCCAATGTGAATTTATCCAAGATGAAGAACGGCCATATCAGCGCCATCCGCTTTTCCACACTGGCAGCTATCTGTGATGTCCTAAAATGCCAGCCGGGAGACATCTTGGAATACAGCCCTGAAGAAAAAAATAACTAAATTCTAAAAAGCTAAAGGCCGCCAGACTCAAATGAGACTTGAAGATTTTTATCAGTTGAAAAAGAAATACGTGATGCTATAATAAGTGATGCTCTAATAAAAGTGGACACGTATATGAACTTGATTGGGACAATGAAAGTACCGTTGGATCTGTGCTCCTTATGAGACGGGCAAAGCGGTAATTGAACAGAGTTTGGAGAGAAAAAACATATGAATCACATTGTTTCGTTGTTTATGTTTCGTTGTGGTGATTATGAGAAAGTAAAACAGGATGTATGGGAAGAAAACTGGAAAGCCATGCGGCTGTATTCTGTTG
>OLPH01002333.1_pt1 | contig 15732 bp, 10 predicted proteins | sample 1672951 | NCBI WGS metagenome assembly OLPH01 (sample SAMEA3136740, study PRJEB25190) | human gut metagenome | reverse complement strand
CGCCGTGGGCGCGGCGACGATGCGCTTCATGCAGGCGTTGCACTCGGCGGTCTTGAGGGCCTCGGCGGTCACCGCGGACAGGTAATCGCCGCCCAGCAGCTTTCCTTCTTTGTGAGCCTGTTCCACCTTGGCGGCATCGCCACCGGAAAGCCCGCTGCGGCTGCGCTGGGCCGGGTCGTACTCCCGGCTGGTGGCCTGCATCACCTGCCACAGGTGGTGCATGGCCGCACGGCTCTGCTCCTCGGTCAGGCGGCTCTCATCCAGGTCGCTGCGCAGCACGGCTTCGGCCAGCGTGATCTTCTGGCTGCGGGCGGCCGCCAGCATCTCTTCACAGGACAAAAACGACACGGCTCATTCCTCCATTCCTTCCGGCTCGTCCACATTCAGGCAGGTGACCTTGAGCAGGCCCGGCATCACGGCCAGCTGCTGTTCCAGCGTGTGGGGGATGTGGGAGTCGCATTCCAGCACCATGACCGCGTAGCGGCCCACCGCCGCCCGGAACACCTGCATGGACGCAATGTTGATGCGCCGCAGCGCCAGCGACATGGTCACCTCGGCGATGCAGCCGGGGGTGTCCTCGTTGTGGATAATCAGGGTGTTGCTGTCGCCGCCGAAGTCGGCGGGCACCCCGTCGATCTCGGTGACCCGGATGCGGCCGCCGCCCACCGACGCGGCCTTGAGCGACAGCTCCCGGCCGCTGCGGGCGGTAAGACGGAGCACCGCCGTATTGGGATGGGCGCTGCGCAGCTCCACCGGGTGGATCGTAAAGGTCATGCCCTGTTCCTCTGCCAGCGCAAAGCTGTCCGGCAGGCGGGGATCATCCGGGCGCAGGCCCAGCAGGCCCGCCACCAGCGCCCGGTCGGTGCCGTGGCCCTTGCCGGTGGTGGCAAAGCTGCCGTACAGGCCGATGTCCGCCTTTGCCGGCACCTCGCCCAGCAGCTTCTGGGCCGTGTAGCCGATCCGCGCGGCACCGGCGGTATGGCTGGAGGACGGCCCGATCATCACCGGGCCCAGAACGTCGAAAAGTCGCATGACATCTACATCCTTTCTCTGTCCCGCCGGGGGAGGGCGGGGCAAAAATACCGGAATGGCATATTTTATGATTTTTATTATACCGCTTTTCGCTATCTTGTGCTATAATAACTTTACTATATGTTTGAAATTGCATCCTGGCAGGGACACAGGGGCCGGGCCGGACATGCCGCAGGGCATGGTGCGCAGCCCGGTATTCCCCTGCAGAGGACAACACGGAGGGTAAATCCTATGAAACTGGTAAGCGTGGAAACTCCTGAAAAGAGCGTCTGCAAAATGACCTTCAGCGCCACCGCCGAAGAACTGGAAGCCGCATCCAACGCGGTGTATGAGCGCACCCGCGCCAACTATACGATCAAGGGCTTTGAAAAAGGCGAGGCCGACCGTGCCCAGATCGAGGCCGACCGCGGTGAGCACACCTTCTGGTACGACGCCATCAACGACCTGATGGACAAGGACGTGCCCGCACTGTACGACGCTGCGCTGGCCGAGCACGGCTTCCACCCGGTGGACGAGCCCAGCTACGACCTGGTGAGCGTGAAAAAGGACGAGGGCTTTGTAGCTACCGCCACCGTGGCCCTGCAGCCGGAGCTGAACCTGACCCAGACCACCGGTTTTGTGGTGGAGTGCGTCACTCCCGCCGTGACCGACAAGGAGATCGACGCGGTGCTGGAGCGCCGCCGCAATGCCGCCGCCGAGCTGGTGCCCCACAAGGGCCCGGCCGTGAAGGGCAACGTGGTGCACATGGACTTTGAGGGCCTGCTGGACGGCGTGGCCTTCCAGGGCGGCACCGCACAGAACCAGTCCGTGCAGCTGGGCAGCGGCCGCATGATCCCCGGCTTTGAGGACGGCATCCTGGGCCACAAGGCAGGCGACGAATTCGACATCCACGTCACCTTCCCGGAGCGCTACCATGCAAAGGACCTGGCCGGCAAGGCTGTGGTGTTCAAGGTAAAGCTCCACGACGTGTGCGTGCGCCAGCTGCCTTCCATGAACAGCGACTTTGCCAAGAAAGTGGGCGGCGTGGACACCATGGAAGAGTTCCGCGAGAAGGTGCGCAAGCAGCTGTACGACGGCCGTCACGGCGGTGCACTGAACCGCGCCAAGGATCAGGTGCTGGCCAAGCTGGCCGACGCCGCTGAGGGCGAGCTGCCCGGCGTTCTGGTGGAGAGCACCTACCAGCAGGAGATGCAGAACGTGCAGCAGCAGCTGCAGATGCAGCGCATGACCCTGAACAGCTATCTGAGCCAGATCCACGAGACCCGTGAGAGCTTTACCGCCAAGCTGCACGCCGGTGCCGAGAAGAACACCCGTGCCCGCATGGCTCTGCTGCAGATCGCACAGCAGGAAAATCTGGTGCCCACCGACGAGGAGATCGACAAGATGATCGCCGAGCGTGCCGAGCGCACCAAAAAGACCGTGGAGGAGATCCGCGAAAAGACCAACATCCCCGCTCTGAAGCGCACCGAGGCCATCCGCCGTGCTGCCGACTGGGTGATCGAGCGCTCCACCATCGAGGAGAAGTAAACCCGTAAAAGCCAAAACCGCCTGTGCCGACGCACAGGCGGTTTTTTCGTTCTCCAAAATTTTCTCTTTATGCCAGAAGCTTGAAGCCCATGATGACGATGCCCAGCACCACCAGCACGACACCGGTGGCACGGTTCAGGGTCTTGGGGGTGGCCTTGTTGGCAAACACAGCTGCAATGCGCGCCCACAGCAGGGTAAACAGCACGCACAGCACCCAGACGCCCCAATCCGGTGCGCCGCCGATCATAAAGTGGGAGACCGCACCGGTCAGGGCGGTGAAGGTCATGATGAACACGCTGGTGCCCACAGCCGTCTTGAGCTCGTAGCCCAGCACGCTGGTGAGGATCAGCAGCATCATCATGCCGCCGCCAGCTCCAATAAAGCCGCAGATAAAGCCAATGAGCACGCCGCACACCACCGACTGCGCCGCACGCTTCTGGGGGCTGACCCCCTGCATGGCCTCCTTGGTGGTCATGACCGGGCGCACGATGAACTTGACGCCCAGCAGGAAGGTCATAAACACCGAGAAGCCTCCCATGGTGGCCGAGGGCACCTTGCTGGCCACCCAGCTGCCCACCACCGTGAAGGCAAGCACGCTGGCCATCATGATCAGGCCGTTCTTGATGTCGAGGTTCTTGTTTTTATGGTAGGTATAGGCCGAGACGGCACTGGCCAGCACATCGGAGGAAAGGGCAATGCCCACCGCCATGTAGGGGTCCATGTGCAGGAAAGTGATGAGCATGGGGCTGATGACCGCCGCCGCGCTCATGCCGGCAAAGCCGGTGCCAAGGCCGGCCCCCATGCCGGCAAAAAAGGTGACCAGAACGGGAAACAACAGGTTCATCTCATGCATTCTCCTTTAAAATATCGTCCAGATTTTTCCCGATGATTTCCATGGTCCGGAAAAAGGCCTCCCGGGTCGGCTCGTCGGTGTTGGTCAGCAGCCGCGCAAAGAACGCATTCTGCACCGCGCGGCCCCGCTCGATGACCGGGCGGGCCTTTTCGGTGCAGAGCAGCTCGGTCTTGCGGCGGTCGCCCGCAACGGCGCGCCGTTCCAGATACCCCTCCTTCACCAGCCGGTCTACATTCATCGACACCAGATTTGCCTTGATATGGCGGAACTCCACGATGTCGCTGGCCGTTCTGCGGTCCGGGTTGTTGGCAAGGAACATCAGGATATCAAAGGCCGTCTGCGGCAGCTTCAGCTCCTGACACAGGGGCTTGCAGACCGCATTGTAGGCCTGCGCGGTCTTGATGGCAAATTCCATGTTCGGATTCACGCCGAGTTCTCCTTTCATTTTTGAATCATTCATTTTTGAAGTATTATAGTGCAACACTGCACGGTTGTCAAGTTTTTCCGGAACAGAAAAACTCCCTCCGTCTCGCATACGCTCAACAGCTCCCTCAAGGAGGGAGCCATTGGCAGAGCGGAACGCTTTCCGGTCACGCCAAAGGCCCCATCTCCGAGGGGGCTGTCATCGCGCAGCGATGACTGGGGGAGTTTACGACGGTTTTTTCTATTTTATTCGCTTCAGAAGAGCATCACAGCCACAAGCCGCACCAGCAGGGCGCAGACCCAGGCCACAACGCACTGGTTCACCACCATAATGGTGGCCCACTTGCCGCCAAGTTCCCGCTTGACTGCGGCCACAGCCGCAATGCAGGGGGTGTACAGCAGGCAGAACACCAGCAGGGGAGCCGCCTGTGCCGGGGTCAAAGCCGCCGACAGGGCCGCCGTGGAACCAAAGAGGATCAGCAGGGTGGATACCACGCTCTCCTTGGCCATAAAGCCGGCGATGAGGGCCGTGGACACCCGCCAGTCCGCAAAGCCCAGGGGCGCAAACAGCGGGGCGATATCGCCTGCAATGCGGGCCAGGATGCTGTCCTGCGGGTAGGCCGTCAGGCTGAGCTGCAGGTCAAAGTTCTGCAGGAACCAGATGACGATGGTGGCCGCAAAGATGACCGTAAAGGCCTTCTGCAGGAAGTCGCGGGCCTTTTCCCACAGCAGCTGGGCCACGTTTTTCAGGCCGGGCAGGCGGTAGTTGGGCAGCTCCATCACAAAGGGCACCGCCTCGCCCTGGAACACGGTGCTCTTGAGCAACAGCGCCGCCAGCACGCCCACCACGATGCCGCCAAAGTACAGCAGTACCATGACAAGGCCCGCATAATCTGGGAAGAACGCCGCCGCAAACAGGCTGTAGATGGGCAGCTTTGCCGAGCAGCTCATGAACGGGGTGAGCAGGATGGTCATCTTGCGGTCCCGCTCCGAGGGCAGGGTACGGCTGGCCATGACGCCGGGCACCGTGCAGCCAAAGCCGATGAGCATGGGCACGATGCTGCGGCCGGACAGGCCGATGCGGCGCAGCAGTTTGTCCATCACAAAGGCCACGCGGGCCATGTAACCGGTGTCCTCCAGCATGGACAGGAAGAAGAACAGCACCACGATGATGGGCAAAAAGCTCAGCACGCTGCCCACGCCGGTAAAAACACCGTCAATGATCAGGGAATGGATCGCTTCGTTGATGTTCCAGTTGGTCAGCAGGGTGTCCACCGCACCGGTCAGGGCGTCGATGCCGGCTTCCATCAGGTTCTGGAAGAACAGGCCGATGACGTTGAAGGTGAGGTAGAACACCAGACCCATGATGGCGATAAACGCCGGGATGGCAGTGTACTTGCCGGTGAGGAACTTGTCAATGCGGTTGGAGCGCAGCTGCTCCTTGCTTTCGTGGGGCTTGACCACCGTCTGGGCCACCAGCTCCTGAATGAAGGAGAAGCGCATATCCGCAATGGCGGCAGCGCGGTCCAGGCCGCGCTCCTGCTCCATCTGCACAATGATGTGCTCGATCATCTCTTTTTCGTTCTGGTCCAGCTTCAGGGCTTCCTCAATGCGGTGGTCGCCCTCCACCAGCTTGGTGGCGGCAAACCGCACCGGGATGCCCGCCGCCTTGGCGTGATCCTCGATGAGGTGGATGATGCCGTGGATGCAGCGGTGCACCGCGCCGCCGTGGTCATCCTCACTGCAGAAGTCCATGCGGCCGGGCCGCTCCTGATATTTTGCCACATGCACAGCATGGTCCACCAGCTCGTCCACGCCCTCGTTTTTGGCGGCAGAGATGGGGATGACCGGGATGCCCAGCATGGATTCCATCTTGTTGATGCGCACCGTGCCGCCGTTGCCGCGCATCTCGTCCATCATGTTCAGGGCCAGCACCATGGGGGTGTCCAGCTCCATGAGCTGCATGGTCAGGTAGAGGTTGCGCTCGATGTTGGTGGCATCCACGATGTTGATGATGCCGGTGGGCTTTTCGCCGATGATGAACTGCCGGGTGACGATCTCCTCGCTGGAGTAGGGCGACATGGAGTAGATGCCCGGCAGATCGGTGACCTCCGTTTCCGGGTGGCCCTTGATGGCACCGCTCTTGCGGTCCACCGTCACACCGGGGAAGTTGCCCACATGCTGGTTGGAACCGGTGAGCTGGTTGAACAGGGTGGTCTTGCCGCAGTTCTGATTGCCGGCCAGCGCAAACGTCAGGGTCGTGCCGTCCGGCAGGGGATGCTCGCCCTTTTTGATGTGGTACTTGCCGCCCTCGCCCAGACCCGGGTGGTCCACCATCTTATCATCCACCAAAGCGGGGGCCGCCGGGACCTTTTCGGTGGGGATGATGCCGATCTGTGCGGCGTCATCCAGGCGCAGGGTCAGCTCATAGCCGTGGATGCGCAGCTCCATGGGGTCGCCCATGGGGGCCAGCTTGATCAGGGTGACCTGCGCCCCCGGAACAAGGCCCATATCCAGAAAATGCTGCCGCAGCGCCCCGGTGCCGCCCACCGTGTCCACCACCGCGCTCTTGCCGATCTGCAATTCTTTCAGTGTCATATTTCATGCTCCTTTGAGCGAAAAATGTTAGCTTTTGCGAACAATAGTAATATAGGCTAACTGGCGAAATATGTCAATAGATGGCAGAAGAAAAGGCCGGCAAAGAAAAAAGCCGTGCACTCTTTTCAGAGAATGCACGGCTTTTGGAAATCATGCGTTACTTTGCGGTGTTGTAGCCGTCGGGGTTCTTCTGCTGCCAGTTCCAGCTGTCGGCGCACATGTCCTCAATGCCGTACTGTGCCACCCAGCCCAGCTCGTTCTTGGCCTTGGTGGGGTCGGCGTAGCACTCAGCGATATCGCCAGGGCGGCGCGGGTCGATGACGTAGGGGATCTGCTTGCCGCAGGCCTTTTCAAAGGCATGGAGCACTTCCAGCACGCTGTAGCCCTTGCCGGTGCCCAGGTTGCAGATGAACAGGCCGCAGTTCGTTTCCAGCTTCCGGATGGCGCACACATGGCCGCGGGCCAGGTCCACCACATGGATGTAGTCGCGCACGCCGGTGCCGTCCGGGGTGGGGTAGTCGTTGCCGAACACATGCACCTTTTCCAGCTTGCCGACCGCCACCTTGGCGATGTAGGGCATCAGGTTGTTGGGGATGCCGTTGGGGTCCTCGCCGATGAGGCCGGACTTGTGGGCACCGATGGGGTTGAAGTAGCGCAGCAGGGCCACGTTCAGGGTGGGGTCAGCCTTGCAGACATCGGTCAGGATGCGCTCAGTAAAGGCCTTGGTGGTGCCGTAGGGGTTGGTGGTGGCACCCACGGGGAAGTCCTCGGTGATGGGCACGCTGGCGGGGTCGCCGTAGACAGTGGCGGAAGAGCTGAACACGAAGTTGCGGCAGTTGTGGCGGCGCATCACGTCCAGAATGACCAGCGTGCAGTTGAGGTTGTTATAGTAGTACTCGATGGGCTTGGAAACGCTCTCACCCACAGCCTTATAGGCGGCAAACTGGATGACGGCATCGATATCGGGGCACTCGGTGAAGATCTTCTCCACGTCCTCGTGCTTTGTCATATCGGCCTGATAGAACCGGAAGTCCTTGCCGGTGATCTGCTTAACCCGATCCAGCACCACGGGGGAAGCGTTGTAATAGTTATCTGCCACCACGATGTCAAAGCCAGCGTTCAGCAGTTCGATACAGGTGTGGCTGCCGATATAACCGGCACCGCCGGAAACCAAAATTGCCATAAAAGTACCTCTCTTCTCGTCACCAAAGTTGCTTGCGCGGGGCAGGCCCGCCTTCTGCCACAAGGATACAACGTTTTGGCCGCAGAATCAAGTAACGGGAATTTTATAAGGATGGATTTTTGTTTCCATTTATTTTTTCGTGCATTGATTTACAAGCGTTTTTTGTTTTTTGCACATGGAGTGATGGAACGCTTTGTGCAAATCAGAAAAAAAGCCCTCTCAGGCAAAGCCGTCAGGCTTTGAATGAGAGGGCTGCATTTTACAGTTTCCCGCACTGTTTGCCGGTGAAGAACCGCAGGGTGGTGTTGGCACGGAACACTTTCCCGGCCCGCAGGGCGGTGGAGGGGAACTCCGGGTGGGAGGGGCTGCAGGGGAAATGCTGGGTCTCCAGCGCAAAGCCGCCGTATTTCTGCATCGGCACGCCGCCCTTGCCGGGGGCAGGGCAGTCCTGCAGGAAATTGCCGGTGTAGAGCTGCACGCCGGGCTGGGTGGTATAGACCTTCATGCTGATGCCGGTCTTATCGCTGGAAGCCCAGGCGCACAGGCTCTGGCTGGCCCCGCGGCCCCTGTCGATGACAAAGCAGTGGTCATAGCCGCCGCCCACCATGGTGGTCTGGGAAAAGCCGGTGTCGATGTCCCGGCCAATGGGCTTGCCCGCCCGGAAATCCATCGGCGTGCCCGCCACGGGCAGGATATTGCCGGTGGGGCAGGTCTCGTTGTTGCCCTCCAGATAGCGGGACGCACAGATGCGCAGCTTCTGGCCCAGCACATCGCCGCCGCCATCCAGATTGAAGTAGGTGTGGTTGGTCAGGTTGATGATGGTGTCGGCATCAGAGGAGACACGGTAATCCATCCGCAGGGCGTTGTCCTCGGTGAGGATATACCGCACCGAGATCTTCAGATTTCCCGGGAAACCATCCTCTCCATCGGGGCTTTCGGCCTCCAGAAGCAGGGTATCGCCAAAGGTCTTTACCTCATACAGCTTGCGCGGGAAGGTGCCGTGCAGGTGGTTTTTGCCGTTGTTGGCTTCCAGCTGATAGGTCTTACCGCCCATGTTGAACACGGCATTCTCGATGCGGTTGGCGTACCGGCCCACGAACGCGCCGCAGCAGGTACTGCCGGACGATTCAAAGTCCTTGACGTAATCGGCATAGGTGTCGTGGCCCAGCACCACATCCACCGGCCCGCGCTTGGTGGGCACCCAGATATTCTTGATGATACAGCCGTAGTTCAGCACACTGACCGCCAGCCCGCCGGGGTTCGAGATGATGTATTCATTGATCTTTTCGCCGTTTGGGGTCATGCCAAAGGGCTTGGAGAGAAACTGTGCCATAGGGCTCGCCTCCTTTTGTATTTTTTGGGGACAGCACACTCTCTGTTTTATCCTTGATTATTTTGATTATATCACAATTTTCCCCTTCTGTGTTGGCATTTTTTAAGGGAATCTATCCAATATTTCGAGAGATTTTTTGTAAGTTCTGCCCCATAGGCCAAAAAAAGCCCCGGAGGGCCAGGGGTAGGCGCTCCGGGGCTTGGGATAAGTTCAGTTTTAAGATTTACTTGGCAGTTTTCACTTTCACTGCAATGGCAATGTAGGTCTTGTCTCCCTTTGTTACAGCACCAACACCAATTGCATTAATTTTTTTCACATCATCATCATCCATGTTAGATGCATTACGGAAAGATTCAACAAAAGCCTTTGTAAAAGCCGGGTCTTTCATCTGTGCGACCTGATCAGCAGTAAAACCGAGCGCGGTGCTTCGATCAGCAGGGAAAATCACACACATCACTTTATTTTCCTGATCAACGACCATAAATCCATCTTTGAATTTTCCGTCTTCTTCCACCCTGTCGGCGATGGCCTTCCGGGCAAGATTCTTCAAGGTCTCATCGTTCTTGAAGTCAGCTTCCAAAGACTGGTTAATTGCGATAGTCATTGCATCTTCAGCCTGTTCCGCAGTGCTCTTTGCAGGAGCCTCATCGCCGCAAGCGGTGAGCAGTGCCAGAGCCATTACGCCGACCAGCAGAAGGGCGGCCATTTTCTTGAGCATTTTCATTTGTAGAACCTCCAATGTAAAATGATATTTTACCACACAGAAAGCATACCCCTACACCTTCTGTATTGTGAACTCATTTTACATCTACCCCCCCCCCCCTGTCACTATTTTTTATTGAATTCCCCAATTTTTGGAGACTGTTCCAAAGCTGCGGCGATTTTTTTAGCAGATTGACAAAAAGCACCCCTCACATGGCTGTGAAGGGTGCTTTGGGGAAGTTTTCTTATGCAGAACACGGTTCGGTAATTGCCTCCCGCACCTGTTCTAACGAAAGTTCGGTGGTCTGGGCGATCTTATCCAGATCATGCTCTCCGTTCTTCCAGAGATTGAGCGCAATGCGCTTTCCCTTTGCCACCTCGGCATCTTCTCGTTCCCGATCAACGATCACCTGCATTGTCTTGCACATAGCTGCCACTCCTTCCGTTTCTTCTTTAAAGTATTTTACTCTTGCCCTTATTTTGGGGTTCCGGATATCCCGATAGTCATCACAGCGGAAATCCTGCATCAGCGCGCCGACCTCATCCGTTCCCCGATATGCGCCGTTCACATATACGATATGTGCACGGTCGTGGAACAGCTTCCCGGTTTCCTGAATCGTCCGTTCAATATTGTAAACCGGCAGACCATCTCCCAAAACATCATTTGCCGTAATAAATATGATATATGTCTCAGGCAGGTCAGAATATTTTTCGCCAGAAGTCGTCAGGCGGGAATCAAACAGCGCACTGTTCAGCCGCGCCCGTTCCGGAGCGGCTCCCTTATCTTCCTGCTGTACTTCGATATCGTACTGCTTGCCTGCATCATCCGTTGCATAAATGTCCAGCCGTACAGAACGGCCAAACAGATTGCCGATCGTAAGCTGTGTTGCAGACCTTGCGACGGTCAGGTCCTTTCGTTTCAGGATGATGCGAAGCAGCTCCTGTGTGCTCTCTTTATCTCCTGAAAACACCTGTGTCATAAAGGTGTCATCCATCAGGGTAAATTTACGGATAGCATTCATGCGTTCTTCATTCTTCTCATCCAACTGTACGAACCGCATTTCCGCCATCCTTTCGTTTCAGAAAAAGAGTACTTTTCTACGTTTATATTTTATCATCATTTTATCTATACTGCAAGTATCAAAAAAGCACCCCTCACATGGCTGTGAAGGGTGCTTTGGGGAAGTTTTCTTACTCCGGCTGAGCGGTGTTCTGGGCGATATACTCGGCGGCATCATCGGGGATGTCGTCAAGGTTCTCATCGCCGATATCCACGTTCAGCGGCGGCTTCTTGAAGAGGATGTCGTACATCAGGGGCACAACGTACAGGGTCATCAGGGTGGCGTAAGTCAGGCCGAAGATGATGACGATGGCCATGCCGCTCATCAGCTGGCTGGCCATATCGCCGCTGAACACCAGCTGGAGCATGGCCAGAACGGTGGTCAGGGTGGTCATCAGGATGGGGCGCATTCGTGTTTTGCCGGTGGCGATCAGGGCCGCGCGGCGCTCCATGCCGCCGATGCGCAGCTGGTTGGCGTAATCCACGAACACGATGCCGTTGTTGACGACCGTGCCCATCAGGACGATGAAGCCCATCAGGGAGATCATGGTCAGCTGCTGGCCGGTGAGCAGCAGGCCCAGCAGGCCGCCGGTAAAGGCCAGCGGAATGGTGAACAGAACGATGAAGGGGGAGAGCAGGCTCTGGAACTGGGCCACCATAACAAGGTAGACGAAGGGCAGCGCCAGGAACATCCACTGGCCCATCTGATCCACCACCATGCCGTTGATCTCAGAGCCGCCGCCCATATAGAAGCTGCAGCCCTCGGGCATCTCATCGGATGCGGCAAAGGCGTTCAGCTTCTTTTCCAGCGCGCGGGTCTCGGTGGTGGTATTGGTGCCCTCCACCGCGTCCGCCGTCACACTGATATATCGGGTCTGGTTCTTGCTGGTGATGGAGTCCGGGGTGGAGCCGGTGACCCAGGTGGCCATATCGCCCAGCGTGCAGGTGCCGGTCTCGGTGGTGCCGTCGGCGGCCATGACGGAGGTCGTAAAGGTCATATCCATCATGTTTTCCTTGGTCATGGGGTCCAGATTGTTGCTGATCTGGACGTTCATGGTGGAGCCATCGATGGCAACGGGGGTCTGGGCCGTGGTGGTGGTCAGCTTGGCTGCGATCTGCTGGTAGACCTGCGCCACGGTCAGGCCGTAGGAACGGACCTTATCCCGGTCGATCTGCAGGTTGATGGTGGCATCGCCGCTGCCCAGACCGTTGGTGGCATTGGTGAAGCCGTCCATCTCGTTGACCATATCCACCACCTTCTCGGAGAGGGCGGTCATGGTGTCGATGTCGTTGCCGGAGACCTGGACGGTCAGGCCCATATCCAGCTGGCTGGTCAGCTCCTGCATTCCGCTGATCTCAACGGTGGCAGTGCAGTTCTCCACGCCGTTCACAGCTTCCTCCAGCGCCTCGCGGGCCTGTTCGATCTGCCGGGAGGAGAGGCTCTCGTCCAGCATCACGTTGATCTGGTAGGTGCCGTAGCTGTTGGCGGCTTTCAGCAGGTCGGTGATGGTCTGGGGCAGACCCAGCTGGCCGACATCCATTCCGGCCACGCGGCTGTCGGTGGTAACGCCCACCTCTTCCACGTTGTCCACAGCCAGCAGGGCATCAATGACATTCTCGGCCACAGCATAGGATTCTTCCTTGGTCAGATCCTTCTCGGTGGAGAGGGTGACGATGGCCTCGTTGCTGGTGATGGTGGGCAGCATCTCAACGCCCATGGACATCACGCGCCAGCCGCAGAACACCAGCAGCACCACTGCCGCGCCCAGCGGTGCCCAGCGGTGCTGGAAGCACCATTCCAGGCTCTTGACGTACTTTTCCTGCACCTTATCGAACCACTTGAGCTCTTTGGGCTTGGAGTTTTTCAGCAGGGTAGAGGAGGCCGCCGGGGCAACCGTCAGGGCCACGATGAGGGAAGCAGCCAGACAGTAGCCGATGCACATGGACATGGGCTGCAGCAGGCTCTTGATGACACCGGAGGTGAAGATGACGGGCAGGAACACGCAGACAGAGGTGAGGGTGGAAGCCATGATGGCCATGCCCACCTGCTTGGTGCCCTGGACCGCCGCGCGGGCAGCGGGCACGCCGCGGCTGCGCAGACGGTAGATGTTCTCGATGACGACGATGGAGTTATCCACCAGCATACCAATGCCGAGGGACAGGCCCGCCAGCGTCATAATATTCATATCCAGGCCGGTGAAGTACATGAGCACCACGGCAAACAGCACCGACAGCGGAATACTGATGCCGACCACCAGCGTGGGCTTGATATCCTTGAGGAAGATGGCCAGCACGATGATGGCAAGGGCCGCACCGATGAGCATACTGCTCAGGATGCTGCCGACGATGATGCTGATGTAGTTGCCCTGGTTGGACAGCACGACCACATGCAGGCCATCGTATTTCTGTTCCAGCTCCTTGAAGGCAGCCTTGCAGTTGCCGGAAACTTCACCGGCGCTGGAAGAATTGCTCTTGAAGATCTTCAGCACCACGGAGCGCTCGCCGTTCAGGCGGGTAAAGCTGTCCTCCGCGTTGTCAATGATCTGCACATCGGCCACGTCAGACAGGCGGACATCGCCAAAGCCATCCACATGGAGCAGCAGGGCACCGGAGATATCCTCGATGCTGTCGTACTCCTCGCCGACCTTCAGCAGCCAGGACTTGTTGCTGGAATCCTTGACATAACCGGCGGGCATGGAGAAGTTCTGGGCATAGATCAGCTGTGCCAGCGTGTCAATATCCAGCATCTTGGCCACGTCGGAGTTCTCCATGGCCATCTGCTTGGCATCCTCATACTGCTGCTTGGCATCGGCCAGCTGCTTCTCGTAATCGTTCAGCATCTCGCGGGCCTCGGTGAACTTGATATAGGCCTGCAGCTGCTGCTGGGAATAGCTGCCCACGATCTGGGTGAACTGATCCATCAGGCCGGGCACGTCGTCCATGGCCTTGATGGTGCTCTCCAGCGTGTTATAAATGTTGCTCAGGCTCTGCTGCACCTGCAGATCATCGGCCAGCTCCCCGGCCGTTGTACCGGCGGTGTCGCCCTGCGCGTTCAGGCGCTGCTGCAGCTCCTGCAAAGCGGTGGTCAGCTTATCGGCGATATCGCGCAGCTCCGCCACGATCTCGATCAGAGAATCGATATCCTGCATTCCGGTCTCATTGAACTTGTCCACGACCCGCTGCAGGCCGTCCCGCACATCGATCAGGGCCTGCTGGATCTCCGGCTCGTTGACCACGGCAATGAGCTGGTTGACGCTCTCCAGAAGGGCCTGTGCCTGCTTCTTGACCAGCATGAAGGAATCCTGCAGCTCGCCGGAGTACTGGCTGTTGATGGTATCGCTGACCAGCTTGTCGTAATTGGCCAGCTGGGTCTCGTACTCCTTTCTGCCCGCCTCGATCTGAGCCTCGGCAGTGTCCAGCTGGGCTTTTGCATCGGCCAGCTGCACGTCAATGACTTCCAGCAGCTTTTCGTTGATGGCATCGATCTTTTCCTGATCGAGCTGCACCTGCACCATCCGGGTGACCAGGCCATTGGCGGAAATATTGGAAACGCCGCCCTGACGCTCGATATAGGGGACCATGGTGTCGTTGACGAAATCGGCCAGCTCATAGGAATCGCTGCCCTCGCGGCTGACGGCCACGGTCATAAAGGCGTTCATGTTCAGGGTATATTCAATGATGGAGGGGGTCATACAGGTGCTTGGCAGGCTGGAGGTGGTCTGATCCACCTTGTTGGACACCTTGACCACGGCACTGTTCATGTCCGTATCGTCCTCAAACTCCATCAGCAGCAGACTGTAGTTTTCTGCCGAGGTGGCGGTGACGTTTTTCACGCCCGAGATGGTGCCCAGCGCACTCTCCATCACGTCGGAGACCTCGTTCTCCACACGCTCCGGGCTGGCACCGGGATAGACCGTGACCACCATCAGGTACGGTGTGTTCACGTTTGGCAGCAGGTTGGTCTGCATGTTCTGCACGGACACAAGGCCCAGCATGATGACCATGATGACTGCAACCAGAACGGTGAACGGTTTTTTGACGCTGAATTTTTCCATTTCTTCCTACCGTTTCTGTGTTTTCCCACGCATTGCGCGGCTGCTCTTTTTTCTCAGAGCGGATCAAAGGCGATACCCCTATTATACACCCGGTTCCGGGGCTTGCAAGGCTTGCCCGGAGATTCTTTAGCAAATCTTGAAAATCTTTTGTGAAATCCGGGTGATACCTCAGTTTTTTGACGTTTTGGAGATCAAATTTCAGACGGAGTTCAAGTGGGATACGAATGAGCGGGGCGGAATGTTGCAGAGGATGAAATTTTTTTATCGGCTCCCCCTTTGGGGGCAACGACGACGACCGCCGCCAGTGGCGGATTGAGGGAGGAGTTGTTGGGGCAGTGGCCAGCAAGGTGCGAGTGCAATTGCACGAAGCAGCTGCTGGGAGCCACAACCTGGGCTGGCGAACGAAGTGAGCCTGAGAGGGCTGTTCAATTTTCAACGTTTATGCTATAATAATCCTCAGAATGGATCTTCAGGCCCTTCTGCGGGCCTTTTTACGAGATAGGGGAGTTTCCCCTGTGAGGAACAGTATGAAAAAAGTCATCTCTGTCCGTTTCAAGGAAAACGGCAAAAGCTATTATTTCGACCCTGCCGGGGCCGACATCAAAACCGGCGAATACGTGATCGTGGAGACCGCCCGCGGCATTGAGTGCGGCGAGGTGGTGCAGGGCGTGAAAGAGATCGCCGACAGCGCCGTTTCCAAGGCGCTCAAGCCCATCACCCGGATGGCCGACAGCGTGGATGTGCGCCGGATGCGCCAGAACCGCGAGGATGAGAAGCGCGCCTACCACACCTGCCAGGAGTGCATTGCCCGCCACGGCCTGGAAATGAAGCTGGTGGAGGCCGAGTACACCCTTGACCGCTCCAAGATCATGTTCTACTTCACCGCCGACGGCCGGGTGGACTTCCGCGAACTGGTCAAGGATCTGGCCGGCATCTTCCACACCCGCATCGAGCTGCGCCAGATCG
>OLPH01002322.1_pt1 | contig 15777 bp, 22 predicted proteins | sample 1672951 | NCBI WGS metagenome assembly OLPH01 (sample SAMEA3136740, study PRJEB25190) | human gut metagenome | reverse complement strand
GTTTGCGCCCATGATATTTACCCTGCTGCTTAGCTAAGGCAATCCCTTGTTGCTGGCGCTCAATGATTCGCTTACGTTCACTTTCGGCCTGATACTTATAGAGTTCAATAATCAAGTTGGTCATCAGTTGACGTAAATTTGGGTCAGCAATCCCTGTCATGGACGGCAAATTTAACACATCTAGGGTGGCACCCTTATTTTGAATGGAGTTCATGATCTTAGTCAAATCATGGTTGTTTCTGCCTAAGCGATCTAATTCAGTGACCATTACAATATCACCCTCACGAATATAGGCCAGCATTTTTTGCAGTTCTGGCCGATTAGTGTTAGCCCCACTTAATTTATCCGTAAATAATTTATCAACGTCTTTTAAAGCCGCTAACTGTCGATCTAAATGTTGCTCTTTGGAACTCACACGAGCATAACCGATTTTAGCCATTTCCAATTCTCCTTTTGGACAGTTCTAATGAACACTTGTAATTCCTAGTATAGCACAGAAATAAAAACGGCCAATAGGGTATACCCTATTGGACAGATTGGTTTAGTCAAACAAAAATTTTAATTGGTTTCTTATAAGTGCTATAATGATGGTAAAGGTGGTGATGATTTGCGATTTATATTCAAGGCTTTAATAGTAGTTGTTATTATCCTTGCATTTCCTTTGTCCATAGTTCTTGTCTTTAAAAATTGGTCAACGGCCATTGGCACTAGCACACCCATGCAATTAAAGTTTGATTGGTTGGATCAGTACGAACCGATATACCTTTTTTGGAGTGGGATAATTCTGGCGGCGGTGTTAATTGTTTTATTGCTTATCACACTTTTTTGGCCACGGTCACAGTCGTTATATCTTCATCAAAAGTCTGATGGTCAAGTTACCATCAGTAAGAAAGCTATTGAGCATTTTGCTCTTTCAGCACTTCAACATGAACCCTTTATTGGTAACCCCAAGGTATCAGCTAAGTTATCACGAAAAAGGATCACACTTAAAATATCGGGTGATCTACTAAATTCAGTCAATGCCAAGAAACAGACTGCAAATTTTCTCAATCAATTAAAAAAAGATTTGCGTGTTTGTCTTGGAATTTCTGAACAGAAAAAAATAAAAATCCGACTCGTTGATTTCAATGAGTCGGACGCTAATGTGCATCAATCTCGAGTTGTCTAGGAGGTGATAACGTGACCGAACTCATTAAAGCCTATTTTTGGCCACTAATTGGTGGAATTATAGGATTGCTCTTAGCGGTCCTTATCATCGCTTTTGGATTTTTCAAGACGCTTTTTGTTTTGATTTTTGTGGCAATCGGGATTACCGCGGGTTATTATATTCAAAAAACTGGTATCTTAACAAATGTTTTTAAATAACTGCTTGAATTATAAGGAGGAAAAATTATGCAGAATGGAACGCAAAGTGAGAAAACAACAACTACCGAGAAGTCTGGTGTTAAAGGCAATTTAACATTTGATGATAAGGTTATTCAAAAGATCATTGGTATCGCACTTTCTGAAGTAGATGGCTTATTAACCATAGATGGCGGCTTTTTCGCAAATGTTGCTGAAAAACTAGTTAATACTTCAGATGTCACATCAGGAATTGATGTAGAGGTTGGAAAAAAGCAGGTTGCAGTGGATCTCGACATTGTTGCTGAATACGGCATTGATATTTCTAAACTGTATGACAAGATCAAAAATGTTATCGTTCGGGAAGTAAAGAATATGACCGAATTAGAAGTAATTGAGGTAAATGTGAATGTTGTTGATGTCAAGACAAAAGAGCAACATGAAAAAGATTCGATTTCTCTGCAAGATCGCCTGAGCGATGCTACAGATAAAACGAAGGAAGCCTTCAGTAACGGCGCAAAGAAATCGAAGGAAACATTAGGTGACAGCGTTGATAAAGTAACGTCTGACAATAAATCTAGTCGTGTTAACTAAGGGAGTGAGTAAATATGGGACTTATTTGGTCATTAATCGTCGGGGCAATAATTGGTGCCATTGCTGGCGCAATCACTAACCGTGGTGCTGCTATGGGCTGGATTGCAAACATCGTAGCTGGTTTAATCGGTGCGTGGATTGGACAAGGGCTCCTTGGCACTTGGGGCCCTTCGTTAGCTGGCATGGCATTGATACCATCGATCATTGGGGCAATTATTTTAGTTCTGATTGTTTCATTAGTTGTTGGTCGAACCAGTAAAAAGTAATGGGGGAATTTTATGGACGTCTTGAAAAATGTATTTAAGTTTGTGATCGCTTCTACGCTCATTGTAGGTGGTGTCCTCATCGGTGGCACCGTCTTGACTGCTAAGAAGGTAGATGGCATTGGTGATACATTGCAACAAAAATTACATGGATAATTAGCCAAATTTATCTGTATTAGGCTTCTTAGAACGTAAATAATTGAGCAATTTAAGATCAGTTAATCAATATTTAAATTTGCAATCTACCTTATAAGTGTCATTCACACTATCTCTTGTAGGATCTCCTTATTAGACAAGCAAATTAAAATGTGGAATAATACTGTTGTAACAAATACATTATGGGAGGTTATATTATGAGTCTAGATGACAAAATTGATAGCACCAAAGATAAGGTAAGTGGAAAAGCTAAAGAAGTTGAAGGCAAGGTTACGAACGACAAGGCCCGCGAAGCTGAAGGTAAGGGTCAAGGTATTCTAGGTAAGGCTAAAGATAAACTGTCAGATGCCAAAGATGCTGTTAAAGATACGGTTGATAACGTAAAGGAAAAGTTAGATAAAGACGATAAATAAATTATCATTTTTAAGAAGACCAAAATCTGGTCTTCTTTTATTTTTTCACGCTTGTTACCTTGTTTTTTCTCCACACTGTAATACGCGGCTTATGTGGTCGCTGCGGCTTTTTACGTTACCACCGTCCATCTTTAAGCTGATGTTCTAAGTCACCCAAGCAACGTGTCTCTGTGCGACTGACAAGGCCAAATCTGCTATTTACCATCTGGCCCATGCCGGCCACCTCCAAATTTTGGGCAAAATAAAAACGCCACGCTATTTAGCACGACGTCTATTATCCTTACACCATCTTATCGAGCCGAGCACCCGCCTGTGCCCACTCCGGAAACTCATACCCGTATTTACTATGAATTAATCATGATATCGCCACCTCCTGACCATATGCAAAAAAAACAGTGATTAGCTGAACTTTTCGATAAATCTATTAAAAGTTTCCGTAGTCCCATTTGCAATTAGTACAACTAAAGCTTCATAGCTAATTTATCAAATTCTTGTATATCAATACCCGTTGCTCCAATTAAATCAAGAATAATCTCCTTTGCTAAGTCTTTACTATAGGAATTTAATTGTTCTGTGAAATCTGGCTCTTCACTTTCATACAGGCCATTGAGCAGTGGAATAATGTAACTATAGATATACACTATTAGTGGATATTCGGTAGATTGCAAATTTAATCCGAATTTTTGGACAAATTTGTCAGCATAACCTGATACGGTGTTTGCCAGTCGAGTATTTTAAGCGGTCGCTGGTTAATTTGGAGTAACGTCGTCGTTAAATCTTGAGCACTAATGTGCTCAAAACGAGTCCCTTTAGGATAAAAATAACGTAAATTCCGATTAAAGCGTTCATTACTACCACGTTCAGCTGGCGTATAAGCATGGCAGTAATAGGTCTTAATACCATATTGTGATTCAAGTGATACTAGCCCACTAAACTCAGTGCCACGGTCCACAGTAAAGCTGTGCACCGGACCATTAAAAGTGGTTAGGAACTTAGTTAGTGCTTCATTAACAGTCGCTGTCGTCCGATCTTTTAACCGGTATGCCCAAAGGAACCGTGATTTGCGATCGATTAAAGTTAATAAAACTGCCTTACTATGCCCACGAGGACCAACGACTGTATCTAGTTCAAAATCGCCGATGCGATTACGTTGATTAATCATCATGGGACGCTGTTCAATTGATCGCCCCAAAGATTGATTATATTTGGATCGTTGGTCAACGTTACGCCGTTGGCGTACGCCATGTTCAGGTAGATCATTCAAGGAGAAATCAATTCTCCCCTGATTTAGCCAATTATAAATAGATTTAGTAGCTAGTTTAAATTCGTGAGCAATCATTCCTGGTGACCAGCTTAGACGTAAATGGTTGAGAATTTTTTGCTTTAACTCATCGCTCAGCTTAGTTTTCCGACCACATCGTGATCGCTTGTATTCGGCATCTGTTTGTGCTAATTCAGCCTGATAAGGTTGACATCGAGATAATTCATAAGAAATTGTTGACGGTGATCGGTTCAGCCGAACGCCCATTTGGATATTGGACAGTCCTAGTTCACAAAAGGTTTCGATTTTAATTCGTTCGGAATAGGTTATACTAGACAAAAGATCAGCTCCTAAAAGATGGGTTTGTGGTAAACACCATTTTAAAGGAAGCTGATCTTTTTTGTCTGAACAGCGTTCGGATTAATTTTACAATCTACCATATACTTTCTTCATTTGATGACTTCCTTGAAATAATCGCAGCTTTCGTTAAACGCAAGCCACTCGACTAACGACTCATACTTGAAGCCATCTTAATGGCAGTTTCGGCTGAACGTGCAGATATTTTATACAAGATGGCACCTTCTTGCCAAGTAATAGTTTGGTTTAATCCATTATCAGTGACATCAAAGTTGCCTGCCCCAACTTGGCTCGGAATGGGAAGCGAGTACTGGTTAAACAATGCTACCAGTTGTTTGCTCATAGCAACTGGATCTTGGCCCATGACAGGTGAGGCATGTACTGTTACCGACCAGCGACCTGCTTGCCATGTGAGATAAGCTTGTCCAGCTCCTCGATCAATAGTCCCCTGAACACTACTCCCAAGATCAATGACCGGTAACCCAGTCTCTTGTGCGTGGTGATTAACCGCGGTCACTGCAGCCGCTGTGGAGACATAGGCGGTTTTATTGAATGTTGCATAAGGCGTTTCGCTAGCTAAGGTGCTGGCATTAAATTCCTTGGCTGTAGCTCCAACACTATAATAAACCGTATATCCGTATGAATTACTGATATAGTGCATATTCAAGCGATTGTGATTTTCGTTCAACCCATCAACAGTTGGTTTTTTTGTAGTCCCAATTGCCATAGACAACTTCTGATTGAGCTCTTGAATTCGAGAATCTGTAGTATCTTCTTTTACTGATGAGGTCTTTGATGATATTGAACTAGCCACAGTAGATGAAGAACTAGAAGACATTTTCTCTTTTGCAGAATTAGATACCTTCGTAGTGGAACTAATGGATGTTGATGATGTTTTAGAGTTGTTACTGAGCTTCGAACAGCCTCCGAGTAACAGGCTTGCTGTCAACGTTGCAATAACAATCTTGGCCCTCATGTGACATTCCTTCTTTCAATTATTGTGTCACGGCGTCTCTAGATTGAATTAACTGCCTACACGGTCCGAAATCATCACTTATGATCATTATAACATGAAACGGGTTTGATTGTGCAAAACCTGTTTTTTAAAAATTCAACCATTAACGCCATTTCATTTGAATACTTGATATATATCCTTATAAAGGCCTTACAGATTAGTCAAAAAATGTTATAAATTTTCCTATCACTAGAGACTAAGTTCTTTAAAAAGTCGTTGCCACTGATTAGTAACATCCGAAAGTGAGAAATCATGACTTCGTTGTAAGGCTTGATTAGCCCAATAGTCCCGAATGGATGGTGAATACATGAGGGTATCAAGCTTTATGTTTAGGTCATGCACACGATGATCCTGTGTCAGAACTCCAAATTTCCCCCCCATTTAAAAATTCTTGGGCGCCAGTATTATTCATTGATATAACAGGTAATCCGAAACTCATTGCTTCACCAATCACTAGTGGTAGTCCCTCCCAACGAGACGTCATCATAAAAATCGAGGATGTTTGATAATGTATTGCCAACTGTTCATCCGTTAGCGATCCTGTCAGTTTCAACTTATTATTCACGTTCATTTGACTGATCAAATTTCTCAATTTGTTTTCGTCTGGACCTGAACCAGCTAAGCGAATCTCCCAATCATCCGGTATGTTCGCGGCAATCTTAACCAACAAGTCCAAACCTTTTTGTTGAATATCGATTCTAGAAACCATACTAATGACGTGGTTTGTTAATGAAGAGATAGTGCCTCTTTTGATGGTCAGTGGATTGTAAATCTTGATAGTTCGTGACTGTATTTTTGAAAAATGAATGACATCATGGCGCGTCAAAACAACCACACGATCAGCACTACGCAATCCGGTTATAAATTCAGATTGCATATTGCGATGATAGTTATCCATATAGGTTTCGTAGTTGTTATGCAGCTAGGCAATAATCCGCACCTGTGGCACTCGCGCTTTAATCTGCGACGAAAAGCTGGTTAATAATCCGGCTGTCAAAATCACAACATCATAGTCACCCTTAATAAGGACCTGAATCAGATCATTAATTTGTGACGAATATTTTGTTAATGGTTTGCTGCCGCGAAAGCTTTTGCCAGTGTTAACAGGATTTGCAGTCGTTATAAGCGGTGCATTCAACTCAAAGAAGGCTGGCGTAGTGGCCAAGGTAAAATACGCTACTTTATTTGTTTTAGCGAGTTCATTGCCTACAACAGTAGCGACCCTTTTAACACCATCCATTAACAGGTTCTCAACACAGATCAAAATCTTCATTAGCAACCTGGATTGAAGTCAATATTTGAGACAGATTTTAAGAGACATTCAGAACCGCGTTTACCTTCCACAGCTCAAATAAATCATTAATTACGATTAATAACTTATTTGAACCCTGGAAAGCATTAAATCAGGCGGCCATTTGGCTCGTAAGTGTTGCAATTTCAACTTGTAAGGGGGTCTGGTAGCCCAGTGAACTATGAATTCTCTTCCTATTGTAGAAAGCATGCACATATTCAAAAAGGACGGCAGCGGCAGTTTCATAATCTTCAAAGACCGGCACTGGATAAACACATTCCTTTTTGAGGGAAGCGTGAAAGGATTCCATTGGCGCATTATCATACGGACAACCCTTACGGCTGTATGAGTGGCGGATATGTAGCTCAGTTAAACGTTGATTGTAATCATCGCTGGTATACTGTGATCCTAAATCCGTATGGATAATCAGGTCCCCAGTAATGGTTCGATTTTTAACCGCGCTTTCAAGGGTCTTTAAGACTAAATCAGTAGCCATCTTTTTTGAGAACGAATAGCCGATAATCCGTCGTGAGTGCAGGTCCATGATGGTTGATAAGTAGTGGCTGCTTAAAAATTCTATAATTCAGGCAGTTAAGCTAATATATGCATTATTGCGGTATAATAAATCCATTGGAATTAGCTGTTTTCCTGCATTTTCCTTGCATTTTTTGGGAACCTACTCGGAGGTTATCGTATGGTCTATCGTCATAGCCCGCTTCAATTGTCATTTGAATCCTTTGGTGCCGGTTTAAGTACCCCACTTAGCTCTAACAATGAGTGGGTCCAGTTGGCGGAGGTCATGCCCTGGAAAGCTCTCGATGAGGCATACCAATTGGAGTTCACCAAAAATGCGGGACGTGCGGCAAAACCATTTCGTTTACTCTATGGGGCAATCCTGATCCAACAACGGATGGGTTTAACTGATCGTGGGGTGGTTGCGGCAATTCGTGATACACCCGCACTTCAATATTTCATCGGGTTGTCCGAATACAAAGCGGTTGAGCCGTTCAATTATTCCAGCCTGGCACACTTTCGCAAACGAATTGCCGATATCTCCGAGCTGATTACGAATATCATGAATGATACAGTACGCGCCAAGATCGAAGCGTTGGTCCCATTCAAAGTGGACACCGTCATCACGGACGCAACCGCAGTGCCAGTCAAAATCAAGTATCCTCAAGACACCGTCCTCCTCAACCAAGCAAGGCTGAATCTTGAGGCGATGGCGATCGATATGGCACACCAACTTGGTGTGCCGAACCCACGTATGTACAAACGCGAGGCGAAGCATTGTTGGACCTCATTTTCACGACATCCAAAGCAACAGCGTGGTGGCTTTCATGAACAGGTCCAGGCCCAACTTCAATATGTGCGCCGCGATTTGCGGTACATCAACGAATTCATCGATCAGGGTGCGACTCTACCAGATGAACAAGCGATTCGCTTAGGCGTGATTCGAATTCTATTTGACCAGCAATGGTACATGTATACCCACAAGACTCACCACGTTGAAGACCGAATTGTTAGTCTCCAACAACCGTACATTCGCCCAATTCAACGTGGTAAGGCCAATGCTAAAGTTGAATTTGGGGCGAAGATTGACTGTTCGTTAAGTGAAGGCGTAGTCGACATTGAACGTTTTGATTTCACCGCATTCTCTGAGGGCCAAGACTTCGCGGAAACTTTAGACCACTATTACGACCTTCATGGACATTATCCGGATGAAGTACTGGCCGATACGCTGTACCGTAATCGGGAGAACCTAAAGCTGTGTAAGGATTTGGGTATCCGAATCTGCGGTCCGAAGCTTGGCCGGCATCCAAAACACGTTGATGCAGCGAAACGGCGTGAGGATACTGATGCCGAGAATCGAAGAGGTACCATTGAACGCCGGTTTGCTTTTATGAAGGGCACGCTGGGGCTTGACTTGGTGAACACTCGGACAGCTTAATCACTGGCCGTCAAGATTGACGCGGCCATCGTCTTGAGCAATGTGCTGACCCTGTTAAGGGTATTTGCTATACCAATTTTAATTTTGGCTAAATTCGAGGGTGAGGCCTATCAAATTCGCTATAAATTTACTACAAGGGTCGAAGATATGGTGGCCTAGTTCAACAGCCACTAAGTAACACCAGCCATTACGCTTCGTTTGAATATAGGTCATATCAGCGGTCCATTTTTGATTTAAACCAGTGGTCGAGAAATCCTGCTTAAGCAAGTTGGGACGCTGTTCAACCTTGGTTTTGGAAGCCGAAGCCGCTTTCCACTTATTGACGGTAACGGAGTGGATATCCAGTTCCTTCATGAGCTGGGAAATCCGTCGTGGACTGCACCGAAGCTTCAGTGGTTGAAGTTCCAGATTCAATTCATGGTGGATCTTCATAACACCGTATCGCTGCTTAAATTCCGCAAAGATCCGCAGAATCCGTTGTTACAAGTCCGCATCTTCGGCCCGGCGTTTTGAAGGTTTGGGGGATCGATAACGATAATACTGAGCTCTGGAAACACCGAGGATTCGGCACATCTTGGTTACCTGGTGGTGATGGCTTTCTTGGTGAATGTAATCAAAGATATTGGTTACTTCTGCGCAAGGAAGCCCAGGGCTTTTTTTTAGGATTTCGTTCTCCTCAGACAGCGAAGCCAGTCGCTTTTCCATCGCTTTGATTTCGTCTGGCGATTTACCGGATTGAGTTTTGGCCTGGCCCTGGATCCATTTATGAACTGTTGAATAGCCAATGCCATATTCTCTGGCCAGTTGGGCAGCTGATTCGCCTTGCTTATATAGGTTGATAATGTTTTGTTTGAATTCTTTTCAACCAATCACTAATTTTGTGATTACAAGTGCATGCCCCCATCTTCATGCCGGTTTCGAGTTTGGTGTTGCCGTTGCTTTTTCGTCATTTCCCACTCAGTCTCCTTTAAACCTTGCGCCTGTCTTTGTCGTTGGTAATCTTCATCACGAGCATATAGAACAGTCATGATCGCGTCACTAAAGGCCGTCTTTAAGTAGTAGCTTGGACTAACTGGCTTGTAATTTAGCGGTTGATAATGACCGATATTTTCTTTTCTGTACTGGTCGTCCTTGGCTTGTTGCCCTTTTAACTGCTTTTGGATTTTCTCGATCTGACTGTTCTTAATCGTCGGATCGGCTTTGCATTCGCCAAAAAAGAGTTGTTTAGTGCCATCATGCTTTAAAACCCGTTGTAAGTGATGATTTTCTAACTGATCTAAGCTCAGCTGTCCCGATAAATAAGCTAGTCCTTGCAGATGCTCTTGGGTATTGAAAACTCGCGGTGGGGTTTCCTGCCACTGTGCGATTGTTTCAGCCTTGCATGGTTTTAAAGCTGGATCATAGTACATCACTGCTGTATAGGCCTGTTCCTGTTTAATCATTGGTAATTCATTAAAATTGCCGTTAGGAAAGGCTCTTCTTAAAACTTCCTGGTATTGGGTTTGAATAACTTGCTTCACAGCCATAATTGTTCGCAAATCTTTGACTGCGCGAGTAATCTTTTGCTGCTCGGTTGGTGAATACTTTTCTAGTAGACCTTGATCAACGTGTTCTAGACTTTCTAAGCTATCATCATGAATCATCAGCGTATATTTCAGTTCGATTTTGACTTCCTTTTCTTGTTGCATTAATAACTTCCAGCCAACGTACGGCCGTTTGGTAAAGGTCAATAATTGTTGGGTCAACAAATCATCACGAATGTTCATTAAACGTTCGTTTAATTCACTGCCTTTGAAAATCGTTTGTTCGCTATCGGTTTCCTTAATTAATTCTCGTCTTTCAGCTTGCGTGGTCTGTTCAAAATTAAGCTCTGGATAAAGTTTTTTCGTCGTGCGATCAACCACTTTATTTAAGAGCTCATCTGCTTTTTTGAGTGAGCTTTCTTGTTGGTTAATTGTCAATAATTGTTTAGTCACATCTTCACCAACCGCATGTTTAATTAAGGTGCTGTTTTTCCAATTAAATAGCATGCGCCGCTTATCATCTAGGCTCTCCAAACTGATATAAGTTTTCAGTTCATGACTTAACTCATTGACCACTCGTTTTTCATTAAACGAGAAGTGTTTGCTTAGACTATCTAAATGACCTCGATTAATTACTTTTTCTTGGTTATTTTTATAACTGGCTTTGGCCTTGCGATAGTTCTTTACTTGTTGGTTAAATTCTTTTCTTTCATACCGCTTGCTATTGATTCCCTCATGTTGCATTGGGGTATCATCTATTCCCTGCTCGATAAAGGATTTTTCACTGATCCGATCCGGAATATTTTTTTGCTCTAAAACTTGATTTACACTAACCGCCCAATTGTGCCGCCATTGATTAATTTTTTCTTTTTTATCCCAATCAACTAGCCACACCTTTCTTGATCTTGGAAAACGACTATTTCCTGTATAAGTCTTGTTCCCATTTTCATCTAATATATTTTCCCTTTTACTTTTCAATCCCCATGTTCCGTCTGGATTAAATGGACGATTAGTTAGCATAACATGAGCGTGCGGATTATCTGGGTGATCTCTATGAATTGCTACGTCGGCAACCATACCCTCATCAACAAAATTTTCTTGTACATATTTTGTCAATAATTCTTTCTGTTCATCTTCACTTAATTCAACTGGTAAAGCCACGTTAAACTCTTTTGCATAGCGTGAATTTGCTCTACGATCTTTTCTTTCGACTTCATTCCACAACTGCTCTCGATCACTGGCCCATTCTGGTGCATTTTTGGGGGTTAAAATAAAGCTTTCTGGCATAACCGAGCGGGCATAAAAATAGCTTCGCCCTTCTTTTTGATCGAATAGCTTTTTACCACTTCGATAAGCGGCACTGGCAATCGCACTTCGTCCTTTCCCAGCACTAATATTACTGAAACTCATGTGAAAAATTGCCATGTCGGTCACCATCTTTCTTTGGGTTTATGGGTTTGCTTTTGTTGTCGCCAACGGCGACTTCTGATACAAGGGTTTAGCAAAATAACACAACCAACTTTAGTTGTTGTGTGTAAGTGCGCATTGACCTCGTTTCACTCGGTCTGCTGATTCCCTTAACTCCACTTTTAGTGTATGCCCTCCGCTTCGCTATTTCAACTTTTATACTTTGACTTAACGTTTCCTATATGATATAGTTTCGGTGATTATTTCTAATATGATTGGAGGGATCGTTATGTCTCAAAGTAACTTAGAAAAACAAGAAGCTAAATTAAAAGCCCTTAATCAAAAAATTAAGGACGAAAAAAATAGGATTGAACAACGGCTAGGTAAACAAATCATCAGTCAAGCCAATTTAGAGTATGTTAATTTGTCTAACGATCAGATTGAGCTTTTAGCCCAGCAATTTTCTGAATTTTTAAAGGAAAAGTCCGTAGATCATTAGCCATATGAGATGAGGAAATTCTATGCCTAATCAATATGAAAAATTAGTTAAACAACAAGCACGTTTAAAGCAAAAAATTGAACGAGAAAATTTTAAATTACGGCAATCTAAATACTATGAAAATCGGCAAGCCCGTAAAGCCCGTTCTCGCCGACTAATTCAAAAAGGAGCCTTACTCGAAAAATACTTTCAGGCTGATAACTTATCAGTCGAACAAACCGAAGAACTTTTAAAAATATTTGCTAATTACGTTAATGCGCATAAACCGAACAAATTCAAAAACGATCAACCTAATAACTAGGCCGATCGTTTTTGTTTTCAGGATTATTTTTTAGCTTAACTTCTGGGTTATGATCTACAAAATTTTTTAACTGATTTTGCACCTTTTCTGAACAATTAATATTTTGATTTATCCAAGGGAAATGGCTTAAATCATTCTTGATTATTTGCCCTTTTTCTCTTTTATAAACAGTAACAAATTTTTCACTATTATCATAAATAAAAACATTGTCACTTTTAAACGCAACCGCTGATAAATTATGATTTGATTGCCGGTAACGTTTTTTGATTATTTCTGATGGCACACCATGTCCACCCTTTTGTACCCGATCCTCTACTCTCTTAATAGCTAAATTTTCATCTCGTAGGGCAACATACAATAAAGTCACTTCAAAGCCATTTTCATGCGCCTTATCAATCAAATTTAGTTGAGCCTTACCTCTTCCAGCAAGTGTTGTTTCTACATGAATACTTTGTCGGTTATCTAAGGAATAGTGTAGTTACTTTATTTCTTCACGCATGGCTTTTAAATTATCGCTGTCTTTATGCCAATCGCCACCCATTTGTCGTAAAATCTCATCAGCATTAATCCGTTTTGTTTTATCAAACAATATGGGAAATGTATCGTACAGCGTACTCTTACCTGCTCCGTTAATACCAGCAACAATAATATATTGGGGTTTATCTATCAACGGACAAAGTCCTTTCGCTTAATAACCTCATCTTGCCTTTTATCTAAAAAGTAGGTATACAAAGCATCATATACTTTACGCTTTTCTGGATCTGGCTCATGTAATGATTTATCAAGTAAATCTTTCAAATCAGTTTGTTTGGCGATTTCAAAAAAGTCATTAATTGTAATTGTATCTTTCATGTTAATCACACTCCCAAGTTATTAATTTATTTAATCTAATAAGCTATTAATCTTCATCTGGATCATTGAGCCAATCAGCAACTTCTTTAGCGTCTTTTAACTCTGTTACTGGTGTCTCCTTAGTAGCTTTTAAAAGACCTAAATTAGCTCTTTCCGCTTCGCTCAGAGCTGGTTTAAACGGTAACGCTGCTTCCGCTACGATCCGCTTATAAAACATGTTAATCGCTGTGGTTGGATTTAGACCCAACTCGTTTAAAACTGCTTCCGTATTATCAGCCAAGTCTTTATCAATTTTGACTTGGACCCGTTTCTTTTCCTTAACTGCCATGATTGTCTCACTCTCTCTTAACTACTACCATTATACTACCTTTTGAGTATTGGTTCAATTGTATAGATTTTCGAAAGCTGCATGTTAGCTGCCCTTTTATCAATAGCATCTAATATTTGGCCTCTAAAGCGTTCAGAGACGAATCAAAAATACAATCTAGTATAATTTTATGCCAATTTGGCTTAAAGTGGCTTAAATGAGCTTATACGGTGTTTTAATTCCAAGTGCGCTCGCTATCAACATTCCGATAGATTGTTTTTAGCAAAGTCTTTGAGCTGGTTTTGGGTTCTTTTACTAATCTCGTCTTCAACTAATTCATCCGTTTTTTTAGTTGCTTGTACATCTGGTTCAATTCATTAGCACTTAATTCTTTGTTTGCTCGAATTTGTAATCCTTGAATACCATTATCATATGTCCACTTTTTAACTTTAGTCATGTCATTAGTCCGATAATAATTGGCAATTAGTTCGTTCCATTGATCCCACTTATCTAATGGGATATTAATCAAACCAGCGCCACCGTCAATCATAATTTTATTGGCACTTAAAGTTGCCGTCCTTTTGTTTCCGTCCCAAAAGATTTGTTGGCGCATATTATGATACATGACAGTCAATGCTTTATCAGTTGTCGTCATTTGTGGATCAGCCAAGATTTTTTGTAAAAAGGATTGTTCTTGTTTTTCGTTAATTAAAGGCGGCTCAAAAAAGTCTTCACTACCTAAATTAACTCCCCCTTTCCCTTGCCGTAATTCTCCTGGTACTAAGGCGTCTTCTGCTGCCACAATTTTGTTGATTTGTTTTTCCATGGTTAACGTTAAAGGGGAATTTTGAGTAGTGATATATTGCCACCCACGCTTTAAATTAACAATCGTCAAAACATCTTCAACAGGTACTCCTGCTACGCTCATACCGTCCATAATAGTTTGTGTTTGTGGCAATGTGGTATTAACGCCTTCAAAGCGAGCATTAGTATGCACTAACTTGGTAAAATTTGCTCGGGCAAACCGCTGGTTTTCTGCAACTGTGAATTTATACTTGTCCATATATGTTCGTGTCTTAGCCATATTTTGTGCCTCCTTTTCATTCCAATCACTGATTCTTTGACCTGCCCATGTTAAATCACAAAGTGCTTTTCGTTGATAATTCTTTCTTGGCGTTTATCTAAAACATAAGTGTATAACGCGTCAAACAGCTTGCGTTTATCAGGATCTGGATTATGGGCTGCTTGCTCCCAAAGGGCTTGAATATCGACTGCCCATGGGTCAGCCAACAATTGCTCAATTGTTTCGACCTCTTTGCTGGATTTGGTCATTTAAAAAGCTCCTTTCACATTCCCTTAGTTCAGTCGTCACCAATTCAGTCACTCAAGGTGCCTATTTTTGCTTCTAAGCGATTTTAAAGCGATTTTAATATAATTATGCGTGTAACGCTTAAAACGGCTTAAATGAGCTTATATGGTGTTTTAGTCCCAAGTGCGCTCGCTACCAAGATTCTGTTCTTCGGGGGTGTTTGGCTGCATATTCTCTAGCTGCTTGTTGGTTCCACCAAACACCAAATAGGTTTTGCATGGTGCCGTACAGGTAGTTCTCAACATTCTTGATATGCTTCTCGTCGCTTCTTAGAGCATTAAAATAGCGCCTTAATGTTTTGGTCATCATTTTTTTTAAATCAGGGTCATCTAATAGAATCCATACGCCTAAATCTTTATGTTCTTTTTCAACAGCATATTTGGCGTTTAAGATAATGCCAATAAAGCGCCGCATTTGTTGTGGGGTACGGCACCAAAAGCTAAGTAGTTGCACTGCTTCTGGTTCTAAGAAGACCGGTAAGCCATTATCTTCGTCAGTTAAGAACTCATCAGCATGTTTTACTAGATCTCGATTTTGAGCTTCGATTTCAGCTGGTGAAAAATTAGTTGTGGAAAAGTCCAACTTTTGAGTATCTATATCGTATCTATTAGTATCTATATTATTTTTATAGTCTTTATATAGATTGTGTGTGATTTTCACATTTCCGCTTGTATCAAGGGTTTGAGCGGTCTCATCAGCGGACTTATGCGGAAGTGTGATTTTCACATTTCCGCTTGTATCAAGGGTTTGAGCGGTCTCCTGCGGAAGTGTGATTTTCACATTTCCGCTTGTATCAAGGGTTTGAGACACTTTTGGGCTATCTTCACCGCGTAAATAGACATCGGTTGCTTTCACATCGAGCTTGGACAGATATAAG
>OLPH01002313.1_pt1 | contig 15856 bp, 18 predicted proteins | sample 1672951 | NCBI WGS metagenome assembly OLPH01 (sample SAMEA3136740, study PRJEB25190) | human gut metagenome | reverse complement strand
CGGTCATTTTTGGCACCCCCGGCTGGGTTCGAACCAGTGGCCTGTCGCTTAGGAGAAGGCTCCGGACGCTGTTCATCAGAAATCGTCATCGACTGAAAACCATTGATATTACTGGATTTTTTCAGGTTTCACTGCTCAATAAATCCCATCACATTTTGCTAATTTTGGTTGTTTTTTAGGGTCCAAATTAGCAAGCAATTAGCAAGCGGGTGAAAAATCGCTTGACGGTTCAGCGTTCAAAACATCTCATCTTTGCAACACCAATGGCAACCAGTTCAATTCAAATGTCGCCGGTCTTGTAGGTGTTGTAGCCCTCATAGCGGTAACTGGCATCCACGCTTTTCATATAAACCTCACGATCATTGATTTGATCGGTTAGAGCGGCTTTTAGGAGCAGCTTGATCTCGGTGTCCTTGATTGGGCTGCGCTCCATCGCCAACAGGTAGTCGTCTTTGTCTATGTAAAAACGGACAGGAATGGTACTCATTCCTGTCCGTCTCTATTATGCGCTTCTTCCTGCAAGGGCTGTCAAAAGCGCCGCCATATCCGGGGATTCTGTAAGGAGTTTGAGAAGCAACTGCTGTTTGGCTGCTGCGTCAAGGTTTTGAAGCGGGTCTGGTGCCGGGGGCTGCTGTTCCACGGGAGACTCAGTCACCGCTGCGGTTTCCGCTGTGCTGCCACCCCCATAAAACTCTTTCTGGAATCTTGCGGCGTTTACACGGCGGTCATCGTCTAAGATATGGGCATACCGTTCCATGACCATTGTGGCCTGTGCGTGCCCGGTGTCACCCTGAACAGCTTTAATGTCGCCACCGCTGAGTTTAAGTTTGTAGGTCGTGCTGGTGTGCCTGAGACTATGAAATACCACTTTGGGGAGATTATTTTCCGTGATGAGTTTGTCAAAGGCCCGGTTGATGTAATTTGCTTCGGTAGGGGTCCCCTGGGTACTGGCGAATACAAGGTCATAATCTCTATATTCATCCCCCAGCAATTCTTTCAGTTCTTCAATCGTTTTTCTGCGCTCTACCAGCATTTCCGCTACCGCCCTGGGCAGAAATACCTTCCGCACACTTGTCTTGGTTTTCGGCTCTTTCAGGGCCAGTACAGTGGAATTGCACCCTCGCATCGTGGGAAACTTAAACATGATACCTTTTTCCCCGATCTGTGCCAGTGATTCCCTAGAGATCCGCTGAAGTTCTTTGTCGATATAGATATAGGCGCAGTCATGGTCTATGCTGTCCTGGCTAATATCCACACAGCTCCATGTCAGGCCCAGCAGTTCCCCCATTCGCAAGGAACAGGCAAAGGCCAAATTGATCGCCAGGGCGAGGAATGGGTCATCGCAGAGGGATAACGCTTTCATCAGTGTTTGAGCGTCCCAAATATTCCGCTCATGCTTCTCGGCTTTGGGAACGGTGGCATTCTGAACAGGATTCCTTGCCATCAGCTCCCACTTTACCGCCTGATTGAACGCGTTCCGCAGGAGTTTGTGTATCTCCCGTATCGTATTGGGGGAGATAAGTTCCCCCTCGGGCTGCCCGTACCGGGGAACTGCTTTCACGGTTTGGAGGTCTTTATAGAATTTAGTTATCATTCTGGGGCTGATGTCATCCAGCTTCACATCTCCGATGATGGGCTTGATGTAGTTGCTGATCAGCGCCGTATGTCCATCAAAGGTAGAGGGGGCCCATGTGTTGACACCATAGAGGGATACATATTCGTCCAGAAAATCGGATAGGGTGTCGGCACTGGGCGGGATGAACACTCCGGTGTCTAGCTGATGCTCAATTTCCGCTTTTCGCTTCTTGGCTTCCGCATGGGAGCCGCAGGTTTCCCATTTTTGGCGCTTGGCACCATTGCTGTCCGTATAGGTATAAACAACGGAATATTTGGTTTTACGTTTGATAATTGACGCCACGGTTGTTCCTCCTTTCAGCTGGCAACTATGGTATGGCGATTTTGGGACTTATACCACGCTTCAAAGCTGTCCTTATAAATGCGGATCTTGTCATTCACTTTCACTGTGACAAACAAATCTCGCTTGTTCACCATGTTATAAACGCTGTTTCGGTGTATGTCCAGCAGTTTTGCCACGTCGCTCACCGAAAGGGTTGCGTCCAACAGCTCTTGCGGTGCCGCGTCCTCTCGTTTCTTATAATGGGACTGTCCTTGATACCACGTCTCAAAGTTTTCTTTTAAAATGCGAGTTTGCCCATCGACCTTGAACGTCTCAAAGGGTGCATGGTTCTTTATCAGCTCATAGATGGAGCCAGGGTTCAGCCCGAGGATGTCAGCCGCCTCCGGGACGGTCAGAGACGCAGGGAGTAGTTGGCCTGGTTCCGGCCCGTTGACCTTTTTGTAGCGGAATTGACTGCCGTACCATTCCTCAAAGCTGTCCAGCATGATCCGCATTTTGCCGCCGACAAGAATAACCTTGAAGCGTCCCTGTTTTACGAGCCAATATGCCTCGACCTTTTTCATACCGAGCAGCCTCTGCATTTCGGGGACAGAGATGCTGGTTTTTCCCATAACAGATATTCCTCCTATGTAGATTTTGTAATAGCTGAAGTCAAATATCGCGTGGAGTGGGAGATACACCATCCAGCCACTCATCAAAACTAACCTTCGAGATGCGAATCTGATTTCCAATCTTATGACTTCGAAAGAAGTCCTTTTTAATTAGGATGTATGCGGACGAACGGCTAATATCCAACATAGCCATAATGTCACCCACGGAGTAGGCTCGTTTTTCTTTGATATGTACTGGAACCATTTCTGCGTTTCGAGCATTGTGTTCCAGTATACGCTGTTCCATAATTTTATCGTTCATATTCCGTTAAATACCTCCCTATGCCGACTTGATGAGCCTGCCAATGCAGCCAAGGCACTTGCCTTGACTGCATTGTACCGGGGAGACATTTTTATCTCAAATGTGCGATTGTTCAGACCAACTTAAAATCGTACTGTTGACAATCAACCTTTGTCCAACCACTCGTCAAAACTTGCTTTAGAGATTCGGAGTTGTTTTCCAATCTTAAAGCTCCGAAAGAGGTTCTTTTTGATTAGAATGTACGCAGATGAGCGGCTAATATCCAACATAGCCATAATATCGTCCACGGAGTAGGCCCTTTTTTCGCTGTCAAAAGCAGGCGCTTTTTCTGTGTTGCGGGCGTTGAGTTCTGCCATGCGCTGCTCCATCAATTCATCAGTCATACCTCGTGCCTCCTTAATACCTGTCATCGCCCAGGTGTTTTTTCTTGTGAATGATACGGTAATCGTAGCCGTCCCGGACGTGGCAGTACATACAAGGTTCTTTAGCTTGTGCGTGGTTAATCCGCCTCACAATATGTTCGGGTGAACAGATGAACTGTCTAAGGCAGGTGCCACAAAGAGTCAGCACCATTTCGCCGTGCATCTCATCATGTGACTCATCGGCATACGGCTTCTGTTCCTTCCCAGCAAGATCATGCAGGCCGACGCTGATGCCAAGGGCCTCGTCAACATAGTCCATCACATCATCGTCGAAGCAGCCTACATAGCTGCCCAGCCTGCTCTTATCAATCGTTCTGATCTGCTCCAGCATAACCATAGAGTTTTGGGGCAGGCCAAAGTATGGAGGGACACCGATATGGGTCGGCTGATGGAGTTTCTTCACCCTGGTCGTGATGGGGGCAATGATGATGGTCGGGCTGTGGCGATTCCCTATGTTGTTCTGGATTACAAGGACGGGGCGGTTGCCACCCTGTTCAGAGCCAATCACCGGATCTAAATCAGCATAGTACATCTGGCCGCGCAGCACTTCATCTGGCAGTTCTCTATTCATAAGGACACCTCACCTTTATGTGATTTGCCCTTGCAGCCAAATACCCAACTACTTCCCAGGTAGCGTGCAAAACACATCTGACCGCCAATCCATTCAGAGTCTCTTATTATCATAGCTGGCGATTGGCCGTCTCCGTGTTGGCGGTCAGATATGTAATGCACACTATTTGTCCTCGACACCCCGTGTGCAGGCTGAAGCCTGGGAAGTCGTCAAGCGGTGGCCTGCTCACCACCTCACGGGAGTTTCACCCCAACTGTCGTTCTGACAGAGCCGCCCCCATTGTTTGAGACTGTGGCTGGGCGGGAGTACCATTGTCATTCCGACTGTCATTGCCATGCCGGGGGCAACCCGGCACTTACAAAGGGAGTTCTCGCTCATCCCGGAAAAACTGGATGTTTTCGCAGACCTTATTTTCAACGGGTCATGATTTCCAGCAGTCCGGGCCTCGTGGCGTACCCTGTTGTGGTAGCTCATGCTTTCACACATCGGAACTGATGTACTTGACGAATGGGTATTCGGTTATCAAGGAGCATTGAGGGGTCTGCGGCCCTCTCACCCCCCTACTACAACTTTCAACGCCTCAAACCGAACTTATTTTTTTAAAAAATCTAAGACAAATTTTTCTAAGGCCGCTTTCCTCTTTTGAACAGCCCGATCACTAAGTTTGTACCTCTCGCACAGACCGTTTGTGCAGGAGCGTTTCGCACCAGACAAATAGAGTTCCAGCAAGTCCTCTGCCCAGGGCTTCCATTTACGCAGGGCTGTCTTCAGTTCTTCAATCAGAAGGTGGTCAGCAGCAAGCCCTTCGAGATCAAAGGCCGAGGGGACGCTTTCGTGTAGCGATTCAAGTCCGGCTTCTGGCACACCGGCGTCCAAGGATAAAACTGAGTAGATCGAACCAGCTTTCCGCTTCCGCTGTGCAACTGTGTTTTTGCTGTTCCACTCCCGGTATTCGACTGCGGTCATTTCGATATACATACAATCCAGTTCATCCCCATCCGCAAAACAGTCTTTTATAAAGTACCGACGCCGCTCGGCGGGCAATCCCCGGTTTTCTTTCAAAATAGCATCCCATTCCGCCGGTGTTGCCACGACAAGCTGACGGACACCATTCACCTGTTTATAAACTAAATATGTAGTTTTCATTTGTGATCTCCTTGAATTTTTGAAAGTCAAAAATTCAAGGAGATCACGGATAGCGGCAGAGCGCCGCCTGCCAAGCAAACAGATCCATTCCCTACTCCATTTCTGGAGCGGCAACAAAAAAATGGCCGGGCATTAGGAAATAGAGGGGTACGTCCCCTCACATTCCTAATGTCCGGCCATTTGGTGACTATCTACCTTACGGTACGATGACCCGTTGCTCGGTACACTTAGACCTTATTCTGTTGTCACTTCCCGCTTCGTGTTTAATATACGAAACTACCCTGCCTTCCGGTATAATATCTTCCGGCGCAGGGCCAGATCGACCTCCACGACCCTATGACAGCGGGGGCACTTGATCTCAATTTTTCCTGTAGTAGGTGATATCTTGTCCATCACGCGCCAATTACATTTAGGGCACCTCACGGCAACATTGATAGGTTGGGCCATCAGTTATCATCCTCCATTTCAATATCGGCCAGCGCATAGGGGTTGTGCAAATAACCCTTTCTCAGCAGGCCGAGCCTTTTCAGCCTAATAGCCATAGCCTGTTTCGAAACACCAAGAAGTTCCGCTATTTTACAAAACTTTCTGTATTCCTTTGGCCGGTATATCTTGTTCAATATATCAATACCGTACTCTAAGTTAAATTTGCGGAGCGCCCCAAGTACGATCTCAGAGGGGAGCAGGAGAGCAGACGCTAAATTATCAGCTTGCCACTCATCCCAATCGCGGATTGGAAATTGCGGACTACGCCCCTGATAATAGACAACACGATTTTGAAGCAATCTATTAGTCGAATATAAGCTGGCTAAAATCTGGTGGGCTGTTTCGTGCGCCAAAGTAAAGTGATATCTTCCGCACAGAGCTGGATTCTTCTTTAAGTCAGTTTCTATTAGGAGAGTTCTTCCATCAAGGTAGTAGAAGCAGGGCTGTCCACTATCATCGTAGAGTTCAACGCCAACCTCCTTAAATGCGGTCATTCCGAGGGTCAGCCCGTCTTTTGATAGATGGAAATAGTCAATGTGGAGGCCGCAAAGCTCACATGCGAGGATTTCAGGGTCAACACGATCAACTTGCCGGTCTACAAACTGAGGTAAATGCTTGTAGTCATTGAAAACCTGGGTTGCTATTTTTTCAATGTCACTTCGGGATAAATAACTCATCATTTGTACCCCTATTTTCATAAAAACGAATTTCGACAAAAAGAAATGATAATCTTGACACGATGTGCAACTCGTTGTAATATATGCGCAGGTCAAGTTCACATTCCATATTATAGGCAATTTGGCTGCATATGTCAATATAGAATGTGTAATTAGTTGCATATTAGTTGGAGGTAGTATAATGAAGTTTGCTGAAAAAGTACGAGCCGCAAGACTCAATATAGGCTATACACAGAAGCAGCTTGCGGAAATAACTCATGTTGCGCTCCGTACTATCGTCAACTATGAAAAAGGGGAAAGTTACCCCCGAAAAAGAGAAACCTACGCAGCCCTTGCAAATGCCCTCAATGTTGAAACAAACTACCTCTTGACAGAAGATGAAGAATTTGTGGTCAATGCCGCTGAACGATATGGCGCTCACGGAGCATCACAGGCCCAAGCTGTGATTGATGGATTTTCCGGCCTGTGTGCTGGCGGCACTTTGTCCGAAGAAGATAAAGATGCTGTGATGAAAGCGTTACAGGACATTTATTGGGAGTCAAAAGCAAGGAACGTGCAAAAATATACACCAAAAAAATTTAAAAAATCCTGATTATGGGACAGTGACCCATATATGATTTGTGATGCAAGGAAACCTTTGTGCTTTTGGGGGTGGAACGTCTATGCTGCAAAAGGCAGAAACGATCTATCATAAAGCGAATGAACTTGTAAGGCGCTGTGGAACGCGGGATACCCTGCGAATCGCCGGTAAGATCGGCATTTATATACACCAAATTGATACTTTTAAGGAGTTGCTGGGAATGTATAGTTACCAGCATAAGGAGAGACATATTCTGCTGAACTCCAACATGGATTACATTACAGTTCAAATGGTCTGTGGACATGAGATCGGTCATGATATTTTTCATAGGGAGAAAGCCAAGAGCAGAATGGGGCTCCAGGAATTCACCCTGTTTGATATGCGGAGCGAGATGGAGTATGAGGCCAATGCCTTTGCAGCCCACTTGCGTATCGACAGTGAGGAATTGCTTGAGCTTGCAGGTCACGGGTATGATGTGGTTCAGCTTTCCTCAATAATGGGAACAAATGTTAATTTGGTGCTCATCAAGTTAAATGAACTCAACCGTATGGGGCTTCGACTTGACCTGCCATATGTTCCCCGTTCTGATTTTCTAAAAAATGTAAAAAATGTAACAGTATAAAATAGAAATCGTCCTCTACAAAGTAGGGGTCGATTTCTATAACTCATTACAATCTAATTGGAAACTCCAGCTTGATTAGGTCTTAGTTGTTTATTGACATTTCCTCATTCTGCACTATTATTAAGAAAAGCAATAATACAAGACGGTCGTGTGTCACGAGAACAATATGCATCATCTAAAAAAGTTGGACATGGAACAGGAGACGGATACCAATTGAGCTATATATCGGCATTTGATCCATCAGCAGACAAAAAGAGGAATTTAGCCTCTAAGATATATGATATCAGCGAAAGCGTCACAAAATTCTTCTGGGATGACGCTCCCCGGCTTGGCATTCAGCAGCGAGAGGGACAGCAGGACATGGCCTTCGACGTGCTGGACGCGATTAAAAGCGGCAGTCATGTTGTGATTGAGGCTGGCGTTGGGATAGGAAAAAGTTTTGCCTATCTGGTGCCCATTTTGCTTTACAATGCCAAAACCTTTTCTCCAGTCGTGATCGCAACGTCAACCATTGCCTTGCAGGAGCAGCTTCTGAGCGATGTGGAGCGGCTGAAGAAATGGCTGCGCATTGAACCAGACCTCATTTTGGCGAAGGGGAAGAACCACTATCTTTGTCTCCGACGCGCGAGTGAGTATTTCCAGTCTGTTGACGGTAGTGCTCAGGCCCAAATCATAAGTGACATCCGAGCCGGCCATCAGGACCGGCGTTCCTTTACACAGCATATTCCTGACGCAGTCTGGGATAAGATCAATATCACCCGCTTCAGCAAATCAGAGTGCGCTACCTGTAAGTATGCCGACGATTGCCAATATTACAATATGCGTATTGCCCTACGCTATACCCGCGGAGTCATCGTCTGCAACCAGGATCTCCTGTCCGCACACCTGCTCCTCCGGAATCAGGGGCAAGATGGGCTGTTAAACAATGAAGTCAAGCTGGTCGTTATAGATGAGGCACATCACCTGGAGGAAAAGGTGCGGAGCGCCACTACCACTCAATGTTGGCAGAGGCAGATCATTAAAACCATCTATGCGGCTGAGAAAGCGATTTGGCCCACAGAGCGACAATATGTTGCCGGAAAAATTTCCAGCACAGTGCACGATATAAAAGCTCTGTACCGACATCTGAGCGATCAAATGCAGCAGCAGATCGACGGTGCGGACCGCACTGTACGCGATTCCGAACGTCTCTTCTTGCGGGAGCACGTACATACTGCCGCATTGGTCCAAAAAGCATCTCAGTCATTGGTGGAGCTCTCTGACAGCATCCAGATCTATGCCGACATGAGACGCCGAAACCGGAACAGGGTGTCCGTCGATGACCTGGAGATCCTTGCGGAGTCATTTTACGTCCTTGCTACCTCTTGGGAGGAACAGCTCGTGTGGCTGGAGCGCAGAGGCCCATATACGCAGCTGACATGGTGCCCAAAGGATACCAGCACCATCATCAACAACCTGTTTTTCAGCGCCTCGATACAGACGATCCTGACCTCAGCTACCCTGACTAACACGCAGGATGGCGAGCTAGAAGAGCAATACTCCTATTTTGTTCGGAGTACCGGCTTTCCATTAGGAGATGCCGGAATGCTTGCGGAGCCAAAGCCCTCCCCCTATCTTTACGATGAGCATGCCCTCATTTACTACTGCAATGACCTGCCCCATCCCACCAAAGAGCGCGAGGAGTTCATCCAACAGGGGGTGGAGCGCCTGATCCAGCTTCTGGAGATCTCTCATGGCATGGCGCTGGTGCTTTTTACTGCAAAGACTGATATGGAGGATGTCTATGCAGCGCTTCAAGGCCGTGACCTTCCTTATAAGATTCTGATTCAACAAAGTGGTGCCTCCCAAGAAAAAGTTCTGAGAGAGTTCAGAGAGGACGCAAATTCCGTACTCCTGGGCACCGGCGCTTACTGGGAGGGGATCAGCATCGAAGGTAAAAGCCTCTCCCATGTGATAATCTTCCGCTTACCCTTTCCGGTGCCCGATCCGGTCATTGACTATAAGGCGTCGATTGCGACTGATCCCCTGATGGAGGTCAGCGTGCCGGAGATGATCATCCACCTCAAGCAGGGTATCGGCCGCCTGATCCGAAATGAAACGGATACTGGCATCATCTCCATCATCGACCGGCGTCTCCGAGATGACCCACCGGAACGGTACCACGATATCGTCTGGGATGCCCTGCCGATCCACAACAGGACTGTGGACCTTCAGGTCGTCCGGGAGTTCTATGATGGAGTTTGTAAAGTAATATAGAACACCAGATGTTGCACTATAATAATTAAACTCCACTAAGGCAAACTTCTTTCAGCATAGATAGACATTAGATAAAAGGCCCCCTGTGTAGAAAGGTAGACTACACAGGGGGTTATTTTTTATTATTTCAAATGTGATTTGCTACTTCAAACGCGTCCCAGATGGCATACATGATGTTGGACACTTTCTTGGAATCGCCCAGACAGTACAACTCAGGGATATCAAACTCCAGAGATTGATACAAATCATTATTTTCCTTATAGCCGACGGCAAGAACTACGCTGTCGCAAGACAGATTAATCGTATCGCCTCTACTCTGAAGTATTAGCTTTCCATTTTGATAAGAGGAAACCTTTGCGTTTACGATGGTCTCAATCCCATGGAAGGGAATGAGACGCTCCAACATTTCGCTGTTGGCGTGGCAGAGTGGGCCGTTGAGCGCAAGCAACTTATCCAGCGCCTCTACGATTTTCACGGTTTTGCCGTTCTGCGCGAGCCAGAGAGCTGTCTCGCAGCCAACTAGCCCGCCACCGACCACGACCACAGTCTGGCCTGGGTCCTTTTTTCCTGTCAGCACATCTGCGGCGGAATATACCCTGGAATCATCTCCCAAAGAGAACATTTTGGGCTGGGAGCCGGTGGCACAGATTACTGCATCGAGTGGTTTGATTACTGGCTGAAAGGGATCATGACCCCCATTATGGAAAAGCCCCCTGTTTTCTATCACACCATGGGGAAGGTCAAGTACTACTATGGTGAGACCTGGCCTCTTCCCCAGACCAAGTTTACCCCCTATTACTTTGCCAGCGAAAAGGGTGCCAACAGCGCCGACGGTGACGGCCGCCTGCAGATGGAGATTCCCACTGACGGAAAAGCCTTTGACAAATACGATTACGATCCCGCAGATCCGGTTCCCTGCCGCTCCGGCATCGTGATTTCTCCGGGCGATTCTTTGCGTCAGAGCCAGGAAGTGGTGGAGTGCCGCAACGATGTTCTGGTGTACAGCACCGATGTGTTGGAAAAGAACGTTACTGTGGTTGGCCCCATCGAGGTAAACCTCTGGGCCGCCTCCAGCGCAATGGATACCGATTTTACCGCCAAGTTGGTGGATGTAAGAGAAGATGGCTCTACCTACAATATTACCGAAGGCATCATTCGCTGCCGCTTCCGCGAGGGTCTGGATCGGGCAAAGCCGCTGATTCCCGGTGCCATATACTGCTATCAAATCAACATGGGCGGCACTGGTATGGTATTCCAAAAGGGTCATAAGATCCGCGTGGAAATTGCCAGCAGCAACTTCCCCAAACACGACCGCAACATGAACACTGGGCACGCTATTGGCGAGGACGCTGAGGGCATTGTGGCGCACCAGACCATTTACCACGATGCCGACCACCCATCCTATATTATGTTGCCGATTCAGCCGGTAAGCGATTAACGGCAGTACATCTCTAAAAAACCTCCCTAAACTCCTTAACGGATCTTGGTACATGATTTCTTCCCCGTTACCAAGACCTATTAAGGAGTTTTATATCGTTTGGCGCATTAACGGGTGGAGTGTAACTGGGGAAAAAAGCTCCAGACCCCAGAAGTGGCCCGATATGGGTAGAAAACAAACAGTATATCTCCTGCGGTATACAGGACGGAGATTTTCCTGGTTTGGGACAAAGGTATGCAGTAGGGCGGAAGTAATTTTGCTCACCTTTGGGTGATTTGGCTTGCCGCAAGTAGCTGCGAAAAAGTCTTTTTTCGGGCAACGTCCACATTGTTTGCCCTTGTGCGTTGGCTGTTAAAGGCAGGGAAAGGGAAAGCGGGCCTAGGCCTTGTTTGAAAAATAAAAGTTGCACAATAGGACGCAATATGTAAAACTAAGGGCATGAAACGTTATGAACTAAAAAAAGAACAATGGGACCGGATCAAGCAGATGCTGCCACCAGAAGAAACAGGAAAGCGAGAACGTCCGCACAAGGACAACCGGACGATGTTGAATGGAATGCTCTGGATCGTCCGAAGCGGCGCCCAGTGGCGGGAACTGCCAGAAGCCTACGGCCCTTGGCAGTCAGTGTATGCCCGATTTGCCAAATGGCGGGATGACGGCACACTGGAAAGAGTGTTTCACACGCTTTCTGGGGATGAAGACATGGAAAATCTAAGCATGGACTCTACCTGTATAAAGGTACATGAAAGTGCCAATGGTGGGGGAAAAAACGGCAGATAAGGCAGTTGGCCGCACCAGAGGCGGGCTGAATACAAAGATTCATGCTGTCGTGGATGGTCTGGGAAATCCTGTAAAGTTCCTCCTTTCAGCCGGAAATGACAACGATTGTGTCCATGCGGTGGAACTGCTGGAAAACGTTGAACTTCGTGGGAGCAACGTGCTGGCAGACCGGGCTTATGGTGCTCGATCCATTTGGGAATACATCTCAAAGCATGGGATGCATTATGTGATCCCGCCCCAAAGCAATGTATCCAATCCCTGGCCGTTAGACTGGTATCTGTATAAGGAGCGGCATCTGGTCGAGTGTTTCTTTCAGAAAATCAAGTGGTTTTGCAGAATTGCTACCAGATGCGACAAGCTGGACGCCTCTTTCTTGGCATTTGTTTGCCTTGCTGCCATTGCTATTTTATCGCTTTAGAACAAAACTCCCTATTTTTCAAACAAGGCCTAGGCCAAGAACAGTAAAATTCAAACATTGAGGACAGCTATGGAATCAGTCCACAGGGATTTGACTTAGCCCCTGACTTGTGAACAGTTTCCTCATTTGATTCAAATCATAACCACCGACCGGTGGTTTTCGCTTATAACATGGAAAGAGCGTTGCAGAATGATCTCGTTCTACAGTGGCTCCTTTTATTTTTATCTGAGGTCGTTCCCCTCTGATCCATCATCTGTCATTCAGCATCAAAAGCACTCCCCGACAACGACAGCAAATTATGAACGGGGATCTGCTCTCCGCTCCCCAGGATTAAGCCAATGCAACAATAAATTATTTTCTTCTTCAAAAGTATGGGGGCGCATGATTCAGTCATGCGCCCCCATGTCAGTGACTTTTTATTTCTTCTCTAGGCCCATTAGGTTACGATCAGCTTGCTGTTGTTGTCTCGTCCCTTGTAGCTGATATCCGCCTTTTCCGTACTGCCGACAGATACATCAATGAATTCATCATTGAACGCCACCGCATACTGGTTAAAGGAAGAATTTACATTTTTGAGAAAAAGTTCTCCTTTATTGTTGTCTAGGGGCCCACTAGATCAAACATTTGAAAGGAGAAATTTTATGTCTCATACGTGTATTCGATATATGGATGACAACACCGGTCGAGATGTATATATCGTCAAGACCAAGGCATCGAACATTGAGCTTGTGAATCTCACCAGCTCTTCTTACCCCAAGGGCAAGACCATCAAAAACTCTGGATACTATGGAATGAACGCAAGTTGGTATGAAGAAATCAAGGAAGGCGGCGATATTTACTCCTGTATTCTCAATATTGCATATCAGGATGGAAAGCCTCTGGGTGCCCTGTCGCAGTATAAATACGGTCAGAAAAATCGGGTTGGCGATTGTCTGATTTACTATAAGAATGGGTCTGTATATTATGCGGAGGGGGTTAAGGACTCCAGTGACAGCCGTGTGCCGAAGACATCTGGGTCTTGGGCTCAGGGCGGCATGGGCCTTTTCCTGGGTAATTCTAACTGGCTCTCTCTTTTTAGAAATCAACCGATGACCACCGAGGATTATTCCAAGGGGACCGCTCCCAGATCTGGCATGGTAGTAAATACGAACACTAAAGACGTATATCTGTTTGCGGTTCCAGTTGCTTCTACAGATTTGATCTCTTTCCGCCAAATCATTATGGACTATTTCGGTTTGAAGGACGGCGCATCTAACTCTTATATAAGAGCCATTCTTCTGGATGGTGGCGCTTCTACTGAACTGTATGGCAATGATTTTTATGCTCATACAACGATTCAGCATAAGATTCCTCAGATGATTTCTGTGGGGCAGGCTTAATACAGCACATGGGGCGGGGCAAATTTAGCCCCGCCCTACAAATATTTTCATCCAAATTTCGAAAAATATTGCAATAAAAAATAGATTTCGAAGGATCGGAACGATGGTATTCAGAGACACATCTTCAAGGGGAAAAGTGCTGCATATCCCCTGGAATCTTAGGTGCCCCGACCGAGTGACCCAGAGATTGCTGTCTAAAGGTACGGCTTCTCGGTCATCGGCACATGTCACTTTTATCGTTTCGCGCTCGACCTCACATATCCACCGGTCCCCATCCGAAGTCAAGAACCCCTGATAACAAAATTGTGTGACATCTTGTGCCAAGACATCCGGCAATATCGCATTTTGGTATGCCTGTTCCTGCGCGGCCTTAAAAGCATCGAGTACAAGGACCTCCCCACGGGTGGTCAGAAGCAGATATTTCAGTCCTCCCACATAGGAAACGTCCTGAATCTGTGATGCGATGCAGTCGGGGCGATAGAGTGCTCCATCGCTGGGGGCGACCGAAGCCTCGTTTCCCCAAACATAGAGATCATAATTATTATCGATGGCAAATGTCGTATCAAACCAGGAAAATGTTGCACGTACATTTTTCATCAATTTCTGTGGATACGAAGCGCTGTCCTCGATCCTACAATTTCCTACCCCCATCTGGCCTCCGCTATTATCTCCCCATACCCAGAGTGTTCCGTCGGTTTTTACGACCGAAATATGAGAGGAGCCGACAGCGGCGTTTTCAACGCCATCCATAATTCTGACTGGACGATCAAAGGGAACACGTCTCTCTTGTAAAAGGAGACTGAAATATCCGCCCCATCCCCACAAGGTATGAGAATCGTCAAGGGCCAGGGAACAGTGCCTTCGATTGGAATATACCTCGCTTACATGGGATAAAAGTGTTTTACGCGCCCAATAGGGGTAGACAGGCAAGGCTCCATTCCCCACCAGACCATTCGTATTCCAGCCCCAGGTGATGAGGTCGCCGTTTGGCGCAATCAAACAATAGGAGTCGTAAAAAGTAGTGATCGCCTGGTTTGCGGCAAAAGAATCAAATTTCGCGGGGAAAAAATTGAGAATCACGAATGTGATGCAGAGCGCCAGGTAGAAGCATCGCCGGATGAGGAAATATTTTTTTCTTTTGCAGAGCATGAATACAGACACCCTCTCTCTATGTGTTTTTATTATATAAAACGCAGAATTAAATCCAAATGCAACAGTACAATATTGATTAATTCATATATTCCCTTTCACTATCAGAAATGGTACCTCGGAAGTTTGAAGCACCACCGATTATGACTGCTATAATGTTTCGATATAAGCACGGGCCCAGAACCTAAGTTCTGGACCCGTGCTTTATCCTGCATTTTTAGACCCACCCATTTTCCAGGCACTTCACCCCCTTATTCGATCTCCTTGATATGGGTGGCCAGGTACTCCATTTGACTGGACAGTGCTTGGTAGCGGGCCGCCAGTGCCTCATCGCTCTCACTGAACTCTACCCCGCTGGGGGCACGGACAAAGACCGCGAAGTCCTCTGTCTGGAGTGCCCGCCGGCTCGCCCCGGCCATCACTGGCCGGTCGTCCTCCGCCCACACACCGGGATAGCAGTCGATGTAAAACAGGGCCCCGTGGCCCTCCTTCTCCAGCGTCTCCCGGTGATAGATCGTGATGCAGTTCCCTCCATTTTGGTGCGGCAGATCGTACTCCTCCTCCAGCTGGATCAGGCCAGCCCATTCCACCGGGAACTCGATGGTGAACCCAAGCCGCTGGTTCACATACAAAAGAGCACTTGACTCCACCGGGAGTGCGATCCCTGTCACCTCGCTGCTGTTCTCCTCCGGCTCCTCTTCGATGATATGGGCGATGCTGATGTCGCTGCTATCCTCGTCGTTCACAGGGGGCAACTCCGTCTGGCCGCATGATACACAAAATGTCAGCGGCAACATGACAGCAGCCAGTATCAGGTATTCCCTCCATGTCCCAGCCGATATTCCGCCCTTCTGCTTCATTCTTTTCACAACCGCCCACCCCTTTAACGAAAAATGATCGAGCCTTTCTATTATTATAGACGGTCAGTTTTCCCAAGTGCAACATATCCACGATATTTTTCTGTTTTTTTGACCGCATATCGTGCTGCAGCGCTCTCAAAGACTGCCTTTGCCCCAGAGTAGGGACCGGCGTACGATTCGCAGCAGCAGTCAGGACCACCCGTAAAACGGGTGGCCTGCACTGACCCTATAAGGGTCTAGTA
>OLPH01002264.1_pt1 | contig 16287 bp, 10 predicted proteins | sample 1672951 | NCBI WGS metagenome assembly OLPH01 (sample SAMEA3136740, study PRJEB25190) | human gut metagenome | reverse complement strand
TGCGCAGAAGAAGTATGTCATGCATTGCATGACGCGCATCTCGCAGCAAGAATGCCGGGGCATTCTTGAATTGCTTTTATGGATGATTTTTACCAGATGTATTGCGTATACCTCAAAATTTGAGGCAGGTCTGATAAGAATCTTCCCTCAGATCAAGTACAAAAGATTCCGAGAGTATGTAAGAGTATTTAGGAGGTAAGTATGTTTCGGAAGAAGAATGGGCAGGAGTTTATGGATGAGCTGAACGCGGATTCATCTGTGAATGATAAAGAAGAGAAAAAGGGATTTTTCCACAGGAGGAAGAAGAAAGAGATTAATCTATATGAAGATGATATGGGCTATATCGAGGAGGACGGTGATTTTTCAGAAGAAGAATATGATAAAGAATTAGATGAGTTACAGGAAGATGAGAAACCGGAAAAGAGAAAGAGAAGATTTTGGCATCGGAAGAAAGAAGATACACCGGAAGAAGCTCAGACAGAAGATTTAGCAGAGGAACATCATGATGAAGATGGTTTTCTCAGTGATGAGGATGCGATTATTCTGCAGGAGCCGGAAAAGAAGAAGTTTTCTAAGAAGAAGCTGGCGCTCATCTGTGGTACGGCAGCAGTCATAGTGATAGCTGTTGCTTTTTTTGTTATTCGGAATATGGGTGGTACAAGCGAAGGAAAGGCGTATGTAGAATCTGTTCGTGAGATTACAGGACTTGGAACGGCTGCCGGGGCGAATAACCGTTATACAGGAACGGTTGATGCGGAGAGTTCATGGAAGATTAATTTACAGTCGGATATGTCTGTAGAGAAGCGTTATGTGAATGTTGGCGATCAGGTGAAAAAGGGAGATAAGCTGTTTAAATATAATACACAGGAGCTGAAGCTTTCAAAAGAAAAGAAAGAGCTGGAACAGGAGACTTTACAGAATGAGATTAATCAGTTGACAAAAGACATCAGTTCCTATCAGTCTGATTTGAAGTCTGCAAGTGCTACGGAGAAGATTCAGCTTCAGACGCAGATTTTAACAGCACAGACTACGATTAAGAAAGATCAGTATACGATCAAGACGAATAAAGAGACGATCAAGACATTAGAGAAGAATATTAAAGATGCTACAGTAAAGAGTAAGATGAATGGTCTTGTAAAGAAGATAAACAGTTCTCTGGAAAGTAGTTCTTCCTCAGGTGATGACAGTTCAGATGATGGTTCAGATTCCGGAGATGGAAGTTCAGATGATTCTACATATATGACAATTCTTGCAGTAGGTAACTACCGTATTAAAGGAAAGGTCAGCGAAACGAATGTTAACAGCCTGAATGAAGGGGATCCGGTTATTGTACGTTCAAGAGTAGATGATTCCCAGACCTGGAAAGGAACGATCAGCAGTATCAAGACAGATGCTACTGCAGATGATTCTACCGAGAGCAGCGATGAGATGGCTTACGATGATTCTTCGGATGGTAGTACAGGAGAGACTGCATCAAAATATAATTTCTATGTGAAGCTCGATGATGATAATGGCTTAATGATGGGACAGCATGTTCTTGTTGAACCGGATAACGGCCAGGATGAGAAGAAGGATGGTATGTGGTTGCCGGCTGCCTATATTAAGAAGAGTAATGGTAAGTATTATGTATGGCTGGATTCTCATAATAAGCTGAAGCTTCAGGAGATTAAAGTTGGTGAGTATGATGAGAATCTTGATGAGTACGAAGTGAAGAGTGGACTCAAGACAACAGATTACATTGCCTGTGATGACAGTACATTAAAAGAAGGTATGCGGGTTACAAGAGTTGCTCCGGAAGATAGTACTTCTGACTACGGAGAAGAACAGACAAGCGATGATGCCGAAACATTTGGAGCGGATGATTATGATTCCTATGAAGGAGATACTTCTGATTATGGAGAAGATACGTATGACAGTGGGTATGATGAAAGTATAGATGACGGCACAGATGCAGGGGATGATAGTTTCGATACAGGAAGTGACAGTTCAGATATTGTTGATGATGGAACGAGCGACAGTGATGTTGCAGACTTTGGAGAATAGAGATTCTCTATCAGAAAGGACATACAGCATATGCTTTTAGAACTAAAACATATTTATAAAAATTATTTGCAGGATAAGATTGTCATACCAGTTCTTAAAGATGTGAATATCTCTATTGATGAGGGAGAATATGTGGCAATCATGGGTCCTTCCGGATCAGGAAAGACAACGTTGATGAATATCATAGGGTGTCTGGATCGTCCGACGAAGGGAGAATTTCTTTTAGAAGGGGAGTCTATTGTAGATTATAATGAAAATCGCCTCTCGGATCTTCGATTAAATACTTTGGGATTCGTATTCCAGAGTTTTAATCTTCTGCCGAAGCAGACCGCTCTTGATAACGTAGCACTTCCTTTAAGTTATGCAGGCATACCGGTGAAGAAAAGAAAAGAGATTGCTTTTCAGGCATTGAAAAGAGTTGGGCTGGCGGATAGAGTACATTTCCGTCCAAGTCAGCTTTCCGGTGGACAGCAGCAGCGTGTGGCGATAGCCAGAGCACTTGTGAATAATCCTAAGATTATTCTTGCCGATGAACCTACTGGAGCTTTAGACAGCCGTTCCGGTATTCAGGTAATGAATCTGTTTCAGCAGTTAAATGAAGAAGGTGTTACGATTATTATGATTACGCATGATGCGAATATTGCCAATCATGCGAAAAAAGTACTTCATATTTTTGATGGAGAGATTGTAGAAGATAAAGCAAGAAAAGAGAAAGAAAAACAACAGTCCGAAATTCGGAGTGAGGCCGCAGAAAGTGTTTCATCAGAATTAGAAAAAGATTTCGGAGTGAATGCATGGGAAGGAGAGATCTGATTTGAAGGGAAAGAAGAAGATACTGCTTGCTGTAGTTTTAGTTCTCGTTATGGCAGTGGGAATCACTTCCATTGTTGTTATAAGAAAGAGAAATAAAATTGTAGTAAAAGTATTCCCGGTAAGTAGTCTGAACAGTTCTGACTGGTTTGATACAGATACTTCTCTTACGGGAACGCTTACTTCAGATTTTATACAGGAAGTACATGTTTCCGGTGGACAAAAAGTAAAGAAGATTTATGTCAAAAAAGGTGACAAAGTTAAAAAAGGCGATATTCTTTTGAAGTATAATGTTGCGGAAAAAGAACTGGATTTAAAACTTCAGAAGCTTCAGATTCAATCGTCCAAGTTGGAAATTGCTGAGATGGAGAAGGAATTAAAGAAGCTTAAAAATACAAAGACAGTTGGTTCGATCAATACGGGAAACAGCAGTGTGATGGATGCATCTGTTAATCTTTCCGATATAAAGGGAACAAGTCTTCGCTACCTTATGGCAGAGGCGGAAAGTGATGGAACTACCGCAGTGAGCAATTCGAAAGCCGCGAATGAGTCAGATGGAAACAGTGGTTCCGAAAGTGGTTCCGGAAGTGGAAGCAGCGCCGGCTCTGAGAGTGGTTCCGGAAGTGGAGGCGGCTCCGGCTCCGAAAGTGGCTCTGGAAATGGAGGCAGCTCCGGCTCCGAGAGTGGTTCAGGAAGTGGAAGCGGCTCCGGCTCCGAGAGTGGTTCAGGAAGTGGAAGTGGCTCCGGCTCCGAGAGTGGTTCAGGAAGTGGAAGTGGCTCCGGCTCCGAAAGCGGTTCTGGAAGTGGAGGCAGCTCAGGCTCCGAAGGTGGTTCTGGAGAGGAATCAGGAAAGGATGATGCGAAACTTTCCTTAAAATCCAGTGTGAATGATATTTCAGATAAAGCATCTGGTAGTGGCACAGAAAAAGATCCGTATATATTTAATTTAACAATGGATGGCAAAGTAAAAGGTTCTTTTATTAAGAAGTTGATTACTGATGGCAGTTATGCGGAATTTCGTGCTTATAAATCAGAGGAAGCAAAAAAACCATCAGCTACCTTTGAGCTTGATCCAAGTACGAAAGTGAATGTTTATGCAGAAGATGGCTATACGGTCAATCAGTTAAATGAAGGTGGAGATACAAAAACTCTTCATAATTCTATTGATCTGGTTAGTGAAAAAGATGCATCTAGTGGAAATGGAAGTTCCGCCGGAAATGCCTATATTTATTATTTGAATGTAAATGGACTGGTAAAAGGATCTGTAATTTCTAGTCTTCATAAAGAGAATAAATATGCTACATTTATCGAATTTGATGAGAACGGAAAAGAAAAAGATCGATATGAATATAATCCTTCTAAAGTTTTTAAAGATCTCGATGAAGATGAATATTATACTGTTTCCAAAGGAAAAGAAAAAAGTCTTTATGATCTGAATGAACGGGCAGCATACAAAGATTTAAAGGCAGAAAGTCTGGAAGATGGACAGCAGGATGCAGATGGAAAGTATACATTCTATTTGCCTAAAGATGGAAAAATTAGCGGCGCACTGATTAATGATCTGATTAAGAAGGGGTTAACAGCGGAATTTATAGAATATGCTTCCGAGACAGATTATGATAATGAAAATACAGAAAATGCAAATAAATTAGAGATTACACCTGACAGTAAGTTTACAGTAGAACTTGCAGATGGAACAGGGTATACGATTTCTTATTTAAAGAGTAAAGTAAAGAAAGAGGATTCAGCGGCTACAACAACCGAGAATAAAGAAAATACTGTTCCAACAACAAATAAGACACCAACGCCGGCGGCAGATAAGGAGATCAAGTTTAAACAGAATCGAAAGAAAGTAAAAGCGGGTAATGGCTATCTCTTTTCTGTAGTGTCTAAAGATGGAAGCTGGGGAAATGGAGAGGATGACCAGAGTAAGGTTACATGGACTTTATCAAATAATATTTCAAAGTATACAAGTATTGAGAAGACGAAGTCTGGTGTCTGGTTATATGTAGATGAAGGAGAACCGTCTTCTTCTATTACACTTACTGCGCAGGTTAAGAATGTAAAAGGTATTTCTAAAACTAAGATATCAAGAACGTTGGTTGTGAAAGAAGCGGACACCAGCGGTGGAGATAATACTGGCGGAGACGGCGGTGATGATGGAGATGGCGGTTCTGGCATTGACGATGGCAGTGGAGATAATGGCGGTGATGATGGCAATAATTATACTGCAGCAGAGTTAAGGGAAGCAATTGCCGAAAAAGAAGATGAAATTTCTGAAGCCAAACAAGATCTTCATGAAGCGCAGATTAACTACAATGAAGCAAAAGCAGAAGTAGATAAAGCGACAGTTAAGGCAAAGATTGCTGGTACGGTTACTACTTCATGCGATAAAGGAACGGTTCCTACAGATGGTTCGGCGGCTATCGTAGTTAAGGCAGCAGATGGAATGTATGTTAAGACTTCGATTAGCGAGATGGAACTTAGCAATATAAAGGTTGGTGGAACGATCAAATGTGTATCTAGTGATACAGGAGATGAGTATACCGCAGAAGTAAAGGAAATTTCGGATTTCCCTACCGGAGACAGTAGTAATGATGGAGGAAGTTCCAATCCAAATAGTTCTTATTATCCGGTCATTGGCTTTATTAAAGATGCAGATGGTTTGAGTCCGGGTGGTTCTGTCGAAGTTTCTTATAGTTCAAAGTCTATGGGAACAGCGAATGATAATGCAATCTACATTCAGAAAGCATATATCCGCACAGAAGACAAAAAGAATTATGTTTATATTCGTGATAAAAAGACAAAGCGTCTGAAGAAGCAGTATGTCAAAGTTGGAAAGACTATGAATGGCCAGTATATGGAAATTATATCTGGACTGACAGATGAAGATAACATTGCCTTCCCTTATGGAAAGAACTTAAGAGAAGGAGTTAAAACGAAGATTTCCGAAGATGACAGCGAAATGATTTATTAAGGAGGAGAACGATGCTTGAAAATATAAGATTATCTTTTCAGGGTGTATGGAGTCACAGACTGCGTTCTTTCCTGACGATGCTGGGCATCATTATCGGTATTGCGGCAATTATTGCCATTGTATCAACAATTAAGGGAACGAATGAACAGATTAAAAAGAATCTGATCGGTTCTGGTACCAATACAACAACAGTACAGTTAACAGAAAGTGGAAACTATCCAGCAGAAATGGAATATGGAATTCCGAAGGGAATTCCTGTTCTTGATGATGCCATGCGTGAACAGTTAGCTGAGCTTTCCCATGTAAAAGATGCTTCCCTTTATATGTCACGTACACAGGTAGATTACATTTACTATAATTCAACAGTGCTTTCCGGTGGGCAGTTGATCGGGGCAGATTCTCATTATCTTGGAACCTGTGGTTATGTAATGAAAAGAGGAAGAGGCTTTACGGAGAGCGATTATGAGAAGTATCGTAAAGTAGCAGTAGTAGACAGTGTAGCAGCCGACTCTCTTTTTGGAAACGAGAATCCGGTAGGAAAGACCATTGATATAAAAGGAGAGCCATTTATTGTTGTTGGTGTCATTGAAGAGTCTACCGCCTTCAGCCCGGTAATTAATTCTGTAGAGGATTACTATACTTATGTATATAACGACGGAAGTGCGAGTGGTATTGTTGTAATTCCTGATGTGGACTGGAATATTGTTCAGCAGTATGATGAGCCACAGAATGCAAAGCTGCTGGCAGATTCTACAGATAATATGACATCTGTTGGAAAAGCCGCACAAACATTATTAAACGAAACGGTAACGAATAAAGATATCAAATATCGTGCGGCAAATATGAATGAGACCGCAGAAGAAAGTCAGCAGGTAAGCGCAACGACAAATAAACAGTTAATATGGATCGCAAGTATTTCATTATTAGTTGGTGGTATCGGTGTTATGAATATCATGCTTGTATCTGTAACAGAGCGTACAAGAGAAATCGGTTTGAAAAAGGCGATCGGTGCGAGAAAGAATCGAATACTGGCACAGTTTTTAACAGAAGCGGCGGTACTGACCAGTCTTGGAGGCATCATTGGTACGATTACCGGTATTGCGTTGGCAGAAGTTATCGGAAAGATATCAAATGTTCCAATTGCAATCAGTATACCGGCAGTTATTCTGGCAATTGCATTTTCTACAATAATCGGAGTAGTATTTGGATTGCTTCCGGCAGTAAAAGCAGCCAATTTAGATCCAATCGTTGCATTACGTCATGAATAGTGTTATCATACATAAGTTAAAATATGCAAATGAAACTATGAAAATATGTAGAACGCGCATATCTCAGCAAGAATGCCGGGGCATTCTTGAATCTTGGATATATTAAAAAATACAGGAATAAGATGTAAAAAGAACAATAAGTAATAGCTGATAGGAGAAGAGAATGGGTAAGTATTTTGGAACAGATGGTTTCCGTGGAGAAGCAAATGTAAATCTAACAGTAGAGCACGCATATCAGGTAGGTCGTTTTCTTGGCTGGTATTATGGTAAAGATAAAGAAGAGAAATGTAAAGTTGTAATTGGTAAAGATACACGTCGTTCAAGCTATATGTTTGAATATTCTTTAGTAGCAGGACTTACAGCTTCAGGGGCAGATGTATATTTACTGCACGTAACAACAACACCTAGCGTTTCTTATGTAGTAAGAACAGAAGATTTTGACTGTGGTATCATGATTTCTGCAAGCCATAATCCATACTATGATAATGGAATTAAACTCATTAATTCTAAAGGCGAGAAGATGGATGAGGAAACAATCCTTAAAGTGGAAGATTATATTGATGGTAAGTTAGAAATTCCGATGGCAGTACGTGATCAGATTGGATGTACAGTTGATTATTCCGCAGGAAGAAATCGTTACATCGGTTATTTGATTTCTCTTGCAACACGCTCTTATAAGAATATGAAGGTAGGATTGGACTGTGCTAATGGAAGTTCCTGGATGATCGCAAAGAGTGTTTTTGACGCATTAGGAGCAAAGACCTATGTAATTAATGCACAGCCAGACGGACTGAATATTAATATGAATGCCGGTTCTACACATATCGAAGTGCTTCAGAAGTTTGTAAAAGAGAATCAGCTTGATGTGGGATTCGCCTTCGATGGGGATGCAGACCGTTGTATCGCTGTTGATGAGAATGGAAGCGTTGTAGATGGAGACCTCATTCTGTATGTTTACGGCAGATATCTTAAAGAAAAAGGTGAACTTCGTAATAATACAGTCGTAACAACAATTATGTCAAACTTTGGATTGTATAAAGCATTTGACGAACTTGGTGTTGATTATGAAAAGACACAGGTTGGAGATAAATATGTTTACGAAAATATGGTACAGAATGGACATCGTATTGGCGGTGAACAGTCAGGACATATTATTTTCAGTAAATATGCAACAACCGGAGATGGAATCCTTACAGCTATTAAGGTGATGGAAGTAATGTTAGAGAAGAAGCAGTCTTTAGCAACATTGACATCACCGGTTCGTATTTATCCGCAGGTACTTAAGAATGTACGTGTAAAGAGTAAACCGGAAGCACAGAATGATGCTGACGTACAGGCAGCAGTAAAGCAGGTTGCAGAAACACTCGGAGCAACAGGAAGAATCCTTGTTCGTGAAAGTGGTACAGAGCCAGTGATACGTGTTATGGTAGAAGCGGAAACAAAGGAAGAATGTGAAAAGTATGTTGATTCGGTAATTGAAGTTATCGAGAAAAAAGGTCATTGTGCATAAAGTTTTTACTTGAATAGCCATTTTGCCAAAAACTAAAATAAATAAGCATGATATAATAACTGCGCCTTAGAGCAAGCGATGGATGCAGCGCATCATCGTGCATTGACAGGAGGCAGTTGTTATATCATGCTTTTTTGTGCGTATTGTTTAATTTTTTATCTCAGTCGAGAAGACTCCCACCTCTTTCAGGTGGTGAGTGACAGCAAATTTATACGACAGGTTGCGAAGTTTTTCATGAAATGCTATTATAAATGAAAATAATATACGAGGAGAAAGGATAGTGTATGAAATTAATAAATAAGTTATCCATTGTAGTGTCTGTATATAATGAAGAGGCAGTTTTGGATAAGTTTTATGAAACGATTCTTCCTATTTTAGAGGGAATTGATAGTGATTATGAGTTGATTTTTGTTAATGACGGAAGTAGAGATGCATCCCCTGCTATCTTAGATAGATTGGCTATGGATTCGAAAAAGGTAAAGGTAATACATTTTTCGAGAAATTATGGACATGAGGCAGCAATGATTGCGGGAATTGATTATAGTTCAGGCGATGGAATTGTATGTATGGATGCAGATTTGCAACATCCTGTAGAATGTATCCCGCAGATTTTAGATACGTTTAATCAGGGATATGAAGTAATCAGCATGGTTCGTACTGCAAATAAGAGTGCTGGATTTGTTAAGAATCTTACATCAGGCTTGTTCTATAAAATACTGAATAAGATTTCAGAGGTACATTTTGAGGAAAATGCCTCCGATTTTTTTGCCATCACAAAGAAGCCAGCGGAAGTTTTAAAAAAACATTTTCGGGAAACTTCACGTTTTCTTCGTGCCTATGTGCAAAGTATTGGATTTAAAAAGACAACCATAGAATACGAAGCACATGATAGAGCAGCAGGAGAAAGTAAGTACAGTATCAAAGGATTGTTTAAGTTTTCAGTACAGGCAATGTTAAGTTATTCGGACCTGCCGTTGAAGATTGCTTCGTTGTGTGGCACGTTTGCAGGAATTGCCTGTGTACTGTTGATTATTTACTCTATTTATATGAAGATTCGTGTTGGCGCACCAGGAGGTTATACGACAACAGTTGTAGTAATTTGTTTTATGTTTACAGTATTATTCTTCTTGTTGGGGATTATTGGAGAATATCTGGCAGTTATTTTATCAGAAATAAGAAAGAGACCAATTTACTTAGTAAGGGATGCGGTAAACTTTGAAAAAGATCAGGAAAAAGAGAATGAGGATATTTAAAAATTTAAAAGGACATTTTAGTACCATCACCCACCACAAGATGCTGGTAATGAAAACCTGTTTTAAGGTGGGGCTGTATAAACAGGGACTTCTTCATGATTTGTCAAAATATACACCTATAGAGTTTATTCCGGGAGTTATTTATTATCAGGGAGACAGAAGTCCGATCAACAGGGAGAAAGAATTAAAGACCTGTTCAAGAGGCTGGCTTCATCATAAGGGAAGGAATCTTCATCATTTTGAATATTGGATTGATTATAGCATTAATCCAACAGGAGGAAAGCTTGTCGGAATGAAGATGCCAAAAAAATATGTAGCAGAAATGGTTATTGATCGTATCAGTGCGAGTAAAAATTATTTAAAAGATCAGTATAATGATGGAAGTGCATTGGCATACTATTTAAACGGAAAGCATATGATGCTTATAGATGACGAGACAGATTATCTGTCAAGATATCTTCTTACAATGCTCGATATGAAAGGAGAAGAATATCTATTGCATTATATGAGGCATACGCTGCTTCGACATAAAAATCGTGATTATCATGTGCGGGATGGAAAGTTGTATTTAGATTAAGTGAAACCCCATTAGAAGTGCAGTATCTGAGCTGGACTGAACTGGAATTGAAAGGAAGTCTGCACAGAGTACATGATTGCAGAGTAATATTTTTACAGTAAAGTGGATAATTTTATCTTGAAATTTAGAGATAATTAAGTTATAGTATGTATATACTAGCCTGGAGTGTTCGAGACCCCCTGCTATTTTGAACCTACATTTTTGAACTTGGGAAACTAAATCATTGAAGGGATGGCATGCCTCACCGTTTTGAGAGGACGTCAGATATTTAATTGAAGTTACCCACCTGGCTTTGGCTAGGACTCAAAATCGCAGGCTACGGCATTTTGGGTGTATGCTTTATAGCCGTCTCATGTGAATGAGGCGGCTTTTCTTATGTAAAATATAATGAGGATGGAAAGTATGCCAGCAAGAAAAAGGGTGAAAGATTTATACGAACTGGTTATGGATTTTCTAAAGAAATGCAGTGATGATCATGTGGGAGCATTCGGGGCGATGTCCGCCTTTTTTATACTCCTTTCCATTTTTCCGTTTATGATCTTCCTGTTGACACTGACCAGATATATTCCTTTTTCAAAAGATGACATTATAGTGATATTGACAAGGATGATTTCTTTTGAGGAAGGATCATTGATCAAAAATATTGTAAATGAAATTTATCATAAGACGGGAACGACAGTATCTGCGATTTCTATTATTGCAGCATTGTGGTCATCTTCAAGGGGTGTGTATTCGATTGTTATCGGATTGAATTCTGTATATGATATTGATGAGAACAGAAATTATTTTGTAATACGCTTATTTAGTTTAGTGTATACATTATTGTTTGCACTTATGATAAGCGTTATGCTTGTTATGTGGGTATTTGGAAATAGTTTATATCGTTATGTATGTTGGAAGTTCCCGTTTGTGATTCCGATCTTGGGATATTTTATGCATCAGAGGATTTTATTTTCCCTAGTCTTTCTGACATTATTATTTATGATAATTTATAAATGGATTCCAAATAGAACGTCTAGTTTTCGAGGGCAGTTTCCGGGAGCTTTGATTGCGACACTTAGCTGGGTGGCAGTTTCTGTAGGCTGTTCGATCTATATGGATAATTTTACGAATTTTTCGTATATTTACGGAAGTATGGCGGGAATCATGATACTGCTTTTATGGCTGTATTTTTGTATGTCCATGGTTTTTTATGGAGCGGAAGTGAATTATTTTTTAGAGAATAAAGATAATTATCATCTTCTTATTCGTACTCTTAGACCAAACTGGCGCAGGCAGCAGAGGGCACAGACAGAGAAGATGCGTCAGAAATCTAAAAGTGAGAGAGCTGACAGAAAGAATAATAAAAATAATAATAAAAATGATAAAGACGTATCGATGGGAGAAGACAACAACTCGAAATAGAAAAATAAAAAACTCTAAAACAGATAATTTTAGAAAATAGTGAATGACAGAAGGAATTAAAATGTATCATTTGGATAAAAAACAGATTCAGGAGATTACAGATTATATATTTTTAGAAGATAGACTGGAAAGGGCAGATGCGATATTTATACCAGGCTGTGCAAGACCGGAGCATACGGAAGAAGCGGCAAGAGTATATAAAGAAGGATATGCCCCCTTGTTATTGCCATCGGGTGGGTATACAAAGGTACAGGGAAGTTTCCAGGGTGTTTCAAAAGAAGGGCAGAAATACGGAACAGATTTTGCCTGTGAGGCGGACTTTTTAGAGGCAGTTTTACTTCAGAATGGAGTTCCGGCTTCCGCAATTTTAAAAGAGTGTGAGGCAACCTATACTTTGGAGAATGCGGAAAAGACAAAACTATTGCTTCAAAAGCGAGGAATTCATTTAAAAAAAGCGATATTATGTTGTAAAGCACACCATGCCAGACGTTCGTTCCTTTATTATTCTATGGTATTTCCAGAGGTGGAGATTCTCATACATCCCGTTGTTGTAGATCATATTTCCTCAGAGGACTGGTATAAAACAGAAGAAGGAAGAAAGATAGTACTTGGAGAGTTCTCCAGAGTTGGACAGCAGCTTTTGATGATGGAAGGACGAATTCAATGGGAATAAAGCACGAAATACCTCTTGACATTAATTTTTCCCTGCGTTACAATGTTATTCATTGAAAAAGCGTTGAAAGTGCGGGCATTCTGCCCACAGTAGAAGTATAATGTACCAGTAGAGAGGGAGAATCATCGGCTGTAAGTTCTTCAAGGCTCCGTTATATTTTGAATTTCCACACTGGAGCTGCATTCCGGAGACTATATATTTAGATAAGGAATGTCGTCTACGCACGTTACGCGTTAATGAGAGCCTGAATACGCTTAATATATTTGGTATATTCGGGAATCAGGGTGGTATCGCGGATTTATTCGTCCCTTTTTAATTTATATTAAAAAGGGGCTTTTTTTATTTAATAGATTCAATAGACAAATCTGTTGGAATTCCCTATTGAATAACGAAAAGCAGCTGCCAGACAACCAAAGTAAATTAATTTAAATAATAAAGGAGTTTATCATGAAAGAGAAAATCGAGCAGATTCGTCAGCAGGCACTTGCGGCAATTGAAGATGCAGCGGGTATGGACAAGCTTAATGATGTTAAAGTTGCTTTCCTTGGTAAAAAGGGACAGTTATCGAGCCTGTTAAAAGGAATGAAAGATGTAGCACCGGAAGACAGACCAAAGGTAGGTCAGATGGTAAATGAAGCACGTGCTGGTATCGAAGAAAAGATGGAAGAAAAGAGAACAGCCATCCAGAAAAAGCTTCGTGAAGAAAAGATGAAGAAGGAAGTTATTGACGTAACTTTACCAGGTAAAAAAGTAGCAGTCGGACATCGTCATCCAAACCAGATTGCATTAGATGATCTTGAAAGAGTATTTATCGGTATGGGATATGAAGTGGTAGAGGGACCGGAAGTAGAGTATGATCACTACAATTTCGAATTGTTAAATATTCCGGCAAATCATCCGGCAAAGGACGAGCAGGATACTTTCTACATTACAAAAGATATCCTTCTTCGTACACAGACATCACCGGTACAGGCACGTATCATGGAAACAGGACGTATGCCAATCCGCGTTATCGCTCCTGGACGAGTATTCCGTTCTGACGAAGTAGATGCAACACATTCCCCATCTTTCCATCAGGTAGAGGGACTTGTCGTAGATAAAGGAATCACATTTGCTGATTTAAAAGGAACATTACAGCAGTGGGCAGAGGAATTCTTTGGACCAGATACAAAGGTTAAGTTCCGTCCACATCATTTCCCATTCACAGAGCCAAGTGCTGAGGTAGATGTATCCTGCTTCAAATGTGGAGGAAAAGGATGCCGTATGTGTAAGGGAAGCGGCTGGATTGAGATTCTTGGATGTGGAATGGTACACCCTAAAGTATTAAGTGACTGCGGTATTGATCCGGAAGTATACTCAGGCTTTGCATTTGGAATCGGACTTGAAAGAATCACTCTTTTAAAATACGAAATCGATGATATGCGCCTCTTATACGAAAACGATGCAAGATTTTTAAAACAGTTCTAGAGCGTGTATTCTGCTTCAAGGATGTTGAGATATTCTTGAAGTGGAAAGGATTAAAAATAACTAATATTTAAATTTATAGATATAAAAGGAGACGAAAATGAATACACCAATTTCATGGATTAAAGCATATGTTCCAGATTTGGATTGTACTGTACAGGAATATGTAGACAAGATGACTCTGTCTGGTTCCCATGTAGAGAATGCAGTATATCTTGATAAAAATCTGGAGAAGATCGTTGTTGGACGAATTGAAAAGATTGAAAAGCATCCAGATGCTGATAAGTTAGTAATCTGTCAGGTAAATGTAGGTGCTGAGGAAGTACAGATCGTAACAGGAGCATCCAATGTATTTAAGGGAGCATTAGTTCCGGTTGTTTTAGATGGCGGACGTGTTGCAGGCGGACATGATGGAAGTCCTAATCCTGAGAATGGAATCAAGATTAAAAAAGGTAAGCTTCGTGGAGTACCTTCTTACGGTATGATGTGTTCTATTGAAGAATTAGGAAGCACACGCGATATGTATCCGGAATCACCGGAAGATGGCATTTACATTTTTGATGAAAGCAGAGGAGTAAAACCAGGGGATGATGCAGTAGCAGCCTTAGGACTTCGTGATGCAGTAGTAGAATTTGAAATTACATCTAACCGTGTAGATTGCTTCAGCATGATCGGTATGGCAAGAGAAGCAGCAGCTACATTTGAAAAGCCATTTTATGCCCCGGAAGTAAAAGTAGTTGGAAACGATGAAAGAACAAAGGATTATATTTCTGTAGAGGTAGAGGATACAGAACTGTGTCCAAGATATACAGCAAGAATCGTAAAGAATATTAAATTAGCTCCGTCACCGGAATGGATGCAGAGAAGACTTGCGGCAATGGGCATTCGTCCGATCAACAATATTGTAGATATTACAAACTATGTTATGGAAGAGTATGGACAGCCAATGCATGCCTATGACTTAGATAAGATCAGAGGTCATAAAATCGTTGTAAAACGTGCCAATGATGGTGATGTATACACAACACTTGATGGACAGGAAAGAAAGCTTGATAAAGATGTATTAATGATTAACGATGCAGAAGGTCCTGTTGGAATTGCCGGTATCATGGGTGGAGAAAACTCCATGGTTACAGATGACATTCAGACAATGCTTTTTGAAGCTGCTACTTTTGATGGAACAAATATTCGTCTTTCTTCTAAGAGAATCGGTCTTAGAACAGATGCTTCCGGTAAGTTTGAAAAAGGTCTTGATCCTGAGAATGCATTAGAAGCAATCAACCGCGCCTGCCAGTTAGTAGAAGAGTTAGGTGCCGGTGAAGTTGTTGGTGGTGTTGTAGATGTATATCCAAATCCTGTAGAAGAAGTAAAGATTCCTTTTGAACCAGCAAAATATAATAAGCTTCTTGGAACAGATGTATCCGAAGAAAAGATGATGGAATACTTTACCCGCCTGGAGATTGGCTATGATAAAGAAACAAATATGTTACTTATCCCATCTTTCCGTCAGGATTTAAGATGTTCTGCAGATATCGCAGAAGAGGTGGCAAGATTCTTTGGATATGATAATATTCCTACAACACTTCCTCATGGAGAAGCAACTGCTGGTAAGAAGTCTTTTAGTGCAAGAGTAGAAGACGTTGTTATGAATATTGCAGAACAGAACGGATTCTGTGGTGGAATGTGTTACTCTTTTGAAAGCCCTAAGGTATTTGATAAATTACTTCTTCCTGATAACGACCCATTACGCCAGGCAATCGTAATTGCAAATCCACTTGGAGAAGATTACAGTATCATGAGAACAGTTGAGTTAAATGGTATTTTAACTTCTTTAGCAGGAAATTATAACCATAGAAATAAAAATGTACGTCTTTACGAGATTGGTAACGTATATCTTCCAAAGGCACTGCCACTGACAGAACTTCCAGAGGAAAGAAAGCGTCTGACTCTTGGAATGTACGGAGAATGTGATTTCTTCCTGTTAAAAGGTGTTCTTGAAGAAATGTTCTTAAAACTTGGTCTGGAAGGCAAAGTTGATTTTGAGCCATCTCAGGAAAAACCTTTCTTACATCCGGGAAGACAGGCACTCATTTATGTGGGTGGAACTTATGCTGGATTTATCGGACAGGTACACCCTGAAGTGTGTGAAAACTACGATATGAAGTGTGAAGCATACGTAGCGGGAATCGATCTTCCGGTTATCACAGAAAAAGCAACCTTTGACAGAAAGTATGAAGGTGTAGCAAAGTATCCTGCTGTAAACAGAGACTTAAGCCTTGTTATGAAAAAAGATGTTTTCGTAGGAAGC
>OLPH01002261.1_pt1 | contig 16301 bp, 9 predicted proteins | sample 1672951 | NCBI WGS metagenome assembly OLPH01 (sample SAMEA3136740, study PRJEB25190) | human gut metagenome | reverse complement strand
TTAGCCAGATATAATAAGTAGGTGATTCTATGGCAGACAAAACATTCCGACTCGAAATCATCGCGCCGGACAGGATTTTTTATTCCAATGACATCTACATGGTGGAATATAATACCGTAGAGGGAGAGGTGGGTATCTATGCTGACCATATCCCAATGACGCAGATCATTGCACCTGGCAGGCTCATCATTACCGAAAGGAATGAGGAGAAACAGGCTGCACTTCTTTCCGGCTTTGTGGAGATCACTCCTGAAAAGATGACTATTCTCGCAGAAGCAGTAGAATGGCCACAGAATATTGATGTCAATAGAGCCAAAGAAGCTAAGACCCGCGCGGAGAGGAGACTTTCTTCCGAACAGGGAGGAGTTGATATCGGTCGCGCAGAACTCGCCCTTAAGAGAGCAATTACCAGATTGGATGTGGCGGGGAAATAATTTTATAGTAAGACAGACGAAAACGAAGAACACCATATTCTCCTATCTGTGACTTTAGTCGCGGCACGTTGAATGCTCGCTTTAAGGCTCGCATCCAACGCTTGTTCCGAGGCCACAGATAGGAGAATATGGTGTTCTTCGCTTTCTGTCTATGAGCCCAGCAGAATTATTTCCGCCGCTTTGTTGTGGTAATTGCCTGTTGGGTGGAAGATAGAAATTAGCTGAAAACATGGAATGGCAGATAAAATTCAGAATAAGTAGAAGTCTCCATCCCCCCCCCCTTCCTCAAATACCACAGCAACGAAATCCCCTTTTTTGTTAAAAATGAACATTGAAATTTTGTAAAAGTAATTTATAATATGCTATAAAAGGTAAAATGAGTACCAAATGTGTATTACAAATATTAGATATTGTGATATTTTCGAAAGAAAGTAAAAAGAAGATTACAAGATTATGATGAATGAGGAGCTTATTGTTATGGAACACATGCAGATTAGAATGGCAACGATGGAAGATTTAGATGAGATTGCTTTTGTGGAGTCAGAATGTTTTCCTTTTGAGGAGGCGGCGACAAAAGAAAAATTTGCAGAGAGAATTAAGGAATATGGAACCCATTTCTGGCTGATGTGTGAGGAAGAGAAAGTAATTGCGTTTGTAGATGGAATGGTAACGGATGAAAAAAATCTGACAGATGAAATGTATGAGAAGGCTTGCCTTCATGATGAAAAGGGAGCGTGGCAGATGATTTTCGGAGTAAATACATTGCCGAAATATCGAAGACAGGGCTATGCGGAAAAGCTGCTTCGCTACGCAATCAATGATGCAAGAGCACAGGACAGGGAAGGCCTGGTCCTGACCTGTAAGGATAAATTAGTTCATTATTATGAGAAATTTGGTTTTCAGAATGAAGGTGTTTCAGAATCAGTACATGGTGGAGCTATGTGGTATCAGATGCGACTGACATTTTAATATTAATGAGCTGAGAGGGTTTGAAAAATCATTCTTGCAATCTGCACGTTCTAATTTGCAGAAAGTATTTCAAACACGCTCTGGCATACTGAAGGTTTTCGCACCATTTTCACTGGACAAATACTATAGAATGCTTATAATAAATAGTAAGAAATGATTTTGAATAATTCTGGAATTGTACACTGCGCGACACGAACCAGAGGAAGAGAGGAAACCGCTATGAATATGCAGGAATTGTTAACATATGTAGAAGAACTGACATTTAAAACATCTATGTTTGGTTATGATAAAGATGAAGTTGATATTCAGTTAGATAAAATTTGTGATGAAGCAGAAGCTATCATTTTAGCGAAAGAAAAAGAGATAGAAGAACTGAAAAAAGAGAGCAAGACAGCTCTTGGTATTGCGGCAGCAGCTACAGGAAAGACGATGGAAGAACTGGAAAAAGATACACAGGAAGACATCGTTGAGACAGAAGAAGAGGAGCAAACTGTAACATTAGATGAGGCAGAAGAAACAGTACAGGAAACCGTATCTAATGAAGTACCAATATCAACAGTAGCTGTAGCAGATGCAGATGAAGCACAGGATGAGATAGAGACTGTAAGGGCACAGTTAGTAGCAGCACAGAAGAAAGTAGCTGCCTTAGAGGCAGAAATCGCAGCAGAAAAAGAAAAAACAGAGAAAGCGATAGCGCGTGCCGAAGAAGCGGAGAAGTCTGCCGAGAATAATAAAGCACCAGAGACAACAGACCAGGCTTATGAGCGTTACATGAAGAATGCAGATTTACTTTGCAAGCAGCTGTCAGATTTAGAAGGAAGACAGAATGCAATTCTAGATGAAGCCAGAGAACAGGCAGAAAGAGAAAGAGAAAAGGCAAGACAGGACGCAGCCGATATTATCGGAGAAGCAAGAAAAACAGCCGAAAGACTCTTAAAAGATGCGCAGGAGAATAAGGAAAACGCCATTGAAGAAGCGAAGAAAATTCATGAGGACAGCCTTCGTAAAGTGGAAGAAGAGAAGAAGCAGTGCGATGAATTATCAGCACAGAAAGCTGCTATGGTTAATTCCTTAAAGAAATTGACAGAAGATACAGCACGTCTGATGGAAAAGATGCAGGGATAGCTATTTAATTTATGAGATAGGACAGACGCCCTTAAAGAGAGACGACATCCTATATTTGTGACTCTGTCACTGTGGGTTGAATGTTTGCGGGAACGCTCGCATTCAATCCCCGTTTTAAGGGTACAAATATAGGATGCCGTCTCTCTTTAAGGGTGTCTGTTATACTAAATGAATTAAATTATCAATTTCATATTTGCTAAAAAGTATGAAATTAGGTATTATACATTACGTAACTTTATAATAACAAAAGTATATAAAATACAGGGACACACTCTAAAGATGAAGGGAGATTTGCTATGAAACGTGCGGGGAAAGTGTTTTTAGCCTTGACTCTTGTGTTGGCTATGCTTTGGACCTCAACAGGAACATCGAATGTTCCTGGGGTATTGGCAGAGAATGTTGCATCTATGCAATCTGCGAAGGATAACAAAGAGGCAGTAAAGGCTACAACAGAAGAGACAACGACGGAAACAACAGAAAAAAGTACGACAGCTTCGAAAGCGGAGCAGGAGACGACTGCTAAAAAGGAAGAGACGACAACGCAGGAAGCTGCGACAGAAGCGGAAACGAAGAAAGAAGAAGCGGCTACTCGGGAAAAGAAAGCCGAATCTACAACGGCTGCGAAGAAAAAGACAGCAAAGAGTAAAATCGCTACGCAGGATGCCGCTGAGGCAGGAACGGAAGGGTCGGACAGTAACAGTTCGAATCAGAATATTGACAGGGCAGCTAAAATTGATATAGCAAAATGTATAACAGCTGTAGATATGAGTGTTACCATTAACGGTAAGAAGACAGCGTTAGATGATCTGCCTGCAGGTACACTGGTTCCAAGAGGAGCGCCGGTCAGCATAACCGTAAAGTATGACAATGTAGATCATGCGCTTGAGAATCTCAGCGAGGGAACGGTTTTACATTATCAGCTTCCAGAACAGATTGAAATTGTTGCTGCTCAGCAGGGAGATTTAACCGAAGAAGGTAAAGTAGTTGGTAAGTTCACGATCAGTAAAAAAGGTTTGGTTGAGATTACATTTACAGAAGGCTATCTTACAGACTGTGGTGGAAAAATAGAACAAGGAAGTTTCTGGCTTAACGGAAACTTTAATAAGGAATTTGGTGGTAAAGGGCAAGAAACCATTATTTTTGGACCAGTAAAGAAGACCATTCATTTTGATCCAAAACTGGAAGAAGATAAAACAAATTTGAATGTTACAAAGGAAATTACCGAATTTGATGCGAAGACACAAAAGCTCACTTATACAATTACAGTAACAGCGCCTGCTGATAATACACAGACAGTAAAAGATGTAAAGGTAACGGATGTGTTTGCAGACAATTCTTTGAAGATGCTGGAGAATTTATATAAGGATATAAAGGCGGGTAAAGGAACATTTGATGCAAAGACAGGTATCTGGACAATCGGGGATATGAAAAAGGGAGAGGTACAGACTCTTACCTATTCTGTTAAGGTAAAGAATAGCTGGGATGATACTATTACAGATAAGACCATATCCAATACAGCTACAGTAACTGCCGGAACAGAGAAGAAGGCAGAAGTTACTTAGAATAAAGTCTTTAACAATAACCTGAATATTACAAAGTCCACAGTTGATGGAACATATGGTACTTCAAAAGGGATTCATGTTGACGCGACAGGAACGTGGATAAAATACACGATTACTGTAAATGCATCAAATGTAAATCAGGATGATGCAAGCGGAGTTAAGGTAACTGATGTTTTCAGTGATGATAAAGAGGATATAGAACAATATTATGCAATAGAAGGTGCAACACAGACAAATAGCACGGAACCGGGTGCTGGAGAAATCTATATTGATAATAACAAGAAAGATTTCATCTGGAATATTGGAACAATGAAGCCGGGCGAGACAAAGACGCTTACCTATTGTGTGAAATTAAAAGACTCCGTATGGGAGAATAGTGGAAATACCAGTGATACAGTTAAGAAGAAGTTTACAAATAAAGCGACCCTTACTGCAACAGGTATGGAAGAAGATAAGTCTGCGACAACAACAGTAAACCTTAAAAAGAAATGGATTTCTAAAAAGGGAGAATGGGATGCCGCAACAGGTAAAATGAAGTTTACAGTTCAGGCAAATAAAGGAGACAATAACTCTCCAGTACTCGACAGAAACTTTACTTTCACAGATAAAATGACCGGTGATTATGCGTACACAGGGAATTTAGTAATTGAAGCAAAAAATGCAAGTGGTAAGACACAGTGGACAGACATTATTTCATTGGACGATTCAGACAAGCAGACACTAGAACATGGAACTTTTACATGGAATACAGATGGTGGATGGACATACAAAGCAGCGCAGGCTGGAGAATTTGTATATTATCTTACTTACTATGCAAAGCCAACAGCTAACGGTCATAACCATATAAGCAATACTGCTTCTATTGGCATTAACGGCAGCTCCTATGAGCACAAGACAAACTGGAGCGGAACCGGTTCAGAAGAAATTGCTTTAACAAAAGAGTATGTATCTGGCGTTACTGCAGGAAAAATGAAGTGGAAAACAACGATTCCGGTACATGTTGTGGAAGGTTCTGCTTATGTGGATACAATTTCCTCTCCAAAGAATCATAAATTTGTATCTGAAGATAAATTAAGAGAAGGATTAGATATTTATTTTGGACAGGAAAGCAATAAGTTAAAAGAGGGTGAAGATTATACACTTACTTATAATGATGATTATAGATTTACTATTACTTTCCTGCATGAAATTGTTGCAAACAGTACGAATAGAATTGTTATTACCTATTATACAGAGAATACAGTAGCAAGAAATGATGCTAAGTACAAAGATGGGGATAAATTTACCTATACTAATACAGGTAAGTTAACAATCCGAGAGGGGCAGGAACTATCAGTCAGCGATAGTACGGTATGGTATAAACACTCCTCCATCAGTAAGGAAGCCGGCGATTATGACAAGACAAATCATACAATTCGCTGGTTCATCACACTGAACAAAGACGGCACACTTGGTACGCTTGATGGTAAAAACAGTGTTGCAGCAATTACTGATACTTTGCCAGAAGGTCTTAAGTATGTAACAGATGGAAGTACACAAAATATACAGATTACTGAACGGGGAAGGCAGGCAGCACAGGTTGCGATAGATAGTAACAGTGTTAAATATGATAAAGCTTCCCGTAAGTTGACATTTAATGTTACCGGTTTGAAATCTGACAGCAAAAACAGTAATGAAGGCTATGTAAAAATAGCGATTGATACTCTCATTGATGATGATTATATTGACCTTTATAAAAAAATAACCTATGAGAATAAGGCAAAAGTAGAATATGATGGTAACAGCAGTACGGAAGCTACTGCAAACAAGACCATAAAGAATACTACTCTTAAGAAAGATTCAGAATATATAAATGGTTCTACCGCAACTTATACATTAACAGTGAATCCAAATGGAGAGAATCTTTTAAAAGATAAAGACACAATTACTGTTGTGGATCAGATGCCGAAGATCATGACTCTGCTTTCGGACACTATCACTGTGAATGGAGAATCTCTCGTACAGTCTGGATGTACATTTACAAAGGGAGCTGGAGATGCGGATCATAACGAATACAGATTTACAGTTCCAGATGATGAAAAGGTTGTAATCAAGTATGAGGTTACGATAAATGCTGCTGAAGATACCGCGGTTACTTTATCCAATACTGCATGGTATGAGGGAGTTGAGAACACGGCAATTAATAACTCAAAGGAAATAATTGTTTTAAGTGCCGGAGCAGAAATTACTGGTTCAAGAAGTTTTTCTATTTTAAAAGTGGACAGTCAGACACAGGCACTGATTGAAGGTGCAAAGTTTAAACTGGAAAGGGCGAAAGTCGAGAATGGAGAAATTACTGGTTTTGAGACAGTGATGAATGAGGGAAAAGAGACACAAACGACCGGTGAGAATGGAAAAATTAAATTCATTGGTTTGAAAAAAGATGGTTTATATCGTTTTACAGAAGTCAGTGCAGCACCTGGATATAAGAATTCCGGTAAAACAATTTATGTTGCATTTACAAAAGCAATGCAGGATTTTGGTGCTAAAGCAGGATATACGGTAACAGGAATTGCAGGTGGTGCGACCATACAGGTAGAAAACATGCCAGCTGGCAGCCTCACCATCGAGAAAAAAGTAATCGGTAACAACATTCCTGAAGAAACCTATAAAATGTCAGTAACTGCCGCTGAAGGTAACGTAGATACAGACCTCACAAAGGCAACAGTAACAGACACAACCGATAACAATGCAGCAATTACGCCAGCTATTTCAACAAAAGATGGACAGAGTACATTGACCTTTAGTTTAAAAGCCGGACATAAAGCAAAAGTAAGCGGACTTCCAGTTGGAACTTACAGCGTGACCGAGAACATCGCAAATCGAACAGAAACAGATAAAAAAGCTTATACGGCAAGCTATTCTGTAGACAGTAAATCCGTTAAAAATGTAGAAGTTACAGTGGCACAGGATGCGGATTCAAGTACAGTTCCAAATGTAACAGTAACCAACACATATAAGACAGAACTGAAAGTTCTTAAGAAAGATATCGGAACAGATGCACCTCTTTCTGGAGCACAGCTTGCAATTTACAATAACTCTGATGTAAGCCTTGACAGTAATGGAAACGCCACAGTAAAAACAGGTGCAACAAGCCGTAGCGTAGCATCCTGGACCAGTGGAACAGCCGCAGAAGACCTTACCGGCAAGGTAGTGGCAGGCGAAAGCTACGTTTTAGTAGAGACCAAAGTCCCTACAAGCGATTACGAACAGGCAGCGGCCATTCCATTTACAGTGGATGCAGAAGGTCAGATTCAGGTTACTGGTGATAACGCGAAGTATTACGATAATAAGACACATACTATCACATTAAATAACCAGAAAAAGACAGGAAGCCTTACTGTCAAGAAGATTATCGAAGACGGTGAAGCAGACACAGCATTTGACTTTACAGTTACATTTACAAACTTTAATAATGGCAAAGGTGGTGATGTCACTGTCACAAGAAAAGATAAAGAGGAAAAAGACCAGACTACAACAGAAACTGTTACGCCGGATGCAAAAGGTAATCTTAAATTAGAACTGAAAGCGTTAACAAATAATGAGGCAGTTAAGATTTCTGGAATTCCATACGGTACATCTTACACAGTAACAGAGGCACAGCAGGAAGGCTATCTCGAGACAGCAAACAGCAATCTTACTGGTGTCATTGGAGATAACGGAACAGCGGCGAATGGTGTAGAGCGGGTAGCAGATGCAGAAGCTTCTATCACTAACACAAGACTGACCGGATTCACTGTTAAGAAGTTAGCAGAGTACGGACAGTACACACCAGATGCAGAAACAAAAGATAAAAAGCAATTCAAGTTCAAAGTAACTTTAACAAGAAATAATGCGGTTTATACACGCAAGTTCACAATCAAGTACAGCGATAAAGAGCAGAGTGAAGAAGTTACAGCAAAGAATGGTGTATATGAATTCGTATTAAAGGATACACAGAGTGCGGCATTCAGTAATCTTCCTTCCGGTACAAAGTATACAGTAGAGGAAGGAGCAGATTCTGACTATGATGCTTCTGTAAAGGTAAATAATACGGCTCAGAATGCAGATAGTAACAATAATGCAGATAACAATAAAAACGTTGCAGCTACAGCAGAAGGAACCATTGACAAAACCGGAGATACGATAGAATTTACCAACACAAGAAAGCTTGGCGCCTTCTCCTTCACAAAGACCGTAAAGGGAAATGCGCAGGATAAAGAACAGTCCTATGCATTTGATGTTGAAGTAGATGGAAAAGCGTTTAATGGAACAGCGACAATCACACAGAAATCTTCGGATAAAACCACAGAGAAATCGGACGATGTGAATGCACAGGACGATGGACAGGGAGGACAAAGTACAGGCGGTAATGCAGGAACAACTGTGAAGATTACTGATGGCAAACTCAGCCTGACTGATGGTCAGACCGCAACAATCGAAAACATCCCATCCGGCGTATCCTACAGCATTAAAGAAACAACCGGTGACCGTTACGTAACTCTTATCAACAATAAGCTTACCGCAGGAACAACTGGCACAGTAGAAGAAGGAAAAACAAGCGAAACACAGATTGTCAATCAGGTAATTCACCTCAACGTTAAAAAGACAGATTTAACCGGAAGTGAAGAAGTTGCTGGAGCAACGCTGAAGCTTTATAAGGCAGAAGACGTAAACGAGGATGGTACGTTAAAGGAAGATGCCGAACCGCTTGATAGTTGGATATCCGAAAAAGGTCAGTATCATGACTTTGGACCAGCCGTAAAGGCAGGCGAGTCCTACGTACTTATCGAAACTGCATCACCAGATGGTTATACTTACGCAGAAAATATTACATTTACTGTAAATAAAGATGGAACGATTATGACAGATGCAGAGAAGATAACGGATAAAGAAACAAGCGATGATATTTACCTTGTAAAAGATGATGTGACAAGAGTGTCTGTCAAAAAAATGGATATTACAGGACAGAAAGAAGTTGCCGGTGCAAGACTTCTCTTAAAAGATAAAGACGGTAATGTAATCGAAAGCTGGATGTCCACAACAGAAGCTCATGTATTTGAACAGAAACTGATTGCTGGTGAAACGTATACTCTTACAGAAGTTACTGCACCAAGTGGTTATGAAGTTGCAGCAGATATTACATTTACAGTAAATAAAGACGGAACTGTTTCTGTTGACGGCAAAGCAGTGGATGGTAACGAAATTGTCATGAAAGATGAGACAACACCGGTTGGAGAAGAAGGAAAACTTGTTGTAAGTAAGCTTGTTACTTTCCAGGGAAAGAATCAGGCAGTTAACAGAACATTCTACGCTGCGTTATTCAGTGATGCGGATTGTACAAAGAAAGTTTCTAATGTAAAAGAACTGAAATGTGAAGGCGCATGGTCGGCATATACCGTATTTGAACACCTTAAAAACGGAACCTACTATGTAGCGGAAACAGATGAAGATGGTAATAAATTAGAATCTTCTGAAGCTTGTAAGATTAAAGGAAACGGAACAAAGTGCGAGATTACTCCAACACAGAAGACCGCCTATACAGTCATTGAAAACCAGCTTCTCATACCGGGAGATGACTTCTTAAATACCTTACATGACCTTACTGTAACGAAAAATGTTACATTAGACGGCAATCCAATTTCTGATAAATACAATGGAACATTCTATGTAAGTCTTTTTACAGATCCTTACTACACAAATCGTATCGATGATGTGAAGGCATTACAGATTCAAAATGGTAAGAGTACATCTGTAAGCTTTATAGACTTGGCAGATGGAACCTATTATGTAGCAGAAACAGATAAAGATGGTAATCCAGTAGAAAATACAGACTTTGGATTCGATGTAACCTATAATGGTGACATTGCCGTTTCCTTTACAGAGCAGAATACAGACAGTGCATTAGGAATCACAAACGATATGACTGAGAGAAATCCGGAATATGATAAATATTTAAAAGAAAAAGATAATAATGAAGATAATGATGGAGATAATGATAAAAATAATACCAGCAATCATTCTTCTGATAAAACAACTAAAAAAGGTAAGAATTCAAAGACCGGAGATTACTCACATATCCTGTTTTATACCGCATTAGCAGCTGCAGCCTTTGTAGTGGGAAGCGCAGAAATGTACCGCAGAATGTACAGGGCAGCAAGAAGAAAGAATAAACACGACAGATAGAATAGTTTGAAATAATTTGAAATAATTTGACGGACAAAACTGTAAATTAGCAGAAGAAACCGAAAAGGATATCGTATTGCAGATGTAAAAATCCAATAGGATATCCTTTTTGATTTCTCCTATTAACTTTCTGTTTATCTCAGTCGAGAAGACTCCCCCCCTCTTTCAGGTGGTGAGTGACAGCTCGACTTGAATCTATGTATGATACTGGACTTTTTGTATCGCAAATGATATAGTTTTATATCGCAAATACAACATGAAAAGAACTCAGAAAGCAGAAAATTAAAAATTGGAGAAACACATATGTTAAAATTAATAATCTTTGATATGGATGGTTTAATGTTCGCAACAGAACAGGTAAATTGCAGAGCATTTATGGAAGTTGTAAAAGAAGAAGGATATCACCCGACATTTGAACAGTTTACAAGTTTTCTTGGAATGAATGCGAGAGATATTCAGAAGAAATATTATGATTATTACGGTGAAGATACAGATGCGGAAGGCATTTATAAAAAGGTCGGCAGCCGGGCAAAACAGATTATCAAAGAAGAAGGAGTTCCAGAAAAAAACGGATTGAGAGAGCTACTGAACGCTGTTAAAGAAAAGAAGTTACATACAGCGGTAGCGAGTGGTTCGGATACGTCTGTAATTAAAGAATATTTAGAAAAGACTGGTTTGACAGAATATTTTGATATGGTTCTTTCTTCAAAAGATGTAAAAAGAGGGAAGCCGTATCCGGATATTTTTTTAGAAATATGCCAAAAGTTTGATGTAAAACCAGAGGAAACATTAGTATTAGAAGATTCCTCTAATGGTGTACAGGCAGCCTTAGCGGGGAATCTTCCTGTTATAAACGTTCCGGATCTGCTTCCGATTCCGGAAGAACAACAGGAAAAATGCGTGGCAGTAGTGAGCGATTTAGTTCAGGTGATTCCGTTGCTTGATTTAAAAAAATAGAAATCGAACCTCATCTATTTTTTTGCATATGATAAATAAAACCGGGTGAAAGCAGGAAGTGTTTTCATGGATGACATGAATAAAGATGACATGAGTAAAAAAGAAGATTTTAATTTTGAGTGGCTGCCGGGATTTCGTGAAATGATGGTATGCCAGAATGACAGTCAGACACAATCGTTACTACCGCCAGAACAGTTGCAGCAGGAAGAACAGAAATACTGGAAAGATTATGAATATCTTATTCAAATGCTGCCGATGGTTGTTCGGGAAGTATGGATTGTTGCGGATGCCTTACTTGACCGGTATGAATATGCGGGAAGCTCTATTTATTCCGAATATCCGGATAAGGTAACTATTTTAAAAATTGCAGATATGGTGTATGATAAGTTAAAGTATCGTGAAGAACAGGAGATGATACAGACGAATGATGAGGCAATGATAAGAAATCCGTATTTTATCGAAGTCTCTCTTCGGGATGGGAACTCTCCGTTTCGTACATTAATACAGGTAGTATTGCACTGGAATATCAATCATCGCAGGCAGCGGTATTATCGCAGACAAAAAGTATTTTCAAATAGATAATTAATATAGATAATTAATATGGAAAAGCGCTATGCGCTTTTCCGCAACAGGAGATGAATTATGGAGTTTTTACTCACGAAGATCAAAGAGAATTTAAATGAACAGATGCTTCTTCTTACCATAAGCAATCCAAGAAAAACAGAGGAGATAAAGAAGTATAATATCCGTCCGGTTTTAGTAAAGGACAAGCTTATGTTTCAGAGTGCGGCATACACAAAAACACAGGTTTTTCATAAGAATCTAAAGAAGAATGAATTAGTGGAAGAATTAGAACGTCTTCTCCCGTCATATAAACAGGTACAGCTTCAGACGGTGTCTTCCGAACTTACTGCACTCATCAATAAAAAAGGGAAGGCAGCGATCAAAGTAAAGAAGCAGAATAATGTAGTGAAAGCGCAGATGCAAACGGATAAGAGTCATTTGCTGCATAACAGGACAAAGAAGTACATTTTACCGGAAGGGACGGTCGTACCATTTTTAAAAGATCTTGGTGTGATGACAGCGGAAGGAAAGATTGTCCGTACAAAGTATGATAAATATCGACAGATTAACCGTTTCCTTGAATTTATTGAAGATATTCTGCCGCATCTGCCGCAGAATCGTGAGATTACGATATTAGATTTTGGCTGTGGTAAGTCATATCTTACATTTGCCATGTACTATTATTTAAAAAAATTAAAAGGATATGATATCCGCATTATCGGGCTTGACCTTAAGAAAGATGTCATAAAGAACTGCAGCCGTCTGGCAGTGAAATACGGCTATGATAAATTGAATTTTTATGAAGGTTCCATAGAAGAATTTGAAGGAGTAACACAGGTAGATATGGTCGTAACTCTCCATGCCTGTGATACGGCAACAGACTATGCGATGTATAAAGCATTGCGATGGGGAGCATCTGTTATCTTATCTGTTCCATGCTGCCAGCATGAGTTAAATAAGCAGATTGCCGCCTCAGAATTTGAACCAATAACAGACTATGGTATTTTAAAAGAGCGTTTCTGTGCACTGGCAACAGACGGTATTCGAGCTAAAATCTTAGAAGAGCAGGGGTATGATACGCAGATTCTTGAATTTATTGATATGGAGCACACGCCAAAGAATCTTTTGATTCGTGCGATACATCGCAAAAAACAATCGGATAAAAAGAAAGAAAAAGCAGCACAGCAGGTAGATGCCTTCTGTAAGCAGTTTGGATTTACCCCAACATTGTGGAAACTTCTTCAGGAAGAAGGAGAAGAAGGAGGTGCGCACGATGAGTAAAAATGTACGGATGGCCATTTTACACATTGCAGTAGCAGTAGTGTGTTTTATAGGCGCACTGATTTTTTTTAACGGACGTATCAGCATGGAAAAAGGAAGTGCTGTGGCAGAACTTGCCAATCCGTCTTATCCGGTCCTTGAAATAGGGAACGACACAAGCAGTTATAATTTGATGGCGGGATATAAAGAAGATATTGATTTATCTTTAGTGAGAAATCAGATTACATTGACCAATAATAAAAATGCGGTAATTTTAAAGTTGCACGATTATGATTACGACATTACAGCCATTCAGTATACATTATTTGAAAAAACACCGGATAAGCCAACAGAAACCGGTACGCTAAATCAGTTAACCTCAAATAAAAAGAAAAATATCAAGCTGGGAACGTTGACCTTTAAAAATACCTTATCGGAAAATAAAGTATATTATCTAAAGTTTGGTGTGCGTCTGGATAACAATACCCGAATTAATTTTTATACGAAGATACAAAGTGGTTCAGGATATCATTTAGATGATTACCTTGCCTTTGTCCTGAAGTTCCATAATAATCTTTTCAGTAAAGAAACAATGACAGAGAATGCCAGCTATCTGGAGCCTTCCGCAGATACGATAGAGGATAACCTTGAGTCGGTAAATATTCATTCCGGAAGTGAAGCAATATCCTTTGGCAACATGGAAGTAAAGCAGGAGACAAAGCCAAGAATTACACTGCAGGAAATCAATAACACATACACAGTAATACAGGTAAGTACAATTCTGTCTACAGAAGTCAGTGAAGGTGTCGTTCAGTACTATGATCTAAAGGAGACATATAAACTGCGTTATACAGCAGAAAGGATGTATCTGCTTGATTATGAGCGAACAATGGATGCCTATTATAATTCCTCTATTATAGATTCCGCAAACAATCTTCTCAGTCTGGGAATACAGAACAAGAAGAATATAAGTTATGTTTATGCAGACAAAGGTTATAAAGTATGCTTTGCTGTACAAGGACAGCTCTGGTACTATGATTATCAGTCTTCAGATATGTACAAGATATACAGCCTTTCATCAGAAAATCTGCCGGATATAAGGAATGCGGCAAGTAATCATGGAATAAAGTTATTAAGTATGGACAAGAAAGGAAACATTTTTTATCTTGTTTACGGCTATATCAATCGCGGCAGACATGAGGGAATGAATGGAATTCAGATCATGAAATATAATGCCGGAACAAACTGTAACGAGGAGATATCCTTCTTATCAACTTCGCTGCCATACGACAGTATGAAAGAAGATCTTGAAAAATTCTCTTACCTGAATTCAAAATCCGTATTTTACTGTATCCTTGAAGGAGATTTACATGAAATTGATCTGGAAAAGAAGTCGGATAAAATCGTAGAAGCCGGACTTGTAAACGAAAGCCTTACGGCATCCAAAGATCAGAGTATCATTGCCATAGAAAAAGAGCAGGACATTTACAAGAATAAAAAGATAGAGATGATAGACTTAGAATCCGGTAAAAAGCAGAACTTTACATGTAATTCAGATAAAAGAATTCGTGCAGTCGGATTTTTATCAAATGATTTCATTTACGGTGAAGCAGATGCCGCTGATGTGTCAAGAAGCAGAAATGGAATGATCAACTTCCCGATCACAAAGATCCATATCGTTGGTATTGATGGAAAAACGATCAAAGAATATCAGAAAAGCGGACGATATATCATGGATACCGAAATAAAAGGCAGCACCCTTGAAATGACACTTGGTAAAAGATCAGGAAACAAGATTCACAAAACAAACACAAAAGATTACATCCGTTATAAAGAAGAGGAAGCGGAAGATGCGGTAACACTCACTTCCAAATATACAGATACCTATTGGACACAGCTGTATTTCAAATTTCCGAATTACATATACATTCAGGTAGTTCCGGACTTGCTGTTAACAAAAATAATGGTAAATGAAGACGATGTAACCTTGAAACTTTCCAATAGCGGTGAGCAGGTAGAACAGTACTATGTATATGCATCCGGTGTACAAAAAGCAGTCTATACGAATCTCACAGAAGCAATCGCACGAGCATATGAAGAGCGGGGAAATGTAATCGACAGCAAAGAAAATATCCTGTGGAAATGTATTTACGCAGACTATGCACAGGTAGCCGGAATGGATAATGTCATAAAAACCGGCACAGACAGCACATCACTCGCAGGATGCCTCTCCATGATCGCCGCAGTCAATGGAAAAGAAGTAATACCAGGCAGCATAAACATCGAAAAAGATAATATAGAAGAACTCATGAGAAAATATAGCGGTTACACCACACGCAACCTCACCGGCTGCACAGTAGACGAAATACTTTATTACGTCAGTCAGGGAAGCCCGGTACTCGCCAAAATAAGCAGCAGCCGCTACGTGATCGTCATGAGCTATAACGCAACCAAAATAAGATACTTAGACCCTGTAACTGGACAATCCACAGCAGTCTCCAGAACAGAAGTCACAAACCGATTGGAAAAAACAGGAAAAGTATTTTATTCCTATTTGATTCATTAGGGGAAAACAGACGAAAATAAAAAGAATAGACCATAGGAAATGTAAAGATATCACTGCGCAGAAAATGCCTATCCGGCATTTTTGCTTGCTCTCACATTACATTTCCTATGGTCTATTCTTTTTATTTTCTGTGTTTTGGCTCCAGAAGGAATGAATGCAATAGTCTTTGGGAAAGAGATGGGGAAGGGGACAGAAGGTCGTGGCTTATTCTGATGCTATTTCCACTATGCTGAACCTTCTTTCAAGTTTCACTGATGATAAGATGATACCGAAACCTATCACTGTACATAATTATTTTATCATTATATTGTCGCAATATATCGTTTTTCCTCAAAACGTATGCCATACGTTATATATAACGCACATCTCGCAGCAAGAACGCCACGGCGTTCTTGAATTAGAATGTACGATAAATATAAAGGCGATTTCTGTACTTTTTTGTAAAATGACAATCTCCTTTCTCTTTACTACTCGTTAAGAGCGAGAAAATAATCTTCTGGATGATACATCTTCCGAGCAAGCAGTAGTCTTCTGATTTCTTCCCCATCTCTCTCCAAAGACTATTGCATTCATTCCTTCTGGAGCCAAAATACAGAAAAAAGAAATAATACCATATCCCATCTGCTCTGTAGTCTCTGTGTTTAAGATGCGGATGAGCAT
>OLPH01002254.1_pt1 | contig 16363 bp, 16 predicted proteins | sample 1672951 | NCBI WGS metagenome assembly OLPH01 (sample SAMEA3136740, study PRJEB25190) | human gut metagenome | reverse complement strand
GATTGCTAATTCAAAAGAACCAAATCCACCTGAAAATAAATAAGCATGACTTAATTTTCCATGTTGCAAAATCGTTGAGAACTGCTTATAAAGTTGAGGCTGAATATCTCTTATTTCCACAAGCAACCTTTCTAAATATTTACCAAATCTAGTCTAAATAACAAAATAAAAAAAACTATTTAACATCCTCATTTTTTGAAAAATGTAAGTATTTTTTAGCATTCTTAATTTTGCTGACAGATTAAATTGTCTTTAAAATTCACTGACAAATCTTTTTTTGAGGACGGAAAGTGTATCAACTACGACTTTTTCTAAAGGTTGACTTGCATCTATTTTTACAAAACGCTCAGGTTCTTTTGCAACAATCTCCAAATAACCTTCCCGAACTTTACGATGCATCTCAGCTCTTTCCAAATCTAAACGATTTACCTCATCAGCTCGATTTTTCATAATTCGCTCAAGGGCAACATCCGTATCAACATCAAAATAAAGCGTCAAATCAGGTTTCAACCCATCTGTTGCAAAATAGTTAAGCCAATCAACAACTTCGACACCCAAATCACGGCCATATCCCTGATAGGCGACAGATGAATCAATAAATCGGTCAACAATGACAATTTTACCCGCTTGTAAAGCTGGCAACATTTTTTCTTGCATATGTAAACGCCGCCGCAAAAAGCATTAACTCAGTTTTAGAATCAATTTCTGTATTCTTTGGATCAAGAATAATTTGGCGAATTTCTTCCGCCACTCGAACACCGCCTGGTTCACGAGTGGCGACAATTTCACGCTTCATTTTTTGGATTTCAGGTAAAATTTCTTTTAAAACCGTTGTTTTTCCTGCTCCATCGGGTCCCTCAAGGGAAATTAAAATTCCGTTCATAGCCTCTATTATACCAAAAAAACAAACATTTTATCTTTTTTCTAAAAATAATAGGGTCTCTTTTTGCGTAATTTTACTAAAAATTGTATAATATAACTGAAACAGCTTACTTGATTTGTTAATTCAAATAAATACGAGTAACATTCAATAAAAAATTTTCCACTTGAAAGGACAACTATGAAAAAAATTCTTGTTGTTGATGATGAAAAACCAATCTCAGATATCGTAAAATTTAATTTAACCAAAGAAGGTTTTGAAGTCTTTACAGCTTTTGATGGTGAAGAAGCTCTTGAAGCATTTAAAGAAGTACAACCTGACCTTATCCTGCTTGATTTGATGTTACCTAAACTTGATGGTCTTGATGTTGCACGTGAAATCCGTAAAACTTCTGACACTCCAATTATTATGGTGTCAGCTAAAGATAGTGAATTTGACAAAGTAATTGGTCTTGAACTTGGTGCTGATGATTATGTCACAAAACCATTTTCAAACCGTGAACTATTAGCTCGTATCAAAGCCAATTTGCGTCGTATCAATGTCGCACCTGCTGAATCTACTGACAATGTCAAAAAAGAATTGGTTATCGGAAACCTCCGTATCAATCCAGCACATTATGCTGCATATAAAAACGATAAACAACTCGATCTTACACACCGTGAGTTTGAATTGCTTTACTACCTTGCACAACACCTTGGCGAAGTGATCACTCGTGAAAACCTTTTGGAAACCGTTTGGGGTTATGACTATTTCGGCGATGTACGTACAGTTGACGTTACTGTTCGTCGTTTACGTGAAAAAGTTGAAGATACACCAAGCCGTCCACAATACGTTTCAACACGCCGTGGGGTTGGCTACTATATGAGCAACCCGCATGATTAAATTTTTTAATTCAATGATTTTTAAAGGAGTAGTTGCACACCTACTTCTTTTTGTCATCCTTTTTATGAGCAGTTTTGATTACAATTTTGCTCATTTAAGTACTTTTATCGGTTACTACCTATTTTCACTCGTCTTTGTTTTAGTCTTTCTTAATCAGCAGCATCGCATGATTGTGAATGTTTCTAAACAGATGAATGACATAAAAAATGGCTATTTAAATCGTGATAAAATCCCAAAAGGGACAAGTGAAATCAATGAATTATACGACGAAATTTTAAAACTTGGTGAAGATATTGTTCGCACTCAGAACAATCTTGAAAATCAGAGAAATCAATTAGACAGCATCCTCGCCTATATGGTTGATGGCGTCATTGCCACCGACCGTCGCGGGAATATTATTATGGCCAATAAATCAGCTTTGCATTATTTGAATACAGATAATGATCTCTTGATGGAAAAAAATATTGTTGAGGTCTTAAAAATTGAAGACCAGTATAATTTCTATGATTTATTGGAAAAGGAGCCAGAGGTAACTATTGAAACACATGATACTGGAAATGAAGCCATTTCACTTCACATAAAATTTGCTCTTTTTCGTCGTGAGTCTGGTTTTATTTCAGGAATTATTGCTGTTTTACATGATATGACTGAACAAGATAAAGCAGAACGTGAACGACGCCTATTTGTTTCTAATGTTTCACACGAACTCCGAACTCCGCTCACCTCAGTAAAAGCCTACTTGGAAGCACTAGAAGACGGAGCCATTGAGGATAAAGAAACAGCTTCATCCTTTATTAATGTTTCACTTACTGAAACTAATCGGATGATTCGAATGATTTCCGACCTTTTGACTTTATCAAGAATGGATCAAGACCGAATCGTTCTTAATAAAGAAATGATTAATTTAATTGCCTTCTTAGACTATCAAATTAACCGTTTAGACCAAATTTTAGAAACCGAATCAAACGATTTAATCTCTTCTAATTTCACTCTCGTCAGAAAATACTCTGAACAGCCCATCTGGGTCGAAATTGATACCGATAAAATTGCTCAAGTCATTGACAATATCATCGGAAACGCAATTAAGTATTCCCCTAAAGGTGGAACGATTACAATTTCCGTTGAAAAACGTGAAAGTGACGTTCTAATCTCCATCAGTGACCAAGGAATGGGAATTCCAAAATCTGATTTACTTAAGATTTTTGACCGTTTCTACCGAGTTGATAACGCTTCAAGAAATTCAAAAGTTGGGGGAACAGGTTTAGGCCTCTCTATTGTCCATGATATTGTTAAAATACATGGCGGAACAATTTTTGCAAGCTCTGATGGAGAAGGAAAAGGAACAACCTTTAGTTTCACTCTTCCATATTCTTTAGAAGCCGCAGATGACTGGGATGATGGCACTGATGAGTTTGAATTTGAGGGTAATGAATAATTTTCCCTAAAAAGAGTCCACACATATTTGTGGACTCTTTTTTTATGAATAAACCTAGACTTTTAACACAAAAAACTCTCTTAAGCTAATGAATTTGCTGATAAATTTATTTTCAAATAAAATATAAAAGCTCATGGCAATCCCACTATTTTTCTGCTACAATAGACTGTATGACTGAACAAAATGGCTTTAAATATTCCATTTTAGCCTCTGGTTCAACAGGAAATTCTTTTTACTTAGAAACTCCAAAGAAAAAAATTCTTGTTGATGCCGGACTATCTGGAAAAAAAATAGAAAGTTTACTATCAGAAATTGACCATGATATTGATGCTTTATTAATTACCCATGAACATAGTGACCATATCAAAGGGATTGGTGTTTTGGCAAGGAAATATGGTATTGACCTTTACGCAAATGAAGATACTTGGTCTGAACTAGATAGTAAAAATGCTTTAGGAAAAATCCCTGTTGAACAAAAACATCTGTTTGAAATGGGAAAAACAATGACTTTTGGTGATATTGATGTTGAATCTTTTGGCGTGAGTCACGATGCCATCGCACCACAATTTTATCGTTTCATGAAAGATAACAAGAGTTTTGTTATGCTAACTGATACAGGTTATGTATCCGATAGAATGCGTGGAACCATTGAAAATGCGGATGCTTATCTTATGGAATCAAACCATGACATTGAGATACTCCGCATGGGAGCCTATCCTTGGCGGACAAAGCAACGTATCCTAAGTGACCAAGGCCACTTATCTAATGAGGACGGCGCTGAGGCGGCTTTTAGTATTCATGGCAATAAGACAAAACGAATTTTTCTAGGGCACTTGAGTTTAAATAATAATATCAAAGAGCTTGCTCATCTTACTATGGATGGTTACTTACAACAACATGATGTCGATACTAAAAAGGACTTGAAGATCCTTGATACTAGTCACGAACATGCTAGTCAACTTTACGATATTTAGTTACTCATCAGCAAATAAAAAAGAACCCTTAGGGTTCTTTTTTTTACATCATACCACCCATTCCCATGCTAGGGTCCATTGGAGGCATAGCCGGAGCAGCTGGTTCTGGTTTATTAGCAACTACTGCTTCAGTAGTCAAAATCAACCCAGCAACAGAAGCCGCGTTTTGCAAAGCTGAACGAGTTACTTTTGCAGGGTCAACAATTCCTTCTTCAATCATATTAACCCATTGACCAGTTGCAGCATTGAAACCTGTCCCTACTTCTTCTGAACGAAGTTTATCAATGATAACTGAACCTTCGTATCCTGCATTGGCAGCAATTTGACGAACTGGTTCTTCAAGAGCACGGCGAACAATGTTAATTCCTGTTTGGATATCTCCTTCTTCTGAAAGTTTATCCAAAGCCGCAATAGCATTAACAAGTGCTGTACCACCACCAGAAACAATACCTTCCTCAACGGCTGCACGTGTTGCATTAAGTGCATCTTCAATCAAGAGTTTCATTGCTTTGAGTTCTGTTTCAGTTGCAGCACCAACTTTAACCACTGCAACACCACCAGCTAATTTTGCAAGACGCTCTTGTAATTTTTCACGGTCAAAATCAGAAGTTGTTTTTTCAATTTGCGCTTTGATAATAGCTACACGATCAGAAATAGCATCAGCAGAACCAGCTCCTTCAACAATTGTTGTGTGGTCTTTATCCACTGTTGCTTTAGCTGCTTGTCCTAAAGCTTCAAGAGTAGCATCTTTAAGATCGAGACCAAGTTCCTCAGTAATTACTGTACCACCTGTTAAGATAGCCAAATCTTCCAATTGAGCTTTACGACGATCACCAAATCCTGGCGCTTTTACAGCTACGACATTAAAGACTCCTTTAATCTTATTAAGAACAAGCGTTGGCAATGCTTCTCCATCAACATCATCAGCAACAATAAGAAGTGGACGATTTGTTTTCAAGATTTGTTCAAGGAGAGGTAAAATTTCTTGAATATTTGAGATTTTTTTGTCGGTAATAAGAATATAAGGATTATCTAACTCAGCAACCATTTTTTCTGTATTAGAAACCATATATTGACTCAAATATCCACGGTCAAACTGCATTCCTTCAACAACATCAAGTTCAGTTTGCATTCCCTTTGATTCTTCAATGGTGATAACTCCGTCAGAACCTACACGTTCCATTGCATCAGAAATATACTCACCAACTTTTTCACTACGTGATGAAACAGTAGCTACTTGCGCAATTGCTGATTTATCGTGGACAGGAATTGCCATTTCTTTAATTGAAGCAACAGCTGTTTCAGCAGCAAGCTCAATTCCTCGACGAATACCAACTGGATTTGCACCTGCGGTAACATTTTTTAAACCTTCACGAACAATAGCTTGTGTCAAAACTGTCGCTGTTGTTGTTCCATCACCTGCGATATCATTTGTTTTTGAAGCAACTTCTGAAACAAGTTTAGCTCCCATATTTTCAAAATGATCTTCAAGTTCAATCTCTTTAGCAATCGTTACACCATCGTTTGTAATTAAAGGTGACCCATATGATTTTTCAAGCACAACATTGCGACCTTTTGGTCCAAGGGTTGTTTTTACTGTATCAGCAAGAATATCAATCCCGCGCATCATCGCTGTTCTAGCATCACTTGAAAATTTAATATCTTTTGACATTTTAGCTCCTTTTTAAGAATATATTTTTAATTTTATAGATTTTAAGATAGACAAAAGACAACCAAAAAATGATTGCTTTTATAATTTTACTCTACAATTGCAAGAAGGTCTGAATCTTTGAGAATCAAGAATTCTTCACCATCCATTTTTACGGTCATTCCAGCAAATTTTTCAAAAATTACTGTGTCCCCTACTTTTACGAGTGGAGAAATCAGTGTTCCATGATGATTTGTTTTCCCTTCACCGACGGCAACAACTTCAGCTGTTTGAGGTTTTTCTTGGGAAGCGCTTGTTAAAACAATTCCACCCATTGATTTTTCCTCTTCTTCTTTTACACGTAAAACTACGCGATTCTCTAAAGGTTTCAACATTATATTTTCCTCCATTTTTTATTTTTTAGCACTCTTATTAAACGAGTGCTAACATATTCTTATTTTATCTCAATGGTCAGATTTAGTCAAGAGAAAACATTTAGATTTTATGAAATAAATTAGAAAGGGAGTTCTTCCGCATCAAGTAAGGTTTCTTCAGTCTTTATAGCGCTTTCTCGTAAAGCGATTGTTGCCCTACTTTCAAGTAAATCATAACTCAGTCCTAAGATTTTTGTGACATAATGTTTTTGATTTTGCTTATCCATGTAATTTCTAGTTCTAATTTCTCCTTCAATTGAAATAAGACTTCCTTTTTTTGCGTAAGAAACTAAAGTTTCTGCAGATTTTCCCCAAATAATAATTGAAATAAAATCTGCCTCGCGCTCTCCTTTTTCATTTTTGAAACGGCGATTGACTGCCAAGGTCACACGGACATAAGATTTATCATTTGTTGTTTTTGAAATTTCTGGCGCACTGGTTAAGCGTCCAATTAATATGGTTTTATTCATAATAAAATCCTCCTAACTTTTTATACGAAAAGTTAGAGCATTTGTCACAAAAAAAATAAAAATCTATCAATTGATAGATTTTTATGGTTTATTTAGCATTTAAAGCTGCAACAGTCATGTAATTATATGGACTATTGAAGTGTGGTAAGAAGAACAAATCAAGTAAGGCTAATTCATCAATCGTTTTCTTTTCTTGAATAGCTAAACTAAACATATTAATATTTCCTGCAATTATTTCACTCTTGCTAGCAAGTTGAGCGCCAATAATTCTGCGACTTTTTGTTTCATAAACGATACGAATTTTCACACTATCATTATTTTCATGAAGGAACCATGCTTTTTGCTTGTCTTCAAAATCACTAAATGAAACTTCTAGGCCGATTTTTTTCGCAACTTTAACCGACAAGCCTGTAGAAGTCATATTGTAACCAAAAATAGAGATTCCATTAGAACCTTGTACACCAACAGATTCTATTGATTTTCCTCCTATATTATGACCAGCAACAATCCCTGAGCGAACAGCGTTTGAGGCAAGGGCAATGTAGGTGAAGTCTTGTAAAGCATTAGAATAGATTGTGGCAACATCTCCTACAGCATAAACATCTGGATCACTACTTTGTTGATGTTTATCCACTTTGATTGCTCCATTTTTAAAGGTTTCTAAATGTTCACCAGCCAGTGCACTATTGGCTGTAAAGCCAATACAATTAATAACGAGGTCAACATCATAAGTTGATTTATTAGTTACAATCTGTGATACATGACCTTTTTCATTTGCCTTAAACTCTTGAGCTAATTCCCCAAAATGGAGTTCAATTCCATGTTGGGCAAGATTTTCATCCATCCCTTTAGCAAACTCTTCATCATAATATGAAGCAAGTGAAGTACTTTCTGCATCAAAAAGTAGAACTTCTTTTCCACGACGTTTGGCAGCTTCAGCAATTTCTGTCCCAATATAACCAGCACCAATCACAGCAATCCGTTTCACATCATTCTTAGCAAACTCTTCGTCAATGGCTTGCCCTTCTTGAAAAAGTTTTAAAAAATGAATGCCTTTAAGATCTTTTCCTGGCAAGTTAGGAATAATTGGACGTGAACCTGTTGCCAGAACGAGTTTATCATAATTTTCTGTAATCTTTTCTCCAGTTTTCGACTTGGCATAAATCATTTTATTAGTAAAGTCAATTTCTGAAACTTCTGTTTCTGTTAATATCTTTACTCCCTTTTTTTCAAAATCTTCTGCTTTGGCATAAAACAGCTCATCTGGTTTTTCAATTTGTCTTCCGACCCAAATAGCTGTTCCACACCCTAAGTAACTCATATTACTGTTACGGTCAATCATAACAATCTCATGGCCTGGATATTGATCAATCAATGTATTTGCTGTAGCAATGCCTGCGTGGTTCGTACCGATAACTACGATTTTCATGCTAATAATTCTCCTTTAAATGTAAAATTCGTTTTACATTATTCAGTTTAGCATAAGTCCTTCTATTTTCTTTTGTAAGCGCTTGTGAACTTTGTGAAAAATTTATTTTATTTTTTTTAGATAAAAAAATGCCAAAATAAACTATTTTGACAGTTTTATTATTATGCTTGCCACATTGTTTCTGAATCAAAAGCTTTACCAGCGGATAAATCTGATGATAATTCAATGATTCCACGAACCTCAGGTGCATTTGGTAATTCAAGTTCACGAGCTGAACAAAGCATTCCGTAAGATTGAACACCACGAAGGGCTCCTGGGAAAATCAATGAGCCATCAGGCATCATAGCACCAGGTAAAGCAGCAACTGTTTTTAAGCCAAGAGCTGCGTTTGGAGCACCACAAACAATTTGTACTGGATCGGCAAAACCAACATTAACTTTACAGATATGTAAATGGTCTGAATCTGGATGATCTTCCATTTCAACAATTTCAGCGACAACAAATTTGGGTTGTGCATCGTGAACAAGAACATCGCTAAATCCTGATTTCCCAAGCTCTTTGTTCAACGTTTCAATATCATCAGATAATAAGTCGACTTGACCATTTCCTGACAAATTAGCCAACAGAGATTTCGCTTCAAAAATATTCCAAGCAACCGTCGCTCCAGTTTCTTCAATAAAAACACGAGCTACTTTTCCCTTACGTTCGAAGTTTACTTTTTCTCCCTTATCATTTGCAGTGATAAGCATTAAAACGTCACCGACATTTGTGTTGTATGTTGCAATCATTTTCTTATTTTTCCCTTTTAATTTCTTAACTTTGATTATTATAGAATATAATCCTTAATATATCAACGCTTATCCTGCGCTGATACTATTTCGCACTCGCTAAGAAAGTATTGACTTCTTCTTTTGTTTTACGTAATTTATTTACTAATCGAGCTTTTTCTTTACCATCCTCAATCACGACAAAACTTGGAATTCCCATAATTCCCCATTCAATCGCAAGATCCATATATTCATCACGATCTACTTCAACAAATTTAAAGTCTGGATTTTCTACTTCAATTTCTGGCATTTTTGGCTTAATAAAATTACAATCTCCGCACCAACCAGCCGTGAAAAAGAAGACTGTCTTTTCCGGTCCTTTTACAAGTTCGGCTAAATTTTCAATATTTTCTGGAATAATCATTCTACATTCTCCTTTTATTTCTAAATGAATACTAAGCTTTCTTACAGAATTTCTTCATTTTTTTCAAAGACTTCTAAAGTTTTAGCATTGATTTCAAAAGTGATTGCCTTATTTTCACTGACAAGTCCTCCCTCAAAAAGAGCACCCGTAGATGGCTCTTCAAAAATCCAAAAAGCATCTATTTTTCTTGTTGAAAAATGTTGCCGAGCACTGTCAGTAAGTTCATGAATCACTTCTTCTTCCATAGTTTTATAGCCATGATAAGCAACGTGAGCAACTGTTGCACCCGCAATAATTCCCAAACCAAACTTTAGTATTTTTTTCATATGGAAATTTTAACATATTTCTTGATATAATTATAGTGTAAATCATCAAAATCTTTGCTGACAAATCTGTCAGTAAATTTTTCAGTATTCCGGAGGAGAAAAATGGAACTATTCGACAAAGTAAAAGCACTGACAGAAATTCAAGCGACTTCTGGTTTTGAGGGACCTGTTCGTGACTATTTAAAAACACGCATGATTGCTCTTGGTTATCAACCAGAATTTGATGGTCTTGGTGGTATATTTGTCACTAAAACTTCAAAAGTAGCAAATGCCCCACGTATTATGATTGCAGCCCACATGGATGAAGTTGGCTTTATGGTCAGCTCAATCAAAGCTGATGGAACATTCCGGGTCGTTCCTCTGGGTGGTTGGAATCCTTTAGTTGTCTCTGGACAACGGTTTACATTATTCACACGTACAGGTAAAAAAATTCCTGTCGTAACTGGTGGGCTTCCTCCACATCTTCTTCGTGGAACTGGTGTTACTCCTCAAATTCCAGCCATTTCTGATATTGTCTTTGATGGAGCTTTTGAGAATGCTACAGAAGCTGCAGAATTTGGAATCGCTCAAGGTGATGTAATCATTCCAGAAACTGAAACAATTCTCTCTGCTAATGGTAAAAATATTATTTCTAAAGCTTGGGACAATCGTTATGGTTGTTTAATGATTCTTGAACTTCTCGAATTTTTAGCTGACAAAGAATTACCAGCTACATTGATTATCGGAGCTAATGTCCAAGAAGAAGTTGGCCTTCGTGGAGCCAAAGTTTCTACAACTATGTTCAAGCCCGATTTGTTCTTTGCTGTTGATTGTTCACCTGCTAGCGATACATTTGGTGATGACAACGGTCGTCTTGGGGAAGGAACAACGCTTCGTTTCTTTGACCCAGGTCATATCATGCTCCCTGGGATGAAAAAATTCTTGCTTGAAACTGCTGACAATGCTAAAGTTAAAACCCAAGTTTATATGGCTAAAGGTGGAACTGATGCAGGTGCTGCCCATTTAGCTAGTAATGGAGTCCCTTCAACAACGATTGGTGTTGTTGCTCGTTATATTCACAGTCATCAAACAATTTTCAATATTGATGATTTCAATCAAGCTCAAACTTTCTTAAGAAATATCGTAACATCACTTAGTACTGAAAAAGTAGCTGAAATTAAAAACTATTAAATTTAAAAATACAAAAAATCACTAGGAAACCAAATCCTAGTGATTTTTTGTATTTTATTGACCAAAGTTATAATTAGGTAATATCTTTTTCCAACCAGCAGCTATATCGCTTGCCGAACCACCAATAGAAAAATCATATGTGGTTGTAGGGGCACCCGACTTTGTAGCCCAGAAGCTTGTCGTAGTATCTCCACCGAGATTAACCTCTTGTGTCTTACCATTTGATAATTTAACATTAACTTTTCCTGGTTTTTCACCCGTAGAAACTAATACTTTACTCTTAGTCACATTTGGATCACTATTAGGGTCAGTAAATTTTTGACCAGGTCCGAAAATATTTGGATCGGCAGCATTAATTGCATTCACCAAATTAGCTGTAAATTTTGCGTTATTAATAAAACCTGAATTCTGAGACATTGCGGAATTGTCATCGTGACCAGCCCAACTACCAAGTGTCACTGAAGGTGTCGAAAGCATCATCCAAACATCTGTATAATTATCAGTTGTACCTGTTTTACCAGCCCATTGAACATTAGTTGCAAGAGAGGAATTAAGGCCTTGCAACTCACCATAAAACTTACTTGTTTTTTGAGATTTGATAGCATCTTGAAGCATATATTCCATAATGGTAGATGTTGCTTCAGAATATACTTGAGTTCCGCCAGTAGTTTGATGTTGATAAATTATATTTCCTGTATCATCTTTGATACTATCAACAATATACCATGGTTCATATTTTCCACCATTGGCTAAAGTTTGATAACCATTCGTATGCTGAACCACCGTTGGATCAATTCCTCCTCCAAGAGGAAGTGACTCTACAGAATAATCTGCAACTTCATACCCCATCTTCGTCATGTAAGGTTCAACAGATTTTCCTTTATTCAAAATCGTTTGGTAGGTCCAATAAGCAGGAATATTATAAGAAACATTCAAGGCTTCTGAAAATGGCATCATCTCCGTTCCCTTATTACCGACGTGTTCAATGTCTTGCCCACTCGAATATTTTGCGGGATAGTTAGATAGAACACTTGCTGAACCCATCAAGCCCATGTCAATTGCCGGTCCATAAGCTAGTATTGGTTTGATTGAAGAACCAGGTGAACGTTTAGTATCAAAGGCATGGTTTACTTGGCTTTGTGAAAAGTCCAAACCGCCAATAAAGCCATAAACAGCTCCTGTTTTATTATCCATTAATACATTACCAGTTTGAATAAGGCCCGTACCGTCTTGCATCAAACCACTGTAATTAGTTACAGCATTTTGCATTGCATCATATACTTGTTGATTAATAGTTGTAGTTACTGTATAACCACCGTTTTGCAATGACTGTTCAGCTAATTCTCGATAACGTTGTTTAGTACTATCATTTCCTAAATCAGTTGCCGAAACTTTATCTCGCTTAATCAAATAATTATAGATATCAGTGATTGCTTCATTATAGACAACATTATATAAATAACCATGTTCTTGTGATTGAGCTACTCCTGGTTGTAAAAATTCTGTTGAAATATCATAAGCTTTATATTTCTTGTAATCAGCTTCTGAAATATAGCCCCCTCGATAAAGATAAAACAAAACTTCTTTTTGACGCTCGAGACCGTAACTCATGTTTTCTTTTGACTTTAGAGAACCATCAGCCGCATAAGGAGAATACACGATAGGGCTTTGTGGCAACCCAGCAATAAAAGCAGCCTCAGGTATTGTTAAATCCTTAGCAGATTTTCCAAATATACCAAGAGCGGCTTCTTGAATCCCTGCAATATTTTGTCCTTTATTATTTCGCCCAAAAGGTGAGACATTTAAATAATCAGTCAAAATTTGGTCTTTAGTCAAGTAATTATTAAGTTTAAGAGCATAGACAATTTCACTAGCTTTACGTTGGAAGGTAACACTATCTCCTAAAACTTGTTGTTTAATTAGCTGTTGAGTAAGGGTTGAACCACCAGAACTTGTGCCACCACCTACTGAACCAAGAATTCCACGAACAACAGCCTTAGGAACGACTCCCTTATTCGTTTTAAAACTATCATCTTCTGTTGCAATTAAAGCATTTTTAACATTAGGAGAAATCTCGTCACTTTTGACAGTAACACGCACCAAATCACTAGAGATATCCGAAATTGCCTGACCATTACTATAATTAATGACAGAAACGCCATGAATATCATTAATTTTTGCAAGCATTTCAGTTTTATCTGGCGTCTTCGTTTGCTCAACCAATCGAGCAAAATAGCCTACACCTGTCGCCGCACCAAAAACACCCACTAAAGCAAAAATTATTCCAAAAATGATAATTAGTCCACGGACCACCTTAAAAGTGATTGACCAACCCGATTTTTCATCATTATCTTTAGGCTCTTTGGACAGATAATTACTTTTTTTACGCCGCTTATTTTCCATTTTTTCTTTTAAACGCGCACGTGTTTCTTCTTGCGAGTCAATTGAGTCTTTTTTCATGCCTTTATTATATCAAATTTAAAATAATTTTTCGCCACTTTCAGAATTTTTTTTATTAATTTGTTATAATGTAAAACAGTGCTGTTAATTTTTTTACTTTTTATCCAAAGTGGACAGTTCAATCATTATAGAAAGGATTTTTTTATGAACATTTTTGACGAACTTAAAGCACGTGGTTTGGTTTTCCAAACAACGGACGAAGCTGCGCTTTCTAAAGCGCTGACGGAGGACATGGTTTCCTATTATGTAGGATACGACCCTACCGCTGATTCCCTTCATTTAGGTAATCTTGTGCTAATTTTGACAATGAAACGTCTACAAATGGCTGGACATAAACCTTATGCGCTTGTTGGTGGTGCAACTGGTTTGATTGGTGATCCTTCTTTCAAAGATTCAGAACGTTCGCTTCAAACAAAAGACACTGTAACAAAATGGTCTGGAAAAATCCGTAGTCAGCTTGAGCGTTTCCTAGATTTTGAAAATGGTGAAAATAAGGCAGAAATGACCAATAACTACAACTGGTTTGAAAACCTGACTTTTATTGATTTCCTCAGAGATGTGGGTAAACATTTCACCGTTAACTACATGATTTCTAAAGACTCTGTAAAATCACGGATGGAAAGTGGAATTTCTTATACAGAATTTGCTTACCAAATTATGCAAGGTTATGATTTCTACGAATTGAACCAATTGCACAATGTTACTTTACAACTTGGTGGTTCCGATCAATGGGGAAATATGACTGCTGGAACAGAGCTTTTACGTCGTAAAGCGAACAAGCAAGGTCATGTTATTACTATTCCATTAATTACAGATTCAACTGGTAAAAAATTCGGTAAATCAGAAGGAAATGCAATTTGGCTTGATGCTGATAAAACATCTCCTTATGAAATGTACCAATTTTGGCTTAATGTTGATGATGCAGATGCTGTAAAAATGTTGAAAATTTTCACCTTCCTTTCATTAGAAGAGATTGCTGAAATTGAAGAACAATTTGAAGCTGCTCGTCATGAGCGTTTGGCCCAAAAAGTTTTGGCTCGTGAAGTTGTCAGCTTAGTTCACGGAAAAGCAGCTTATGAACAAGCAGTTAAAACATCAGAAATCTTATTTGGCGGTGGAGATTTGCGTCAATTAGATGCTAAATCAATCTTAACTGGTCTTAAAGCAGCACCACAACATCAAGTTACTGATGATGAAGATTTAACTTTAGTTGAACTTTTAATCTCTGCTGGAATAGCTCCTTCAAAAAGACAAGCTCGTGAAGATATTACAAATGGTGCGATTTATATCAATGGTGAACGTGTACAAGCACTTGATTATGTTCTTACAGATTCAGATAAAATTGAAAAGCGTTTAACTGTCATTCGTCGTGGGAAAAAGAAAAACTTCGTTTTGACTTATTAATAAAACAAAAATTCTGTTCTAAATGGGACAGAATTTTTTATTAAAAAAATTTGAGCATTGCTCTTTCTTTTAGGCCACAATATGTTATAATAACTGTACTGAATATGTTTTTAGGTGATCAAAATGATAGATAAAAAATTTGAAGATAAGTTAAATAAATTGCGTGAGATGTACATCAATAAACGTCCTGAAGAATCTGAAAATCTTGATGATAGTAAGAAATTTGAAGCTTTCATGGCCCTTTCGGATGAAGAAAAAGAAGAAAAGCTCAACGCTAAACTTGAACTACTTACTGATAAGCTCGTTACCCTTGATGAAAAATTAGAAGATTTGTTAGCCAACGATGCAAGTGCCGACGATATTTCTGAGCTTAAATATTATATTGATGCAGTTAAAAATAAAAAATTAATTCTTGAACAAAAACTTGAATTAATTAAAAATGGTGAGTTTGATGCTGCTCGTAAAGAACGTGTAAAACGTCAGCTTACTGATTTGGAACTCAAACGTTGTAAAGCGCTTTTAGGTAAAAAAGACTGCTCAAAAATCAATGAAAAAATTGCTTTAAAGAAAAAAGCAATTAATCGTTTGAGATAAATTAGTAGATTAGGTAAAGTAGAGCTAGCTTTGATAGCTCTACTTTGTACTTTTTGGCGCTCATTAATCAATTACACAGAAAGGACTCTATGCTCCATATTATTTTTTATGTCATTATTTTCCTTTTGGTATTAGTTTTTTCAAATGTCCTTAACAAAGTTTTCCCAAAACTTGCCCTCCCTCTTATTCAAGTGGTTTTAGGACTTATTTTGGGCTTTTTTGGTGCTGACGAGGTTTTACATGTCGCACCTGAATTTTTTCTAGGATTTATTATCGCTCCTCTTCTTTTTAGAGAGAGTGAGGAGGCTGATGTCAAACATATTTTAAAACATAGTAAAATTATTTTAGTTTTAATTTTCCCTCTTGTCTTCATTACAACCCTTGGATTGGGTTTGATTTCTAATTGGATTTACATGGGATTACCTTTAGCCGCTTGTTTTGCTTTGGGGGCAAGTCTCGCTCCTACTGATGCTGTAGCTGTTGGAGCTTTATCAAAGAATTTCTCTTTCCCTCGTCGGGTTATGAGTGTTTTGCAAGGTGAAGGTTTGCTCAATGATGCTTCCGGAATTATTTCTTTTCAGATTGCTTTAGTTGCTTTAGTTACCGGTTATTTCTCTTTCCCAGATGCAACAATGAAATTAGTTATTTCAGCACTTGGTGGAGCTGCTATTGGTTTTACTTTAATTTACATCAAAGGACTTGTCTTAAGACTTCTGGAAGATGTTGACGCACGGGATGTTTCTGGTTATCTTCTTTTAGAGCTGGTTGTCCCTCTTGCTGCCTTTCTCATTTCTGAAGAGCTCCATGTTTCAGGAATTATTGCTGCAGTTGTTGCCGGAGTCATGTCAGCAAATGGTCTTAAGAGAACTACTTTATTTGATGCTCAAGTTGAAAAACTCAAGAGTACAATTTGGGATACTTTAACATTTATTTTAAATTCCTTCGTCTTTCTTTTCTTAGGAATTGAACTTTATCAACTTGTAGTTCCACTTTTAGTTGATCCTGTTTATTCATCAGCACTTTTAATTGTTCTTGCTTTTGCTTTGACAGCTGGATTATTTGCTCT